>Ga0181524_10005219_pt1 | contig 11704 bp, 10 predicted proteins | sample PEATcosm2014_Bin_34_FD_119761 | JGI IMG/M metagenome (GOLD analysis project Ga0181524, IMG submission 119761) | Peatland microbial communities from MTU Mesocosm Facility, Houghton, MI, USA - PEATcosm2014_Bin05_60_metaG | ecosystem: Environmental > Terrestrial > Soil > Wetlands > Peat | place...
CATCGGGCGCCTCACGAATCGACGCCACAGAGAATCATAAGAGAGTCGCACTCTTCAAGCGGTTTTCTCAACCGCCGACAACCGACTCAAATGACTCGAAAAGTCCCCGGACGGACACTAAGCAGACCTGCGCCCGCTCGCCAACGCGAGCCCGCGATCCCTTGGTCCGACGACGTCGGGAGGGCCACGACTACTTCGCCGCCGGCGTGAACACGACGACGCTGAGTTGCGTCGCGCTCGCGTCGTCCGGCAGCGCCCCGATGACGATCGGCTTGCCGGCGGATTTCTCGTCCATTCCGCAGAAAGCGACGACGGACTCCGCCTTGGGTTTCTTCACGTTGATCGTCGCTGGCGGGCTGTCGATCCAACGCGCCGGCGCGGAGACGTCGATGGCGAACTCCATCGCGTCCAAGGCGCCGCCGCTCGCGAGCCGCGCCTGCAAGGCGGCGAGCGTTTGGGCGGAAAGGCAAAGATCGTCCTTGGCGTCGGCGATCGCGTCCCCGTCGCCCTTGCCGAGCCGGTATTCGGCCTTGATCGGCGCGAAGGTCACGCCGATGGACGTCATTTTGCCCGCCGGCAGCGCTTGGCGCCACGTCCGCGTGACGTTCAGCGCCCAATCGGCCGTCGCCGCCGCTCGAGGATCGGCGGGATCGCGCGGCGAGACGACGCCGAGCGCGGCCAGACGGTCGGCGGTCTCCGGCGCGAGGCCGGCGAGCGCCTTGTCGGCGGCGGCGCCGAAGGGGATCAGCGGAAGCTGGGCGCCCTTGACCTCCGCCAACCGATCCAAGCCGAGCGCGGCGACGCGAAGCTCCGCCGTCGTCGCGACCGGCGCACCGTCGGCGGCCACCGCCAGCGCGACGGGGTTTTCCGGATCGTCGCCGGCGAGCGTCCAGGTTTCCTCGTTGTCCTGGCTGGCGCGCAATTCTGGCAGGACCACGCTCGCGGTCAGATCGAGATCGACGGCGCCCGCGTTCTTGAGAAAGTAGGAATAGACGATCTTGTCCGCGGCGACGTTCACATCGACGCTCTCGACCTGGAGATTGGCGTCCGAAGCGATTTGCATCGCGCCGACGGCGAGGGCCGTAGGGGTCGGCGCGCTCGCCGCGCCGTCCTGCGCGCCAGGCGCGGCTTGCGCGGCGAGCGCGGCCAGGAGCGGCAGGATCGACAAAGAGACGGCTCGGACGGCCGGCATGGGCGCTCTCCCGTTGCGCGCGGAGCTGGGTCGCGGGTGACGACCGTGGGCGCGGCGCCGAACGAGGCGCCGCGCGACGAATCCTCGGCCGGGCGAGCCGGTCGAGACCGCTTCCGTCAGGGACGGCGCTTCGGCGCCGGCGGTCCGACGACATGACGGCCGCCGCCGGGATGGACGGCGCGCACGAAATGGGCGACGTGAACGCCGCTGGCGCGGTGGACGACGAGGGGATGGAACGGGCCAGGGTGAGGATGAGGATGGAGCGCGGCGAGGTGAGGAAGCGGGCCGCCGAGGTGAGGATGGAAGCCGACGGGACGGGGAACGGCGATGTGCGGCGGATGAGGCGGGAAGCCGCCGAGATGTCGATGGTGACGCCAGCCGCGCCAGCCCTCGCCGCCGCCCCACCCCTCCCCGGCGCGGAACGCAAAGCCGACGATGTAGAATCCCGGGCCGTTCCAACCGTCTTCGTACCATTCGTAAGTCGCCCCGTTCCAGGGGTAGACGTCCGGTTCGCCGGCCGGGGGAGCGGACGCGACCGGCGCGGCGGCGCCGCCGCCGAACTTGATTTGCAGGCGCGACCACGGCGCGTCGGTGGGAACGAGGCGCCAAAGCTGGCAGGCGGCGCCCGGGGCGTGCGATTGCGGCTCCAGCGTCAGCTCCGGGCCGCAATTCTTCGCCGCGAGGAACGCTCCGTCGTGCTTGAGCTGCAGACGCGACCAGCCGTCGCGGGCGGGAACGAACCGCCATAATTGGCACGCGCCGCCCTCATAGTCCGAGCCCGCATTGAGATCGAGCGTATCGCCGCAATGGTTCGCGTCGAGATACCTGTTGTCGTGCTCGAGTTGCAGGCGCGACCAGCCGTCGCCGACCGGGACGAACCGCCACAACTGACAGGCGCCGTCGTCGGCGTTCGAGCCCGGATTGAGGTCGAGCGTATCGCCGCAATGGTTGACGTCGAGATAGTCGCCGCCGGGCGATTGCGCGGCCGCGGGCGGGGCCGCGATCGTCACAATGGCGTACGCCAAGGTCGCCGAAGCGACGCCGAGCATCGAAGTGGTTCGCAGTGAATCTCTTGGCAAGACACGCTCCCTTCGTTTGTGAACGACGTGGCGCGAAGCCCTCGGGCGGCGCCGTCCAAATCTCGAGGATGTCGCTGAAAACGCCGCCGTCCGGCGGGCGCGGCCGACGTCGGCGCGGCGACGAGACATAAACCGATCAGCGAGCGGATCGAACTCCCGTCTGCAGCCTAGTGATAAAGATACGAGTAGTAAAGCAAAGTCGAGGCCGCCATGCGCTACAACGCCGCAGCGCGACCCGCGCCTCAATCGATCAGAATTTCCTTCGATTCGACCGTCGAATCCGGCTTCAGGCGATAGACCAGCGGCACGCCGGTGGCGATCTCCACGGCGGGGATCGTCTGCGGCGTCAGGCGGTCGAGCACCATCACCAGCGCGCGCAGGCTGTTGCCGTGCGCCGAGACGAGGACGCGCTCGCCGCGCAACACGGCGGGCAGGATGGTCTGGCAGTAATAGGGCAGCGCGCGCGCCACGGTGTCCTTCAGGCTTTCGCCGCCGGGCGGCTGGACGTCGTAGCTGCGCCGCCACAGGCGAACCTGCTCCTCGCCCCATTTCTTGCGCGCGTCGTCCTTGTTGAGCCCGCAGAGATCGCCGTAGTGGCGCTCGTTGAGCGCCTGGTCGCGCGATTCGGGCAGGCCCGTCTGCCCCAATTCGGCGAGCGTCAGCGCCAGCGTGTGCTGGGCGCGGATCAGGACGGAGGTGAAAGCGACGTCGAAGACGAAGCCGCGTCTCTTCAGCCGCCGGCCGGCCTCCTTGGCCTCCTCGACGCCGAGCGGCGACAAGTCCACATCCCGCCAGCCGGTGAACAGGTTTTTCAGATTCCACTCGCTCTGGCCGTGGCGCAAGAGAACGAGCAAGCGGTCCGGCTGCGGCATGGGTTGCGTCTCCGGCGGAAAACTGCGCGTTAAAAGCATGATCCGGGGCCGGCGACAATCCTAAAAAGCGCGCCCTTTCTCGCGATGCGCGGCGGGGGCGAGCCCCGGCTGAACGGCGACGACTTCGCGGCGCACGATGCGGCGCACGCCGACCGGGCGATAGACCTGCTTGGTCGCCTCGACGATGTGCACGCCGGCGAACGGCAGGCCGATCGCCGCGCCCAGGCGCTCGATCGCCGGCGCGGAATTGACGAAGAACTTGCGCCGGAACGGCGGCGCGTACAGCGCCTCGCCCCAGAAGACCGGCGAGAACAGCGCCTCGCGCATCAAATCGCGCAATTGCCCCTTCGAATAGGGCTGGCCCTGGCCGAACGGCGTGCCGTCGACGCGCGCCCAGACGCCGCGCCGCGACGGCGCCACCACGATCAACCGCCCGCCCGGGTTGAGGACGCGCCAGACTTCCTCGAGCGCCGCGCCCGGATACTCCGCCATCTCCAGCGCGTGAACGACGAGGACGCGATCGATCGAGGCGTCGGGCAGGGGCAGCATGTCGGGGTCGACCAGCGCCGAGGCGGAGCGCCCGCTCGCCGGCCAGTTGACCACGCCCTGCTCGGCCGGCATGAAGGCGAGGACGCGTTGCGCCTCGTCGCGAAAGCGCTCGAGATAGGGTCCGCCGTAGCCCAGGGCGAGAATCGACAGGCGCGCGCAATTGTCCCAGCGCGCGCGCAGCACCCGCCCGATCAGCCGGCGCGAAACGTCGCCGAGCGGGGAGGAATAGAAGGCGACGAGATCGTTGACGTCGAGCGGCATGGACGGTTAGGCCTATCGGAGCCGAGCGAATTTGGACCAGTCCGCGCCGCGGCGCAAATGAAGTCCCGGCGGTTCGGCGCGCGCGAGGGATGGCCTGACATGACGACGCACATTCATCAGTTCCTCTGCCTCAAGGACAATTACGGCGTCCTCGTTCACGATTCGAGCTCGGGCGCGACGGCTTCGATCGACGCGCCCGACGCGGACGCCGTCATCGCCGCCGCCGCGGCGCGAGGCTGGGAGCTGACCGATCTTCTCGTCACCCATCACCATTTCGATCACGTCCAGGGCATTCCCGGGCTGCGCGCCCGCTTTCCCAAACTGCGCGTCGCCGGACCCGCCAAGGAAGCGGCGCGCATCGCGACGCTCGACACGCTGCTGGGCGAAGGCGATTACGCGCGGGTCGGCTCCCTCGCCGCCAAGGTTCTGGAGACGCCGGGCCACACCGCCGGTCATATCGTCTATTGGTTCGAGGACGACGAGATCGCGTTCACCGGCGACACGCTGTTTTCCCTCGGCTGCGGCCGCGTGTTCGAGGCGCCCTATTCGGTGATGTGGGATTCGCTGGTCAAACTGGCGTCGCTGCCGGGCGAAACCGAGGTCTATTGCGGCCACGAATACACCGAGGCCAATGCGCGCTTCGCCCTGACGATCGAGCCCGACAACGCCGTTCTGAAGAGCCGCGCCGCCGAGGTCGCGGCGTTGCGCGCGGCGGGCAAGCCGACCGTGCCGACGACCGTCGCCGCCGAACTGGCGGCCAATCCGTTCCTGCGCGCGGAATTGCCTGAAGTCCAGGCGGCGCTCGGTCTGGCCGGCGCCGATCCGGCCGCCGTATTCGCGGAGATTCGCGCCCGCAAGGATCGCTTCTGAGCGGCGCGCCTCTATCGGTCTTGGTTGCCGAAGCCTTAAACGTAAACTTCGCCTTAACCCATTCCCCGCATTGTCGGGGCGGCGGCGAGCGGGCCCGCGCGCTTCGGCCGCGCGCCCGACGACGCGCCGAACGGGGAACGGATCGCTTGCAAGACACCGAGACTGTTTCCGGTTGCGAGGCGCAGAAGCGCGATGCGTCGAGCGCGGGGCCGCCGCGCGGCTTCGACCCGCGCTCCGTTCTTCGCTCCCTCAACGCGATCGTCTATGACTGGGACATCGCCAGCGACCGTTTGAGCTGGGGCGCGAACGTCGGGGAAACGCTCGCGGCCTTTTCGCCCGCTTCGCTGGCGACCGGCGCGGCCTTCGCCGAACTGGTGACGGCCGACTCGGAGTCTTCGCGGTTCCAGGCGATCAGCAACGCCTCGGGACGCGACGAAGGGGAAGGCGCGCCCTACCGCGTCCTCTATAGCCTCGCGCAGGCGGACCGTACGAGTTGCGCGGTGGAGGATTTCGGCCGCTGGTTCGCCGACGCGGCCGGTCGGCCGACGCGCGCGCACGGCGTGCTCAGGGTGTTGCAGCGAAACGAAGGGCCGCGATCGAGCGCCGCGCAAGCGACGTCGCGCGAGCAAGAGGGCGCGTTCGCGAGCCGGCGCGCCTTCAACCAGACGCTCGAATCGCGCTTCGCGCCCGCCCGCCCGGGCGCCGCCAATTTCGCGGTTCTGATCGTCGGCGTCGAAAACCTCGCCGAGCTCAATCGTCGGCACGGCTACGAAGCGGCGGACGAGGTGATCGCGGCGGTGGGTCGCCGTCTAAGGGCGAACGTGCGCTCCATCGACGAGGTCGCGCATTACGCGGGCGGCAAGTTCGCGGCGCTGCTGTCGGCGGGAGGGGCGGAGCAACTGGCGCTGGCCGCGCCGCGGCTGGCGCGCCGCGTCAACGCCGAGCTGTTCGAGACCGAGGCCGGCGCCGTGCAGGCGTCGATTCGCATCGGCGCGGCGCTGGCGCCCCGGCACGGCCGCAACGCCTGTCGCCTTCTCCAGCGCGCCGAAGAGGCTTACGAACAAGCCGCCGGCGAGGCGACGCGCTATGCGCTCTACGCGCCGGGCCAGGCGCTGAGCGAAGCGCAACGCCGCGAAGCCGCGATCGCCGACGAAATCGTTCGCGCGCTCAACCAACGCCGGATCGTGCTCGCCTACCAGCCCGTCGTCGCGACCAACGGGTCGGGCGCCGCGTTCCACGAAGCGCTGCTGCGCGTGCGGCAGGACGACGGCGGCCTCGTCGGTCCCGAGGTCCTGCTGCCGGTGGCGGAAAAAGTCGGGCTGATCACGCAGCTCGACCAGCGCGTGCTGGAGCTGGCGCTCGATCGTCTGGCGGCCGAACCCGAGCTGAGGGTCGCCGTCAACATTTCCGTCGCCACCTTGCGCGCCCCCGACTGGCTCGATCGCTTGAAGGCGGCGCTCGCGATCCGTCCGGGAACCGCCGAGCGGCTGATCGTGGAAATCGTCGAAACGCTCGCGATCGAGCCGATCGAGGAAGCCGAGCGGGTTCTCGGGCGCATGAAAGCGCTGGGGCTCGCCATCGCGATGGACGACTTCGGCGCCGGGCACACCTCGTTTCGCAATTTGCGGCGCCTCGGCATCGACATCGTCAAGATCGACGGCGCCTTCGTGCAGAACGTCGCGCGCTCTCTCGACGACCGCTTCTTCGTGCGCACCCTCGCCGGACTCGCCCGCCATCTGGGCATCCGAACCGTTGCGGAATGGGTGGAGGACGCCGAAGCGCGCCGGCTGCTCGGCGAGTGGGAGATCGACTATCTCCAGGGCCATTTCGTCGGCCGCCCGGAAATCTACGAGCCGCGCGTCGCCGAAGCGCGATCGGCCTAGCGCGGGGCGCGAGGGCGCTCAGCTCTTTTCGGTCAAGCTGTCGAGGCGCCGGCGCATCTCGGAGAGCTGCGTCCTCAATTCGTCGATGTCGGCGCTCGCCGCCGACGTCTCGGCCTTCTGGGGTTCGGCGGGCTTGGCCGCTCCGCCCGCGAACGGGGAAAAAAGGCCCAGGGCCTGGCTGAACGCCGCCAGGTTCTTTCGCGTCATCTCCTGGAGCGCGGCGAACGCGGCAGCCGAGAACGGGCCCTCGCCGAAGGCGCGGGTCGCCGCCTCGCGCATCGCCTGCTTCTCGCCGGTGAACTGGTCGATCGAGTATTCGAGATAGCTGGGCAGCAGCGCCTGCACGCTGTCGCCGTAGAAGCGGATCAACTGACGTAAGAAGGTGATGGGCAACAGCGATTGGCCCTCGATTCCTTCCTGCTCGAAGATGATCTGCGCAAGAACCGAGCGGGTGATCTCTTCGTTGGTCTTGGCGTCGTAGACGACGAAATCTTCGCCGTTCTTCACCATTTTGGCCAAATCGGCGAGGGTGACATAGGCGCTGGAGGCGGTGTTGTAGAGACGGCGGTTCGCGTATTTCTTGATTGTGATCGGTGTGGTTGGATTCGCCATCGTTCTGCCATCTCGACTCTACGCTCGCCCTTGTCGAGCCTATGCAAGATAGGCTCTTTTTCGCCGCCTCGGAACAGTTTTTTGCATCGCGGCAATCGGCGCGCGCGGATTTTTCGTCGTCCGGGGGCGCAATTTCGGCGAAATCCGCCCGAGGCCGCGTCGCCGCCGGGCTTTTCATTCCTTTGGAGACTGGCGCCGGCGGGCGCCGTTCGTGTAGAAGAAGCGCGAAGCAAACGGCGTCGACGCCAATTTCGGCGCGTTCGCGTTTTTGTGAGGGAGCATGCCATGCCGGGACCCGAAATCGTCATCGCCAGCGCGAAGAGAACCGCCGTCGGTTCGTTCAACGGCGCCTTCGCCAACACTCCCGCCCACGAATTGGGCGCGGCGGCGGTCAAAGCGGCGCTCGACGCCGCGCGCGTCGACGCGGCGGAAGTCGACGAAGTCATACTCGGGCAAATTCTCACCGGCGCGCAGGGCCAGAATCCGGCGCGCCAGGCCGCGATGAAAGCCGGCGTTCCCCAGGAGAAAACCGCTTTCGGCCTCAACCAATTGTGCGGCAGCGGCCTGCGCGCCGTCGCGCTGGCCTTACAGCAGATCGCCAACGGCGACGCCGCGATCGTCGTCGCCGGCGGCCAGGAATCGATGTCGCAGGCGCCTCACGCCGCGCACCTGCGCAATGGCGTCAAGATGGGCGAAATGAAGTTTATCGACACGATGCTGAGCGACGGACTGTTCGACGTGTTCCACGGTTACCACATGGGCGTGACCGCCGAGAACGTCGCCGCCAAATGGCAGATCAGCCGCGAAGAGCAGGACCGCTTCGCCACCGGATCGCAGAACAAGGCCGAGGCGGCGCAAAAGGCCGGTCGGTTCAAGGACGAGATCGCGCCGTTCACGGTTTCGACGCGCAAGGGCGACATCGTCGTCGCCGCCGACGAATTCATCCGTGCGGGCACGACCTATGAAGCGCTCGCCAAGCTCCGCCCCGCCTTCGCCAAGGACGGCACGGTCACGGCGGGCAACGCCTCCGGCATCAACGACGGTGCCGCCGCGCTGGTCGTCATGACCGCCGCCGAGGCCAAGCGCCGCAATCTGACTCCGCTCGCCCGGATCGCCTCCTGGGCGACGGCGGGCGTCGACCCGGCGATCATGGGCAGCGGGCCGATCCCGGCTTCCCGCAAGGCGCTGGCGCGCGCCGGCTGGACGGTCAAGGACCTCGATCTCATCGAGGCCAACGAAGCCTTCGCCGCGCAGGCGCTGGCGGTGAACAAGGACTTGGGCTGGGACCCGGCCATCGTCAACGTCAACGGCGGCGCGATCGCCATCGGCCACCCCATCGGCGCCTCGGGCGCGCGCATTCTGGTGACGCTGCTGCACGAAATGGCGCGTCGCAACGCCAAGAAGGGCCTGGCGACGCTGTGCATCGGCGGCGGCATGGGCATCGCGCTGACGGTCGAGCGCTGAGCCGAGCACAGCCGCCGCGGCGAGGAGGGGATAGGAAAAGGGGGCGCCGTCCGGCCGGGCGGCGCTCGCGGGCGAGCGCGCCATCAAAGGGAGGGTCGCATGGGTAAAGTCGCAGTCGTCACCGGAGGCACGCGCGGCATCGGCGCCGCCATTTCCAAGGCGCTCGCTGCGGCCGGCTACAGCGTCGCGGCGACCTACCACGGCAACGACGAGGCGGCGGCCAAGTTCAAGGCCGAGACCGGCGTCAACGTCTACAAGTGGGACGTCGCCAGCTTCGAGGCCTGCTCGGCGGGGCTCGCCCAGGTGGCCAAGGACCTCGGTCCGGTCGAGATTCTCGTCAACAACGCCGGCGTCACCAAGGACGGCATGTTCCACAAGATGACGCCCGAGCAATGGTACGGCGTCATCAACACCAACCTCAACTCGCTGTTCAACATGTGCCGCCCGGTGATCGAAGGGATGCGCGAGCGCGGCTTCGGCCGCATCGTCAACATCTCCTCGATCAACGGCCAGAAGGGCCAGATGGGCCAGGTCAACTATTCCGCCTCGAAGGCGGGCGACCTCGGCTTCACCAAGGCGCTCGCCCAGGAGAACGCCAACAAGGGCGTCACGGTGAACGCCATCTGCCCCGGCTACATCGCCACCGAAATGGTGATGGCGGTGCCCAAAGAGGTGCTGGAGAAGGCGATCCTGCCGCAGATCCCGGTGCGCCGCCTCGGCCAGCCCGAGGAAATCGCCCGCTGCGTGCTGTTCCTCGCCTCGGACGAGGCCGGCTTCATCACCGGCTCGACGCTGAGCGCCAACGGCGGGCAGTATATGGCGTGATTCGCGCTCGCCTCTCGGGCGTCGTCGGGCGGAAATCGAATAAGGGCAAGTTCGGGCGCCCCCTTCCCCCCTTGCGGGGGAAGGTGTCGGCCGAAGGCCGACGGATGAGGGGGCGCGCCGCAAGGCGCGTTGTTGGTATAGGCGCGATCCCTGGCAATTTATGCAGTATAAGCCTGGGAACCCCCGCTAACGCCGAAGCGACGCGCCTTCCGGCGCGCCCCCTCATCCGGCCGGCTCCGCCGGCCACCTTCCCCCGCAAGGGGGGGAAGGGGCGCGCGACCTCGACAGCCTTCCGGCTTCGGAAAAGACGCTTCCATGAGGTCGACGGCGCTCCCTGCCGAACGAGCGAGACAAAAAGGGAAACGAGCGCCTGTCGCCGTAATTCCCAGGGCGACGCGCTGTCACTCAATTAGCGTGTCTCATCCGAGGGGTGCAGTCCAGTATCCTGTCCCCGTAAAGCCCCCGTAAAGCCTACAATTCTACCGTTGATTCGAAAGAATGACTCTGATATTAGAACGGTAAGACCATGAGATAACGCTCGCGGCGTTGTTATGGCCTTGCGCTGTGGCGCGCGCGACTCGCGTTTTGGAACTCCGAAAATCTCGATGCCCGGGAGGGAGATCTTGCGTAGGCTTTTGAGCGCGGCAGCGGCGGCGATCGTGCTTTGCGCGGGCGCGGCGCATGCGGACGACAAGAACGTCAAGATCGGCGTGCTGACCGATATGTCCAGCGTCTATTCGGACCAGACCGGTCCCGGTTCGGTGGTCGCCGCTCAAATGGCGGTCGAGGACAGCGACCTCAACGCCAAGGGCTGGAAGATCGAGGTCGTGTCCGCCGACCATCTCAACAAGCCCGATGTCGGCGCGGGCATCGCGCGCAAATGGTTCGACGAGGACAAGGTCGACGTGATCGCCGATGCGCCCAATTCGGGCGTCGCGCTCGCGGTCGCGGCGATCGCCAAAGACAAGAACCGCGTTTTGCTCGATTCCGGAGCCGCAAGCACAGCGCTAACGAACGAGGCCTGCACGCCCAACACGGTGCAATGGACCTACGACACCTATATGCTCGCCCATGGCACAGCCACGCCGGTTGTCAAGGAGGGCGGCGACAGCTGGTTCTTCGTCACCGCCGATTATGTGTTCGGCAAGACGCTGCAGGCCGAAACGAGCGCAGTCGTCGCGGCGAACGGCGGCAAGGTGGTCGGCAGCGTCAAGGCGCCGCTCGACACCGCCGACTTCTCCTCGTTCTTGCTGCAGGCGCAGGCTTCCAAGGCCAAGGTGATCGGCCTCGCCAACGCCGGCGGCGACACCATCAATGCGATCAAGCAGGCTCATGAATTCGGCCTCATCGAAGGCGGGCAGAAGATCGCGCCGCTGCTGTTCGAGATCGTGGACGTGCCGGCGCTCGGGCTGGAGACGGCGCAGGGGCTGCTGTTCACTGTGGCGTTCTACTGGGACATGAACGAGGGCGCGCGCGCCTTTTCGAGGCGCTTCCAGGAGCGGTCGCCCAACCACCTCATGCCCACGATGATCCATGCCGGCGTCTACGCCGCCGTGCAGCATTATCTGAAGGTGCTCGAGACCTCGGGCGGCAATTCGCACGACGGCGCGGCGATCGTCGCCAGGATGAAGGCGACGCCGACCGACGACGCGTTGTTCGGCAAGGGCGTCATCCGCGAGGACGGGCGCAAGATCCACAATGCTTACCTGTACGAGGTCAAGAAGCCGTCCGAATCGAAGTACCCCTGGGACGACTTCAAGCTGGTGGCGACGATTCCCGCCGAGGAAGCGTTTAAGCCGCTTTCGACGAGCACGTGCCCGCTCGTGAAGAAATGAACGTAAATTTGCCCGGCAAGGCAGCACATGTGAATTCATGTGAATTCATGTGAATTATGGGAATTATGGGGACAGGATACGAATTGCATTATTTCGCTTACTCAACCCCTCGATGGGTCGGCGTCCGCTGGCGGGCGAAGGCCTCGCCGCGCGCCGGCGCGGCGGAAAATCGTCACGCAAGTCACTGGAAAGAAACCATCGCGCCCGAAAACGGCGGCGCCCTCGGTCGACTTGGCCGCCGCCTCCGCCGCGATGCGCTTAC
>Ga0181524_10005226_pt1 | contig 11698 bp, 10 predicted proteins | sample PEATcosm2014_Bin_34_FD_119761 | JGI IMG/M metagenome (GOLD analysis project Ga0181524, IMG submission 119761) | Peatland microbial communities from MTU Mesocosm Facility, Houghton, MI, USA - PEATcosm2014_Bin05_60_metaG | ecosystem: Environmental > Terrestrial > Soil > Wetlands > Peat | place...
AATGAATGCGACGCGCCTCTCGAACAATTTCATGCCCCACCGAGGGCGAAGAGATGACTGGGCAAGACCCGTGTGAATCCTTGGCCATGATCCGTTGACAAAAACGCTTTCAGAGATGACCGCGTATTAAGAAACTTATTTCTGAAACGCTACACCAGCCTTTGCCGCCAGGATACCGAGGCAAGGATGAACGAATGAACGAAGAGTCTAACTACTGTATACCGAATGCCGAACGCCGTGCAACACTCCGCTCATCCTTCCAGCTCCGCGAGCGCCTTCGCCAGGACGCCCGGGGCCACGGCGCGGACGTATTCGCCGTTCTCCTCGCGCGCGTGTCCGAGCCGGTCGAGCAGCACGAACCGCGGCCGCGCCTCGAGCGCCTTCTTGTCGCGCGACATGATTTCCAGCAGCGCGCCGGCGTTGATCTCCGGCGGAAGCTTCGCGGGCATGCCGAGTTTTCCGAGCAGGACACCCGAGCGGCGGCGGACGCTTTCATCCGCCCGGCAAACCTCCTCCGCGATGCGCGCCGCCGCCAGGATGCCCAGCGCCAGCGCTTCGCCGTGCAGCAGTCGGTAGCCGCTGGCCGATTCCACGGCGTGGCCGACCGTGTGGCCGTAATTGAGAACGCGCCGCGCGCCCTGCTCCTCGACGTCCTGCTCCACGACGCGCGCCTTGATCGTGACATTGCGCTCGGCCACGGACTCGAGCGCTGCCGGATCGCGGGCCAACAGCGCGTCCAGGTGCGTTTCCAGGTACTCGAAATAAGCGGGGTCCGCGATCATCGCGTGCTTCACCGATTCGACCAGCCCGGCGCGGTAAGCGCGGTCGTCGAGCGTGGCCAGCGTCGCGACGTCCACGTACACGCGCGCCGGCTGCTTGAAGACGCCGTATGCGTTCTTCGACAGCCGCGAATCCACGCCGACTTTCCCGCCGACGGAGGAATCCGCCTGCGCGACCGTCGTCGTCGGGACTTGGACGTACGGGACGCCCCGCTTGAAGATCGCCGCCGCGAAGCCGCCGATGTCCCCGACCGTCCCGCCGCCCAGCGCGACGAGCAGCGAGTCCCGGCCGAACTTCAGCGACTCCATCGCTTCGACGATCTCCGTCACCGTCCCAATGTGCTTGGAGACCTCGCCCGGCGGGTCAATGACGTACTCCGCCACCGGCCGGTCTCCCGTCAGAGCCGCGACGTGGCCCGCCGCGCGGACATTCGCGTCGGTCAGCAGAAAAACGCGCCGGCGCGGATGCAGCCGTTGCGCGTCGGCGAGCACCTCGCCGAGCAGACCGCGCCCGATCAGCACGGAGTAACTCAGGTCGTCGCTGCGCACCAGCGATACGCGGACCTCGCGCACAGACGAATCCCCTATCTAACCAGTTCCAGCACAATATGTTACAACGTGTAATGTTCGCCGTTTGCCCGGACGCTTTTGCATACTCTTAGTGCAAGCCATGTTACGAGAAATTGGATTCGTTTTTTCAAATCGCTTTTTACGCTCCATCTCCGTCGTGGACGCCATCTTGCGACTTATCACACAGGGCGGCGACGGCGATTCATACAGCAAAGCGCATGCCGTTTCCCGTCTTTTTTCTGAACCGCCTCTCGCCCTCTGCTTCATCCTTCTTCAGCGCGTCTTATACCATAATTTTTCTGATTTGTCAAGCGATATTCCACCCCGGCCGTCTAAACGGCCGACTGCGGTTGCGAGGCACGGCGCGAAGCCGTCTCCATGGTAAGAGCGCCCCGCCCGGCTGTCAACAACCGCGGGCGCCCTTCCGGCGCAAATCCGGATTCCCCGCGATTTTCCGCTTGACTTCCCAGCCCTCGTGTGCTATGCACCTATATAGCACAGTAGCACAAGGAGAACCGAATGCTCTTCACCATCAATCCGAACGACGGCCTGCCGATTTACCGGCAGATCATGCGGCAGGTCAAGCATGCCGTGGCGTCGGGCCGGCTGGCGCCGGGCGACAAGCTGCCGTCGCAGCGCGACCTGGCCTCCGAGCTCGTCGTCAACCACCTGACCGTGAAAAAGGCGTACGAGGTCCTCGAAGCGGAGGGCATCATCGCCACCGAGCGCGGGCGCGGGACGTTCGTCGCGGCGGGCGTCCCGGACGACCTGCGCGTCAAGGGACTGCGCGACATCAGGGCGCGCGCGCGGGACCTGGCCGACGCCGCGCAGCTTATGGACCTCGACTTCAAGGGCTACCGGAGGCTCGTTGACCGGGCATGGACCGAGCGCCGAAAGGAGAAAGGGGAGCGGGCATGGACATCGTCGAATTCGAGAACGTGACGCGCGCCTATCCGAAGAAGGTCATGGCGCTCCGCGGCGTGACGCTGGCGCTGCCGGAAGGGACGGTCTGCGGGCTGGTCGGCCGGAACGGCGCGGGCAAGACGACGCTGCTGCGGATGATCCCGGCGCTGCTGCATCCGACGGAAGGCGTCGTCAGGGTCTTCGGCCTCGACCCGTGGGAATCGCAGGAGGAAGTGAAGAAGCAGACCGGCTATCTCTCCGAGAACGAGGTGCTGCCGAACACGGTGCGAATCCGGGACATGACCGACCTGTGCGCGAGCCTCTACCCGAACTGGGACCGGCGCATGGCGGTGGAGCTCCTGGCGCGTTTCGGGCTGGACTCGGACCGGAAACTCGGCGCGCTCTCGAAGGGGCAGAAGCGGCAGGTCGGCCTGCTCTGCGCGGTCTGCCACAAGCCGCGGCTGCTCGTGCTCGACGAGCCGGCCGGCGGACTCGACCCGGTCGCCCGGCGCGAGTTCCTCGAAGTGGTGATCAACCTCCTGGCCGACGCGGGTTCGACCGTCATCTTCTCCTCTCACATCCTGAGCGACCTCGAGCGCGTCGCACAGCGGCTCGTCGTGCTTCACGAGGGACTCATCCTGCTCGACCGTCCTGTGGACGAACTCAAGGAGAACGTCTGCCGCGTCGAGGTCGCCGGGGAAAAAATTCCGCCCGGCGCGAGGGACCTGCTTACCGGCCGGAAGGGATGTTTCCACGTCGTGCAGAAAGACGGCGCGCTGAAGGTCACGCTGCAATGCGCGCCGGACGAGGCGACCGAGTTCCTGAAGAGTCTCCTGCCGGAATCGCCGGACATCCGCGCAGGCAACGCCGTCGCGCTGAGCCTGGAGGACATCTTCATCGAACTGACCGGAGACCGGCCGTGATCCACCTGGTAATGCACTTTCTGCGCAGGGCAAACCCCAGACAAGCGCTGTTCGTGAGCTTTGCCGCGGTTGCATTGTTCCTTAGCAATAGGCATTTCTTGCCGGCATATACTCGTGAGCAGTGGTACTACTCTTTCTTACTGGTCGCATTCTACAGTGGCGTTTTCGTGGAAGTTAGCGAGGAAACGGAGGAATTCGACCTCATTCTGCCGGTCCGGCGCGTGACGCTCTACTTTGCCAGCAGCCTTGCGACGCTCTTGCTTACGGTCAGCCTTATTGTGCCTCTCGTGGTGGCCTTGGCGATCACCGCATTCCGGGAAGGTCACCCGGAGGTGCTCTGGGCTTGCGCAACCATCGCTCTCTGCTGGATTGCTACGCTTCTGATGACCGTTCCACTGCTGCGACTCGCAAGACGGATGTCGCCGCCGTTTGCGGCGCTGATAGCCGGCTTTCCACTGGTAGCAATGTTCGTGCTCTTACTGGCGGCATTGATAGGATGGATTTCCCCCTTCCTGCCGGCGGTCGTGACTGCGTTCGCCGCGCCGCCGATATGTTTCCTGGGCGGCTGGCACTTCGAGCACTATGAGCTGGCGCCCCGGCGCGATGCGGGACTCGCACAGATCGTTGCGGCCCGTTCGGGTCTCATGGATCGGTTCCCGCCTCTCGTTCGCGTATTGGCGCGGTCCGTGTGGCTGCAATGGCGCTATTGGCTTCTGGTCGTTTTCGCAGGATACATGGCGGGGATGAGCTGCATGCTCGCTGCAGCTATGGCCTTTGACATATGGGTGTTCCATATTATGTTGTACGTGGGCACCGGCTACTTCATGATCATGTTCCTCAGTTGGAACGGATCCTTCCTCCTGCTTTTCGTTGCGAGACGGAAGATTCTGAGAAGCGTTCTGGGGCCGATCGCGGCCGTACCCTTGCTCGTCGGTGGTGTAGGAGCCGTAGCCGCACGTTCCGCCCAGATGATCGTTTGGGGTTTGGTTACGGCGCTTATAATCGTGGGCGCAACCTGGCTCTGGCTGCCCTGGGCTAAGGAATATCGCCGGCGTTCAGCAACCCTCACGTGCTTGCGCGCTGCCCCTATCATTTTCCTTCTTGTCTTTTGTTTTGTGCCATGGCTCAACGACTCCATCCACCGTTCGCTTTCGATAATAGCGCCTTACGCGGCGTCGCGGGTTGACGGCAATCCGATCCTTCTTTCCTGCGTGATCTTCTTCGCCATTGCGCTGCTCTGGTGGCGATGCGAACGGAAATTCAGATACTTCGAGCCACGCGCGCAGGAAGAGCCGTCGCCCTGGACCTGGAGGACATCTTCATCGAACTGACCGGAGGCCGGCCGTGATTTACCTCGTGAAGCACTTCCTGCTCAGGGCGCGCCCGAAGCTTGCGCTGCTCGTAAGCCTGGGCGCGGTCGCCTGGTTCCTTGGCAATTGGCATTTGTTTCGGGGCGAGATGTTCTCCTTTCTCTTGGTTACCTCCTACATGATCGTCGGCAGTTACGACATGTTTATGGTGGTGGCGATCATGGAAGCGGAGGAGTTCGACCTGGTCCTGCCTGTCCGGCGCAGGAGGCTCTATGCGGCCAGGAGCCTGGCGGTTAGTTTGCTCGTGGTCATTATGGCAGCGCCTGTCAGCGTTACGGCTTGGGCCGCCGTCAGCTTCCAGGGTTTCACGCCGGAACCATCGCGGACCGCCGTGACCTGCGCGCTTTGGTTGATTGCCTTGCCTCTGATCGCGGCTTCGCTGGTGCGGTTCGTAAAACGGATGCCTTCGCCGCCGGCTATGGGCCGGGTTGCTGTGTTTCTGGCCGCGATCTTTGTCCTCATGATGACGGCAGCGGAAAGAAGGATTTCGAGCCTCCTGCCGGCGGGCATGGCCTTACTCGCGACGGCGCTGGCGTGGTTCGTGGGCCGCTGGGAATTCGAGCGTTTTGAACTGGCGCCCAGCGGCGATGCAGGACCCGCGCGGGTCGCTGTGGACCGTTTGGGACTCGTGGACCGGCTTTCACCCACGATTCGCGTTTTGTTGCGCGCGGTGTGGCTGCAATGGCGGTTCCTGCTTATGCTCGCTGGCATCGGATCATTTCTCGCTTACATGCTTACTGGTGACAATGCCGGCTTTAGCTATTTTTATTTGTGCGCGATTTTCGGCAACGTTATTCTCGGGCTTTTCAATATGACCGCGTGGACTCTACTGCCGTTCGTTTCAAGACGAACGATCTTAAGAAGTGTTCTGGGACCGTTCGCAGCGGCGCCGCTGCTTATCGGATGCGTTGAGGCGATCACCTCGGGCTCCGCGCAGATGATTGTGCGGGGCTTGGCGCTGACGCTGGTGATCGTTGGAATGACCTGGCTCATGCTCCCTTCGGCGAAGGAATATCGCCGGCCGCTCCTTGTCAGCGTGCGTCACATGATCTGGTGGATTCTTTTCATCTGCATTCTTCTCTTTGGGTTTGTGCGGAGCAGCAGGAGATTCTTTTGGCATCCGCTTTCGTGGTCATGGCCCGGCATAACGCCTTTAGTCGCGGGCAATCCGCTCCTTGTTTCCTGCGTAGTCGTTCTCGCCATTGCACTGTTCTGGTGGCGATGCGAACGGAAATTCAGATACTTCGAGCCATCTGCGTTGCCCGCCGGTTACAGCCGCACCACGTGATGCTTTTTGAACCGTCTTGTCAAGGTTGTCGCTGCCTTGCCACGGCCGGGCTGTCAAGAATTGTTCATTTTCCGACCAGTGACTGGTCAAGTTTGCGACGGACGCGACGGCGGTTGCGAGCGTCCGGCGCCCTTATCCGCGCGTGCAGACTGCTCTAAGCCGTTGGTACCGCACAGCCTGGAGCAATAATCCTTGCGCCGCAGAATAGAACAGACTTAACTTTTTCCGTTACGGTACGATGATTGCTTAGGGTAGAAGCGTCGGGATTGATGAGATGAGCGTCGGGGATTGCGATTTCTGGCAACGTGCAGGAAAGGAGAAGCCGTGAAGAAGCTTGTGCGACAGATGCGGCGCGGGGGAGCGTTTACGTTGGTTGAGCTGATGATCGTGGTCACGATCGTCGCCATTTTGGCCTTGATCGCCATTCCGCTCTATTCGGCGAACACGGTCGCCTCGATCATGTCCGAGGGCGTGGCGGGCGCAGGCTCGATCCGCACCGCGCTGCGGACCTATTACTCCCAGAACGGGAGTTACACCGGCGCGACGTATCCGGGCACCTTGACGATCGGCGCGACCGACCTGCAAGGCAAGTATTTCGCCTCGGGGGACTACCAGTTGCTCAACGTCACCGCCTCGACCTACACGATCCAGGCTGGTCCGCCTTCGCAGACCACGAAGGCGCCGGGCACGTACTACCAGATCAACCAGCTCGGTTCGGAACTGGGCAACTATTACACGAACCAGTAGAGACGCCGGAATCGGAAGGCTGAAGCCGGAAGGCGGGATCGCTTCGCGAATGCGTGCGAGGATCTCCCCTTCCGGCTTCCGTGTTGAGACGCAGCGCGGCCGGGAAAGCTAGGTCTTCCGCATGATGTCCGCGCCGCCCTCGGCGATCTCGAGGACCGCCGCCACCAGCAGTTGCGTGCTGCGGAACACGTTCTCGAGGCTCACGCGTTCGGGGATGTCGCCGGGCAGATGGTACTCCTTATCGCCGCCGCCGCCCGTGTTCATCACGGTCGTAGTAAAACCCGCCTTGATGTACATGCCATCATCGTCATTCACATGCGGCTTGAAAAACGTCCGCACCTCCAGCCCGATGTTGTAGCGGACCGCGCAAGCCGCGATCAAATCGGCCAGGGGCCGGCCTTCGTCGGTGCTGTAGCCGATGGCGTGGATCAGCTTGCCGGCGGCCATCAGTTCGTCCGACTTGGAGTCCAGCCCGTCCACGTTCAGCACGGCGATGATGCGGTCGCCGCGGGCGGCGGCGGCTTCCGCCGCAGGGCGGCTGGTCCAGGGCCAATGTTCCTCGTTGCAGAAGAGCACGCGCACCGACCGCTTCAGGTCGCACCCGGCCAGAACCCGCGCCACCTCCATGTTGGCTATGGTGCCGGTGCCGTTGTCATGGGCGCCGGGCGAGTCTATCCAGCTCATGGAGTCCTTGTGCGAAATCAACTGGATGATCTCCTCGGGGTGCTCGCGGCCGGGATGCGCCGCTTCGAGGTTCGCCGCGTCGAACCAAGGGTCGTTCGGTTGGGGCGGGGAGAACCACTGATTCGACGGCGTCTTGGTCCGGTCGCAGCGAAAGGCCTGCACCTTGTGCTGCGTCGTCGTCACGGTGTAACCGGCCGATTCGAGTTGCCCGCGGATGTAGGCGTCGGCCTCGGCCAGCGAGTTGACGCTTCGGCCAGGCCGGGTGTAGTTCACTTTGCGGAACGGCAAGGGATCGCGGCAGAGGTAGAAGAGGTCGCGGCGGATGCGGTCGGCGGACACTTTCTGAAGCGCGTCTCGGATCATGGCTGAACCCCTTTCTTCAACAGGATGTTTGCGCCGCCCTCGACGATCTCGAGGACCGTCGCCAGCAGCAGTTGCGTGCTGCGCACCAGGTTCTCGAGGTTCACGCGTTCGGGGATATCGCCGGACATGTGGTACTCGGAATCGCCGCCGCCGCCGGTATTCATCACGGCGGTGCGGAAACCGGCGTTGATGTACATGCCGTCATCGCCATTCGGCTGCGGCTTGGCGAAAATCCGCACGTCCAGAACGATGCCGTAGCGGACCGCGCAAGCGGCGATGAAGTCCGCCAGCGGGCGGCCTTCGCCGGTGCTGTAGGCGATGGAGTGGATCAGGTTCCCCATGAGCATGTCCTTGTCCGGCTTGTCGTCCAGCCCCACCTGGTTCAGAACGGCGATGATGCGGTCGCCGCGGGCGGCGGCGGCTTCGGCCGCGAAGCGGCTGGTCCAGGGCCAATGCTCCTCGTTGCAGAAAAGCACGCGCACCGACCGTTTCAGATCGCAGCCGGCCAGAATCCGCGCCATCTCCAGGTTGGCCACGACGCCGGTGGCGTTGTCATGGGCGCCGGGCGAGTCAATCCAGCTCTGGGAGTCCTTGGGCGAAATCAACTGGATGATCTCCTCGGGCTGCGCGCGACCAAGACGGGTCACCTCCAGGTTCGCCGCGTCATACCACGGGTCTTTCGGATCGGGCGGAGAGTACCAGTGATGCAGCGGCTTGGTCTTGTCGCAGCGCCAGGCCTGCACATTGTGGTGGGTCGTGGTCACGTCGTAACCGGCCGACTTGAGCTGGCCGCTGATGTATGCATCGGCCTCCGCCAGCGAGTTGACGCTCTGGCCCGGCCGGGTGTAGTTCACTTTGCGGAACGGCAAGGGATCGCGGGAGAGGTAGTAGAGATCGCGGCGGATGCGGTCGGCGGACACTTTCTGAAGCGCGTCTCGGATCATGGTTGAACTCTCCACAAGAGAATGCGGTCGAATTGCCGGCGCCAGGCGAGCGATCGCCCTGCCCGGCGTGCTGCGCTACTCCGCGACGGCCAGCTTCCCGAGCAGCGTGCCCAACTCGCGGAGTTTCTGCGTCGCCTCCTCGTCCGGGCGGTTCAGCACCAGCACCGGGGCGCAGGCGAGCCGGAACTTGAAGCTCCGGCAGATGGACTTCACGCTCTCGATGGCCTTGCCGCCTCCGCCGTGCGTCAGGAAGACGCCGACCGGCATGTTCTCTATCCTACACGGCTATATTGCTTCCCCAGCACGCCCCCTTTCCACTTCTTTCTCAACCTTTCAGGGTGCCTTCCGAAACTCGACAAGGAGGATGTTCACAGTATTTGTCAGTGTTCCATTTGCCGCTTTCTCCGCGACCTGCCTGGCGATATCTTCATCAATGCGCCGCACCTGTTCGTCAGCCAGTTCCCATCGCCAGAAGCCTATCACAACCTGGCCGAACTCTATGACTTTCGGAACGTCAGCGCAAGAAAGTCGCCGTGTGCGATGCCGCCAGGAGATGTCGAAGTCTCGGATTCCCAGGATAGAAAGATGATCTTCAACCGTCCCTACGGTGAGCTTCTGAATCAGGACGGGCGGCTCTTGCTCGTGAATCACGCTGCGCCACGCTTGACGGAATACCTCCATCCATTCAGCGGCCACCTCACCGCCACCCTGAAATTGCAGAAGCGCCACCCCGGAAGGCTTCAACACCCGCGCGGCCTCGGAAAATGCCTTGCGCTGGTCGGGAATGAGCTGAAAGACCATGTTTGAGACCACCGCGTCGAATTCATCATCGGCAAAGGGCAGATCGCGGGCGTTGGCTTGCAGAAATTCAAAGTATCCCAACTGACGGTCACGGGCATGGCGCCGTGCAATCTCTAAGACGCCCTCGGACAAGTCTACCCCTACAACCCTGCTGAGTGTTCCCTTCTCCGGGAGACGTAGCGCAAGGTTGCCCGTCCCGCAGCCGATATCCAGAACGGAAGCCTGCTCCGGTAGCTCCAGACGCGACAGAATCAAGCCTGTTCCCTGGTCAGTTCCGTCATACTGCTTTGCGAATGTATCGTAATGCAGCTGCAAGGCTGCTTCTATGTCCATAGCCCTATCCTCGACCATTCCGAGATTAGTCCTGGGACATGAACTCGATTCTTGTCGACGTCCTGCTTTTCCTGCGCCTCTTGGCGGCTACAAAGAAATAAATCACTCTGCCACGGCCAGCTTCCCGAGCAGCGTGCCCAACTCGCGGAGTTTCTGCGTCGCCTCCTCGTCCGGGCGGTTCAGCACCAGCACCGGCGCGCAGGCGAGCCGGAACTTGAAGCTCCGGCAGATGGACTTGACGCTCTCGATCGCCTTGCCGCCTCCGCCATGCGTCAGGAAAACGCCGACCGGCTTGTCGGTCACCTTGCCCTGCGTCGGATAGTAGGTCCGGTCGAAGAAATCCTTCACGCCGCCGGCCATGTAGCTGAAATAGTCCGGCGTGCCCACCGCCAGCGCCGCGCAGTCGAGCAGGTCCTCCGGCCCGGCCTTCAACGCCTCCATCACCTTCGCCTCGACGCCCCCGGCTTTCCGCACGCCCTCCGCGACGGCCTCGGCGGCCGCGCGCGTGTTCCCGCTCAGCGAATGGTAAACGATCAGCACTTTCGGCATGGTTCTTCCTCCCCTGTTCATCGCCCGCGATCCGTCCAAACGCGCCGGCGGTCATCATATCATCCCCGGCGCGGCCGGACAATGCCGCAGTTCCAAAAGCGAGACTCTCCCGGCCGATCGCGGTATAATACGCGCTGCGATAATGACCGGCGCGCCTTTGAGGATGGAGCAACGATGACACGCAATGCGACGAGCGAGGAGCTTTTCGGAAGGACGTTCGCCTGCGAGTGCGGCAAGACGCACCGGATCGAGCCGCGCGAGGTGCTGTTCGAGCGCGGGGTGGCGGAGAAAGTGCCGGCGCTCTGCGCCCGCTGCGTGAAGGGACGGCGCGTGGCGGTCGTGATGGATGTCCGCACGCGCGAGATCGCCGGGGCGGAGGTATCGCGCAGGCTGGCCTCGGACGGGTGGACGGTTTCCGAATTGCTCGTGCCGGACCGGAGCAACGGACACGTCCCGGAATGCGATGACGTGACGAAGGACAAACTCGCCGCGGTCCTCGGGCCGGTGGACCTCCTCCTGCCGGTCGGGAGCGGCGTGGTGACGGACCTCAGCCGGTGGCTGGCGGAGGACCGCAAGCTGCCGTTCGTGAGCTTCGCGACGGCGGCGAGCATGAACGGCTACGCCAGCTCCAACGCGGCGCCGACGATCGCGGGGGTGAAGCGGGTGAAGTGGGCGCATCCGCCGGTCGCGCTCGCGGCCGATCCGGCGATCATCTCCGCCGCGCCGTGGAAGATGACCGCCTCCGGCCTGGGCGACGTGCTGGCCAAGTCGGTCAGCACGACGGACTGGCGGCTCAATCACCTGCTCTTCGGCGATTACTATTGCGCGCGGTCGGTGAACCTGATCGCCGACATCGAGCCGCTCTACCTGGACCACCCGGACGAATTGAAGGCGCGGTCGCCGCGGGCGATTGACGCGCTGTTCCGCGCCCTGCTGCTGACGGGGGCGGCCATGACGATGGCGGAGACCTCTTCGCCGGCCTCCGGCGGCGAGCACATGATGAGCCACACGCTCGACATGCTGTCGCTGCGCGACGAAACGGAGCACGACATGCACGGCCGGCAGGTGGGCGTCGGCACGGTGCTGGCGTCGGAGCTTTACCGTCGCGTGCTGGCGGCGGAGTCTCCGTCGGTCGCTGAGCCGCAACTGTCGCCGGACGAACGGTTCTGGGGAAAGCTCGCGGGCGAGATGAGGCAGGAGTACTCGGCCAAGGCGGAGCGCATGCGGCTGGCGGCCCGGAAGCTCGCGCAGCCGGGCGAGTGGGACCGCATCCGCGCGGACCTCGCGCCGCTGACGCGGACGCCGGAGGCCATCCAGCGCTGCCTCTCGCGCGCCGGCGCGGCCTCGCGGGCGGCGGACATCGGCGTCGGCAAGGAGCAGTTGCTCGGCGTGCTGCTGCACTCGCACGAAATCCGCTCGCGGTTCACCATCCTCGACCTCGCTC
>Ga0181524_10005232_pt1 | contig 11681 bp, 11 predicted proteins | sample PEATcosm2014_Bin_34_FD_119761 | JGI IMG/M metagenome (GOLD analysis project Ga0181524, IMG submission 119761) | Peatland microbial communities from MTU Mesocosm Facility, Houghton, MI, USA - PEATcosm2014_Bin05_60_metaG | ecosystem: Environmental > Terrestrial > Soil > Wetlands > Peat | place...
CCATCGGGGGCGGCTGTTGGGTCCGCCGGATTCCAATAGCTTGCGTACGTGCCGGTCGGAGAGGTCCAGCAGGTAAATCTGCTCGGTATCTCCCGATCCCAAATCGGGATCGCGGGTGGCGCTGAAAGCGATGCGTTGGCCGTCCGGCGACCATGCGAAGTCCCCCACGCTGAACTGGTCGCCCTTGGTGAGCGGCTCGGGCTTGGGCAATTGCTTCAGATCGGCGGGAATCTCGGCGGGGACCTTGACCAGCCACAGGTGGCTCATCGTGTAGTCTCCACCGATCACCTCGAAATCGCCGTACTTGTCCTTCCGATCCTTCTTGCCTTTCGAATCCGGGCCGGTGCCGACAAAGGCAATCGAGGTTCCGTCGGGCGACCAGGCAAACGAGTCGACGCCGTTCTCCTCCGCGGTCAGTTGTGAAGCTTCCCCGCCGGCGGGAGCGATCAAGTAGATCTGGCGCTTGCCGTCACGGTCCGACCCGAACGCGATGCGGCGCGAGTCGGGCGACCAGCGGGGACCGTTGCTGGACTTTTTGCCGCTGGTGAGCTGGTAGCGTTCGCCGCTGGCGACGACGGCCACCCAGATCTGCTGGGCGAACTCGTTTTCTTCCCAGTTGGCCTGCTGCACCGTGTAGGCGACGTAGCGGCCGTCGGGCGAGATCTGCGCGCCGCTGGCCGATTTCATGCTGAGCGACTGGTCGATGGTGGGCGTGGCAGCGCCGGCTGCGAACGCCAGGGCGAAGAGCAAGAGGGTAATTAGAATCTTACGCAACATGCCGCACATTATAGAATGAAACCATGCGCACCATCCCCGGCTGGGACCAATACTACCTCGATATCTGCAAGGTTGTCTCCTGCCGCAGCAAGGACCCCAACACCCAAATCGGTTGCGTGATCGTTGGGCCCAACCATGAAATCCGCTCCACCGGTTACAACTCGTTCCCGCGTGGAATCCGGGACGACGCCCCGGAACGGCTGGTGCGGCCCGCCAAGTACCTCTGGATCGAGCATGCCGAGCGCAACGCCATCTGCAACGCGGCCCGCGCCGGAACGGCCACCGAGGGATGCACTATTTTCGTCGAAATCATGCCGTGCATGGATTGCGCCCGCTCCATCGTGCAGGCCGGCATCATAGAAGTTGTGGTTTCCGCCGAGCGCATGGCGCAGTATTCCAGCGAATACTACGACCAGCACTTCGGTCTGGTTGAGGTGTTATTCGGCGAGGCCCGGGTCCGCGTGCGCCGCGTCTAGACCACCTTGGAATTGCCGCGGCCAACCGGGTTGTCTGCCGGGAGCGCCCCAGGTTTTTCCGGGATGCTCCTATAAAAGCGGCACTTGCACGCGCGGCATCGGAAGGGATGCCTCCTCAGCGCCACCATGAACGAGTCTCTGATTCCGCGCCGCTGGGAAGAGCGAACGTCCCGGCCGCCGCAACGCGGACACCGCATTGTGTCTTCGCGATCCGTAATCACCGTCCCCGTTATGGTGAGCTTACCAAAACCATGTGCACCCTGTCACTGCTGGTTTGGGGCCATCCACCCCGAAGCCTCGAGCGCGTCCATGTCGGGCGGCTCGCCAAACTTCAGCCCCGCCAGTGATCCGTCGATAGCGCGCAGCAGGCCGGTAAGCACGCCGCCGGCCCCCACCTCGACGAAGCGCCCGACGCCCTGTCCCGCCAGATGGCGTATCGATTCCAACCATCGCACCGGATTGGGCACCTGCTGGTAGAGTCCCTCGCGGGCTTCGGCGCCGGTTCCAATCTCGCGCGCCTGCCAGTTGTTCACCAGGGGCCGGGAGAGGTCGCGGAAATCGGTGGCGTCGAGATCGGCTCGCAGGCGCTCCTGCGCGGGCTTCATGAGCGCGCAGTGGAACGGCGCGCTGACGGGCAGGAGCACGGCGCGGCGCGCGCCCGCGGCCTTGGCCAGCTCCATGGCGCGGGCCACGGCCCCCGCATGGCCCGCGATCACGATCTGGTCGGGCGAATTCAGGTTGGCGGCGCTCACCACCTCGCCCTGCGCGGCCTGCTCCAGGACCCCGTCCAGTCTTCCTTCCGGCAGCTTGAGCAGCGCGGCCATGGCTCCCACTCCGGGCGGCACGGCTTCCTGCATATACTGGCCACGCTTGCGGACCAGCCGCACGGCATCCGCGAATCGCAGACTTCCCGCCGCCACCAGCGCCGAATACTCCCCCAGGCTGTGGCCGGCGACGTAGTCGGGCGTAAAGCCCCGCTCCTGGAGCACCTGGAAAGCGGCAATGGAGACGGTGAGCAGCGCGGGCTGCGTGTTGGCGGTGAGCTTGAGCCCGTCCTCGGGGCCTTCGAAGCAAAGGTGCGAGATGGGAAAGCCGAGGGCGTCGTCGGCCTCCTCGAAAATGCGGCGCGCGGCGGCGTCGGTGCCGGCCAGCGCCTTGCCCATGCCCGCGAATTGCGAGCCCTGGCCGGGGAAGAGAAATGCGATTGGGGGCGCCAAACCAGAATTATAGCCACTTCGTTACAATGGCTGCTGTGGACACACAGAAACCGAAGCGGTGGCGCCGCTGGTGGGACAGCTATTCGGAACTGACGCACGAGGTGCACCGCGGCTTCATCGCGGAATGGACGGTTACCATCGTTCTATTGCTGTTCGCCACCACCACCCTGGTGCAGGCCTTCGTCATACCCAGCGCCTCCATGGTGGCAACGCTGCTGATCGGCGATCACGTGCTGGTGGATAAACTCGTCTACGCGCCTGCGGGGGACCTTTCCCGCCACACGCTGCCGTATCGCGAGGTGCGGCGGGGTGACATCATCGTATTCCGCTACCCTCTCAACATCAAGGAGGATTACGTGAAGCGCGCCATCGGCGTGCCCGGCGACCACATCCACTTCGTGAACCAGCAGCTCATCTTGAACGGCAAGCCGGTTCGCGAGCCGTATGCCATCCACTCCGCCGCTTACCCCGATCTGTACCGCGACAATTTCCCCACCACCCCGCCCAACATGCCGTTGCGGCCGCAAGCCGCGGACATGCTCGAAAATCATGTGGTCGACGGCGAGTTGGTCGTGCCGCCGGGTTCCATCTTCGCCATGGGCGACAATCGCGACGACTCGGATGACAGCCGCTACTGGGGCTTGGTGCCGCGCGAGAACATCGAGGGCACGCCCCTGATCATCTACTGGTCATTCGAGGCCCCTACTCAGGACCTCACCAACGGCAACATCGGCATCGACCACATTATCGACGTGGTGTCGCACTTCCTCACCAAGACGCGCTGGTCGCGCACCTTCAAGCTGATCCGCGGCTACCCGCTGAAGTAAGAGGCCATTGACAGGCGAAAGCGCCTGTCCCACGTTCTTGTATTACAGCACTCTCAAACCTTCGCAGCCTGCGACGATTTCGTGGGGTGGGCCCCCAGGCCCGCGGTCGACCCCCTGGTCGACCTGCTCAGACACAGGAAGAGCCGGACCAAGGGGTCCGGCGCGGACGTGGGCGTCCGCCCCACGTTTGGTTGCGGCTATGCTGCTCTGTGGGAACCCAGCGAACGGCATGGCTTGACATTTCACACCGCATGCGATAGCGTATATCTCGGATGTCTAGGCATACGGACGCAGGATCGGAAGAGGCGGAGCTTCTGCAAGGCACGCTCGACATGTTGATTCTCAAAGTTGTTGCGCTGGGTCCCATTCACGGCTATGGGATCGTGCAGCGGATCCAACGGATCTCGAATGAGGCGCTGCAGATTCGTCAAGGCTCGCTCTATCCGGCCCTCTACCGCCTGGAGAACCACGGATGGCTCAAGGCGGAGTGGAAGACGACGGAGGGGGGACGGGAAGCGAAGTTCTACTCGCTGACCAGAATCGGCCACCAGCGTTTGAAAGCCGAGACCGAGAGCTGGGATCGATTGTGCTCAGCCATTTCACTGGTCCTCGGGACCGCGGACTAGAGGCGCCGAATGCTGTGGGATGCTTTTTTTCGAAGGAACCGCTGGGAGCGCCGCCTGGACGCCGAATTGCGCTTTCATCTGGAGCAGCAAGTGCAGGACTACGTGGCCCATGGCATGAGCCGCAAAGAGGCGCAACGGCGGGCATACCGGGAATTCGGCGGCATCGAGCTCTCGAAAGAGGAATGCCGGGACCAGCGTCCATTTCTCTGGCTGGAACACGCGGTTCAAGATATTCGATACGCTTTGCGGCTGCTGGCGCGCAACCGGACATTCAGCGTGGCGGCCATCCTCTCGCTGGCGCTCGGCATTGGGGCCACGACGTCGGTGTTCAGTGTCGTGGATCGGATTCTGTTTCGCAGTCTGCCGTATAGCGATGCGGACCGGCTGGTTTCGATCGGCGCCGGCGGCCCCATGCTTCCCTACGATTTCATGTTCGGCGCCGGCTATCTGGAATTCCGGCGGCACCAGACGGCCTTTTCGGCAGTGACATCCTGGAGCGGCGTAAACGACTGCGATCTTACTTCCGGCGAACCCATACGGCTTCAGTGCGCGTCCGTGGAATCTTCCTTTCTGGGGACGCTGGGAATACTTCCGGCGCTCGGCCGAAGCTTCACGGCCGAAGAGGATGGGCCAAACAAGCCAAGAACCGTTCTGCTCTCCTACGGCGTCTGGCAATCGCGATTCGGAGGCCACCCGGATATCCTGGGGCGCACGATTTCGGTGGATGGAGAACCGGCCCGCGTAGTTGGTGTATTGCCGCCCGATTTCGAGACACCGACGCTGGCCCACGCCGATCTGGTGGTCCCGCAGCGGCTGGACGATGCAACTCTCGAGCGTGCCGTCACCGGCAGGCCCCTCCGCGTGATCGCCCGATTGCGTTCGGGAATGACCATCGCGGCGGCGCAGGCGGTGGCCGATGTGCTGGTCGCCCGTGCGCTCGCCGGCATGCCGGCTGGGGGGCTGGCGCGCGAAATCAAGCCGCATGTCACAACGCTGCGCGATCTGCGGATTGGCGATGCCAAAACTGTCGCATGGGTTCTGTTCGGCTCGGTGCTCGCGGTGTTGCTTCTGGCCTGCTCCAATGTAGCCAACTTACTGATGGCCCGCACAGAGGCGCGGCGGCGTGAGTTGGCAATGCGTGCGGCTTTGGGCGCGGGAAGAATGCGTCTGATCCGCCAGGCGGCAACGGAGAGCCTGCTGTTGGCTGTTCTGGGCGGGTTGTGCGGCCTGGCATTGGCTTACGTGCTGTTGAAGGTATTCGTGAACGCGGCGCCGGGCGGGATTCCGCAGTTGGCGCGGGCGACGCTGGATTGGCGTGTCCTGGCATTCACATTTGTGTGTTCCGTGGCGAGCGGGCTGATATCCGGCATGGGGGCAGCCGGCGGGCGCGGCAGATTCCGACAGGCGCTGATCGTTACCCAGCTTGCGTTCTCGCTGGCTCTGCTGAGCGCCGCCGGACTCCTGTTGCGCGCCCTGTGGAGATATCAGCAAATACCGTTGGGCATGGAGACACAACAGGTCTTGACGGCCTCGCTCTCGCTTTCGCCGCAAAGGTATCCATCGGCCGAACGGCGGCTGGCGTTCTCCGAGGAACTGGAAGAGCGCCTGCGCTCCACGGCCATGTTTGCGACAGTCGCCATCAGCGACTCCCGGCCGCCCGATGTTCCGTTGCGGTCGAAGCCCATGGCGGTGCAGCAGATCGATGGACGGCCACAGGCTTCCCCAGTCCAGGGGACAATGGTCTGGCGCGCCGTGACCCCCGAGTATTTCCGCGCTTTGGGTGTTCCCATACGCCAAGGACGGGGATTTACAGAACAGGATCGCGATCGGGGCCGCGACGTCATGATCGTGAGCCAGTCGCTGGCGCGGCGCCTGTTCCACGCGAGCGACGCGGTGGGGCATTTCATCGGCAGCGCTCAAATCGTGGGAACCGCCGCCGACGTGCGCAACAGCGGCGGAACGGCGCGCGACGATCCGGAATACTATGTGCCCCGCAGCCGCGCGGCCGATGCCCCGATCTACAGCGCCGCGGACGAACTCCGGCGGGTGGTGGCGATTGTCCGCACGCCCCTCGCGCCGGAACTCGCCGCGCGCGCCGTTCGCCATACCGTCGCACAGATGGATGCCTCCCTGCCGGTCGAGATTGAACCATTGGGGAAAACCGCCAGTCGTCTTTCCGTCCGGCCTCGATTCAACGCGCTGCTCCTGGCGGTGTTCGCCGCGCTCGGTCTGCTACTGTCCGCACTCGGCACGTACGGCGTACTGGGGTTCCTGGTGGCGCAGCGCACACGTGAAATCGGCTTGCGAATCGCCCTTGGTGCGACGCCTCAGGCCATGGCCGCGATGGTGCTCGGTAACGCCCTGCGGTGGATCGCGGCCGGGTTGGTTCTTGGCCTGGTCCTCTCGATGGCGCTCACTCGCGCGCTGAACTCGATGCTATACGGCATGACGGCATATGACCCGGTCGCCTGGACGTTGGCCGCCACTGTACTCGTTTTGACTGCGCTTGTCGCCGCCTGGCAACCCTCGCGGCGCGCCGCCCGCGTCGACCCAGTGGAAGCATTACGTCATGATTGACGACAGCCGGCCGCCCATCCTCGAAGCGCGCGGCCCGCGCCAGAACATCGAGGGCACGCCGTTGATCGTTTACTGGTCGTTCGAGGCTCCTACACAGGACCTCACCAACGGCAACATCCGCATCGATCACATTATCGATGTGGTGTCGCACTTTCTGACCAAGACGCGCTGGTCGCGGACCCTCAAGCTGATCCGCGGCTACCCGCTTCAGTAAGGGCTAACCGTGACCACAAAGCCGGATAATCAGATGCGGGAGTACTGGTATTTTCGTAACGGTACAGTGTTATTCCCCGACTTGCAGCGATTTGCATTGACCTTCACACAGTCCAGTGCTACAGTGCGGCCATGAGATCTCTCCGAAACTTCGCTGTCGCCATTCTCGTTGTTTCCGCCTTGGTTTCCTGTGCCTACGCGGCCACCACGGCCTGCGGCGTTACCCTAGGCGGCAACGTCTTAACTCAAAACCTCACGGCTAATTGTTCGGTAGCCTCACTCACGGGGGATAACGCTGTGAGTCTGCTGAACGATATTGGGTTCACGGTCTCGGGGCCTTTCGTCTTCGACACCAGCAGCAACACCAGCCCCTCGGTTAACTACGCCACCTCGGAATCGATCTACCTGAACCCTGGCGCCTACGAGGCGTCCGCGTATCTGAGCGCGGCCATTAGTGACACGCCGGCGTCAGGTCCCGGCAGTGGGTATGTCGAAGATTTCGAGGTGACGACGTACGTCTACGACCTTCAAGTTCTTGTCGCGTCCGCTTTTGCTGGCCAAACGGGCTTTGATCCCTCCTTCTGCGCACTGCCGGGTTGCACTAGTATCAGCTCGGGTGACACTTCGAGTACGTTTACCGTCGTGACGGGGGGGACATACTCAATCCAGCAGTTGTTTGTCGCGACCCTCTCTGGCGTTGGCCAGGGTGACGTGATCACGATCACTCTGCCAAACTCGAGCGGTGTTGGTTCGCCGGCGGCGGCGCCGGAGCCTGGCACCTGGGGTCTGCTGGCAGTGGGAATGGTCGCGCTCCCGTTCGCACGGCGTTATGCAATGAAAAAGTGACACGGGCCTGAAGTCACGTTCTCTTCCCTGGTGCTGTGGCGTGCTTTCACAGGCGACGCTTCATCGTCCCGGCCCCTCCGAATTCGGACCTGCATGTCCGCCCGCTTGCTCCTCGTTGAATTCAAACACGTCGGTGTTGGTCCGGACCACCAGGCGGCCGGGCCCCAAAGGCTTGCCCTCGGTGGGGAAGAAGACCGCGCCATCGGTGGATTCGCCGGGAGCCAGTTTGGTTTGCACCATTGCCAGCGCGCTGGCGATACCCGCGGCCTTGAGCTTGGTCGATCCCATTGACAGTGCCGCCAGCCGCCGCTGCTCATACCCGTTCGTCATCGACCTGAGGTGCACGTTTCCGTATACCCCAGCTTCATAGCTGGCGACCAGCTTGATGACATCGCTGCCGCTGCCTTTTCGCTGCAACATCGCTATCACTGTACGCGCGGATGTCGCGCGCAGAGTGACGCTGCTCTCACGGACATAAGTGAAATCTTCCGGCCGGATCACGTAAGGCCCCTCGGATCCATTCGAGACGGCGACCTGGATGGTGGTGTACTCGTGCAGATGCGACGGCAGAACGGCGAACATGACGGTCACGCCGGATCTCGTAAGCGTCTGGTATTTCAGACCATTCGACTCATACTCGATAACCTGAGCGTGCGCGCGCGGGTACAGCAGCATGAGCGCCAGGCCGCATACCCCGAGAAGCCGGTCCATGACATAATCTTACGATAACGCACGAGGAACCTCTATATCGAAGTGCGGCCCGTCCCTCACAAGCCCGCCCTCGATTTCTTCGACGCCCGGTTCAGCAGGTAATTTCTCACCGCACCGGTGAATACGCCATCGCTTTGTAAATCGAAATCTGAATCACGCTCGAGATCTGTCCGCTGCGATTGATCGATTCCTGGCGCACCCGGGTCCATTCCTCATCGGCGGAAAACGCATTCCACGCCTTCTCGCGCGCGGCCAGGGTGTCGAAGGGTATGAGGTAGGTTAAGTTGGGACGGTTGGCCCCAAAAACAGTCGACGAATAGAGGATCGGATTCACCCCAACCCGGTGAAAAATCTTGGTTTCCGAGTTCGAAAACCGCTCGTGCAGCGCTTTGGCCTGGCGCGCCGTGGGCGAGTGGTAGGTCCGAAGCTCGAAAACGCGCGGAGTGGCCGGCGGCTTGTCGGGCGCCACAATTTCGGGCGAATAGTCGGTGGCTTCGAGCAGGGAAGCGCTGGCGGAAACGTAGGGCGGCTCGCCCAATTCCCATTGGTCGAACGCGCGCACGAACTCTTTGTCGGAGAACAACGCTTTTGAGATCGACCAGACCTGGTCGCACGACTCCAGACCGAAAATGGCGGCCACTTCCGGCATGTGCGGCGCCAGAACCGCCTCCAGAAAGATCTTCGGCCCCTTGTGGATGCGCTCCATGGCTGGCAGCAGGGCCTTCGAGAAGAAATCGTGGATGCGCCCCGGCTGCGATCCCTGCTCCAGGAAGTACTGCTCGAACGCGTAGAAGCGGGTCTTGCGCCCTTCTTCGGCACTGGCGGCGAGGCCGGCGGGCAGCAACGCGGGTAGTCCTTCCAGAAACTGGCGGCGATCGAGGATCATTCGCTTATTATAAGCCCGCAGTTCCGTTCGTCTCCCCCGATTTGCCTTAACCAAAGTGAGCAGCGAAGAACGGCTCGCGCTCGCCGATAAAGCACTTATGCCATCTATCGTCGCCGACGAACGGTTGAAGCCGGCGAGTCTGCCGGACGAAACCGCCCCCGAGATTGACTTCCAGACGGATGTCGTCACCATACCAGTCAGGCTGTGCAATCTCCCTCCATTCAATGCGATCGCCAGCCAGGTGCTGGCTTTGACCGCGGATCCCGACATCGACCTGGGGCGCATATCGCGAGTCATCCAGGGCGACCCGGCCTTCGCCGCCGACATCCTATTCCTGGCGAATTCGTCCCTGTTCGGATTCCCCTCCCGGATGCACTCTCTGAGCCACGCCATCGCTCTGCTGGGGCTGGACCGTATCCAAGCGCTGGGCGTGACCGTGGCCATGCGCGGCTTTCTCGGCACACGGAGCCCGTCGGTCCATCAATGCTGGCAGCATAGCGCGGCTTGCGCCCTGGTATGCGAAGAGTTCTCGGCCCTTTTCGATCTCTCCGGCGATCGGGCCTATACGGCCGGGATTATGCACGATATCGGCCGGCTGGGTTTCCTCAGAACCTATGCCAGCGAGATGACGCCCATCCTGAACGGCCACTACAACAGCGTCCAGGAAGTTCTCCAGGCCGAGCGGGAGGCGCTCAATGTCGACCACGCCCGCGCCGGCTCGTGGTTGGTCGGCCACTGGTGTTTACCCAAAGACTTTTTCGAAATCTGCGCCCATCACCACGACGCCCCGGATGCCGGCGATTCCGAGATCCTGCAACTGGTAAAGGCAGCCTGTACCATCGCGGATGCCATCGGCTTTCCGGCCGTCAAGTGCCAGCAGCAGCCCTCCTATCAAGACGCCACGTCGCCGCTGGAGCCCCGACTGGGACGTAAGGCAGCGCTCTCGGAAGAGGACTTGCGCGCCAGCGTGACCGCCAGGTTGCTGGCATTCGAAGGCTAATCGAGCCATCCGCCAAAAAACTGCCGGGTGTCAAAAACTGGACGCCACCAGGGTTCTCTATCACCCTGCAATTGCTTGGATTCCGCGGTGGCCCTTCATGTGCACAGGCAAGCTGGCGGAGTACAACAATATGGAACCTCAAGTGATTTCATTGCTGGGCGCAACGATGTCGTTGGAATGTGCGATTCTCCTTCTGGGAGCAGTCCTGTTTCTCGATTACCGAAGGGCACTGCGAAGACGGTGGTTGCTTCGGCATCTGGAAAGCATCCTCCAGGGCGATCCTGAATCGGAATTCATGGATATGCCTGACGCGGCGTAACCGTCAAAGTTTGCTCTCACCGGATCTCGACGATCGCCGCGCTGGCCGCAGGCAGCTTGATTTCGAGCTGTCCATGGCGCACCTGGAGGACTTCCGGCCTCATTGGCTTCCATGTGCCCGCCGGCGTGACTTCTGCTCCACCCAGTGCAATGCCTGACTTCGCATCGATAGCGGGCCCGTTACCAGCGCGGCCTGCTCGTAGCTCTGTGCGGAAACGGCGAGGAACGCGTTGGCGAGGAACGCGCGGCGATTCATCTCACCTCCCTGGAACCTGAGCATACCGGTACTTCCGATCCATAACCAAAGAGATCGCCACATTGGCGCGACGCTCCGCTCGATAATCGGCTCAAACTGGTGGAGGTGGAATCGCCATGCGGATGATGATTCGGTACCAAAGCGGGCTCAGGGTGGAAGCGGTCTTGCTGGCTGCCAATAGTGAACGGATGCGGGTGGCAATCGACTCCCAACGTGACACCGTCGAATTGCATCGGGTGGATGGGTGCTGGCGTACCCAGAGAGGGGCCGCCATCGAGATTGAGGCGCTCATGGCGATCCCTGGAATCCACCTCTGGCGCTAGCGAAGCGCGGCGCCCCCGGGCCCCACGAGCGAAGCGAGCCCCGCCAGCTCCACGCCCTTCGTGGTCACGTAATACTTGGCCAGCATGTTGGGGTTCTCCCACGCCGGGAAGGTCTCCGGGCGCTTCAGGTACTCGAAGAACTGCTTCGTCACCTGGGCGAAGTGCGCCTCGTGGCCCACGCGGTACTGGTCCGGGATGGTCACCCGCACCCGCGCTCCCTGGTCCTCCGTGGCGATGCCCGGATATTGGCTCGCCAGCCCGCTGATTTTCCGCTTGAGCGCCTGGCTCGCCCCCGCGCCGTGCGGAAACACGTACAACTCCGGCTGATACTTCTCCTCTTTCCCCTGCCTGATCTCGATGCGCGATTTCGACCCTTGATATACCGCCAGGTGCGTATCGCCGGTCCCCGCCGGCGCTTCCCATCGCCACAGAACGTCCAGCTTGATGTGGATGCCGCGCAGCGCGTACGATACGCGCGTATTGCAGAAATACTCCAGCCCCTCGCCCGGCTGGCCGGTCACTTGCCGGAACTGCGCGGCCGTGATGGTGGTGGGCCAGCGGCTGGCGGCCAGCATCTCGATATCGGTGCGATAGTCGATGGCGCGCTCGGGGAAGAGTGTCCACTGGG
>Ga0181524_10005238_pt1 | contig 11674 bp, 14 predicted proteins | sample PEATcosm2014_Bin_34_FD_119761 | JGI IMG/M metagenome (GOLD analysis project Ga0181524, IMG submission 119761) | Peatland microbial communities from MTU Mesocosm Facility, Houghton, MI, USA - PEATcosm2014_Bin05_60_metaG | ecosystem: Environmental > Terrestrial > Soil > Wetlands > Peat | place...
CGAACAGGAAGTCGTAGATCTCGTCAACGTACCACTTGTTGTAGAGCAGCGAGTGCAGAGGCTTGACGGCCTTCTCGATGGTGTCGGGAATTTGCGGCTTGTTGTTGTAGAAGTAGCGGGCAATGGTGATTCCGATGATTGCCACGGCCACCGAGAGCCCCATCAGGATCCACTCGGTGGACGCGGAGTGCTCGCCGTGTTCCGCGGCTTCCACCGCCGCCGAGGCGAAGGCCGGCGCCAGCCACCGTTCGAAGCCGTGGAAACTGTCGCCGAACAAGGTCCACACCTTGGGGGTTCCCAGCCAGCCGACGAACACGCTGCCGGCGGCCAGCAGCACCAGGGGCACCGTCATCGTCGCGGGCGATTCGTGAATATGTTTGGCCACTTCCGGCGCCACGTGCGACTTGCCGTAGAACGTCATGTTCATAAGCCGCCACATATAGAAGGCGGTCAATCCGGCGGTGGCCAATCCCACGAACCATAGAATCTGCGAGCCCTGCGGTGAGCTGTACGCCTGCCACAGAATCTCATCCTTGGAGAAAAAGCCCGCCAGACCCGGAATTCCCGAGATGGCCACCGAAGCGATGAACATGGTCCAGTGCGTGATGGGTATCTTATTCTTGAGCCCGCCCATGCGCCGCATGTCCTGCTCGCCCGACATCGCGTGGATAACCGATCCGGAACAGAGGAAGAGCAGGGCCTTGAAGAAGGCGTGCGTAAACAGGTGGAAGATGGCCACCCAGTAGGCGCCCACGCCCAGCGCCAGGAACATATAGCCGAGCTGGCTCACCGTGGAGTACGCCAGGACGCGTTTGATATCGTTCTGCACCAGGGCGATGGAAGCCGCCAGAATCGCCGTGAAGGCGCCGATCGACGCTACCACCGTGGAAGTGGACGGCGTCAACTGGAACAGCGCGGCGGAACGCGCCACCATGTAAACGCCCGCGGTGACCATGGTGGCCGCATGGATCAGAGCCGAGACCGGCGTGGGACCTTCCATGGCGTCGGGCAGCCAGACGTACAGCGGAAACTGCGCCGATTTGCCGGTGGCGCCGAAAAACAGCAGAACGGCCATGACGCTCAACACGCCGAAGCCCGTGGTCTCTGGGCCGAAGTGAGCCAGGGCGCTCTTCACGTCGAGGAATCGCGTCGTGCCCAGCACGGAGAACATCAGCAGCATCCCCAAGATGAAGCCGGCGTCGCCCACCCGGTTCATCACGAACGCCTTCTTGCCCGCGTCGGCCGCCGATTTCTTGTGGAAGTAGAATCCGATCAGCAGGTAGCTGCACAACCCGACGCCTTCCCAACCCACGAACAGCAGCACGTAATTGTTCGCCAGCACCAGCATCAGCATGAAGAAGACGAACAGGTTCATGTAGCCGAAGAACCGGTAGTAGCCGTTGTCGTGGGCCATGTACCCGATGGAGTACACGTGAATCAGGAATCCGATGCCGGTGACCACCAGGATCATGACCGAGCTGAGCGGATCGAGCAGGAATCCCCAGTCCGCCTGAAAAATAGCCATGTGCCCGTTCGCCATGTGGAACGGCATCCCGGCGATCCAGGTGAACTGGATGATCTGGTGGACTCGATTGGTCTGCTGCGAAAGCTGCCACACCGCGCCAACCGAAAAGAGGAACGAGAGCAAGACCATTCCCGGGCAGATGATACTGATCAGGGTTTTGAGCGGCGACGAATGATGGTGCCCGTGAGGGTGGTCACGATCCTGGTCGGGTGAGTGCCCCGGGGCGTGATGGTTCCCGTGCTCGTCAGATACCGGCTCCACACCGGGAGCGATCGCAACGTCGGAGGGCGGCTGCGGGTCGAGCTTCTTGCCCAACAGCAACATGAGCGCCGCCCCGAACAGCGGGAACAGAGGAATCAGCCAGATTTGGTCTAGGAAGTTCACGGCTCTCCTACCACTTCAGCAAATCGATTTCATCCGCCAGCACGGTTTCTTTATTGCGGAACAGAGCGATCAAAATGCCCAGCCCGACGGCGGCTTCGGCGACCGCATCGACGATCACGAAGATCGCGAAAATCTGCCCGTGGACGGCGTGCGCCTGGCGCGAAAAGGCCACCAGGTTGATATTCACGGCATTCAGAATCAGCTCGATGGACATCAGAATAATCACAATGCTGCGGCGCGTCAGCACGCCCACGGTGCCAATGAGCAGCAGCGCCGCGCTCAAGGCCAGGTAATGAACTGTGGTTACCGGATGCATCGTCAGATCCTTTTCTTGGCCATCACCACCGCTCCCACTACCGCCACCAGCAGCAGGACGGAAGCGATTTCGAAGGGGAGCAGGTATTCCTGGAAGAGCACGTCGGCCAGCACTTCCGTGTTGCCCGGCATGGGCACGGCAGAAGCGGCGGCGGAAACTCCGCCCGCGCTATCGGCCAGGCGGAACGCGCCCTGGCCGCGATACAGGAACCAGGAGATCTCGGCGCCCACGGCGGCCACCGCCACCAGGGCCACCATCCACTGGCCGTTGAACTGCCGCTCTCTGGCCGACTGGTCCAGGTTCACCAGCATGATCACAAACAGGAACAGCACCATGATGCCGCCCACGTACAAGACAATTTGGACCGCGAAGAGGAACTCCGCCTGCTGCATCAGGTACAGCCCCGCCACGCCCAAAAGCGACACAATCAGCGAAAGCGCGCTATGCACGGCGTTCCGCCGCGTGATGGTGAGGAGACCGCCCCCCAGCGTCAGGAGGGCGAAGGTATAAAAAAAGAACGTATCGATCAGCATTTGTATTGAGTCGGCTTCGGCCCCTCTTCGAGCATCTGCCGGTCCCAAACCTGGCCTTCCCGGTTGTAAGTGGCCAGTTCGAAATCCTGTGTCAGTTCTAGCGCGTCCACTGGACAGGCATCTTCGCACAGCCCGCAGAACATGCACCGCGAGGTGTCATACGTAAAGTAAGTCAGTTCCTTGCGCCGTGTGGCTTCGTTGCGTTCGCTTCCAACCACGATCAGGTTTTCCGGACAGGCCAGCGCGCACAAATTGCAGGCAATGCACAAGGTTTCGCCGTTGTCCGGGTTGTTATTCAGCCGCGGCGCTCCCCGGTACCGCTCCGCCACCTGAGGCCGCTCCGCCGGATACTGCTCGGTACAGATGTACTTGGGATTCTGATTCCGGAACGTCACCCGCAGTCCCTGGAACAGGTCCACAAGAAAGATTTTCTTCAGCAGATTGACCATAAACTCCCTCTCAGGGAAGACAGAAGTCAGAATTCAGAAGTCAGAAGAAAGGCGCCGGCTTCACGATTCTGACTTCTGCCTTCTAACTCCTGACTCCTCATCTATCAATCTCTCCCAACACAATATCCAACGTTCCGATCACTGCTACGACGTCGGCCACCAGGCCGCCGCGGATCATCCGGTCGAGCGCCTGCAGGTTCACGAACGACGGCGGCCGCACCCGGCACCGGTACGGCTGCGTGGACCCGTCGCTGACCACGTAATAGCCCAGCTCGCCCTTGGGCGCTTCAATGGAAACGTACGCTTCGCCCACCGGCGGTTTGATCACTTTCCCGACTTTTCCCATGATGGGGCCCTCGGGAATGGCTTCGACGGCCTGCTCCATGATGCGCACCGCCTGGCGCATTTCCTGCATGCGGACCATATACCGGTCGTAGGTATCGCCGTTCTCCCGCGTGGGGATTTCGAAATCGTATTTCTCGTAACCCGAGTACGGCTGCGCCTTGCGCAGGTCCCACTTCACGCCGGCCGCGCGCAGCACCGGCCCGGTAACGCCGTATTCCTTGCATTCCTCGGCGCTCAGGATTCCCACCCCCACCAGCCGCGCCTTCCAGATGCGGTTGTTGGTCAACAGTTCTTCGTATTCGTCCACCTTCGGCAGGAACATTTTGCAGAAGTCCCGCACTTCCCGCTCGAAGCCGTCGTACGTCTCATACTGCAACCCGCCGATGCGGAAGGCGTGGGTGGTGAGCCGCGCGCCGCAATACTTCTCGAAAATCTTCAGGGCTTCTTCGCGCTCCCGGAAGCAATAAAAGACCGGCGTGATAGCGCCGATGTCGAGGGCGTGCGTGCCCAGCCATATCAGGTGGCTGGCGATGCGGTTCAACTCCGTGAGAATCACCCGCACGGCCTGCGCGCGCGGCGGCGCCTCCACGTTCAGCAGCTTCTCCACGGCCAGGCAGTAGCCCAGACCGTTCGACACCGCCGCCACGTAGTCCATGCGGTCCACGTAGGGGTTGAACTGCGCGTACGTGCGGTTTTCCGCGATCTTCTCCACGCCGCGATGCAGGTATCCGATGACGCAATCCGTCCCCAGCACCTTCTCACCGTCCAGCTTGAGGATCACTCGCAGCACGCCGTGGGTAGACGGGTGCTGAGGGCCCATATTGAGCACTAACTCGGTGGAATCTAGAAATGTCGCGTCGGGCATACTGATGTCACTGGCCGCTCTCGATACCGAGGTTTTCCTGAACCCAACGGTCGTCCTGCTGAAGAATACCGTAATCCTTGCGCAACGGGTACCCCTGCCACTCTTCGGGCATGAGGATGCGGCGCAGATCGGGGTGGCCTTCGAACTCGATGCCGAACATATCGAAGACCTCGCGCTCCAGCCAGTTGGCCGTCAGGTGCACGCCCACTGCGGATTCCAGCTTGAAGCCTTCGGGAATGTAAGTCTTGATCCGCACGCGTTCGTTCCGCGCGAAGCTGTAAACCACGTAGACCACGTCGAAGCGCTCAGGCCGTTTGGGCCAATCCACCGCGGTGATGTCCACCAGGTAATCGAAGTCGGCTTCGAGCTTCAGATATTCCAATAGGGAGACAGGCGCGTCCGGTTTGGCGACGATGAAATTCTGGCCCAGGTAGGTGGACGTCTCGCCGACCCGGGCGCCGAATCGTTCCTTGATTTCGCGGGCGAGATCGCTGTCCCAAGGGGTGGCCGCCATGACGGCGGGCGGCTTCGGAGGCGCGGGAGCCGCGGCGGGCTTGGGAGGTGCCGGCTTGGCTGCCTCGCCCCCGGCAGGCGGAGGCGCTTGCGAGCCCTCGGGCTTTTGCTCGTCAGCCATCGGATCTCCTAATTAAAGAACCCTACATTTATCACCGGCGTAGGACGGGTGTCAAATTGCGTAACGGCGTGATCCGTTCCAGGTTAACGGCCTGCGTGTCCCGGCCCGGCGGCGCCCAATTCCCATCTCGACCGTTCAACCCCCGCCAATCCCCAATCACTTCCAAAACCTCGGCCGGCGGCGTGGCTTGTGTTGTAATAGAAAGACTTTTGCCGGCATGTCTGATCTGACCAAACATCTCCGGAGGGGTTGGAAGGCGGCCAACCGCCGCATCCGGGAATTCCGCATGATCGGCAAGGGCCTCGCCTCCACTAGCCACCCGATTCTGGCTCACGTCATTCCGATGCGACGCTGCAACCTGGCCTGCGCCTATTGCAACGAATACGACGACCACTCCAAGCCGGTCTCCCTGGACGTGATGTACCAACGCCTGGATCAACTGGCTAAGCTGGGCACCGGCATCATCACGATTTCGGGCGGCGAACCGCTGCTCGATCCCGACCTGGACCTGCTCATCGCGCGCGTCCGCCAACACGGCATGATCGCCGGCATGATCACCAACGGCTACCTGCTGACCGCCGAACGCATCCAGCGCCTCAACCGCGCGGGGCTAGATCATCTGCAGATCTCCATCGACAACGTCATTCCCGACGACGTTTCGAAGAAGAGCCTCAAGGTGCTCGACAAGAAGCTTGAACTGCTGGCCGAGCATGCCGATTTTCACGTGAACATCAATTCGGTAGTGGGCGGCGGTATTCGCACTCCTCAAGACGCCCTGGTGGTCGGCAAGCGCGCCGTCGAGTTGGGATTCACGTCCACCGTCGGCATCATTCACGACGGTGACGGCCAGTTGCAACCGCTGCGCGACGAAGAACGTGAAGTCTATACGGCCATGCGCGCCATGGAAAAATCGAGTTACGCGCGCATCAATTACTTCCAGGACAACATCGCGCACGGCAAGCCCAACCACTGGCGCTGCCGCGCCGGCGCCCGCTACCTCTACATCTGCGAAAACGGCCTGGTGCATTACTGTTCGCAGCAGCGCGGCTACCCCGGAAAGCCGCTGGCCGATTACACCGTGGAAGACGTTCGCCGCGAGTACCGCACGGAAAAGAGCTGCGCGCCGCGCTGCACGGTGGCCTGCGTGCACCAGATTTCCTACGTGGATTTCTGGCGCGGCAAGCAGGACCTGGCGCCGGCGGCGATGGGCGAGCAGCAGTGCGAGCGGCTGGTGCAACTGCAGTCCAGCCCTCCCCATCGCCTGTGCTAACTTGAAACTTCATGCCCCCCGAGATTCCCGCGGAGGTTTTGCCCTGGAAGCCGGATTCCTGGCGCCGGTGGCCGGTCCTGCAACAGCCCGAGTATCCCGACGATGCCGCGCTCGACCGCGTGCTGGCCGAATTGCGAGTCCTGCCGCCGCTGGTCACCAGTTGGGAGATCGTGCAGTTGCGCCAGCAACTGGCTGAGGCTGCCGCCGGCAGACGCTTCGTCCTGCAAGCCGGCGATTGCGCTGAAAGGTTCGCCGCCTGCACGCCCAACCGCATCACCAACATGCTCAAGGTGTTGTTGCAGATGAGCCTGGTGCTGGTGGTGGGCGCGCAGAAACCCGTCATCCGCATCGGCCGTTTCGCCGGACAGTACGCCAAGCCGCGCTCCCGCAATGAGGAAACGCGCGACGGCGTTACCCTTCCCAGTTTCCGCGGCGATAATATCAACCGTCCGGAATTCACGGCCGAAGCCCGCACACCCGATCCGCAGCTTCTGCTGCGCGGCTACGAGCGCGCCTCGCTCACCCTGAATTTCATTCGCTCCCTGGTCAAGAGCGGATTCGCCGACCTGCACCATCCCGAATACTTCGATCTCGATTGGGTGGAACACTCGCCGCTGGCGGACGAATATCACCACATGGTGGGAACCATCGGCGATGCGCTGCGCTTCATGGAGAACGTGCTGGGCGTGCGGGCGGGCGAAACCGACCGCATCGATTTCTTCACCACCCACGAGGCGTTGCACCTGGGCTACGAATCAGCGCAGACGCGCACCGTGCCCCGCCGCCCGGGCTATTTCAACCTGACGACGCATTTTCCTTGGATGGGGCTGCGCACCAGTGATCCCAGCGGCGCGCACGTGGAATATCTGCGTGGCATCCAAAACCCGGTCGCCGTCAAAGTGGGACCGGACTTCACCCGCGAGCAGGTCGCCGGCTGGTTGCAGGCGCTCGATCCCAACCGCCAGCCGGGCCGGTTGACGCTGATCCATCGCTTCGGCGCCGGCCGCATTCCGGACGCGCTGCCGCGCCTGGTCGAGGCCGTACGCGCCGAAGGCGGTGGCGTGCTATGGATCTGCGACCCCATGCACGGCAACACGCAGATGACCGCCGGAGGCTGGAAAACCCGTAACTTCGCCGACATTATTTCGGAAGTGGAACAGGCCTTCGACATCCACCGCTCCATGGGCCAGACGCTGGGCGGGGTTCACATCGAACTGACCGGCGACAACGTTACCGAGTGCATCGGCGGCTCGCGCGGCCCCGGCGAAGGGGACCTGGCGCGGGCGTATGAGTCCGAAGTGGATCCGCGCCTCAACTACGACCAGTCGCTCGAGTTGGCCTTCCTGATCGCCCGCAAAATGAAGAGCGACGGCAAGTAACCGGCCTCGCGGCGCGCGATAATCGGCGCATGGCCACTCTTCCGTTCATCGAATACACCGGCGCTACGCCGGAAGTCCGCGCGGTCTATGACGACATCATGACTACGCGCCAGACCGACTGGATCACCAATTTCTGGAAAGCCATCGCGAACGATCCCGTCACGCTGCGCCGCACGTGGCAGAGCGTCAAGGAAATCATGGCGCCGGGCGCGCTCGACGCGCTCACCAAGGAGCTGGTTTATCTCGCCGTGAGCGTCAGCAACCAGTGCGCGTACTGCACCGCTTCGCACACCGTATCTTCGCGCAAGGCCGGCATGACCGACCAGATGTTCGCGGAACTGATGGCGGTGGTGGGAATGGCGAACGAAACCAACCGGCTTTCCAGCGGCTACCAGGTGGAGATCGACGAACGTTTCAAGCCGCGGTAGGCCTGCGTCAAGCCGCAAGTTCCGTGACAACTTGAGCCCGGTCGGCCCAGGGTACGGGCTGAATGGCGTAATTTCGGAAGGCGTCCATTACTCCGCCCGGGATTGCGCTTTCGGTGTCGTTCAGAACCGCGTATGCTTTTGACTCTGGCGTCCGAACTTGCCGAGTGTCGGTCCAGGCATGAATAAGCGACTGGGCGGCATCACGCGTCGGACGAGTGATCGCCTGCAGAATGCGTTCCGGCTGCCTTCGAGATTTCGGAATCACGAAATCGAACAGGTGGTCGTAGCCGCTGGTGCCGTTGAACTTCGCCTTCGGCGTATAGCGGATCTCGTTGGCGTCCAGCCAAGCAGTCACGTCTTCATAAAACAGGCTCTCTACCATGGGCTTTGCGAGGTAGAAAAGATCGTTCACGGCAAGCATGGCCTGAATGAGGGAGTGCTTACGCAGCGGGAAGGTCTCAGGGGAAGCGACCACTTCGAGTGCTCCGTTGTTCAGCCGTACGCCGAATCCGCTGAGGGCCATCTTGAGAAGGTCCTGGCGTTTCTCAGTGTCGAGATTGCAGCCGGATGCTTCCAGATCGTGGATGGTGTAGCTGTCGTCTGTGAGGACGAATCCACCATTTTCCCGGCGCGCGTAAATCTGGAGCGCATCGTTATGCCGGTCAAGGTAGGGCGTCGTGATTTCCACCCACGTGCTGTTTACTTGGCGAAGCGTTGTCTTGTCCTTGAGCCAAGCGCGATAATCATTCAAAAGCTTTTCGATCTCCGTAACCATTAGAAGAGCCCCGGTTGGACTTGAGGCGGATCTGTGATGTTGCAGTGCTTCATAAACGCCTCGAAAGTCGGGAAAAGGTCCTGCGTGTTTGGGTATTTGTCGGGCGGCGCGGGAATCGCCCACCTGTCGCCGAAACCCTCGCGGTACACATGCAAGTGCGGGCAAGGGATGTCCGCGCCGTCTGGGTTTCGATGCGCGGGGCCGTCGAGATCCAGCCTCATGAGTATAATCGCCTGGCGCGCCCTGTTCTGGTATGTCGCCTTGGTGAGCTTGATCTGGGCGCGAGTCACATCAAGAGTGAAGTTCTCTCTCTTGTCGGATGAGGTCAGGGGGATGGTCATCCTCTCACCCGGAGGTGGAAAACTCCACTGCTTATCATCCACGCGAATTTTCCCCATGGCGATCAGAGCATCGGCTTCTGGTTGGGTCAGGTTGATATCAGCCACAGCAGTTGTTCCCGCATGTTCTTTCCAAGTCCGTTTCCTCCGTCGCTGGTCGCATCTCCATCTGCCCTAGAGATTAGACACAAGTTATCACACGCCGCGCTCCGGTTCCTGTCTCCTTACAGCTTCAGCCTCAAATAGATCGCTCCCGGCGTCGGATGGTCGGAGTAAGGCTTGGTCCGCTCAAAACCCAGGCGGCCGTACATCTCGAGCGCCTTCTCCATCACCGGCATGGTGTCGCCCACCATTTCGCGGTAACCCGCGGCGCGGGCCTCCGCGATCGCCCAGTCGAGCAGCCGCCCTCCCCCGCCCTGGCCGCGGAACTGCGGCCGCACGTAAAGCCGCTTGGCCTCGCATCGTTCCGCGTCAAACCGCCGCAGCGCCACGCAGCCCGCGGCTTGTCCGTCGATCATCGGCAACGCCAGCCGCCCGCCCGGCGGCGAATAGTCGCCCGGCAGTCCCGCCACTTCCGCTCCGAAGTTCTGAAAGCACGGTGTAAAACCAAACGACGCCCAGTACTCTTCGAATAGCTCGCGCGCCTGCGCGATCTGCGACGCGCTCTCTGCCCTGACAATCTGCATCTCACGCCTCAACCGCGATGAACTGCTTCTTCGCATCGGTCGCAATCCGCGCGAAGGCCGCGCTGTCGTGGCCAAAGCCGCACAGCCACTGCCCTTCGGCCGCTGCGCCTAGCCATTTGACCTTGTTCGCGATGGTCTCGAGCGGGTACAGATCGAACGCCGCCACCCAGGTGGGCGGCAGGTGGGCCGCGGTGGGCACCATGTCGGAAAGAAAGCAGAACGTCTCACCGGCGCTCTCAGCCGTCACCACCATCATGTCGCGGGTGTGCCCCGGCGCCGTCCGCATCCGGATGCCCGGCAGCACCTCGCAGTCGCCCTCCACCAGTGTCATTTGGCCGGATTCCACCAGCGGATCGTAGTTGGCGTCGATGTAGGCTACGGCATCGCGCACGTTGCGCTCGTGCGCATGCTCCCACTCGCCGCGCGGCGCATAGTAGCGGGCGCGTGGAAAGGCCGGCTCCACGGCGTCGCCGCGCAGAATCGTATTCCCGCTGCAGTGGTCCCAATGCAGGTGGCTGTTGATCACGATGTCGATGGTTTCGGGGTCGATGCCCTGAGCCGCGATTACCGCCGGTAGCGATTCGGTGACCGCCGGGATTCGCATCCGTTCCCGCTCGTGCGCGCCGCGTTTATCGCCGAGCCCGGTTTCGATCAGGATGGCGTGGCTCCCGGTGCGAATCAGATAGCAGTTGAACGCCAGGGGAATGCGGTTGAGTTCATCGGGTGGAATCCTGCGGCTCCACAGCGTCTTGGGCACCACGCCGAACAACGCCCCGCCGTCCCACCAGTAGGCGGTCTCATTCACCCGCAGGATTTCAAAATCGCCCAGAACGGGCATGCCCGCCGCTTAACCCTTGACCAGTTTGCGGCCGCGTTCAAACAGATCGGCGGCGTCTTCCACCAGTTGCTTGCCGCGCTCGAACATGTCGCGGCTGGCTTCCACGATGTTGCTGCTGGTGTCGGCCACGGCATCTTTGCTCTGCTGCACTTTGCCGGCGAGGTACCGCCGGGTTTCCTTGCCGCTCTTGGGCGCATACAAAACGGCGACGGCCGCTCCGATAAACGCCCCCGCCAGAAACCACGCGACGTTGCCGGTGAAGTTCGATGGCGTGTCCTCGGGGCACTCTTCAATTTCGTCAGTCATGGGAATGGGGGCCTCTATGGATATTCTGCGATATCCTGGAGGCATGGCGCAAGATCCCGGGCACGACGAAGATTCCGCGGGCGAAGATCAACTCGACCCTTCCTCCGATTTGGACATGGTAACGCTCTATGACGCACCCATCGTGGACGCCGAAATCGAGGCCGACATGATACGCGGCGTTCTGGAGTCAAACGGCGTCCCGTGCATCCTGGTGCGCAACTCGATCTTACCGTCTTTGGGTTTCGAGGTGAAGGTGCCGCGGGCCAGAGTGGAAGAAGCCGAGCGTTTGATTGAAGAAGCCAAGGCCGCCGGTCCGAAAGCCGCGGCCGAGGCCGAAAGGGAATCCGAAGAGACGCCTTAGCCTGTTGTCCCGCCGGCGCCAGAGCGCGACCAGGGGGTCGCGCGCGGACGAGGGCGTCCGCCCCACCTTTGCCCAGTCGAGCGTTGCGGCGCGCGTCCGGCCCGGGTGAAAGGTGCGGCGCTGCGATCTGCGACAATCCCATTCCTTAACCGCACCACCCGGGGCCTTTGGTACAATACTTACCATCCACGCCCGGCACGTGGGAAATTCATTATTTCTATCCCGCCGATTCATAATTTTGA
>Ga0181524_10005244_pt1 | contig 11665 bp, 7 predicted proteins | sample PEATcosm2014_Bin_34_FD_119761 | JGI IMG/M metagenome (GOLD analysis project Ga0181524, IMG submission 119761) | Peatland microbial communities from MTU Mesocosm Facility, Houghton, MI, USA - PEATcosm2014_Bin05_60_metaG | ecosystem: Environmental > Terrestrial > Soil > Wetlands > Peat | place...
ACCGACCACCAGATGTACCAGAACACCAGCACCAGCACGACGGGGACCTTCAGCTTCGGTGGCTGGAGCCCTCTGGGCGGGGTCCTGACCAACGGCGCGGCCGCGGCCGCCCTGCTGACCGAGGCCAACAACCCCTAGATCACGCTGGTTGGGGTCGGCGTCCATCGGGACGCCGACCCTCCCCGCGGGCTGGCCGGGGCTGTCCTGGAGATATGATGCCGTCACGGTCGGTACGCGCGCCGCGCAGACCTGCTGGGGCGCCAGACCGGACGGGCATGTGGTGAGCGAGGTGAGGATGGCCTTCTGCCGCGCGGGCTCCGCCGCGATCGAGCCGACGGCGCCGGACGGACCCGCGCCCCTTTGGAAACCACTTGGTCCGTGCCGGCGGCACTCACGCTTGGAGCCTTGTCCTTGAGGCTGCTGGTAACTGGCGGGGCCGGATTCATCGGCAGCGAGTTCGTCCGGATGACGCTGCGTGAACACGCCGCCGACACCGTTACGGTTCTGGACAAGCTGACCTACGCGGGCAACCTTCACAACCTGGACGCCGTGATAGCCGACCCGCGGCTACGCTTCGTGCGCGGCGACATCTGCGATACGGATGTGGTCGGGCCCATCGCCCGGGAATGCGACATCATCGTCAACTTTGCTGCCGAGTCCCACGTGGACCGCTCGCTGGAGGCTCCTGGGCAATTCATCCAGACCGACGTCTACGGTGTGTACGTGCTCATGGAGGCCGCCCGTGCCAGCGGTCATCAGCGTTTCCTGCACGTCAGCACGGACGAGGTGTACGGCGCAGTCGCCGAGGGGCGAAGCGTTGAGACCGACCCGATCGACCCCCGCAGCCCTTACAGCGCCAGCAAGGCGGGGGGAGAGATGCTGATCCGCGCCTACCGTGCGTCGTTCGGCTTTCCCGCCATCGTCACCCGAGGTGCCAACACCTACGGCTGGTACCAGTACCCGGAGAAGATCATCCCGTTGTTCATCACCAACGCCATCGATGACCAACCGTTGCCCATCTACGGCGATGGTTCCGCGGTGCGCGACTACATTCTCGTTGAGGACCACTGTCGCGGCATCGACATCGCCCTGCGCAAGGGCCGGATCGGCGATGACTACAACATCGGAGCCGGTGGCGAGATAGACGGTCGCACCGTGGCCGATACAGTGCTTGGGCTGCTGGGTAAGCCGGTGACCCTGAAGCAGCCGGTCGGTGATCGGCCCGGCCACGATCGGCGATACGCCCTCGACTCCAGCAGATTGAGGGCTCTGGGCTGGACGCCACAGGTGTCGTTCGCCCAGGGGATGGAACGGACCGTTCGGTGGTACGTCGAACACCCCGAATGGTGGCGCCCGCTCAAGAACGGTGAGTTCTGGGCTTTCTACCAGCGCAACTACAAACCCCTTCGTTCAGGGGCGAATGGGCCGGGCGATGCGAATTGAGGTGGTGGGCTCGCAAGGACAGCTCGGGCGCGAGCTGCTCAAGACTCTCGCCGGATCACCGCACCACGCCTCCGGCCACGACATCGACCGAGTTGACATCCGTGACCCTGCATCCATCGCCGCGCTGTTCGCCGAGGTGCGTCCCGATGTCGTGATCAACTGCGCCGCCTGGACCCGGGTGGATGCGGCGGAGGATAGCGAGGACGAGGCGCGCCGTGTCAACACTGATGGACCCCGGCTGCTCGCGGAGGCATGCCGCGATAGAGGGGTCCTTCTCTGTCACCTCAGCACCGATTATGTCTTCGATGGTTGGGGCAGCTCACCGATCGACGAACGCTCCCCAGCCCATCCGCGGAGCGCATACGGCCGGACCAAGCTGGCCGGCGAGGAGGCGATCCGGCGCACCTGGCGACGTCATCAGATCGTGCGAACCGCCTGGCTCTACGGACAGGATGGGCCGAACTTCGTGCTCACCATGCTCCGCCTCGCCGGCGAGGGGCGGCCATTGCGCGTCGTCGCCGACCAATGCGGGTCGCCCACCTGGACTGGGCACCTCGCTCCGGCGATCATGCGTCTGGTTGAGCGGGAGATGGTCGGGACCTTCCACCTGACGAATTCGGGATCCTGCACCTGGTATGACCTTGCGCTCGCGATCATGCAGGAGGCGGGCCGTGAAGTCACGATCGAGGCGGTCACCGGCGCCGAGTATCCGACCCCTGCACCCCGCCCCCGCTACTCCGTGCTCGACAACAAACGATGGCGTGAGCTTGGCGAGACCCCACTCCCTGACTGGCGGGAGGGACTGCGAGCCTACCTCTCCAGCCTGCCCTCGAGCCTCCTCGGAGGCTGAGGGCGGCACCATGCCACACGCTATTATGCCGCTCAAATGCTCCACCGTCTGAAGCATGGGCGCCGCGGGCCAAGTCCGGCGGACGCCTCGCTGCTGCCGACCCCCGCCGCCCCGCAGGACAGCCCAGTGTGGCCCCCGGCGGGTCACTACTACTCGCCGATCCCCGACCTCGACGAGGTGAGGCGGCGACAGTCTGAGCTATTCGAGAGGATTCCCGAGACCGTTCCCGGAATCGATCTCCGCGCCGACGCGCAGTTGGCGCTGCTGCCCGACTTCGCCAAACTGCATGCGCAGATGCCATTCGGCGACCAGCCACGGGATGGTCTGCGCTACGGCTTCCGCAACGGCGTCTTCGAACACGGCGATGGCACCGTCCTCTACTCCATGCTGCGGACGCTGAGGCCAAGCCGCTACCTCGAAATTGGCAGCGGCTGGTCCAGCGCACTCGCCCTCGACGTCCGCGACCGCTTCCTCGCGGGGCATCTGGAGTGCACTCTCATCGAGCCATTCCCCCAGCGCCTCCACACTGTGCTGAAGCCCGGTGACCGGCAGACCATTCGGCTCATCACCGCTCCTCTGCAGGATTCTGTGGACGAAGTGAAGAGCATCGGGCCCGGTGATGTCCTGTTCATCGACTCCACCCACGTGGCCAAGATTGGCAGCGACGTCTTGCTCCTGATCAACGACGTACTTCCCTCGCTCCCAGCCGGGGTGCACGTCCACGTCCACGACATCTTCTACCCCTTCGAGTACCCTGCCGAGTGGTTGTTCGAAGGGCGCGCCTGGAATGAGGCCTACCTTCTCCGGGCGTACCTCGCCTTCAATCCCCGGATCCGGATCACCTGGTTCAGCTCGTATCTCGCTCGATTTCACGTCGAGGCTGTGGAGAACGCGCTCCCCACCTGGGCAGTCAATCACGGCGGGAGCATCTGGCTGGAGACGGTATGAGTCCGGTGATGGTGCACCTGCGGCTCGCCGGCCTGACGTCCAGCAGTGACCACCATGAGGAGCGCCGTGAGTAGCGCATGGGCCGATGCCGTCCGGGCGCTGGTGAGCTCCTGCCCCGCGCCACCGAGGGTGGCGCTCCTACCCTGCGAAGATCTCTCTCTGGCCACCGAGGTGGCCGGCATAGCTCGGGAGGTTCAGTGCGTCTGGCTCGGTGACGGCCCAGCGCCGGAGCCATCCTCGAGCATGCCGCCCAATTGTCGAATCGCCGCCGGGGAGGGGGCTCGGCTGACGCTTCCAGATGGCGCGTGTGATGTGGTCGTCACCCATGAGCCGTTCTTGCAGACGTTGACCCATGGGGCGGACGCGTTCCTCGAAGACTTGGATCGAGTCCTGGCGCCGACGGGGGTCTGGGTCGTCCCCGTCGGAGGTGCGCTAGGCTCGAATTCCCCGAGTGAGTCGCTCGGGGAGATGTATCGGTCGAGCGACATGCCGGGCTACCTGCGCCGGCGGATCGCGTACATCTTCCCTTGCACCTACGTTGTCCCAACCGAGGTGCTGTTGCGCGTCCTCGATCTCGAAAAGGCGCCCGGCCTCGGCGCAGGTGCGGCGCTGGGGGACGACTACCCGATGTCGGAGCTGGGACGCGCCCAAGCGGGTCCGGATGCGTTCCTGGCCGTTCACAGTCGCGGCCGCGTCGGCTGGGTGGACGCTCTCGGCTCCCGCGATGGTCTAGGCAGCTGGGTCACCTCCGGCAGCCTTGAGGCCGACGAGGCGCGGGCGAGGGAACGGTCCGAGCTGCTTGCCGAGATGGCCCAGCTACGTGCTGAGCTCACGCGGCCCCTGTATCGCGCGGCACGCAAGATCCGCAACGGATTCGAGCGCGTCCCCTTGGCCCGGCGGCTGCCGCAGTGGATCTGGAGGGTGGCGTCAGGGTGGCAAAATCGGCGCCGCGGGATCGATGGCGAGAAGCTGTCACCGGTCCAGCCCGATCAACCTCCCGTCCCCCACTCGCTGCGCGACCGGTGGATGGTCGGAGTGCACCCGGCCCGGGGTGGCGACTGGCCCACCCAGCTCACGCTGACGCTTCGAGGGCCGTCGATGAGCGCGGCGCGCCCGACTGTGAGCATTATCGTGCTCGCGTTCAACAACGGCGAGCTCACCCTGGATTGTCTGCGGCACATCTGGGCGCACACAGGGGGTGCGCCGTACGAGGTGATCGTCGTGGAGAACGGAAGCGATCCTTTGCACTCGCTTCCACTCACGCCATATCGAGGGTACTTCCAGTACGTCTCGTTGAACACCAATCGTTTCTTTGGCGAGGGCAATAACATAGGTGCGGAGGCGGCCCGTGGCGAGGTTCTCGTGTTCCTCAACAACGACGCGATGGTCACGGACGGCTGGCTGGAACCTCTGGTCGCTGCGGTGAGAGATCCAGCCATTGGCGCCGCAGGGGCGCGGCTGATGTTCGCCGATGGCCGAGTCCAGGAAACCGGAGCGCTTCTGGGTCCAGATGGCTCGGCCCTGCAGCTCGAGAAGTTGGCTGATCCCGACTCTGTGGAGGCCAGCGGGTACGCCGAGGTCGACTACTGTTCCGCGGCCTGCCTGGCAGTGCGCAACGACCTGTTCATGGGGGTCGGGGGATTCGATCTTTGCTGGGAACCGGCCTACTACGAGGACACCGATCTCTGCTTCAAGATCCGGGCTCTCGGTTTCCGAGTCGTGTGTGTCAGGCAGTCGCGAGTCGTGCATCTGGAGCACGCCACGACGTCACGGCGCTGGAAGGAGTTGGACTTGAGGGGCCAGCCCGAGTTCAACCAGAAGAAGTTCATCGACCGGTGGGGGCCGGTCCTGAGGGGCGAGGTCCCGGTGACCGATTACGCAGCGCGGGCTGTCTTTACGCCGCCGGGCAACATATGACCGTCCCACTGAGCCCGACAAGCGGAAGAGAGAAGCGGATCGGGCTGTTCACTCCCTTTGCCCTGGTCCCGGGGGGCGGAGAGAGGTATCTGCTCGCCATGGCAGCGACCCTTCAGGCCTACGGTCAGGTGGAGTTAGTTGCACCGGAGATATACAGCCAACTACGAGTGCGCCAAATGGTTCGCGACCTTGGGCTCAAGTTGCAGGAGCCGTTGCCCGTCGTCAGACAACCCGCCGAGTGGCTGACGAAGCCCTACGATCTGTTCGTGGCCATGGGTAACGAGGCCGTACCCCCCGCTCCCGGGCTGGGTCGCGTCAATCTTTTCATGTGCCAGTTCCCCTTCCCTGCCAGCGGCCCAATCTTCCAACTACAACGCGGCTATGATCCTCAGTACACGTCCATTGTCGTCAACTCTCGTTTCACCCTCCGAACTCTGCAGAGAGAGCGGCGGCGGCTCGAGGCCGCGCCGTCTGACTTGGTCGTGGTAAATCCTCCCTGTCGGGTGCCCGAGCGGCCGCCTCGAGATCGACCATTTGATGGCGTGATTCGCATCGCGAGCGTGGGCCGCTTCTTCACCTCCGGGCATGCCAAACGGCAGGACGCCTTGATCTCGGCGTTGCGGCAACTGATCCGTACCGAGCGAGGGGCCATACGCTACGAGTTGCACCTGATCGGAGCGGCGGCACCGCAATGGGGGAGTCGTGGCTACATCGAAGCCCTGGAAAGGAAGGGGGCGGGACTTCCGGTTACGCTGTATCCGAACGCGACCATTGAGAGACTGCAGTCGATTCTCGAGACTTCCGATGTCTACTGGCACGCCGCGGGCCTGGGCACGTCTGCTCGCCGCCATCCTGAGCGGCTGGAACACTTCGGCATCGCGGTCGTCGAGGCAATGGGGGCAGGCTGCGTTCCCATCGTTTTCGGGGCTGGGGGGCCGCTGGAGATCGTTGAGGTCGGAAGGACCGGATATGTCTTCAGCTCCGTCCGGGGACTCCTGGAGGCCACTCGCAGGCACTCAGAGATAGTGCGCGACGACCACGCTCGGGCGAGAGCGTGGCGTCAGGCGGTATGGTCGGCCGCTCAGGGGTTTAGCGACGCGGCGTTTCGCGAGCGGTTTGGCGCGCTGGTGGAGCCGCTCCTCCATCGGTGCTAGATGCCGAATGAGCGTTACCGCCCGGGCAACCCCGCATGATGCCGGCCGCGATCCAGTTCCGAGGGGCGCCGCGCCTTGGATACCAGCGTGAGGCCTGGAATGGGTGACCTGGTCCGGCGGGGAGGCAGGGTGCCGCAGGAGCCCGCGGCCTCGGTCATCATCCCGGTGCTCGATCGGATCGATCATCTGATCCCTTGCCTGCGCTCGCTGGCTTCCCTGGAGGCCCGTAACCACGAGGTCGTGGTCGTGGCCAACGGGACGTCCGACGCCAACCTTGATCGGCTACCCGACCTCGAGAGCTTAGTGGTAGTCCGTTCGCCAGTTAACCTGGGGTTCGGCGGCGGCTGCAACTGGGGAGCCAGAGTCGCACGCGGACGGTATCTCGTGGTGCTGAACGACGACACCGAGGCGGAGCCAGGGTGGCTTGAGGCCCTCATTGCCGTGGCGGAGAGCGACGCAGTCATCGGGGCCGTCGGGAGCCGGCTGCTGGATCCAGACGGCACCCTTCAGGAAGCTGGCTCGATCCTCTGGAGGGACGCCGGCACCCACCAGGTCGGGCGAGGGCTACCCCCGGCGTCGGTGGCGTACGACGAAGTACGGGACGTCGACTACTGCTCGGGGTGCGGGCTACTGGTGAAACGTGAGGCGTGGGATGTCACTGGTGGGTTCGATGAAACCTTCTTCCCCGCCTACTTCGAGGACGTGGACCTCTGTCTCTCGCTGAGAAGCCGCGGCTACCGCGTCGTCTACGCTCCGCATGCGCGCCTCCGCCACTTTCACGGTGGCAGCCTCTCGGACGATGAGCGCAGTCCGATCGCCCTGCGCAACGGGCGGCGGTTCATCGCCAAGTGGGCCGGTGAGCTCTCCGACTACGATCCGCAGCCGAAGACGCGCGCGCGCGCTGAGGCGGTCGCAGCGGCCATCGCTCGGGCGGCACGGCGAGAAGTGCCGCCGCGCGCCCTCGCCGCCGGAGTATCCCAACCCAACAAACCTCTCACCGAGATAGAGGCGCTCCAGATCCACGCCCGGGCGATCGCCGCAGCGCTGGCCCTCGACGATGAGTTGATCGCTCGGCTTTGCCAAGACCAGGTGAGCCTGGACCGACTGAGGCGCGCTGTACGACGGGTGCCATTGGCTAGCAGGTTTCTGCGCTGGGCTGCTCGCCACCCCGTCGCGCCCTGATCGGAGAATCGGACATCCCCCAGCCCGGGTCGGGGTGGGGCGGGATCGACTGCCCGCTGCGCGCTTACGGGACGTTGGCCTCGCTCAGTAGGGCGGTCGCCGCCGCACCGTTGGTCAGCGTCCCGCCAACGAGGCTCCACCCACCGAAGCTGAAGCTTCCGGTCGTGCTGGTGCTCGTGTCCTGAAACATCGCCTGGTCGGTTCCCTCGACCACCACCGTCCACGAGACCGAGCTCAGGGCGATCCCAGGACCGTCGACGGCGATGCCGCCGAGATCATGCGTGTCCCACCCATCTCCGATCGTGGTCGCCGCCCAGACGCTATGATCCGTCCCCTGGCAGGCGAATGCGGTGGTCAGGTTTCCGTCGAGGGCGACAGACGCGGCAGCAAGGTGCCCCGTGCACTCCCAGCCTGTCGGCGTCCAACCCCCAGCTCCCCCTTCCGCAGTGGTCGTGTACACGCGTCCGTCGGTCCCGTTGATGAAGAAGGCGATCTCGCTGTTGAACGAGATCATGGTTCCGGGCACCGGCTCCACCACCGCCACCGCCGGACCCCCACTTATCCCGGTGGCGACGCTGCCTCCGAGCGACGCCCAGTTGGTGAAGTCCGAAGGGAGGGTTCCCGCCGAGACCGGACCAGACGCCCACCAGAGGGCGCCGTCGGTGCCCCGACAGGCCACCACCAGCGTGTAGGCCGACGTGCTCCCGGGTGGCGAGGTCATCACCGCGGCCGCAGGGGCATCAGTGCAGTACGCCGCATAGGTAGGCGACAGCTGTGCCCACACGCCTGTCTGCGTGCTCACCCAGACATCGTGGTCCGTTCCGGTGACGACGTAGAGCGGCGTGCCCACCGCGATGGCGTTGGGCACCGAGACCACCGCAGGGGTCTCGATGATGCCGCCCCCCTGGTCGAGCCAGGGGCCCGAGAAGACCGGCGCCGCCGAGTCCACGCCACCTTCAACCCAGGTGAGATTGTCGTTCCCACGCACGGCCGCCTCCACGTTCGCGTACCCCCACAGCAGCTGCTCGTCGTTGAGGCTCATCTCGTCGACGTCCACATTCGGGGGGTCGGGCGGCCAGTTCTGGGGATTCACGCTCTGCTCGAGGTACTGCCACGCCACCGTCGTGTTGGCGCAGCTGGGGGTCTCCGGCCCCCACGCGGGCGCCTGCATCAGGTAGGGTGTGTACGACTCCAGCTCGGGTTCACTCGACCACAGCGGCATGGTCGCGATCCCTGAGTTCTGCGCATATGCAGCACAGTAAGCCGGTGTGAAGGGGTCCGAGCTCCCCGGATTCTCGTAGAAGGCCGGCACGTATCCACTGCCCTGAAACGCGTCGTAGAACCCGAGGATGTAGCTGGTGGTGATGGGAGAGCTTGCCTCCACATCGCGGAAGATGGCTGTGCCCGCGGGAACGCCGAGGGCCCGGGCCTGACTGATCGCCGCCTGGGCGTCCGCGCTGGCGTTGGTGAACCCCTGATTGGGGCTGTCGATGAGCAGGATGTCCGCGTCGGATCCCAGGATGTACTGGGCCTCGGCGCTCGACAACCCGGCGTCCGGATACGGCGGGACGAGATACCGTCCCACGAACTGCGGGAACCCACCCAGAACGGCCTGTGTGTTACCTAGGTCGCCGTCCTGCTGCACATTGTCCGTGGTGTCGATACCCCAGATCGTTGGGGAAGGCTGGGCGGCCACAGGTGGGGAGAACAGGGCCGCACGCGGTGCGACGGCCGCGGTCAGGATTAGTATCGCGCAAGCGGCGCGCAGAGAGACACGGCCCCGGCACTCTCGCCGAACGGTGGGGCTGCCTGCGAGATCCGATACGCCGCGCCGGCTGATGGTCGGTGTCGTGGGTCGAGCACGCTGGACCCCATCCAGGCGACGCCCCAACCTGACACCTCCGCAATCCAATCTGCCACCAAGCGCGCCGAGGCTCGCGCATCGAAAGCCGTGGCTGTGCCAACGTAACAAACCTGCGACGGGGCTGTGCCGGCGACGAGATGGCACGAGGTGGGCAGGCGGCGGGTCAGGTTGACGCTGCCACCGATCATCGTCGATAATCGAGCTCCTCGGGACCGGATTGGCCGGGACCGGGGTTGGGGTGGGGATACCAGATTGGCCCGGTGGTCAGGAGGTCGGATCATGACCCCGCCCGGAACGAGAAGTTGTGTGCAGCGACTGTTGACCACCATCGCTGCGGCGGGTGTGGCTGTGCTTGCCTTCCAGGCGTCCGTGGCGGCTCCAGCCAGAGCCGCGGGCGCCCTGCCGGCAATGTTCCACAGCCATCCGATGATCCCCGGTCGCGCACCCGTGGGAAGCGAAACGACGATGATCACCAATCTGGGTTGGACGTCGGAGAACTGGTCCGGCTATTTACTCCTCGGGGGCAGCGGGGACTACTCGGCGATCACAGGCTGCTGGACGGTGCCGCAGGGGAACAGCTCCGCCGGGAGCCCGACATTTGCCTCCGCGTGGGTGGGCATCGACGGCGATGGCAACGTCGACCTCATTCAGACCGGGACCGTGGAGGACTACGTCGCCGGCAGCTTCAGCTACTCAGCCTGGTGGGAGGTCATTGAGGACCAGAATCCACCACCGCCCGCGACCACGATTCCATTGACCATCTCTCCCGGTGACTCGATCTGCGCGGCAGTCGCAGAGGGCTCCGGGGGCCTCTGGACCATCTCACTCGCCGACGAGACGACCGGTGACCAGTTCAGCACGGTGCAGCCGTACAGCGGCCCGCAGGAGTCCGCAGAGTGGATCGTGGAGAGGCCCGAGATCGACTGCTCGCCCAGCGGCACGGGATGCATCCTCAGCAACCTGCTGGACTACGGCGAGACCACCTTCGCACCTCTCTCTGTGAACGGAACCAACCCGGATCTGACGGCCGACGACGGGGGCACGATGTGGGAGGGAAGCTCCACCAACATCGTCTCCGAGCCGTCCATCCCTAACAGCAACAGCGACGGCTTCTCCATCGCCTATGCGCCATCCACCCAGCCCCCCCCACCGGCCTCTCCCAACCCCACGCTGACCTCGGTGACCCCCGCCGTGGGACCCGACACCGGTGGAGAGTCGGTTGCCTTGATGGGGACTGGGATCGCTCCAGGCGCCTCGGTCGAGTTCGGGTCGAGCCCGGAGACGAGCGTGACCTTCACCTCCAGCTCGCAACCGGTCACCATCACGCCCCCTGGGATCGGAAGGGTTGGCGTCACGGTGACGAACCCGAACGGTGGCTCTGTCACGGACGCCTCCGCATTCACCTATGGCTTGAACGTGGTCGCGGGCGTTCGAGGCACGACGACTGGTGCGTTCGCGATCCAGGGCTTGGACGCTGCGTCACCGGTGTTCTGGCCCCCCTACTCCAACCAGGGTGGAGGACTTATCGAGGCTCCGGCGGTGGTGTCGGTGCCCAACCCCACCGGGGTGGGGACGCCACTCTACATCGTCACCGGGACCGATCACGACCTCTGGGTGAGCGAGCAAGCAGGCGTCTGGGCACGACTCTCACCGACGTGGGCGGCGTACTGCACCGATGCGCCGGCCGCCACCGTGGTGGCCTCGACCCCCGGGAGCACGGCGGCCTACACGCTGGTGGTGGCCTGCCGGGGCAGCGATGGCGCTCTCTGGTGGGCGTCGGGCCCGGTCACGGCGGGAACCCTCCCCTCGAACTTCACGAACTGGGCGTTTCTGGGAGGCGGTCTCGCATCCGGGATCAGCGGGGGGCCGGCGGTGGCCGCGGTGCAGTCGCCGGGCGGCACCACGATCTCGTTCAGCGACGAGCTCACGTTCTTCGTTAACGGGACCAATGGACACGTCTACACCACCACGGCGGCCGCGGGCGGCCCGGGCTGGACGGAGACCACGTGGGAATGCAACGGCCACCTGGCGGCCGCCTCCGTCGTCGTTGGCGGAGGTCTGGCCACCGCGTTCGCATGCCAGGGGCTGGGCGGGATCGTCTATGCGGCGACCACGAACGGAACCGGTTGGGACACGGAGCCGCTGGGCGGGATCGCCATCGACGGTCCCGGGATCGCCCTCAGCTCGGTCTCGTGGACCGTGGTGGTCGAGGGAACCGACCACCAGATGTACCAGAACACCAGCACCAGCACGACGGGGACCTTCAGCTTCGGTGGCTGGAGCCCTCTGGGCGGGGTCCTGACCAAC
>Ga0181524_10005245_pt1 | contig 11663 bp, 9 predicted proteins | sample PEATcosm2014_Bin_34_FD_119761 | JGI IMG/M metagenome (GOLD analysis project Ga0181524, IMG submission 119761) | Peatland microbial communities from MTU Mesocosm Facility, Houghton, MI, USA - PEATcosm2014_Bin05_60_metaG | ecosystem: Environmental > Terrestrial > Soil > Wetlands > Peat | place...
CGGAGGGATCCCGATGGGGACGACCCTTTTTTCATCGCTGCGGATTTCATAGGCGGAACGCGGCCCCTCGGGATCCGGGATATCTTTTATGCACACAATAATCGTAGGCGGCTTCACGGCAATACCACCAATTTGTTAATAAACGCAGGGATAATTTCCTCATAGGGACCTACGACCCCATAATCGGAGGCCTCAAAGATGGGCGCCCCGGAATCTTTGTTAATGGCGATGATCTTCTTTGATCCTCCTGCCCCGGCCATATGCTGGGCAGCGCCTGAAATTCCGACGGCAATGTAGACCTCGGGGTTCACCTTCTCTCCGGTCTGCCCCACCTGACGGGAGCGGGGCAGCAGCCCGTCTTCCACCAGGGGCCGACTTGCAGCCAGCTCAACCCTGTCAAAATGCCTGCTCAAGGCCTCCACCAGTGCTTCCAGTTCCATTATGCCCTGAGCCGTTTTGACGCCCCTGCCGGCCGCAACGATTGCATCCGCCTTATCGAGGCTCACACTTTCCCCGTGCACAAGACTGATGGTGAGTATCGGAGAGGGGTGGAGTTCGCATGGAAAAGGTATGATTTCACCCCTTACATTGCCTCTTTCCAGAGCACCCATTGCTTTTGGCCTCAAGGTCGCTATCTGAGGCAACTGCTCCACCTCCAACACCACTACGGCATTACCGCCGTATATGGGCTTTGTGCAAAGGAGAGCGCCCGAATCCATATCTCTCTCTATCTTCACACAATCCGTTATCGCATCTTTCCCCATCCTGCACGCCAGCTTCGGCGCTATATCGAGGTTGTCATGGGTGTGTCCCATGAGCACTGTCCGGAAATTTACCGCACGGCACAGGGCTTCTACGGCGGACGCATAGACATCGGGCTGCACATGGGAGAGGAGAGGATTGTCAATCACATATACCTCGGAGGCATACCAGGCGATCTCATCCGCAAGCTCGCCGGCCCCGTCACCGAGCAAACAGGCGCATAGAACCTCTCCTCCCTGTCGCGAAAGCTCCGCGCCCGCATTCAGGAGCTCATAGGAGAGAGGGGCAATCCGCCCCTCCTCCCTCTCTATTATTACAAGAATCCGATCCATTGGTACCTCACCTATGTCATGGGAAGATAGCGGGTATGTAAGCCGACCAATCTCCCACTCCGTTAGGGTCCAACATCCCTTTAATGCTCCTCATCCATTTATCGTAATTATCATAGATGGGGCCAAAGTTCTGGTGCACATGGCTGACCCACTCAATCTGAAGCCCTCCACCAAGGTGGGGAACCCCATAACTCCGGAACTGCCCATTAGGGTCTTCCGATTTGTGCACCATATCCCGTAACGCGTCAAGCGAATCAGGGTCCCAAGGGTCATAGAAAGAAACATTTTCCTCATGGAAACCGATGGAGTTATTCTCACCGGGCATGACAAACATTTCGGGTATGCCGAGTTGTTGAAATAGTCCCTTTTCCATGTAAGGCTTCAACATCTGCTCGGCGTTTTTGCGAAGATTCAGCATAAAGTCCGGGCTCCCATCGCTGGTCGGCGATACGAAGAAATCCCCGGTACGCCGGAAAGCCGCCGTGACAAAGCCAAAGTGCAACATAGCCGCCGCAAACAGCCCTGCCTGGTCGGAAGGGGGTATGGGCACAGGGCCGCCGCCCATTTGCCCGGCAATTTCCATAAGACATTTCTCTTTATATTCCAGCCCCCTTTGAGTGCCGGAGCCTAAGATAAGGGCCACGCCCTGCGAAGCAACCTGCGTGAAAGAGATCCCCGCCGCAGCCATCTGCTGTATTACGGCCCATTGTTCGTCGTTTCCCTCTCCATAGGGAAAGACGAGAGCCCCCATAAGGGCCGAGGCGATTTCAGCCTTCCCTATATTTATCAAAGCCTCAAACATAGCGCTCTGGCTCGGGAACATAATGATCATCGCCTTGTAGTTCGGCGGCACTTCGCTGATCCGTTTTCCCGAGGGAGGCACACCGGGCGCCGCGGTGAATTTTATGTCCGGAGGCCCATACCACGGGTAAAGTTTTACGCTTGCCTTGGTGATGATGCCACTGCCCCCGTTTGAGCCTGAACGGCCCCGCAACACCCCTCTCAGGCTTGGTCCCGGACCGTCAGCGGTAAACCATCCCATTTCCGACTCCGCTGTGCCCATGGACAGCACATCACCTGTCGGCAACACCCATTCTACGCCCAGAACGCTCCGTCCCAAGCCGCCGGTGCTGACCATGGTGGTCCCTCCGCCGAAATGGCAGCAGGAACCGGCGATCACCCCCCCGCTCGGACCGGCCCCGATAGATCCCATGACAAGTCCGTGTTTCATCGCTTCCCTCTGCAGCCTGTATATGTTGACATAGGGTTCAACCACGGCGTGCATGTTCTCCACATCGATTTCAAGAATCCGGTCCATCCTCTTCAGGTCAAGGAGGATGCCCCTTTCATTCGCCAACGCAAAGGCAACAATCTCGAATCCTGAGGAAAAGGGTTTGAAAAGTATGCGGTACCTGTTGCATGCCTTAACTATTGCCTGACATTCCTCGGAGCTTCCGGGCAGAAGGACCGCCGCGGGACGGGTTGAAAATTTCTGATCGAATACTGCTTTATGTCCCCAACACTGGTCGTAAGTATCAAGGATTGCCGGTTCCCTGCTGATATTCTCCGGACCGACGATATCTTCTAACGCCTGATATTCTATATCTGTTAACGCCATGTTCACACCCCCTTTTTACATTGCCTTCTGTACGAGTTCGATGATGTCATAGACCTCGATCCGCGCTGCGCCATCTTCCATGGCATCCATGAAGTTCCTTCGACACCAGCCGCACGCAGAAACAAGGGCCTTTGCCCCTACTGCCTTTGCCTCTCTTATCCTTTCGCCGGCAGTCCAGTTTGCAAACTCAGGGTATGCATCCTTTACGCCGCCGCCCGCACCGCAGCACCAGGCGGACTCCCTGTTCCGGTACATCTCCACAAGTCTGACGCCGGGGATACTCTTTATTACCTCTCTCGGGATATCATAGACCCCTCGCGCACCGCGCCTGAATTGTTTGGGAGGCTCGTGACAGATCATCTGTCCCATGACCTTTACCTCTTTCCCTTCCCAGTGCACCCAGGGCTCCGCAAGGCGGCCCAGGTGGCACGGGTCATGGTAGGTCACGGTCAAGGGGACCTGTTTTGTCAGTTTGATGGTTCCATCTTGTATCAGGCGATGGAGATATTCAGTGATATGCAGGACCTCGACCGGCGGCTTCTTGCCGATCTTGTCGTACTCGACTTTATAGCACTGGTAGCAATCGGAGCAGGGGTTGACAAGGGTCTCCACACCCGCCGCCTTGAGCGCCTCCAGGGTATGGTCCGCATACTTGGTCAACTCGCCCGCGAACCCCATCGACTCGGCACGGCCGCCGCAACAGACTTCATCCTTTCCCCAGATCCCCACGTCAACGCCCGCGTCGATGAGAATTTGAAGTGCTCCCCTGACAATAGGCCAGAGCTCTTCATCGTAGGAGTACCGGCAGCCTGCATGGAAGGCAACCTTAGCCTTCTCCTTGGTGAGGTCCTTTACTTTAATACCTTTCGCCCATTTGCCGCGATCTACCTTTTTGCCCTGCATCATATTGTCCTCTTTCTTGAGGCCATCGATGGTAAGCATATGCTCGGGCAGAATCTGTCCGTCCTCGACGAATTTCTTTCTCAGTTCATACATGAGCTGGAGGGGTTCGATGTCCTGGACGGTCTTGCAGGAGACATCACAGCATCCGTCCATCATGCACCGGTAGACCGCATCCTGAAAGGCGTCGGAATGATCGATCCTCTCGTTCAGGAACGCATAGGACATGTTCCATTTGCCCGATGCCGCATAGGCATGGAAGTTATACCTGGCCGCCGACGGACAGCCCTTTATAAAGTCCATGTTTTGCTGATTCTCAAAGGGTATCCATTTGCAGTACGAACACCTTGAGCACCTTTGCATATCATGTTCGAAATCTTTTAATGCCATTTTTTCACCCCCTGAGTGTTAAAAACATAGTTGCCCGGGATTGAGGACATCCTTCGGGTCGAATATCTTCTTGAGCTTTCTTTGCATAGTGGCAGTCTCAACGGCTCTGCCGTAGGCAACCTTCGCCCACGCCCCGTAAGGTCTGGAGAAGAAGGCACCCATGTTGGCGAGACTTGCGGCCCCTTCGGTAACGAGCCACTTCACCCGCTCCGTCTCGGCAGCGTTGCCCGGATTATAGAAGAGGTCAAACTCACAGTGACAACCTGTGCCCTGCACCACGGGCTGGATGTAGACGCCGATATCGCTGGGAACAAACCGCCGCGATTGCGCCATCCCCGCCATTGCGGCAACGAACTCGGCGGTTTTGCGCAGGGTGGTAAGGAAGAAGATGTCACTGCAACCGCCTTTGTATCTCAGCTTCCAGTAAGGCTCGTCCGATGGCCGGGAAAGCATCCGGGACAGATCCTCGGCGGTCGCACCGGGGATCGTATCGTCCGCGCTCAAATCACCTGTGTGGGCAACAATGTCCCTGAAATCGGCTTCCTGCCATGCCACTTTGTCCTCGGGCAGGTAGCCATTCCCCTCGAAGCTCACTACGAGGACCCATGGGGGCAAGACATCCCGCAGCGCCTTGATCTCTCCGGGGTCACGGGCAAGCAAGGATGCGAGGTTCAAATCGTTCAGGATAAAGCAATGATCACACTGCCTGGTCCTCAAAACCTGGTAGCTCAGATTGAAAAGAGGCGTAATGTTCTCGGAAGGAATCATGAGTATCCGGCTGAACTTGGATGCCATGCGGCATTTCATCGTTGCCCAGGTAATGATGCCTATGGTCCCCTGAGCCCCGGATATTATTTTGTTCTCATCCATCTGGGAAAGCCCGAAGGGGGTCATCTGGGATTTGCCTATCTTCCACTGTTCCTCGGTAGTCTCCGGCCCTGCAGCTTCACCGGTCCTCATCGCATCCCCGGTGCCATAGATGAGTTCCGCGCATAGAAACGGGTCCGTGCTGTCCCAATGATGGGCAGGCATAGTGATGGGCTCTCTTTCAAGCATGCTCCCCACAACCGATTTGGAACCCCTGGGACAGAGAGGCATATACGCTGAAAGCCCGACCTTTTCCAATTCAGGCTGGAGCTCGCTAAAGGTCACCCCCGGCTCCACCATGGCTACTCTGTTCCTGGTATCAATCCGCACGATCTTTTTCATGTGGCTGAGATCAACAATCACGCTCCCACCCATCCGGGGGACCGTATCACCCCGGAAGTGAGGAGGACCCGAGCTGACGGGGACCAGAGGCGTGCCGGTTTCGTTCGCCCACCTTACTATCGATTGTACCTGCTCGGCGTTGCCGGGCCTTACTACACACATGGGCCGCACCCGGGGGACAAAGCTCATGTCGCAGGCATACTCTTCCAAGATGCTTGGACTGTCCAGAACGTTGTTACTCCCGACAATCTTGACCAAATCACTCTTTTCCATAATTCGTGACCTCCTCCTTTATTGAACTCCTGATGTCTACTGGTCAAACTGAGTATCATCGAATGGAGAATCTGTGTTTTTCCGCCACCTTTCTTTAGTGTTCATTAATAGACCCATCTTCGTTCTCTAACTATGTACACTGTTGAAAAATATATGTCAAGAATTTTTTTTCATAAAAATTTCATTTAATAACTTATTACTGTACATATTGATATGTAATAACAACACTTTTTAGGTTGAGACTGTGACGAGTTACGTATTCACATAAATTTCATTGTATATAGAACATAATTCTGCACATATTGACCATTATTAACAAAAACAATTAGCCATGAAAGGGCGAGACTGCAAAAAATCAAGGAAGACAATCAAGGAAGTCTTCCTTGATTTTTTGCATTGTTTTATGCTTATAATTTCATCGTTGGTTGTTGTCTCTTTTTAGGTTTCAGGCAGCATCCATGCGAGAAGGGGCATTCACTTCAACGTTGAACCAAGAAATTGTGTCATGGTGCGAAGGAAGAACAAAAAGAAGGAGAGCATGAGCGAGACGGTGTATCACGCCGTCAAGGAAATGGTCTACCTAAACCGTTTCAAACCTGGTTTGCGTCTTAACATGGAGAGACTATCGCGGGAATTGGGCGTGAGCCGTACACCTGTGTGGGACGCCATCGGAAGGCTGGAACAGGAAGGTATCGTTCGAAAGTGCCCCATCGGGGTGTATTCATGGTAGAGAGTTCTCTTGAGCGGGTCCGAGAGCAGTTATTGGTCCTGAACGCCCTGGACAAATTGGCAGGCACACTGGCTTGTGAGCGAATGACTGAAAAGATGCTTGAAACGTTGTCCGCCTGCTTGGCCGACCAGTTGCGCGGTATTGAAACTGAAGACCTCGTCCTCTTTGGGACACCCGAAATGCAGTTTCACGGGCACATCTACAAGGCGAGCGGCCTCTTCTACCTGAAGGAATTGTTCGACCTGATTTCGTCACAGATGCTCCCCACTCGCCTCAATTTCCTCCCGGCCCTTCCTGCGATGTACTCGGCCAATGCAGAACTGATCGAAGCCTGCGTGATCGCGACTTTGACAGGGTGCAGAAGGCTGCAAACGACCACACGCAGGCTATAGTAAATGCGATCGATAAACAGATGAAATCGGAAGCCGAACGAAAAGAAATGGTTCGGCGCGTAAAAGAAAAACGTCCGTCTCCCAACAAAACAGGGATCTAGTCCACGACTGCAAAGCCTCTTTCATTGAGGACGTTGTGGTTGTGGAGAAGTTTGGACAAGGCGGAAAGGCTTACGAATTGTGCAGGATCATAAGACAGAAAAATGACGTAAAGGCGGTCAAAAAGATGACGACGTATATTTTATTTTGTGCAGATATCGGTCACCGTCCACAGCAATATCTGCCCGGTTTCCCCGTTCACCGCACCTCCACTTCATGAATTTCCCCGCCGCAATTGCGAGCGGGATTTGAACCAGCAACCAGATGACGGCCAAGGCGGTGAGGCTCATGCCTTCGCTCGATGCAATTGATATGCCACTAAAGCGGACTCTTCCCTTCAAATTAGGAGACTACCTCCCGATCGCCGGGACCTTAGGGGCATAAGCGCTAACTTAGGCCGTCACCAAGCCTGCCCCGGAAGGTTTGAATCCGGGGGTGAAAACCGGGGTCCAGACACGTTAAATTCCCCTGGATACCGGCTTTCGCCGGTATGACGAATCGTACCAAAGAACTCGCTTTCCTCTTATATTAGCGCTTATGGGCCTTAGGGGAGAGCTGCGCCACTCATCCGGAGGATGCCTTCTCGCTCGTTGCCTTCAGCCTCAAGGCCATGTCCCTGAGGATGGTCGTGACGATACGAGAGTTTTCCCGGAGGATAATCTCGAAATTGCGATGAGAGATGACGATGGCCTGCACGGGTGTCATGCCTGCGATGACGGTAGCCGTATTCGGCGCATCGAGAAGCATCGACATTTCACCGAAATAATCGCCCCTCTGCATCGTGCCGATAGGACGGCCTTTCTTCTCGATGGTGACCGATCCCGAAAGGATGTAGAAGAGGGAATTGCCTCTTTCACCCTCCTGCACGATGACGTCCCCCGCTGCATAGGTCCTCACGAACCTCCTGAAGGTCGATCCCGACTCGCCGAGGCTCGGAGGACCGTCGGTGAAAAGCTTCTTCAGCAGGAGCGCATCCCTCTTGCTCAGGGATACCATGATTTCCGCGCCGAAAAGGATCACCACCAGAGAACAGTACACCCAGAACATGATAACGCCCACAATCTTGAGGGAGCCCATGGCAAGGCCGTACTCCGGGTCCAGGACCAGGAACCACGAGAGGAAGATCTTGAAGCACAGGAGCAGCGCACCGGCAGCGGCCGACGTGGCGAGCAGGTGCATTCTGCTGATTTTGACCGGCACCACTATACCGTAGAAAACAAGCACGAGGATCAGCACGAGCGCAAAGGAGGCGGCGAGGTCGGTGGCGCCGGCGAGAACCGGCGCCTGCCTTGAGATACCGGCCGCGAGCGCGGCATAGACGATCTCTGCCGCGATGAGCAGGGCAAAAAAGCAGAGGGCCGTAAGGACCGCCGAGAGATTGAGCACCTGGGCCCGCAAAAAGGATATCCTGCGGCCTGTCTCGAAAATCTCGAAGAAAGCAGACCTTAGCCCGTCCATGAAGGGGATGATCGAGACCAGGAGCATGAGGAGGCTCACGAGGCCCCAGACCTCCTGCCTCCGGTTCAGAAAGGCGATCTCGTCCATTATGGCCTTGCTCAGGGGAGGGAACATATGGGTCGCAAGGGATTCGACACCCCGGAGCGCGACGTTCGAGGAGACCACATAATTGCCGAGGAGGTAGGTGATGAAGAAGAAAAGGGGGATGCACGAAAAAAAGGCGTAGGAAGAAAGGGCCCCGGCCACCTCGAATCCCCGGTTCCGGCGAAAGGAAAGGATCGATTCACGGATGACGACCGATGCGGTGCTGAAAAAGTCCGCTCTATCCTTCGCGCTGGAGAGCCTACCCCCGGGGCCGTGGAGCCTATACCGCATCATCGATCATTGTCCCCGTCGTTCCTCTCCCTCATGGCCGCCCGTAAGGATGTCACGGGCCGGGACCGCAGTCGTCCGCTCGCATCGATACCGCGCTGCATCGCCGCGGGTAACATTCTTTTCGGATGTGATTCTATTCTTGTACGGTCCGTCATCGATGTCAAGGAAAACGTTCACGAGAAAAAAGTACAGGTCCCGGAAAATAAATGCCTCTCGCTTCCAGATGCCATTCTTCACTCGCCCGAGAAGTCCGCGCGCGAGGATGTAGTGAAGTGAGTAAGGTCGTTTTCGCGGCCGAGGCGATTTTTGATGGATGGGGCGGAAGCCGGCGAGGGCGGGACCCGGAGCATACCCCGTCGTAGGTGAGTGGTCACACCGAGCCGGCGACCGCGCCAGGCGCGAAAAGCGCCCGGCCGCCCGCCTAAGCGCCCAACTCCTGAAGCCTGTCCCGCAGCTCACCCATCGTCTTTCTGATCTCGTCGCTCTTTCCTGCCGCCTGTGAGAGGAGGGCGTCGATGGTTGCGAGCTCCTCCTGCACGTATTTCAGCGCCTGGTCCCTGATCTCCTCGATGGTCCTGTTGATCCGGACCTCCCATTGGTAAGCGAGACGGGAGAGGTGCATCCGGGCGATGCCGGGGACTTTTTTCAAGAAGTGTCTTTCGAAGACGCCTCTGAAGACCGTCATGGGGATCAGAAACCAGAGAAGGTCGAAATGGAAATCGAAGACCTTCGTGAAAGCCACGTCCGGATGGGCGGGCTCGGGTACGCGTATGTCCCATTCTGCGGGGGAAAGCTTTATGCCAAGCAGAGTCTCGATGTTCCTGTCGAGGAGATTTCTAAAGAGATCGAGGGAGCGCGAGGTGGACAGGTAGGTCTTGTTGAGGGTGCCGAAAAAATGGCGGTGCTCTTCTTTGGAGAGCTGATTCAGCTCCCGTGTAAGGTTTTCTTCGAGCCATTCCTCGTATCTGCGTGTCAACTGCCAGAGATTCCCCTTCCAGGTGGGCATCTCCTTCCGCAGCCTCCCGATGAGCCCCCTTGTGAACCCGGCCCTCCCGGCATCAAGCCGGGCGGCAATCGCCGGCCTCGTCCGGAGCATATTCTCACGGGTCACCGCGAACAGCTCCGAGCGGATCAGATCGTAGTTGAGCTTTTCGGTGAGAATGAGCTTTTTCAGGCTTTCGCGGTCTGTGTCTGCCTTTTCGGCGGTTTTGAGGGCGATAGCGAGGTAGGCCAGGCAGCTTTTCGCGAGGGAGGCGGTCTTATGCCGGAGGATGTTGACGAACTCCGTATCGCGGTGTGCCGAAAGACTGACGAGAACGGTGTCGATCCGGCTTTTCAAGGAGCCGGTGTTCGACTTTATGGAATAAGGGTACACGGGAAGAGCCTGATTGATTTCGCGCTGCAGGGTGTTTCTGAAGAAGCGGATCACCTCTTTCTGCTGCGATGGAGAAAGAAGGTCGGCCTTTGTCAAAAGAAGGATGATCTTCGGCGTATAACGGGCAAGCTCCCGGAGGAGGTTAATGTCGTTTTCCGATAACGGCCGATCCGCGCTGACCGCCACGATTGCGGCCCCCACCTCCGGCAGCCACTCCAGGGACGTCTCGGTGTTGTGCCTGAAGACACTGCCCAGACCCGGGGTGTCGACGAGGCGCAGTCCCGGATACCGGGATAGCACAGGCAATCCTATATCCACCGTCTCAATGTTCTTCTCGTTCGCAGGGTTCCGCTCTTCGGATATGAACTGCTCGACCTCATCGATGGCCGCCTCGGTCCTCGTACCATCGAAGCCGGTTATGATGGCCTTCGGCTCCTGATCGTAGTGAAGCCGGGTGATGACCGTAGTCACCGGGACGACGCCGACCGGCAGAATATCCTGGCCGATCAGGCTGTTGATGAACGAACTCTTTCCTGCCTTGAACTGTCCGAGGATCGCAACATCGATTATCTGATCCCGGGCAAAAAGACCCTCACAGGCCGCGATGTCGCGGTGAAGAGAAACGATGTTAAAACAGTCGGAAGCCTCTTGGATCTTGCTGAGAATCAACCGTGCCGTCGGCTGAACGGGGTAAGATCCGGTCGCTTTCCGTTCCATGATGCTCCTCCTGAAAACCCCTGCCGGAGCATCAGCTTTCTCCAGTCGCCGCCCCTGCCGGAGATCGAATCAAGGTAGGAGTCATTAGCCCCCGGAGGGCAGTTAAGGCGAACCCCATCGCCGGTAAGAATATACCTATTCATTTCCTGAAGATCAAGAACACGGCGTCTTTCCGGCAAGCGTGAAAAGATGACCCGAGATACGGTACGAACGTGTGCATTCATGAAGTGTTGCCGTGTATGATCTGGACTGGAATATCCGTCGCGATTATACTGTAGTCTTGCTCTCTCTCGAAGGCGATATCGGTATGGATGACAACGAACGGCTCCTTAATCTTCGCCAAATTCCCTGAAAAGGGCATGGTGAAGACGAGACTTGGCCGCTTGACCGGTGAGGAGACGGCGGCGTGAGGTCTACCGGTGTTTTGTCAGAGACGCGGTCGCCCTCTCCCGAAAAGCCGGTTATGCGCCGTCGATCTTCATCATGCGCGACTACTTTCGCCTCATCGGCGGATACAGGGAGATGCCCCTGATGGAGGATGTGGACCTGATGAGACGGATCAAGAGGGAAGGCCGCGCCATTTTCATAATTCCGGAGAAGCTGAGCACCTCCGGCCGCCGCTGGAACAGGGAAGGGGTGGTGCGATGCTGCGTGCGGAACTGGACGACCATGCTCCTCTATCTCGCAGGAGTCTCCCCCCAAAAGCTCGCGAGGCGGTACCCCCCGCCATGAGTGCCTTGTGCATATCATCACAAGTCTTTGACATAAAAACACATTTGTTGTAAGATGCTTGATTATCGCTAGTGAGAAGTGATTGAAAAGTGTACCTTTAATGGTTTACAAGGCAGAGAGCGCTCACAATATCGATATCAAGGCCGGAAAGTGCCGCAGATGCCTGTACTGCATCCAGCATTGCCCTGTCAAGGCGATTAAGCTCGAAGAGAACAATATCAAGGTTATCCCGGAGCGATGTATTCTCTGCGGAAACTGCATCAAGGCGTGTCCGCACCAGGCCATGGACCACAAGAGCGGC
>Ga0181524_10005249_pt1 | contig 11650 bp, 8 predicted proteins | sample PEATcosm2014_Bin_34_FD_119761 | JGI IMG/M metagenome (GOLD analysis project Ga0181524, IMG submission 119761) | Peatland microbial communities from MTU Mesocosm Facility, Houghton, MI, USA - PEATcosm2014_Bin05_60_metaG | ecosystem: Environmental > Terrestrial > Soil > Wetlands > Peat | place...
CTCGTCTGAGTGCCATCCGGATCGTGAGGAACTCGGCTCAATGTACCAACGTGCTCGGGCCTGGACGCAGAAACTAGATCCGTTCGCACCGTCGCCCGATAACGTCGTGCTAGTTACCTACTCAACGCGATACGAAGGCCGGTATCTGATGGGCAATTATTGCGCCCTGCGCGCATTCACGGCTCGTGTCCTCGAACGCCTGGCTAGCGTCTCCCCTTCGGCCATCGTTATAGATTGGTCCAACGATCCTGCCTCCTGCCCCAGCGATGACGCGGGCACCAAAGACCTGATAAATGCGGCCCAGCGCGTAACTGCGGGCGAGGTTCAGGACGCGAAGGGGCACTCGTTCCCTGCCGTCCCAGTCATAACCGCGCGAGCGACCTGGGACAGAGCATGGTTCGAGAGATATGCTGCGGAAAACGCCTTGCGCGTGGATCCGGGCGCGATGGGTGAGGATGATTTTGTTGGGCAACCCGACGTCCTAGATGGGAGCCACGCCGACTTCGGGCTGATTCGGCTCGATTGCGAAAGTGATCGCATCCCCCTTCACTGGAACTTCTACGCCAGCCCACAGGATGTCGGGAAACCACCGAGGCCGGCCGAGACGATGAGCGTCCTGGCGGTACGCCTGTCCAACCACGGATCCGCGATTGGCCGTCCTCGGCTTCAGAGACTCATGCGGGATGAAGTGAATCCGTACGCATCGCTATTTGCCGAAAAAGAGTTCTCGGAGGTACACGCTCTGGATCTCGTCTGCAACGAACGTCCGGACGATGTATCGAAATATGGCGGCTGTAAAGGTGGAAAACCGGAAGAGTTGAAGAAACTCCGGACCAAGATTGCCCTGTTGGGCGATGTGTCCGGACGGGAGGACTTCCACCGGACGCCTATCGGAGACGTCCCAGGAGCGCTGCTGCAGGCAAATTACATCGAGTACCTGATCAACGGCCAATACATGAAGCCAGTAAGCTGGAGCATACAGTTGCTCATCAGCATCGCGTGGTTCGCGGCGATCGAGTACATCTTCTCTAAATACACCCACCAACCGTTGTACGCGTTATCATTATCGCTGGCCGCAATTGTCCTCGGCATTTTCGTGTTCTTCTTCATAGCTGTGCGGCTGCTGGGCTATCATCTCGTACTGTTACCACCCAGCCTGCTCCTGATCTGTATTCGGGCCTGTTATGCGCTGGGAGAAAGGAACGCGGTCCAGAAGGTATGAAGCTACTGTTGAGCGCAATCACCACGGTGCTACTGCTCGTCGGCCAGTGCTGGGCGCAGACCGCTACCACGAAGCAGGCCTCCTCGGCACCGTCAGAGACGAAAGGGAAAGGAACCGGGAAAAAGGCCGAGACGGCGAAGAGGCAGGAACACGGCCCGACGGCGGGTGCAGCGGCGCCCAAAAAGCAGGGCGGAACCAAGACCACCCAGCCGACCGGCGCGGCCCCTCGCAACCCGGCCAGACCCAGTTTACCTCACCCAACCGCCGGGAACCGTGGCTATGTCGGCGGGCACGTAGCACAAGGTCACCCCGGAGCGAAGACAACAATCGGTAAGCACGGTGATGAGGCCGGGCCTCCCAAAGTAGCTCCGCCAAAGAGCAAGCACGGCGATGAAGGCGGACCGGCTAAAAAAACCTGAACCCGTGCCGTGGAACCAGCCCCGAGTGTAATCTGGCCAGAGCCTAAGCCGCCGCGTGCTGGAACTTCACCGACACCAGCTTGGACACGCCCGGCTCCTGCATGGTCACGCCGTACATCGTCGCCGCCGCCTCCATGGTCTTCTTGGAGTGGGTGATGACGATGAACTGGGTCCCGGTGGACATCTCCCGCAGCAGGCGGGTCAGCCGCTCGATGTTGGCTTCGTCCAGCGGCGCATCCACTTCGTCCAGGATGCAGAAGGGGCTCGGCTGATAGCGGAAGATGGCCATCAGCAGGGCCACCGCCGCCAGCGCCTTTTCGCCGCCGGAAAGCAGCAACACGTTTTGCAGCTTCTTGCCGGGGGGCGAAGCCACGATGTCGATGCCGGAATCGGCCAGGTTGGTTTCGTCGGTCAGGCGCATCTCGCCGAGGCCGCCCCCGAACAGTGTCTGGAAAGCCTCGCGGAAATTCTCGTTGATGCGCGCGAAGGCTTCGGCGAATTTCTGGCGTGAAACCACGTCGATGTCCGCGATGGCCTTCTCGGTATCGCGGATGGAATCCAGCAAATCCTGCCGCTGCACGCTCAGGAATTCCTGGCGCTGCGAGGCTTCCTGAAACTCCTCCATGGCTTGCGCGTTGACCGGACCCAGCGCCTCGATGCGCGCCCGCACTTCCTCGTAGAGCCGCTCGGCCTCGGCTATGGCGTCGATGTCCGGAACCGTCTCATCGCCGGCAGCCAATTCCTCGACGGCGCAATTCAATTCCTTGCGGCTGGTCTCGTCGAGATACTTCAACTCGGCCTGTCGCCGCACCAGATCCACTTCGATCTGCGAGCGGTTCGTATGCGCTTCTTCGACCTTCACGCGCAGTTGCTTCAACTCGTCTTCGGTGGCGGCCAGGGTCTCGCGCATGCGGGCTTCCTCGGCGGCCAACTGGTTCACCGCGACCTCCGTTTGCAAAGCCTGCTCGGCGAGCGCGGCCAGCTTCCGATCCAACTCGATGTTGTCGGCCAGCAGGCCCGCGCGATGGACGCCGAGGCGCTCGATTTCGGAGACGATCTGCCCCAGCCGGGACGTGGCTTCCTTATGCTGGGCTTCCAGGCGGCCCATGGCGGCGCGTTCGGCGCGATGCCGCTCATCGAGCGCGGCCAACTCCGCACGCAGCGCCGAATGGTCTTCGGCGAGAGCCGCCGCTTCGATCTCCAGTTTCTCCAGAAACTGCCGCTGGTCTTCCAGTTCCTGTTCTCGCTGCTCGCGCAATTCTTCCTTCTGCTCTACGGCCTGCAGGTTGCGCTCGCGCTGCTGCTGCGACTGTTCGGCATCGCGCTTCAGGCGGTCGAGTTCCAGCCGCGCCACGGACAGCCGCGAATTGGCGCGACTGGTGTCGTCTGCCAGCTTGCGCATTTCGTGTTCCAGCGCCACACGGTCTTTTTCGCGGGCCTGCTGCACGCCGCGCAAGCGTTCCAACTCGGCTGCCAGGATGCCGATCTCGCGGTCCAGATCCTCCAGGCGGGCGACCTGATCGTCGAGTGCTTTCTGCTTCGCTTGCAGGACCACGCCCAACTCGCGCGCTTCGCGCTTCATAGCCAGCGGACCGCTGGCGGTCTTCTTGCCGCCGGTCACGGTGTGGCCGTGATAGCAGAGCCCCTCGGTGGTCAGGAAGTAAAGGTGCGGATAGCCGATGGCCAGGCGTTGGGCCGACGGGCGGTCCTCGGCCACGAAGCACAGCGAAACGCGCGGCAGCAGAGTGGCGGCGCGGTCGGTCAAGCCGTTGGTGAGGCGGAGGGAATCGCTGAGCCGCGACAGAATGCCGGTTTCCGGGCCGATAGCCGGCTCCGCCAGATGCAAATGGCCGTTGCCGTTTTTGTCCGGATGTACCAGGAAGGTAGCGCGCCCGTCGAGTTCGGCGCGCAGAAAATCCAGGCCACGGTCGGCCTGCGCCCAGTTTTCGACGACCACGTATTCCAGCTCGTCGTGCAGGAATTCCTCGGCGGGCTTTTCGAACTGCGGGTCGACTTCCACGAAATCGGCCAGCACGCCTTGCGGCCGGAGGTCCTGCGCCTTGCCCGTTTCCAGCGCGGCGAAAAGGCGCTTCACCGATTCGGTGGTGTAGCTGCGGTGCGCCAGCACCTCCTCGAGCGATTCCTTGCGCGCCTGCATCTGCGAACATTCCGTGCGCAGTTGGTCAATGCGGCCGCGCACCTCGACGGCGGTCTGCCGCCGAACGCTCAGTTCCTCTTCGGTGCGGTGACGCTCGCCGGCGACCGATTCCAGTTCGAGCTGGCGCTGCGCCATGGTTTCGGAAAGCGCTTTACGCGCCGCTGCCAAGCGTTCCAGCTCGGCGGCGGAGGTCTGCTCTTCCTTCTGCACGCGCGCCGTTTCGCGTTCGATTCCCGCCAGGTATTCGTTCATCTGCGCGAGTTGGTTGCGCAGGGTGGACACTTCGCCCAACAGCCGCAGCACTGCCGTTCGGCTGGCTTCGATGGCCTGCTCGCGTTCGCGGATGGTTGCCTGTAGTTCCTCGCGCAGGCGATTCTTCTCCAGCATGCGCTCGCGCGATTGGCCGATTTGCCGGTCGAGCGCCGCCACCTGCTGCTGGTGCGCGTCCAGGTCTGCGCCGAGGCGGCCCAGCCGGACCTCCAACTCTTGCGACTCCCGCTCGGCCTGCGCGATGCGCTGCTCGATGGCGCCGCTCTCCTTCACCTGGGATTCCAGCCGACCGCGGGTACGTTCGGTTTCGACAAGGCACTCGGCCAGCTCGCGCCGCTGTTCGGTGAGATGCTGCTCGTTCTGGTAGGACTGGCCCTGCAGTTCGGTGTGCGCCAGCTCTTTGGCGGCGACCTGCTCGGAAAGGCCGCGCAGATCGGCGGAGGCGAGGTTCAGGTCGAGGGCCGCTTTAGCGGCTTCCCGCTCCAGCATGCGGAACTTGCCCGAGAGCGCCACGCGCAGGCGGGCATCCATTTCGGTCTTGAGCTCGCCGTAGCGGCGCGCCTTGGCGGCCTGACGCTTGAGCGAATTCACCTGGCGGGTGACCTCTTCCAGAATGTCGAAGACCCGCGCCAGGTTTTGCTTGGCGCTTTCGAGCTTGGCTTCCGCCAGCCGCTTGCGGGTTTTGTACTTGGTGATGCCGGCGGCCTCTTCGATCACCGCGCGGCGGTCCTGCGGCTTGGAGCTGAGGATCTGGCCGATGCGGCCCTGCTCGATGATGGCGTAGCTCTCCGGGCCCAGGCCGGTCCCCATGAAAATGTCCTGGATGTCGCGCAGGCGGGCCGTGTGGCCATTGATCAGGTACTCGCTCTCGCCGGACCGGAACAGGCGGCGGGTGATGGTGATCTCGCCGTTCTTGCCCTGGTGGGCGGTGATGGGGATTGGTCCCGCGTGCGGATGCGGCGCATGTCCGTTGCTTGCAGCGATGGTTCCGGCGATGGATGCGGCTGCCTCGTGCGCTTCCTGATAAAGCATGGGATCGACGAGCGTCATGGTGACGGCGGCCAGCCCCAAGGGCTTGCGGTCGCGCGTGCCGGCGAAGATTACGTCTTCCATGCGGGCGCCGCGGAGGCTTTTCGCCGATTGTTCGCCGAGCACCCAACTGATGGCATCGCTCAGGTTGGATTTGCCACAACCGTTGGGGCCTACGACGGCGGCGATGCCGCCGCCATTGAAGCGGAGCTCCGTGCGGTCACAGAAGGATTTGAAGCCCTGCAGTTCGACGCGCTTTAGTTTCAACAAAAACGTTCACCTCGTCATGCTCGGGGGATCGTAACCATACTAAACTCGTCTGCGGCAAAAGTAAAGCACTTTCTACGCTGCTAGAAGGGGCCGATCTGAATTTGCCCCAAGATGTAGTCTTGTACGTCCAAAACCGCTCCCTTACGGTCGCGGCTCGGAAAGTGGTCGCGGCTCGGAAAGTGGTCGCGGCTCGGAAACGCTGCTCGATGGCCAGCGCGGGGGCCGTCTCTCCTGAAACGCCCGGATACCCTCCTGGAAATCGGCACTGCGAAAAACCTCGTTGCGCATCCGGCGGGCCAGGTCGCCCGCTTCTTCCCAACTCTTGCCTCGCGCGTCGCGCACGAACGCCAGGCCCGCCCGGATCGCGGTAGGGCTGGCTTCGGCGATCGCGCCGGCGATGTCCTGCGCGCGCTCCATCAGGACGGCGGGTTCCACCACCTGGTGCACCAACCCATATTCGCGCGCCTCGACCGCGCCGAAAATCCGGCCGGTTAAGGCCAACTCCGTCGCCCGCCGCTGGCCCAGCGCCGCCACCACCGTACGAAAAATCACAAACGGCCAGAGGCCGATCCGGATTTCGGTCAGCCCAAACGTGGCATCGTCGGCCGCCACCACGATATGGCAATTCGCGGTCAGGCCCGTGCCTCCGGCCAGCGCCGCTCCCTGCACCGCCGCGACGAGCGGCTTGGTCATGCGGATTCCCACCGAAAAGATGCGCTCATGCACTTCGTTGATGTCGCCCCCACCCGGCGACAGCACTTCGTGCAGGTCCATGCCCGCGCAGAACGATTTGCCATTCCCGCTCAGCAGGACCGCGCCCACGCTCGCGTCGTTTTCCCCCTCTTCCAGCGCCGCGCCCAACGCGCTGCACAGATCCATGTTCAGCGCATTGCGCCGCTCCGGCCGGTTCAGCGCCAGCCGAAGGACGCGGCCTTGGCGGCTAATCTGTAAGCTCTCGCTCATAGACCTCGATCTCCAGGGCCAGCAGCGCCGCGCCCAGGGTCTTGCCTTGCGCGTCGGTGCGTAACGAAACGGTGCCGCCGCCGCCGAGCGCGTGATGCAGCAGCAGGTTCAACGCACACAAGTTGGGCAGTTCGAAACGGTCCACCTCTCCGGTGACCATCTCGCCGAAGAACACTTTGACGCGTTCGGGCGTCACCTCGCGCAACAGGATCGGATAGTATTGCGGCAGCCACGCGATTACCCCGATGTTGGCGATATCGCCCTTGTCTCCGGAACGGGTGTGGGCGATGCGTGAGAGCGGGATTCTCATTCGGGCGCCTCCCTCCCACTGCAGCGGGGCTGAAGCCCAGGCTGAAGCCCCACGCCGGCTAAAGCCCGCCCTCCAACCCGGCGCATGCGGCAAGGGTGTGATTTGCGGTGACCAGCGGGCATTCTCATTCGACCACCTCCACGCGCGTCTGGATTTCGTCGCGCGGAATCAATGCCGGCCAATAGGCCACGATCTGGCGCACCTCGGGACGGCCTTCGCCGTATCCGGTACCGCCCGGCGGACCGGTGAGCACCAGCGGAATCATTTCGCGCGTGAAGCGATCGACGGCGCGCTTGTCGGAGCCGCGCACGCTGATGCGGAGCTGCACCTCCGGCGGATCGGCATGCTCCGGACGCGGCCGCGCCGCCGGGCCATGGCACGCATTCACGCCGAAGTATTCCGTGTAGATTTCGTCGAAGCGCAGGCCGAGCTGGTCGAGGCGCTGCCGGGTGATGCGGTCCGCCACGCGCGCCTTCTCCAGCGCGTCGGGCCAACTGTAGACCAGCGTGCCGGACGCTTTCCAGCCCGCATCGTAACTAATCGACGCCTTCAGCATGGCCGGCCGCGGCGCGCCGCGCACGCCGCAACCGTGCACGCGGTCCGGACCGGTATCCTCCAGATGGAGCGAGGTGAAGTCGACCACGCAATCCGGCGTCATATATTGGCGCGGGTCGCCGATCTCATAGAGAAGCTGCTCTTTCACGCCGTGCGAGTCGATGCGCCCGCCCGTGCCAGGGTGCTTGGTCACGGCGAACGATCCGTCCGGCTCGGCTTCCACGATGGGGTAGCCGATGTTGGCCAAGTCCGGGATGTTCTGCCAATCCACCTGGCAGTTGCCGCCCGAGCATTGCGCGCCGCACTCGATGATGTGGCCGGCGACGATGCCGGCGGCGAGCTTATCGTAGTCCTCAGGCTCCCAGCCGAAGCGGTCGATCATGGGCGCGAGCACCAGGGCGGCATCGGCGCAGCGTCCGGCGATCACCACGTCTGCGCCGGTAGCCAGCGCTTCGGCGAGCGGGAATGCGCCGATGTAGGCGTTAGCGCTGAGGATGCGGTCGCGAATGGCGGAGAGCGGCTCGCCGGTGTCGATATTCCGCATCTCGTAGCCTTTGCCGAGGAACTCGCCGATGCGGCTGAACACATCGTCTCCGAGCACCACAGCGACTTTTAATCCCGGTGCGGCTTTCAACACGGCGCGCGCGCAGGCCACCGGGTTCACACCGCCGGCATTGGCGACGACCTTGACGTGGCGCTCCCGCAGCTTCCTGGCGATGCGCCCGATCAGTGGAGGGAAATCGCGGGCATAGCCGAGTTCGGGGTTTGCCTGCCGCTGCTTCTGCAGGATGGACATGGTGACTTCGGCGAGGTAATCGAGCGTGAGGTAATCGATGGGCCCGCCGTCCACCAGACGGACGGGCGCTTCGAGCCAGTCGCCCCAGAAGCCTTGACCATTAGCGATGCGAATCATAGAAGACAAAAGCAACCACAGATGAACACAGATAGACACAGATGAAAACGCCTGCTTTTATCTGTGTGCATCTGTGTCCATCTGTGGTTCTGTTTCCGTTTCATAGTGTTTCGAGTATGAGTTGTTGCCCGCGCGGACGGTGCAGCGTTACTTCCAGCGCCATGGTCAGGATCCGGCGCGTTTCCAGCGGATCAATGACCGCGTCGCAGTGGCCGCGCGCGGCGGCGTAGCGGGCGTCCAGCCAGCTTTCGTAGTCGGCTTTCGTTTTGTCGATGGCGGCCTGGAGTTGCTTGGGCAGCGGTTCGCCGGCAGCCTTGAGTTTTTCCAGTTCCACCGAGAAAAGCGCTTGCACCGCGGAGTCGCCTTCCATCACTCCGATGCGCGCGGTCGGCCAACTAAAAGTAAAGTTCGGCTCGAAGCCCTGGCCCGCCATGGCGTAATACCCGGCGCCGCTGGCGTGATTCAGCGTCAGGATAAGCTTGGGCACGCTGGTGCAGGACATAGCTTCCACCATGTCGGCGCCGGCGCGGACGATGCCGTCACGTTCGGCCTCGGGGCCCACCATGAATCCCGAAACGTCCTGCAAATAGATCAGCGGGTAGCCCAGCCGCTCGTTGAGTTCCACGAAATACGCCACCTTGCGCGCGGATTCGGTGTACACGATGCCGCCGATGCGCGGGCGTCCCTGCGACCGCAGGAAGCCGCGGCGGTTGGCGATGATGGCCACCGGGTGGCCGGAAAGGCCGGCGTTGGCGCACAGCATCTCCGGCGCGTAATCCGGCTGGAATTCGGTATAGTCGCCCGCGTCGAAAATGCGGAAGATGACTTCCTCGATGTCGTAGGGCAGGCGGTGGTTCTCGGGCAGCACGCCATAGATGTCGTCGACGGGACGCGCGGGCGCTTGGCCTTGCAAAGGCGCGGGAGGCGCGGGCAGATCGCGGAAGCGCTGGCGGATGCGCGCCAGGCATTCGGCATCGTCTTTGGCCATATAGTGGGCCACGCCGCTGATCGTGGTATGCAGCCGCGCGCCACCTATGGATTCGGAATCGACCACCTGGCCGGTGGCGCCTTTGACGAGATTCGGGCCCCCGAGGCCCATGAAGCTCGTGCCTTCGACCATGATGATGTAATCGCTGAGCGCGGGAAGATAGGCGCCGCCGGCGATGCAAGGACCCATCACCGCGGCAATCTGCGGCACACGGAGCTTGCGCCGCATAAGAGAATTATAATAGAAAATTCGCCCGCCGCCATACTGGCCGGGAAAAATCCGGTCCTGGTACGGCAGGTTCACGCCCGCCGAATCCACCAAATAGACGATGGGGACGCGGTTGCGCATGGCGATTTCCTGCGCGCGGAGGCCCTTGGTGACGGTTTCGGGCCACCAGGAGCCAGCCTTCACCGTGGCGTCGCCGGCGATGATGACCGCGTAGCGGCCCTCGATCTTGCCGATGCCGGTTACCGAGCCGAGGCAGGGCGCTTCGCCTTCGTACTGGTCGTAGGCCAGCAGCAGCCCGATTTCGAGGAACGGTGTGCCGGGGTCGATCAGCGCCGCGATGCGTTCGCGCGCGGCCATCTTGCCGGCGCGATGCTGCCGCTCGATCTTGGCTTCGCCGCCGCCGCCGCGCAGGCGCTCTTCGAGCTTCTTCAGTTGTTCCACCAGGTGGCGCATGTGGGCCATGCGCGCGACTTTGAGTATGGGGGGGGATGCAGGTTCGGGAATTGTGCTCACGTTATGTGATCGTAGCGCGAATGGGGCGAGGCCGCGCAGCATAGGTACGGAAACCGCTCCCTGACGGTCGCGGCTCAGTAAGCCTTGCGAAATCAACGCGACTGCTACCGAGCCGGGGTACCCTCTGGGTCCGTCAGGGAGCGGTTTCCCCGAGATGCGGCCTCTGCGAGGCTCAGCCGCTAGCGGCGACTACCGCGCCGCTCGACGCGTCTTCGTTCATCAGCACGCGCAGATACCAGATCAACAGCAGCATCACGGGTGTCTCAGGCAGGCCCACGGCAGATTGCGCCACAGTTGCGGCGCCGCTCTGCTTGACGAATCCTTGACTGCCGGAGAGCGTTATCGCAGCCCCCCCGTCCTCGGCTTCGAACACCCATTCGGTACCCCAGAAATTCGTGTGCCGTAAGTGATAGCGCCGGCCCGAGCCAAAGACCACCCAGCCGCTGCCCGTCCAGCCTGGCGTGAATAGCGCGAGGTCGGTTTCGGACCCGGCTTCGCGCACCGAGATCTTCGGGGACAGGAAGCCGGTCCTTTTGAATGTCCACTCGGCCTGTCCGCAAACACCCGTAGCCAGGGATCCGTAACTCTTCTCGAACCGCAGCGTGGCGATCTCGCGCCCGTCCCGTGTCAATTGATAGAAGCGGTGCAGCGCTCCCGGCTGCCGCCACTCCAGGTCCTGCCCTACCGCTTCGTTGAGCGTCATGGATGCCTCTATCCTTACTAAAAATCATACCGCGCAAACGACCAGTACCCCGCGTTTCTTCCAAAACAGTCCTGTTGTTTTTTGCTTCCGCATGCATACAATAGCAATAGGGAGTATCATATCCAGGCCTTTATGGATCCGGACGCGCCGCTGAACGCAAGACTGCAGGACATCCTGCACGCCATCGTGCGGACTTACATCGAGACGGGTGAGCCGGTCGGCTCGCACACGATTGCGCAACGCCGCAACCAGAGGCTGAGTGCGGCTTCCATCCGCAACGTCATGGCCAGCCTGGCGGATGCCGGCTACCTCTCGCAGCCGCACACATCCGCCGGCCGGGTGCCCACCGAAAAAGCCTTTCGCGATTATGTGCAGTCTCTCAATGCCGGCCGTATGCCGTCCGCCGACGCGGCCCGCTTGCGCATCGAGCTCCTGGAAGCTCCCACGGCCGCGGCGCGCGTCGAACGTTGCTGCCATATCCTGACGGAGCTGACGCGCAACGTCGGCATCACCGCCGCCCTGCCGCCGGCCGTGCGCGAACTGGACCAGATCGAACTCGTTCCGCTGGGCGACCGCCGCATCCTGGTGATCCTGGTGACGCGCGACCGCACCGTCCACAACCGGGTAGTCGTTTTGGATGAATTCGTCTCCTCCGATGAGTTGGTCAACATTCGCAACTATGTGAACCGCAACTTCAGCGGCTGGCGTCTGGAGGATGCCCGGCGCGAGTTGCTCGAGCGCATCGCCGAAGAGCGCGCCATTTACGATGCGGTGCTGCGCAAGCTGACGCTGCTTTACCGGAAGGGCTTGCTGGAGGTGGATGTGGCGCCCGAGGTCCATATGGAGGGCGCCTCCAACCTGCTGGGCCTCGACCTGCACCTCACGCGCGAAAAGCTGCGCGACCTGCTGCGGGCGCTGGAAGAGAAAGAGCGGCTGGTGGAGCTGCTGAACCGCGTTCTGGAACAACCCACCGGATTGCTGGAAGTGCGCGTCGGCCTGGAGGAAGCGCACCCCGCCATGAAAGAGCTGGCCATCATCGGCATCTCATTTCAGATGCCCAGCGGGATCTGGGCCAAAATCGCGGTACTGGGCCCCATGCGCATGCGGTA
>Ga0181524_10005250_pt1 | contig 11649 bp, 7 predicted proteins | sample PEATcosm2014_Bin_34_FD_119761 | JGI IMG/M metagenome (GOLD analysis project Ga0181524, IMG submission 119761) | Peatland microbial communities from MTU Mesocosm Facility, Houghton, MI, USA - PEATcosm2014_Bin05_60_metaG | ecosystem: Environmental > Terrestrial > Soil > Wetlands > Peat | place...
CTACGGCACTAACTACACCAATATCACGAACAACACCGCGCAGGGCGACACGGGCGATCTGACGGTGAACGTGGAATCTGAGGTGAGCAACGAATCGGGCAGCACGGCGAGCGCAACACTTGGCGTCACAGTGGTCGATGCAGCCACGGGCACCACGTTGACCTCATTCTCCTCAAGCACCGCGACGTCACTGCCAACGACTGGCACCACAGTACTCAAGGCGAGTGGACCTGTGACGGGTGCGAAGCTGTGGAGTGACTTGTATCCGAATCTCTACAATGTCCAAACAACGATCACTGTGGGCGGAACCGTGGTCGATGGGCGCAGCACACTCACGGGATTCCGTCAGACGGCATTCAAGGGAGGCGCCGGCACCGGTGGCGTCTACGTCAATGGTCGCTTTGTCTATCTTCTCGGCTTCGCCCAGCGCTCGACCAATGAATGGGCCGGGCCGGGCCAGGCGGTGCCGGACTGGATGCACGACTACACGGCCAATCTGATCCGGGGCGCCAACGCGAACTACATTCGCTGGATGCAGGTCACGCCGCAGATCGCAGACCTCAGATCGGGTGACAAGTACGGCATAATCAGCATTGTGCCGGGCGCCGACAAGGAGGTGAGCGATCCGACGGCTGCCCAGTGGACGGCGAGGATGGGCGTCTTTCAATCCACCATGATCTATGTGAGGAACAATCCGAGCGCTTTCATGTATGAGGCGGGCAACAGTCCTGTTACCGATGCCCAGATGCAGGCGCTACAGACTCTCAGAAACACCCTGGATCCGAACGGTGGCCGCGGTGTGGGTGACCGCACCCCGGGCGACACCGGTGTGATACCCTATTCCGATTGGTTCGGCACGATGCTCGGCACCACGTATCAGGACGCTTATCGGGACGCAGGGCCCGAGATTGAAGAAGAAGATTTCCGCGATGAGGCCTTGCGAGGGATCTGGGACGACTACTCGCCCCCGCACGTGGGCGGCTTCATTCCAGGGGCCACCGACACCTATAACGAGACAGCGGAAAGCTTTACCACAGGGCAGGTTGCCCGGCTCGACACCTGGCTGATAACCGATACAATCCGAAACACCTCGGCGGCGAGTTCCAAGTACGCGGGCTACGGCTCGATCTATTTCTCGGACTCCGATGCGGACGGACGTGAGCAGAGTAGCTGCGTCTGTCGGGTGAGCGGGAAGGTAGATGCCAACCGTATACCCAAGGAGGCCTACTACTCCTTCCGCGTGGCCGGGAACACTCAGCCTGACATTCACATCGTCGGACACTGGACCTATCCGGCGGGAACGACGAAGACTATGTACGTCGTGGCCAACAATGTCTCGTCGGTGGACCTGCTGGTCAACGGCAAGTCACAGGGAAAGGTGAGCAAAGCAACCAACGGCTATCAGTACAGTTGGGCGAACGTCGCTTTCGCCTCGGGCACCATCCAGGCCATAGGGTACGACGCCAGCGGCACGCAAGTCTGCCAGCACACGCTGACCACCGCTGGGCCGGCGGCCGCCGTCAAGCTGACCCCGACAGTTGGGCCCAACGGTCTGCAGGCCGATGGCGCGGACTTTGTCATGTTCGACGTCGAGGTCGTGGACGCGAACGGAGAGCGGGTTCCCACCTACGGCCCCACCACCAAACCAACGGACAACACACCAATCAACGAGCCCAAGATCACTTTCACCGTGACCGGACCCGGAACCTGGCGCGGTGGGGTCAACGAAAGCATGACCAATTCGACCAACAACCTCTATCTGTACACCGAGGGAGGAATCAATCGCGTCTTCATTCGTTCGCAAATGACCGCGGGAGACATCACGCTGACTGCCAGCAGCCCCGGTTTGACCTCGGCCACGGCCACGGTGACATCCAAGGCGGTCAATGTCGTGAACGGCCTTCTCTAGAGTGGAGCCGATCGCAGCGACGCGCGGGCCGCTGATCGAGTGAGACGCGGCCCTCCGGCCACGTGGCCTACTGTATTTCCGAGCACAGGGTTGAGGACTCGATCGCACTCAACGCGATCGAAATCCCGCGCTTCTTCGCGAGCAGATCCAATCCTGATTGCTCAAGTATGCGCGAGGCATCTCTTTGGCACGCCCGCTGCAACCACTCGGTGGCATGCGCCTTGTCTTTGACCAGGGAACCATTCTGCTCGTCGATGCTGAATCTTCGGCGGCACTGGCTGATCTTCCGGGCGCGCTGTGGGATCCGCGGGTGCGGGCCTTGCGCTGCCCGGCGCGGTTTCACCAGCGCTTACTGACCGAGCTGGGCCAGCGCGGTGTCCGGTTCGAGGACGAGGTGGCCGGTCCAGCGGTCCAGCGGTCCAGCGGACGATCTGCCGGCTCTCCGGCCCACCGATCTGCGCCCCTACCAGGAGGCGGCGCTTGCGGCCTGGGCGCTGGCCGACCGGCGCGGGGTGACGGTTTTGCCCACTGGCTCGGGCAAGACCCGCCTGGCCATCGCGGCCATCACCCGCCTGCGCGTGCCCGCCCTGTGTTTGGTGCCCACGCGCGTTCTGCTCGACCAGTGGGCCCGCGCCATGCGCGAATGCGCGGGCTTTGCGCCTGGCCTGCTGGGCGACGGCGAGCACCAGGTGGAAGCCATCACGGTGGCAACCTTTGAAAGCGGTTGGCGCCACATGCGCCAACTCGGCAACCGGTTCCAGTTGCTGGTCGTCGACGAAGCTCACCATTTCGGCACTGGTTTGCGCGACGAAGCCCTGGACATGAGCATTGCGCCCATGCGCCTGGGATTGACGGCCACGCCCCCCGCGGGCCAGACGGCCGCGCGCCTGACCGAGCTGATCGGGCCCACGGTCTACGAGCTGCGCGTCGACGATCTTGTGGGCGAGTTCTTGGCTCCCTTCGACAGCGTGGTGTTGCACCTCGATCTGGCACCTGCCGAGCGCGCCGAATACGAGGGGTTGATGGCGACCTTTCGCGAAGTCCTGCGCCGCTTTCGCGCCGTCGATCCCGGTGCCACCTGGCAAGAATTCGCCCGAGCCGCGGCGAAGACCGACGAGGGCCGCCGCGCCCTGGCCGCATGGCAACGGTCGCGACGTCTGCTGGCCTTCCCCTGTGCCAAGCGCCAGATGTTGGCCAACCTGCTGGCCCGCCACAGTGACGCCCGCGTGATCGTGTTCACAGCCGACAACGCCACCGCCTATGCCATAAGTCGCGAACACCTGATCATGCCGCTGACTTGCCACATCGGCCGCAAGGAGCGCGAGCGCGCTCTGTCCCTTTTCAAGGACGGGAAGTTGCGCGCCCTGGTTTCAGCCCAGGTACTCAACGAAGGGCTGGACGTGCCCGACGCCGAGGTTGGCATCGTCGTGGCGGGCAGCAAGGGCGAGCGCGAGCACGTGCAGCGAGTCGGCCGCGTGCTGCGGCCTCGGCCGGGCAAGCGGGCCTTGGTCTACGAGCTGGTGGTGCGGGCCACCGGCGAGGTCCAGCAAGCCCGCCGCCGGAGGAATGCGCTTGCTGCCTGAAGCCGTCATTCCTGCGCGCGTGGACCGCGGCCGCATCTTGCCTGCCTTTCTCGACGAGCGCGATCAGCCCTGGCTGCACGTTCTCATCGACGAGGTGGATCGATTCCGTGGTCGTCCCTTGCGCGAACTGCAACAACGCCTGCGGGAGCCCCTGCCTTGTGCGACTCCTCACTTCAAGTCACGCGCGGCTGTGCGGCTTCTCTTGCGCCTGGGCAGCGCCGAAATCACGTCCGAGGTTTCGCCCGCCGCGGCCCGTGAGAAGCTTTTCGTGGAGGCGGCTGTGCAGACCGACACGCCACGCGGCAGCATCGTGGCGGCCGCAGCCTCGGCCCTGGGCCTGGCGCCAGCAGCGCTGGAACGGGCGCTCTTTGCCGATCTACCCGGCGAGCGCGTCTTCGTCGGTCCCGAGAGTTTCCCTCCGCCGCACGAACTCGCTCTGCGGGTCAATCAGCTCATCGCCCGCAGCCTGCTCTTTCGCGCCAGCCGTGTGCGTATCCGCGCCCAAGGCGCGCTTCGTCCAGTGGTTCGCCAGGCCAAGTTGCGCGGCCTCATCTGCACTGTCGAGGACGGTGATCCGCCCGTGCTGGATCTGTCAGGGCCGTACGCGGTCTTTCGGCGCACTTTGCTCTACGGTCGGGCCTTGGGCGAACTGCTTCCCTTCCTCGCCTGGTGTGCGCGCTTCGAGCTTTGCGCCACCTGCATGTTCCGCGGCCAGGAGGCCGAGCTGCACCTGCAGAGTAGCGACCCATTCTTCCCGGCCAGCGCGCCCAAACCCTTTGACAGCAAGCTGGAGGCGCGCTTCGCCCGCGATCTCAAGAAGGCTGCGCCGGACTGGGATCTCGTGCGCGAGCCGGAGCCTGTGCGTGCAGGCGGCACCATCATCTTTCCCGATTTTCTGCTGCGCCACCGGCTCGACCCCAGCCGCGAGTTTCTCGTCGAAGTCGTCGGGTTCTGGACCCCCGATTATCTGCAGCGCAAATTTTCCCTGCTGCGGGCCGCGAAGCTCGACAATCTGATCCTGTGTCTCGACCAAGAACGCGCCTGTGCCGACGGCGATCTGCCGACCGGCGCGCGCGTGGTGCACTATCGCCGGCGCATCGATCCGACCGCGGTGTTACGAGCCGCCGGCCATGCCCTGTAAGTCGAAGCGGATGACAAACGCCTGTCTCACGCCAGCGCTGTCTCAGATTCGAATGCCTCGGCGAAGACATCACCACGCTCGGCGGGATCGCAGACCCGCGTTTCGCGGCGGTCGGATCCAACTACCGGACACCAGAAGCTCCTGGTTCCGAGCGGCGCTGCCTACCATCGGCCTGCTCGAACCTCGTGGCGTCGGCGGTAGCCCAGCCCGCGGTCCACGGCGATAGCACATAGAGCGTTCCATCACCGCCCTCTTCGATGGCCCAGCGACTATCCTTAATGGCCCAGCGGGTCGTTCTTTTTGCTAGCTTGCCTACCCTCAGGGTCAACTCGGAAGCGCTATCCTTGAGCTTGATGCGGACGATGCCGCCGGTCTGTTCGGCCCAGTCCACGCCGGAATCGGACTTGTCCTCTTCCTCGCCGAAGTCGTCGGCGCTGAGCGACCTGTAGGCACGCAGCAGATCCTTGATTTTGCTTTCGTCGAAGTTCTTCCACTCCCGCTCGGCTTCCCCGGGCTTGCCGTCGCCACGGCACCTGGTGAACGAGCCCGTCCACTTGTCGCCGGTCTTGGAGAATAGAAAGGCTCCGTTCCGGTTGGTGATCTCGACTTGGGTAACGGCGTCTTCCTCGAACTTGAAGATTGATGTCTCGCGCCAGCTCCGGAGGTTGCGCGTGTAGAGAAAGCCCTGGTAGCCTCCCTGTCCCCAATTGACCAGGGAGAATATCCCATCCCCGCCAGAAATACGCACGAACTGACCGTGTGGGCTGGTCTTGCCGCAGTACATGTCGTTCGCCTTCGCTGCGCCTTTCCAGGCAACGATGTGCAGCGCTTTCGCGTCGGTGAGGTCGTACTGGTCATACAGCCCGGTACCGCGGTCGATCACCTCCCAGAGCTGGAGGCTCTTGAGATTGTTGATGAGAGCGTCGACCTTGGAGGTGCTGGCCCTGGTCTTCAGGGGGGAGGTCAACTCCCAGTCCTGCCCCTGTTTCTCGATCCTAATCGTGCGAATCTGCGACTTGTCATCGTCGTCCGGCCTGGTCAACTCGATCTTCGTGATTCTTTGGGCGTCGCTATTGGACAAAGCGATGTTGGGAAGCGGCTCAGATGGCCCCGTGAGTGCGGGCTCAGGAACTCGCTTTCCTTCGCTGATCTGCCACAGAAGAATGGCACCGCTGGTCGCAACAACCGCGAGAGTCGCGAAGAGCTTCCGTGAGACCTTCAACGCGGGCATGGCTGGGTGATAGCTGGAGGCGCGCTCCGCCAGTATTCACTCACCCATTCTAGTGCGGTCGTCAACCGGCGCGCTTGCGCCGTCTCCGAACCCCTGCGACCAGCAACGAGAGCATCGTCAGAGCGGCTGCAAAATCGCCGCCAGCCTTCCCGCCGCCCGTGCGACATGAGCATCCGCCGCTGCTGCCCGAACTCGCGCTTGATGCACGCGACGATCCGCTGGTCGTGGTCTCGCCTCCGGAACCTGACGCCTCGGACCCGCCGCTCCCCGCAGGCGAGCCACCGGCTCCACTTGTGGCCACCGCGCCGCCGGTTTCTCCCCCAGTATTCCCGCCGCCTCCACCGCCAGAGCCACCGGATGTGTTCTCCGTGCTGTACCCGCCGGAACCTCCTGACGCGCCTCCTGTTCCTGGCGCTCCGGCGGCACCCGTGCCACCAGCGACGGCGCCGGTTCCGCCCATGCCCGTGCCTCCTGCACTGCCACCGCCGCCACCTCCCGGGCCACCCGAAATGCCTCCCGTGCGAGAACCACCGGAACCAACTGAAATGCCTCCTGTGCCAGGTGCTCCCGCAATGGCCGTGCCGCCACTGTTGACGCCGCCGGTTCCGCCGACGACTGCGCCACCACTCCCGCCGGTGGCGCCTCCGATTCGCGCTCCGCCGGATCCGCCGGCAGTGCCCCCAGAGGCCGCGCCACCCCTCCCGCCGCTTACGCCGCCGGTCGCCGTGCTGCCGCCGCTCCCGCCAACGCCGCCGCCACCCGCACCACCCGTTCCGCCCGACGTCCCGGCGGTCGCGGTGGATGCACCGTATTCGAAGGCGCCCAGATCCGGTGCCGCACCGACATACGCTGGATAGGGCTGCGGCAGCCCCGCGGTCGTTCCTTTGTCGATCTCCGGGCTTCCTGCCGCCAGTCTGAGGAAGGGGAGGACAGGCAAACTGCCATCAGCCTGGCGCGCACTGGCCATGCCGGCAAAGCTGGTCGTGTCCGTGGGCGGGACGCAGACTGTTCCTCCAGCGGAGTAGACCGCTGGGCACGAGGCGGGGGGAGCGAACGCGACACTCTGAAAGTCTGCGTTCGCGACGGTAATACCCATGTTTGAATCCCACGAATTGTACTGGTCGTCGATGAGCCCACCCAAATTCATGTTGGAGGTGAGCGTGCCACCAAAAGCGAGATTGTTGCGCAAAAACCCCACGGAAATTGATGAGGTGTCGTCACTGCCCACGCCCAGCATGTTGAAGTCGGGGTGATTCATGAAGCCGGTGTCGTTATAGAAATAGGCATTGTTGGGTGAATGGTTTGCATAGAAGCCTGCATCCTTGTTGTAAAATGCCACGTTGAAACGGAGGATGTGCTGGGGAATGACGGCGGGAACACTGTTGGGAGGCATGTCATAGCCCCCCCCTTTGAAGCCATTGCCGTTTCCGGCTGGCAAGGAGACGGGCTGCCCGCCGCTCAGCGCATCAGGTTTGTACCCGTGGTACCATGACCACGAATACTCGACGGTGCACGCCTCCTGAGACTTGATGAAGTCCCAGCCATCGTCGCTGTTCCACCACGCGCGGCAACCGTGGAAGATGTTGCCGGTGTCCCCCGCCTTGTCGGGGTGACAGCCGAAACCGTCGGCACTCTGCCCGTCTCCGTTCGACGTCAACGTATCCTCGTTTTCGTGAGAATCGCAGTTCAGGAAGGTATTGCCGCCTCCCTCCTGAATGAAAAATCCAGGACCCATGTTGTGGTGCGAGTTGAGAAGCTCGAACGTGTTGTTGCTTCCACCCATGACATAGAGGCCCCACGACTCATGGTTGTCGCTGTTGAGCTGCAATGTTCCGGTAATCTCCAATCCCTTCAGGTACAGGTAGTCGCCTTCAATTCGGACCCCGACATGCCGGCAATTGTACTTGCTCATGTCTGTGACGCCCGAGAAGTCGAAAACCGGGGTTTCGCCCTGATAGGCCCAGTAGTTGATCATGTTTCCGGATGTGCCGCTCTTGCTCAAAACGACCGAGTCCACGGTAGCGCTGGTGCTGCTGCAGGTCGACGTCGCATCCGTGTACTTATAAGTTCCTCCCCGAAAGTAGACGGTGTCGCCAGCGGCTGCGGCTGTCTGCGCCTGCGCCCACGAGGCGAACGGCGCGTCCAGTGTGCCTGCGGCGGTGTCGCTGCCAGTCGGCGCGACATAGTATGTTGCAGCTCTCGCCGCCAGCGGGGCAAGCAGAACCAAGAAGAACGCCAGAACCTGAACGCGTTGGATTTTGGTCATATCGATCACATGAAGGCAGTGATATCGGGCGGCTTTGCGGCTCACCCGACGGGGAATGGGCTTGCTCTCAACACTATCCGTTGGGGCCATGAGGCTTACTCTTTCGTCAAAGAAAGCTGGTTTGCGTCAGAACCTCGTTCGCACTGCTGCTCTCCCCACGGTGGAGCTCATCGCCCCTGGTCCGGCCCGAGAAACGCCGCAGCATACCTGGGGGCACGGCAAGGGCCCGAGCACAAGTCGATCATCCGGGGTCGAAACCCATCAAGGGTGGCGGACAAGTCACGGGTCCACGGTAGTGGGTCAGACCCACTACCGAATTTCAACCAGTAGTGCTAGGCACAAGCGCAGTGTGCTGGTGCTGAGAGACGATCCATGCCCTACCTGCCTAGCTCAGTCCTTCGCCGGCTTCGGGCCGCCGAGCGGAGTCTCACTGTCGCGGGCCTAGCCTGCATTCTCTTCTTCTTCGCGCTGCTCAAGCTCTATTCGCTCAATTTCGTCAAGGGCGACGAGCACATGTACTTTTACATGAGCCTGCTCGTGTCGAAGGGGGCGTGGCCTTACCGAGACTTCTTCTTCTCTCACCCGCCCCTGCAGATCTACCTCATGGGCGGGCTCTACAAGATCTTCGGCTACTCGCTGGCCTTGTCGAAAGCCGTGCCTTCTCTGGCCGCCATGGTCTCGGGCGTACACGTCTACCTACTGGGTCGCCGCCTGGTCGGCCGGAGCGAAGGGCTCCTCGCCGCCTTCCTCTTCCTGTTCACCTTCGATATCCTGCGCGGTTCGTCCCACTTCACGGGCGCCAACTGTGCCCTTGCCTTCGGCCTCGCCGCCACTTACCAGGCGCTCGCCCGCCGCCCGATTCTCGCCGGAGTCCTGTTCGCCGCTGGCACCTTCATCGGCGTCTACATCGCCCCGCTTGCCCTCATGCTCGGCGTGTTGCTCATCTTCCGCTCGTGGAAGGAGTCTCTACGCCTGCTTTGCAGCTACGCCGCTGCCAGCGCTCTCATCTGCGCGATTTTCGCCGGTGTGGCCGGCCATGCCTTTTGGTACCAGGTCTTCGGCTACAACCTCAACAAGGCGGCCCTTCCCTATTCCTGGTACGCCAAGGCAAGGAGCGTCGCCTACCTCAACACCGCGGTCACGATCGGCTTTGTTCCCGGCATCGTTTGGGCAGTCGCGATCTGGATGCTTCGCGGCCGAGCGCGCGGGGAGACTGCGCTCCCCGGTGCTGCCGGCCGGCTCGGTGCCTGGCTCAATCTCTGGGGCGGAGACCGCGTGGCAGCGCAGATGATCTTCGCCACGTTCATCTGCGGCTACTTGTACTTCTACTCAACGCGAGTCGACTACTACTCCTACTACTTCATGCTGCTCATGCCGTGGACGGGGCTCATGACTGCGACCGTGACAATCGATGTTCTCCGTTTTGTCGGTGAACGACTGGGTTCAGTAGCTCCGGCCGAGCTGCGATTATCACGTGCCGAGCGCCGACGGCGCCAGCAACAAACGCGCAAGGGAAAGCAACCGGCCGGCGCTGCCCCGGCTGCGCCTCGACTCCCCTGGCGCGTCTGGCCACTTGTCGCCTGCGCCGCTGCCTTTGTTGCCGTGCTCCTCTATCGCCAGGGAATAGGCGCCGAACGCCAAGAGGAGGCGGGTGACGATGCGATGCGCTACGCTTGGCGCGACAGCCGTTTTCTCCCCCCAGTCGTGAACGGCATCGTGCGAACGCTGTTCTGGTCGCCTACCAGCGACGCAATCCATCCGCCCAACGCGATCACCTACTACCTGCAACACGAGACCCTGAGCGCGCCGACCATCGACGTCTTCGTGCAGGCGGTACGCAGGGAATGCCGTCCTGGCGAGCGCATCTTCGGCGAGTACTCACTCGGCCCCTTCGCTGCTGCGGTCGGTCCCTGCGTACTCGGGGCCAATCTTGCCGACACCAACCCGCATCGTTTCAAGGTCCACGAGAGTACGCCTGAGGACTGGCAGCGCGCCCTCGAGCAGGATCATCTCGACATCGCCATCGTCGTGCCCGGCTCGGCCATGCTGAAGGAGCGCGTGCTGCGTAACTACCTGACCGGCACCTTCCCACGCCTCGTCGCCACGTGGGACGACCCCTACGTGGGGCACGTCGAACTACGCCGTCGGGCGGAATAGGGTGTGGATGGAACTAGAGGTGCGGCATTTGGCAGACGCCTATGGAGACGAGCAGGCAGATACCCGGTTCTTCGGCCGCGTCGAGCGCGGCTGTGTTCTTGGCGTTTGGGCAGCAAGATCGAATAGTTCAGCGATGCGCTCGGCGGGATCGCGGACCCGCGTTTCGCGGCGCCCGGTTCCAGCAGGGACCGGGCCGGGGGTTCCCGTGTCAATATACCCGTCACCATGAGCCACCCCGTTGTCGAGTTTGCGAAATGCCGCCACCTGGCGGTCGTGGGCGTATCGCGCGCGCGTCGCAAGTACGGAAACTACGCCTATCGCGAGCTGAAGGCCCGCGGCCTGGATGTGATGGCGGTGCATCCCGCACTGGCAAGCGTCGAGGGTGACGCTTGCTTCAAGTCGCTGGCCGAGCTGCCGCGCCCGGCTGACGGAGTCCTGATCTGTGTGCAGCCCGAGAAGGCGCCCGAAATTCTGCGGCAGGCAGCGGCGGCCGGAATTCGTCGGGCGTGGCTGCAGCAGGGCGCCGAAAGCAGCGCCACGGCCAAGCTCGCGGCCGAGTTGGGTCTCGATCTGGTCCAAGGGGAATGCATCCTGATGTATGCCCCGCCGGTGCGCGGATTCCACAGCCTGCACCGGGGCATATGGCGGATGATCGGCCGGCTGAGGAGCTGAGTACATGGCCATCTGTATTTTCGCGTTTTCCCCGGAGATGGTTCGCAGGGATGAAGTCGCGTGAAAGGATTCTTTCTCGGCCTGCTGGTCGCGGCACTGGCCTTCGGCGGGTTCCTGTTCTGGCAGCACCAGCGCGGCCAGGCGCCCCGGCCGGTCGTGGCGGCCGCGAATACCGGGCCGGCTGCGACGCCCAAGAAGGTCAAGCGGCGCGTGCGCGGCGCCGTGCGTGTGGCGCGAGCGCCCGCCGCGCCCCAGGCGCCTGAGGCGAGCGAGTCCGAACCCGAGCCGGTGCGGCTGTCGGCAGCGGATCTGCGTTCGGTGGTCCAGGGTGACGACCTGTCCACGCCCGACGTCTTGCGCCTGGACATGTCGAACGACAAGGAGTTGCCCGAGCTGAGCCAGGACCAGATCGACGAGCGCTTCCGCAGCGAGGAATCGGCCATTCTGGCGTGCGTCGCGCACGCGCGGCCTGACCAGGAAACCTACGTGCCCGGCCGCGTGACCATCAAGTTCCGCATCCAGCGCGCCGGTACGGTGCGCGGGGTGCGCGTCGAGGCGCCGGCCATCTTGCAGAAGGGCGGACTCTTCGGCTGCATCAAGGGCGTGGTGGGCCGGCTGCGCTTTCCGGCGGCCGGCACCAGCCAGATCGTGGGTTACCCGTTCACGCTGAGCTGAAGCACGATCCCGCGC
>Ga0181524_10005252_pt1 | contig 11646 bp, 9 predicted proteins | sample PEATcosm2014_Bin_34_FD_119761 | JGI IMG/M metagenome (GOLD analysis project Ga0181524, IMG submission 119761) | Peatland microbial communities from MTU Mesocosm Facility, Houghton, MI, USA - PEATcosm2014_Bin05_60_metaG | ecosystem: Environmental > Terrestrial > Soil > Wetlands > Peat | place...
CAGCGGTCAAACGCCGCACACAAAGGCCGGACATATGACCGCAGCCGACCAAGCCGATCAAAACGTCAAAATATCTCTTGCCAATCGGGGCCGTCCACATATGACGGGCGCGATGGATCGACCTAAAGACCGAGCGCCCTACGCCGCCGTCCGCGGCTCGATCGCCGCCAGATCGTCCGCCAGCAGCTCGCCCTGGACGTGCAGATCATACTTGGCCTGCATGTTCATGAACCATTGCGGATCGACGGCGAAGAAGCGGCCGAGGCGCAGCGCGACATTGGCGGTGACGCCTTGCCGGCCGTGGCAGATTTCGTTGATCCGGCTGCGCGTCACATGGATCGCCTTGGCCAGCGCATAGACGGAAAGGCCCATCGGTTCGAGGAATTCCTCGCGCAGGATCACGCCGGGATGGGGCATGGGGATGTCCGAGCTCACGAAACGTCTCCCTCAGTGATAATCGACAAATTCAACCTCATAGGGTTCGCCGTCGCGCCAAACAAAGCACAGCCGCCATTGGTTGTTGACGCGGATCGCATGTTGGCCTCGGCGGGCGCCGGCAAGCGCCTCAAGGCGATTGCCGGGCGGAACGCGCAAGTCTTCGAGGCGGGTGACCGTGTCGAGCAGAAACAATTTGTTGACGGCGCGCCTGGCGACGTCGAGCGGAATGTCCCGAGGCGCCTTGCCGCGCGCCAAGGCCTCGGTCCGCTTGTCTCGGAACGATCGGATCACCAATTATTCGTACTATAAAATAGAACGTGCGTCAATCTGTGGGCCGGCCCGGGATTCGGGATTCCGGGATTCCGGTGACACCTTACTAAATCCACTCAATCGGCGGCTCCTTCGACAAGCCGTCGTTTGACCAACTCCCCCGCCCCACCACGCCGTCTTTCCTCATGGAGCCAAAACTTCCGAGGCCGAGAGGCGGTCAAGGGCGCGCTTATAGGGCGTCGAGAGACGCCCGTCTCTCGACGGGCTATGCGCGCGCGCCGCCTCCGGCGGGCCACGCCCCTCGACCGCCTCTCGGCTTCGGAAAGAAGAGGCTTCCATGAGGAAAGACGGCGCTCCCTGCCGAACTTGCGCCGCCCGGTTGTAGGCGCGCGCGGGGAGCGCGCCGGGGCGGGAGCGCGGTCGGCGCCCTGAGGGGGTTCGACATCTTGGCGAAGCCCGCGGCCAATCCCCCGGCCCCTCACCCAACCTCTCCCCGCAAGCGGGGAGAGGGGCGCGCGGCGCCTTGTCTTCCCCTCTCCCCGCTTGCGGGGAGAGGCAGGGTGAGTGGCGGGGTGAGTTTCCGCGCTATCGCCAAGACGCGCGCGCTCTAGATCGGCGCCAGCGCCTACAACGCGTCGTGCCGACCGCCTCCTTCACGCCGCCGATCGCGGCGCGATCGCCGCCAAATCTTTCGCCAACAGCTTCGCCTGCACGTGCAGATCGCACTTGGCCCGCATGTTCATGAACCATTGCGGATCGACGCCGAAGAAGAGGCCGAGTCGTAGCGCAATGTTGGCGGTGAGGCCCCGCCGCCCTTGGCGGATGTTGCGTGCGCCGCGCGCTTACATGGCTTCCCGTCGATGGGAACGCCGGTCCGGCGCGCCATGTGCGCGGCGGCGTTTCCCGACCCCGAGATTGTGTTTCTGAGAAAGCGAAAGCCGTGCTATCCTTCTTTTGTTGCTCGTCGCCATGCCGCCTTGCCGGTGGGGCAGGGCGCGCGCTTTCGGGGGGATGTCGGCGCAAGAAATTTGCAGCAATGCGAAAATTCCCTTTTTGCGCCCGCAAGCCTTTGATTTCCCACGAAATGGACGACAGAATCTTTGGAAATGTTTGGAGAAAAGGGGCGCAAATTTGGAAATGTTTGGCTCGGGCTTGCAAAAGCTTGGAGGGTCCGAGGTCCGGTGAAGGAGACGGCGCGCCTTCTCGAGCGCATGCCCTTCTCATCGCCTGGGCCACGCGAGCCGTTCGAAGGGAACCGTATCGTGTATCTGAAGGCAGCGGGGTCCGGGCCCGCGCGCCCTCACGCCCCGCCTTCAATGCCCGAATTGCGTCGCGGTCTGCGAAGTCGTCACCATCATATTGTAATCGTTGATGATCCAGGTGATCTGGTCGCCGCCGGCGCGGCGGGCGTCGCCGCCGACGCGGTCGATCGCTTCCTGAAAGTCGCGCAGTTTGCCGAGCAGCGAGCGCGGCTCGGCGGCGAAGACGAAGAAGGCGTTGGGCTTGTCGGCGCCGAACGTGTCCATGTCCTTGACCGCGGCGCCGTAGTCGGCCATCGCGGCGTGGAAGGCGGCAAGGTCGACCACCGGCTTGGCGTTGCTCGGCATGAGGTCCATCACCCGTCCGGCGCGGAACATCACGTTGGCGACGCGCCATTTGGCCGAGCGGCCGTCGCGCGTCTCGATGGCGTCGAGGCGGCGCATGTCGACTTTCGCCTTCTCTTGCCTGATCAGCGCGTCGACGCGCGCCCGCGCGTCGAGGAAGGGGCCGGCGGCGGCGACGATTCTGGCGTGCAGGAGTTTGCCTTCGGTCATCTTGTCGACCTTGTAGTCGGCGCGCTCGTAATAGCCGTTGGCCTCGTTGAGGATCGGCGCCAGCGCCGCGTTGGCGGCGATGGTGTCGCGCATCGCCGCGTCGAGCTCCGGCATCAGGGGCTCCTTCGTCAGCGCCGCGCTCGCCGCCGCGGCCTCGCGGGTGGCGTCGTAGGTTTCGTAGAGGCCGTAGATGATGCGCTCGCGCCCGGTCGGCCCGGTCTTCATGTTGACCCAGCTCTTGTAGCGCTCGAGCGATTCGGAGGCGCGCCCCGGCCTTTATTGACGCCCGCGCTCGATGCGCGTCCTGGTCGAGCTCGGCGCAATGGCGGAATATGCGGATCGTCGAAGGGCGGGCGGCGCGGCGAGACGGGTGGTCCTGCTGGTCATTATAGCCGGCCGATGGCGGGCTCGGCTATTTTCCGTCCAGCTTATCTTCAATGTATTTGAGAACGCAGCTATTGCGCTGCTGGACGGTCGGTCGGTTTGGCGTGGGGGTTGGACAAAGGCTCGCCTCGCCCAACATCCAATCGACCAAATCGAAGGTCGTTCGCGAAAGCTTGAAACCGAGGGGCAAATCGAAGGCGTGGTTCTCGATTTCGACAATTCTGAACAGCGCCTTGGCGTCGCTCGCATGGCTCCCGCAGTCCGTTTTCACCTTGAAGAATTCGTCGCATACGCGCGCGACGGCCTGGTTGCCCAGGCCTTCGCGGACCTTCTCGATCGCGGCGACCGGGGCGAGCGTGTCTTGGAACGGCGTGCCGCGGATCGCAACGTTCTTGCCCGCCAGGTCCGGTTGCGGGTCGGAGCTGGTCACCAAGATGATCGAAATTTCGTAGTTTTCGTCTTTGGCGCGAGCCTTGAGCCCGTTGTAGAGGGCGAGCGCCGTGCCGGCGCCGGAGTTGTCGGAATAACCGCCATCGACAAAATCCCAGCGCGTCCCCTCGTCCTTTCCGCCGTCCGACGCGCCCCCGCCCATCATCACCGAATAGGGCGGGAGGATGGCCGGGAATCGGGCGCTCGCCACGGCCGCCCGGATCGCTGGCGTGCCTTTTTCCCCCGGCATGCCGACATCCGAGAACGAATACATCGAGTCGTCGGCGGGGTGGAGCGGAAAGCCCGAGAACGCGACGCGAGAGCCGGTTTCGACCCAGGTCGTATTGAGCACCAGCGCGGGCGTTCCGTCGCTCGGGTCCCACGCGTCGACGCCCTTGTCGAGCTCCAGCGCGGCCGGCCCGTCCCGGCTTTGCACCGAATAGGTGAAGCTTCTCTCCAGCGCGCACACCCTGCCGGGAGCGTACAATCCGAAGAGCTCGGGAAAGATCGCCCCGACAAGAGGTGAAATATGATCGTCCAGCATGATTTTCGACACGACCGACTCCATCGAGCCCGTGGCGCCGGCCGGACTTGCGGGTTGGCCGCGTTCCGGGGCCCGCTTCGTCGACGTCAAGGGGCACCCCGCTGCGCTTCGATCGGTCGTCCTCGGCGATGGATCGGCGCTCGACGGGGTCGACCCGTACATCGTTCGATCGAGCGCCAGGAAGACCGTCGCCCCGATGGCGCCTCCCGAAACGCCGCTGATCGCGAACACGTGGCGCGAAAAGCGTGGGTCCTGGTCCTGCAGTTTCGCCAGAAAGAGGGACGCCGCGGAGGCCGCGTAAATGCCGCCGCCTTCGACGGCGATGATGAAAACGGGATATTTCGCAGTGCTCGGCCGCCCAGACTCTTTGCGTCGCAAGGCGAGCCATCGATCGAATTGGTCTTGCAAGAAAAATTGGTCTTGCAAGGCGACCGGCGGTTCCCGATTCGGCAGACTAGGATCTCGCCGTGGTTCCGACACCTCGGCGAGAACACCGGGCAATACGAGAAGCGCCGCGACTCCTGCAACAGCATAAAGCCGCGATACGAGCGCCATGACGGCGAAAATTCCGCACAGCGCCATGAGCGCGAAGACCGTCACCTCGATCGGCACGGGGAAAAGCGCGCTGACGGTGATCGCCAACAGCACCAGCGCCAGCGCCGGAAAGCCGGATTTCTGCGAAAGGATCGCCAGAAGAGCGAATATCGAAAATAGAAACAACAGGCCGAGCGAAATGGTTCCGAGCGGTCCGACCAATCGAAACAGCCAGACCGCGGTGTCGCCGCCCAAATGCAAGGCGACGACATGGCCGATCGCCAGCGCCGCGACGCCGACGACGACGGTTCGTCGCAGCGCCGCCGTTCCCCGCAGGGCGTCGAGAAGCGCCGCCACCAGGAGGCCGATCGCGGCCACCCAGGTCATCGCCACCGGAAGGATCGTCCAATGGCTCGCCAGCCCGTCAATCGCGAAGGCCTGGTCGAGCCCGCCGCCGGACAGGCCGCACAGGCGCCGGCCGGGGACGTCGGATGCAATGGCGAAACCGCAGCCGACCGCGAACCACGGCGCCGCCGCCCAAACAAATTGAAAGACGCGCCGCCGCAGCCGCCGGTCCACCCCCCATTCCGGGTAGAAGGGCTTCGTGTAGATGTAGGGCGCACGCATCCTGTGCAGCGCATAATAACCAGCGTAGTACCACCCGCTGCACAGGGCGAACGCCAGCGCGGCCGATGTTGTCTGCGTGGCGGTGAGCGACTGCAGTCGCACCTCGCTCAACAGCAGGAACAGGCCGCCCGCCGCGAAGGGAGTTGCGATGATCGCCGCCCACTGCAACAGGCGATCCCGCCGAAAGCGGTCGAGGAAGACGGCGATCGCCAGACCCAGCGCCGCAGCGGACGCCAAGGGCAAATAGGCGCCCGTCGTCGGCAGGTGTTGCATGTCCACGATGTGCCGCAAGGGGACATTGGCTTTTTGAAGCTGCTGGCAAGCATTGTTGACGTATTCGTGCGCGCCGGACAGGCCGAAGAGAATCCCGAGCCATGGCGCGAGCGCCAGACCGACGGCCGCCATCCGCTGAACGCCGCGCAATATCGAGCCGGCCTCCGGATCGGAGATATTCGCGTAAAGGAGGTCCATCCGGCGCGCGCTCAGCCAGAAGTGGGTCTGGTGGAGGGCGGCGCTGAGCGCCGCGACGCTCGCCACGGCCGCCGCGAGGGCGATGGCGGTCGAGACGATCGATGCGGAATTCGAAGTGTCCAGATTCTCCAGATACGAAATATAGGCGTCACGAAGCTGCCCCACCGTCGCGAAGACGAAAAACAGGAGAATTGCCCCGGTCAATGGCAAGATGTGGAATATCTCCATCATCTTGTGCAGAGGCAGCCAGACGCGGCGGCGCAGAAACTGGCCGAGTTCGTAAAGAGCGTGGCCGGTGACGACGAGATATTGACGAATTATACCGCCGTAGGCAGCGAGCCTGTCATGGAGAGACTGGCCGACGACGGGGAAACGTATCATCTAGACAGTCTCCACTTCGGCTAGACCGCCGTCGCGGCGGTCGAGGAAGCCACGCAACACCTTATCGCAGGCGTCGCGGTGGGCGGCCGTGTAGGTGAGAAAATAGACTTCCTTCAAGCCCCACGTTTCGTTGTTGCGCAGGTATTCGATCGCGGTCGGGATGATCGCTTCGGCTACGACCTCGACCGGCAATCCGCCATCTCCGGCGCCGAGCAACGGGATCAGGATCGAATCGTAGGGTCTCAGTCTCAGCCATAGCCGCCAAAAACGATTGTTCTCCTCGCCGACCCTCTTCAACAGCTTCTCGACGCAGCGCGCCAGTTTGGCCGCGTCAGCCTTGACGCCTTGACCGGCGCCGACGCCTTCGACGGTCGCCACGTGAAATATCCGCCTGACGTTGTGCGTGGTCCTGAGCGCGCCGGAATCCGTCACGAAGACCGTGCCGATCTTGACATGCCCGCGCCAGCCGACCGCGCTTCTAAGGGCCTCTTCGATCGTATCCTCGAAGACGTTGTCGTTCTCGTCCTTGTTGGCGCCGAGAAAGCGAATGCTCGCCGAGACGCTCCTGCCGAGAAATCGGTCCATCATCATGTCGGTGTTCTCCGAATTCACCCACAGACTGACGTCCTTTATCCGATCGATGGCGCCGGTCTTGTACCCGACGATCAACTCCCTCCTGTCCTTGATCGCATAGCGTTTGGTGGAGGGGGCCAGCGCTTCGCGGCCGGACGCCGCCGGGCTCGCCGTCGCCGGCGGGACTTGCGCGCTCGCCGCCGGTCGACCGTCCAACGCGTCGACGAGGCGTCTGCGATCTTCCGCGGCTCTCAGGTAGTCCTGCAACCAATAAGCGGCGACGAGAAGCTTCGGGTCGTCGATGCCGCCATTGGCGAGCCGAACGAGCAGATCGCCCAGCGCCATCGGCGCGACCTTGACGTCCTCGTCGTCGAGGCCGCCGCCCTTCGCCACTTTGTCGGAATCGCGCACCTCGGCGAAGTATAAGAACATGCGCTCGGACGAGCCTCCGGGGCTCGAGAAGAATTTGGCGATCAGCCGGGGTCGCCGAATTTGGTAACCGGTCTCTTCCATCGTCTCGCGGATCGCCGTCGCTTCTGGCGATTCCCCCGCTTCGACCATTCCCGCCGCCGTTTCCATGATCCATCCGTCCGACGTCGAGGGATCGTCGCGTTGGCGACCGACCATGGCTGGAAGCTTGAATTGCTCGACCAGCACGACAGACTTGGAATCCAGATTCAAGAGCAGGACCGCAGCCGCGTCGCCGCGCTCGAACACGAGCCTCGTTTGGTCGGCGCTCATGGCGCCGTCGATTTGCTCGTGCGAGACGATGAACTCGTCCACCTTGAAGAAGGCGTCGAAGACGCGGCGTTGCTGTTTAATGATCGCCTTTCCAGGCATCGCGACCCCCAATCGACAGGTATTTCAATCTTCTATCGGTTTTGCTGCGGACTCGGCTCCCGGATTTCGCGAATGCGCGGGTTCTCTATGATCGCGATCGACGAAGCCGCGAGCGCCGGCTCGGGAAGGAAATGTCCCCAGCCCCCCTCGAGCCCAACCGGCGGACGAAAATCAAAGCACTATTTCGTCTCAACGCCAATACGCTGATCGCGCCGAGGGACGCTGCTCGGCGAGCGCTTCGGCTGCGCCTGCTTGGCCAATCGCGCGGGCGCCTGGCGGCTCGTCCCCGGCCTCTATTGAGGCCGCCGCTTACTTCGCGTCGCGGTCGAGCTCCGGGTAGTGGCGGAATATGCCGGATTCGTTGAAGGGCAGGCGACGCGGCGAATTCAGGTAGTTGGCGATGGCGGGCCGCTCGCGCACCGTTTCGCAAAGCGCCGCCAGCGCCGGATATTTCCTGGAAAATTTCGCCATCGCGCAGGGAAAGGCGTAGGCAAGCCCTTCGCCGAGCTGGAACAGCGAGAGATCGACCGTGGTCAGCCAGTCGCCGACGCTGTGCTGCGGTCCGGCGGGATTTTCCTCCAGCACGCGCTCGAAATAGCCGAGGAATTTTGGCAGGCGTTCGTCGAGGAAGGCGGCCGCGCGCGCCTTGGCCGGCTTCTTCTGGTCTTCGTAATAGAGTCCGCCGGAGATCGGATGATGGGTGTCATGGATTTCGGCGACGAAGTCGGTGATGGTGAGTTGCAGGCCGTCAGCGAAGAAGCGCAGCTTCTCGGTGCGCGGCGCCAGGCCGAGTTTCGGGCCGAGGTAGGCGAGGATGTTGGCGACGTGCGAGACGACGAAGTCGCCGTCCTTGAGGAACGGCGGCGCGAAGGGCATCAGCGCGCCGTTCTTTCCCCGCATGATCCTCGTCATCGCCGCCACGCCGCGGCCTTCGCCGTGCTCGCGCGCGACGTCGACATAAGGCGCGCCGACTTCCTCCAGCGCCAGACGGACGAATTCGCCGCGTCCCTGGATGCCCGGCCAGTAGTAGAGTTCGTAGGCCATCGGGTGCTCGCCTCCGTGATCGGCCGCCGACTACGACGTCGGGCGCACGCGGTCGGCCGCTTTGGCGAAGCGGCGCGCGTGGGCGACGAGTTCGCCCTCGCTGGGGTGATCGGCCGATTCGACGCCCTCGACCTTGACCATCATTTTGGGATGGACGCGCTGGATGTGCTTGACGAGTTCGTACTTGTCGTCCGACGGGCCGACGACCAGAATGGCCTCCGCGTCGGCGAGCGTCTTGGTCACCACTTCGAGAAAGGCCTGGTCCTCGGCGAGGGGATGACCGATGCGCTTCTCCGAGCGCTTGAACTCGCGGACCGGGCGGTCGGCGTGGACGACGATCTTGTCGGCGTCCTCGCCGCTGAAATGGAAAACGCGGGCCAGGCGATGGTCGATCCAGACGACGGCGTGGTATTGGCCTTGCATCGATGAAGCTCCTGCTGCCTGGCTGAACTTTTACATGAAAGCGCAGAACGTCGGCCAAGTCCTTGACTTCGATCACATCGCCCAAGGCGGCGGTCTTTTGTGCACGCGCGCGGCGGCGCCTATCGCACCAGGCGGGCTTGCGCTATAGGCGCTTCATGCAAGACTTTCGCTTCCGCTTCCCCGGCGCCGAGTTCGGCCGCGCGCTCGGGCGTCGCTTCGATCCGGCGGAGTTTTCGCCGGCGCGGGGGACGGCGTGAGCGCGACGAGCAAAGTCGCCAATTACCCAATCGGCGAGGACGAGGCCGGCATGCGGCTCGACCGCTGGTTCCGCCGGCGATTCCCCGACCTGCCGCAGGCCCATCTCAACAAGATCGTGCGCAAGGGCGAAGTGCGCGTCTCCGGCAAGCGGGCGGAGATCTCGACCCGGCTCGAAGCGGGTCAGAGCGTGCGCGTGCCCCCGCTCGGCCTGCCTGAGGCGCCCGCGTCGAAGCAGCGCCCCGCCGACCCGCGCGACGCCGAAGCGCTGCGCGCGATGATCCTGTTCGAGGACCGCGACCTGATCGTGCTCAACAAGCCCTATGGCTTGGCGGTGCAGGGCGGCTCGGGCACCAAGCGCCACATCGACGGCATGCTCGCCGCGCTCGCCGACAAAAAGGGCGAGCGGCCGGTGCTGGTGCATCGGCTGGACCGCGACACTTCCGGCGTGCTGCTCGTCGCCAAGTCGCGCAAGATCGCGGCCGAACTCGGCGCGACCTTCCGTTCGCGCGGCGCCAAGAAAATCTACTGGGCCCTGGTCGAAGGCGTGCCCAAGCCCGCCCAGGGGCGCATTTCGCTGTTCCTCGCCAAGGGCGCCGGCATGGGCGACGAGCGCGGCGGAGCCAAGGAGAACCGCGCCGACGTCGAGCGCATGCGCGTCGTGCGTCACGGCGACCCGGACGCGCAGCATTCGGTGACGCTCTACGCCGTCGTCGACAAGGTCGCGCCACGCCTCGCTTGGCTGTCGATGCGGCCGATCACCGGGCGCACCCATCAACTGCGCGCGCATTGCGAGGCGATCGGCCATCCCATCATCGGCGACCCCAAGTACAATCGCCGCCCGGAGAACGATCCCGCGCGCCACGACCCCTTGCGCGCCGTGCCGCCCGGCGTCGAGCCGAAGCTGCATCTTCTCGCCCGTCGGCTCATCCTGCCGCATCCGCGCGGCGGCGTGATCGACGTCGTCGCGCCGCTGCCCGAGCACATGAAGAAGAGTTTTGACATGTTCGGCTTCGACGTGTCGCAGCGCGATCCGATCGAGGACGCGCCCGATGAGTGAGGCGCCGAAGGATCCGATGCGCTCGGCGCAGGCGAACATGCGCCCGGCCGGGATCAGGCGCTTCTTCAAGCAAGCTAGCGTCGGCGCGGCTGAAGGCAGGGGCTTCGCGCTGCTGCTCGACGGGCGGCGCGCGCGCACGCCCGCCAAGAAGCCGCTGATCCTGCCGACCCGCGCGCTCGCCGAAGCGGTCGCCGCCGAATGGGCGGGGCAGGGCGCGACGATCGATCCCGCCGCCATGCCGCTGACCCGCCTCGCCAATTCCGCGCTGGACGGCGTCGCGGCGGCGATGGAGGCGACCCGCGCGGAGATCGCCGGCTACGCGGGGGCAGACCATCTGTGCTACCGCGCCGAGACGCCCGAAGCGCTCGTTGCGGCGGAGACGGAAGCGTTCGATTCCGTGCTCGACTGGGCAGGGGAGGCGCTCGGCGCGAAGTTCCTCGTCGCCGAGGGCGTGGTGCATGTCCGCCAGCCCGAGCCGGCGCTCGCGGCTGTCCGCGCCGCGCTTCGATCCGTCGAAGACCCGTTCGCGCTCGCCGCGCTGCAGGTGATGACGAGCCTCACCGGCTCCGCGCTTCTCGCGCTGGTAGTCGCGCGCGGGCGCCTGAGCGCCGAGGAAGCCTGGCGCATCGCCCATGTCGGCGAGGATTTCCAGATCGCCAATTGGGGCGAGGACGAAGAGGCCAAGGACCGCCGCGCCGCGCGCTGGCGCGATTTCGAGGCGGCGGCGCGGGTCGTCGGGGCGGCGGAGGAATGAAGGCGACGCGCCGAGTCGGCTACGCTCCGCGCGGTTCATCCCAATGTCGCACGCCGCCCCCGTTTCCGCCCCGCCTGCGCCGTGCTAAGCCCGCCAGTGGAATTACACACCGCCGTCATGGCCGGGCTTGTCCCGGCCATGACGGCAGTGAAGGTTTCTGTGCGTGGCGTTGTCCCGTCGCGCCCGTCAAGCCAATACGGAGTCGGTCCCCGTGAAACAGATGCTCGCCCGACTGGAACGCCGCCGCGCCCGCGCGCGCCTGGGGGGCGGGGAGCAGCGCATTTCGGCGCAGCACGCCAAGGGCAAGCTCACCGCGCGCGAGCGCATCGAGCTCTTGCTCGATCACGACTCCTTCGAAGAGTTCGACATGTTCGTCGAGCATCGCTGCGCCGATTTCGGCATGGAGAAGACCAAGATCCCCGGCGACGGCGTGGTGACGGGCTGGGGCACGGTCAACGGCCGGACGGTGTTCCTGTTCGCCAAGGACTTCACGGTGTTCGGCGGCTCCTTGAGCGAGGAGCACGCGCGCAAGATCACCAAGATCCAGGACATGGCGATCAAGAACCGCGCCCCGATCATCGGCCTGTTCGACGCCGGCGGCGCGCGCATCCAGGAGGGCGTGGCGGCGTTAGGGGGCTACGGCGAGGTGTTCCAGCGCAACGTGCTCGCCTCGGGCGTCATCCCGCAGATTTCGCTGATCATGGGCCCCTGCGCGGGCGGCGACGTCTATTCGCCGGCGATGACCGACTTCATCTTCATGGTGCGCGACACCAGCTACATGTTCGTCACCGGCCCGGACGTGGTC
>Ga0181524_10005254_pt1 | contig 11642 bp, 8 predicted proteins | sample PEATcosm2014_Bin_34_FD_119761 | JGI IMG/M metagenome (GOLD analysis project Ga0181524, IMG submission 119761) | Peatland microbial communities from MTU Mesocosm Facility, Houghton, MI, USA - PEATcosm2014_Bin05_60_metaG | ecosystem: Environmental > Terrestrial > Soil > Wetlands > Peat | place...
ACCTAGAGGACGCGCTTCATTGCTGTAGGTAGTTCTCTCCTATGTGCAATTCGGACGGCGTCGGCTGTGTTGCGCGGAGGGCATAGGGCGTAGCAGCGCCGTCGGCCCCTTCCTGGGTCGATGCCGCTCACGTCGCCATGTGGCAATTGGGGCCACCGATGGGTCGTCGTGCGGTCTGTCGAGCATGAACCAACCCCTCATCCCGGTCCCGAGTGCTACGCCGTCGCAGACGGCGGAAGGTCGGTCGCGTTTTGGGGCGACTGGCACTCAAGGGGCGCGTTCCGCTCGCTGGCCTGACCGCCTTGCGTCGTCTGTCCAAGCCTTCGCATTTTCGAAGAACCGCAGCCAGCCTGTGTCCGGGCCAGGGGCTCGGCTTGCGCAGAACAGTTGCCGGCTCATGAAGGCTCTTTCCGGGTGTGGCATCAGAACAGTGACCCGCCCGTCGCTGCTGGTGAGACACGCGACGCCTTGTATCGAGCCGTTCGGGTTGTAGGGATATCTCGCTGTGACCCGGTGATAATTGTCGACGTACTGGAGCGGCACCAGCCGCCCGGCCAGCGCTGCCCCGACCGAGTTCTCATCGTCCGCGAACTGGACTCGACCTTCACTGTGAGCGACCGGCACCGACAAGACCGAGCCCGCCATGTCCCGAAAGAACAAGGAAGGCGAGTCGTTGACACGAACACTTACGAGTCGCGCCTCGAACTGCTCTGAGCTGTTCCTCACGAATCCCGGCCACTGATCTGCACCCGGGATGATCTCCTTCAGAGCCGCCAGCATCTGGCATCCGTTGCAGACACCCAGGCTGAAGGTGTCGGGACGCCGGAAGAACCCGGCGAATACTTCCCGCACGTCTTTCTGCAACAGGATCGACTTCGCCCAGCCCTCGCCGGCCCCCAGGACGTCGCCGTAAGAGAAGCCGCCGCAGGCGACCAGCCCGCTGAAGTCTTCGAGGTCGATCCGACCCGTAATGACATCGCTCAGATGGACGTCGACGCTCGTGAAGCCGACAGCGTCGAAAGCCGCCGCCGCTTCGATCTGCCCGTTGACCCCCTCCTCACGGAAGATGGCGACACGCGGACGCTCCGCTCTCGAGCTCGGCGTTCCCAGCCCGATGTTCCCGAAGGTCGCTCTCTGGCTCAGTCCCGGGTCCCTGTCGTCGAATATGGCGCGGTACTCCTCGTCGGCGCATTGCGGATTGTCGCGAAGCCTTTGGATCCTGTAGCTGGTCTCCGCCCACCATCCCTCGAGCTCGGAGCGGTGCCTGGCATAAGTGCCCTGACCGGCCACGATTGAGATCGTCTGGCCACTGGTCGGACGGCCGATGATCGCAGCGTGACTGCCGAAGTTTTCACGCAGCACGTCCATGACCCGATCTGCATCCGCACTCCGGACCTGGATGACCACGCCCAGCTCCTCGTTGAAGAGCTTCTCCAGATCGCTTCCGGGCAACGCGCTCAGATCCAGCTCCAGTCCACAGCGCCCGGCAAAGGCCATCTCGCACACAGTGGTCAGCAGCCCGCCATCCGAGCGATCGTGATACGCCAGGATCAGATCCGCTCTCTTCAGCCGAACGACAGAGTCGAACAGCAGTGCCAGCGTGCTCGGCTCGATGTCCGGCGCCTGGTCCCCCAACTGTTTGTACACCTGGCCGAGCGCCGACCCACCCAGGCGATTCCTGCCCAGGCCCAGGTCAACGAGTATCAAGACCGACTCCTCCGACACTTCCAGCCGAGGAGTCAACGTCCGGCGGACGTCGGCCACGGCCGAGAACGCGCTTATCACCAGGGACAACGGCGATATCACGCACTTTTCCTCACCGTCGGATTCCCACACGGTGCGCATGCTCAGCGAGTCTTTGCCCACCGGTACGGCCAGACCGAGCGCAGGGCAGAACTCCTCGCCGACAGCCCTGACGGCCCGGTACAGCCGCTCGTCTTCGTCGCCATAGCCAGTCGCCGCCATCCAGTTGGCCGCCAACTTCACGTCGGACAGCTCTCGTACGTCGCCGGCCAGAATGTTCGTGATGGCCTCGGCCACCGCCAGGCGTGCAGCAGCAGCGGCGTCGATCAGCGCCACAGGGGCTCGTTCTCCGAGGCTCATGGCCTGGCCGCTGTTCGCGTCGAAAGTCAGGGCGGCGACGGCCACGTCGCTGACTGGTACCTGCCACGGGCCCACCATCTGCTCCTGGGTGACCAGCCCCCCGACATTGCGGTCCCCGATCGTGACCAAGAACTTCTTGCTCGCCACCGCCGGCAGCCGCAGCACCCGCTCAACTGCGTCCCCCAGAGTGATGTTCGTCGTATCGAAGGCGGCTAGGTCGTGTCCCTGGCTCGAGCACTCGACGGTCTTTCTGACCGGCTTGTCGAACAGCACCGACATCGGCAAGTCGATGGGCACGGTGCCGAACAGGCTGTCTGTCAGCACCAGCCTCGCATCTTCGGTGGCGTAGCCGACGACAGCGAGCGGGCACCGCTCGCGTGCGCACAGCCCGGTCAGGACTCGCAAGCCTTCCTCGCCGGTGGCCAGGACGAAGCGCTCCTGAGCCTCGTTGCACCAGATCTCCATGGGAGAAAGACTCCCTTCGGCGCAGGGAACGCTCCTTAGCTCGAAGGTGCCGCCCATGCCCGAGTCGTGCACGAGCTCCGGCAAAGCGTTTGCCAATCCCCCGGCGCCGACGTCGTGAACCGAGACGATTGGGTTATGCGTCCCAAGAGACCAGCACGCATCGATGACTTCCTGGCAGCGGCGCTGCATTTCGGCGTTGCCCCTTTGCACCGACGCAAAATCGAGCTCGGAGGTGCTGGCTCCGGAGTGCATGCTTGAAGCCGCACCACCGCCCAGCCCGATCCGCATGGCCGGACCGCCGAGAACCACGACAAGTGCACCGGCGCCCAGCCGGCTCTTGTGGACGTGCTCGGCCCTGATGTCGGCCGAGCCGCCCGCCAGCATGATCGGCTTGTGGTACCCGCGGGCGATCTTGCCGCTCACCGTCTCGTAGGTGCGGAAGTAGCCGGCCACATTCGGGCGGCCGAATTCATTCGCAAAGCCGGCGGAACCGATCGGGGCCTCGAGCATGACCTCGAGCGCGGACACGATTCTGTCCGGCCTGCCGTAACACTCCTCCCAGGGCTGCTCCCAGCCTGGGATGTTCAGATTTGACACGCTGAAGCCGGACAGGCCCATCTTCGGCTTGGCGCCACGCCCTGTGGCTGCCTCATCTCGAAGCTCCCCGCCGACGCCCGTCGCGGCGCCCGGGAACGGCGCAACCGCGGTCGGATGATTGTGGGTCTCCACCTTTACCGCCCAATGAACCGCTTCCTGGTGATACTCGTAGGTCCGGGTGCAGGCATCGGGGAAGAAGCGACCACCAACGCCACCGGTGATGACCGCGGCATTGTCGGAGTAGGCCGACAACACTCCCGCGGGGCTCTTCTCGTAGGTGTTCCTGATCATCTCGAACAGCGTCTTGGGCTGATGCTCCCCGTCGATGGTCCAGCCGGCGTTGAACGTCTTGTGACGGCAGTGCTCGGAATTGACCTGTGAGAACATCACCAGCTCGACGTCGGTCGGATTGCGCTCGAGAACCCGGTACGCGTCACACAGGTAGTCGATTTCCTCTTCCGCCAGCGCCAGGCCCTCGCGCGCGTTCGCCTGGGACAGCGCCTGCCTGCCAGAGCCCAGGAGGTCTATCTGCACCACAGGCCTGGCAGGACCCTCTTTGAACAGTTCCTCTGCCGCCTCGAGTCCTCCGAGCACGACCTCGGTCATCCGGTCATGCAGGTACCCAGGCAAGTGCGGTTTCAAGGATGCATCCGAGGATTCGACGTAATACGCCACGCCCTTCTCGATACGCTCCACGCTCAAGCCGGAGTTCCTGGCAATGTCGGTAGCCTTTGACGACCAGGGCGAAATCGTGCCCGGTCTGGGTATCACCACGTGCAAGGTGCCGACCGGCCTTGTGGACTCTGCCGGCCCGCTGTCGAGCAGCTGCCTCAGGCGGCTCTCGTCGGCGCAGGAGAGCTGGTCACACCCGTGGGCAAGGTACACAACCTCGGCCACAACGCTCACGACCGAGGGGTACTCCTTCTGTATCCGGCTCAACAGCTTCGCGGTACGAAACTCCGAGAGCGCGGCTGGCCCCCTGTATACCAGCACTACCTGACGCCTAAGGTGCTGCCGCCGAACACGATACCCAGTGGCTCGATGACGACTTGCCGGGGACCGGCCTCGACCCGTCCGGCCAACCAGGACTGAAGCCCACACTCAGCCGCGACCGACATCACGCGTTCGGCGTGGCTCTCCTGCACATAGACGGCGTACCCGGCGCCCATGTTGTAATTGCCGTACATTTCCCTGAGGTCGCTCCGGGCACGGTCCGAAATGAAGTTGAACACCTCCGGAACCGGGGGAAGGCGATTGATGACGTAGCTGAGCTCTTCCGCGGGACGCATCAGCTTTCGCCAGCCGTGGCCCGTTATGTGCGAGAGATAATGGACCTCCACATTCGAATCGATCAGCGAGGCTACTAGCTCGGCGTATATATGAGACGGACGCAGAACGGTCGCGCCGAGCTCAGCGCCGTCATCTAGCTCGGTCCGATAGCCGGCCTCCAAGCGGCTCGCTATGTCTCGAACCAGGCTGATCCCGTTGGCGTGGACGCCGTTGGAGGCGATGAGGACGATCGCGTCGCCTGGCCGCAGAGCCTTGCCCTGGATCAGGCGCTTCTTGTCCTTGATGACGCCGAAGGCGGACCCGGCGAACTCGAGAGCTCCGGGCAGCAGCACTCCCGGTAGCGACTGGGTCTCACCACCGCCCCAGGCGACTTTCGACAGGTCACAAGCCGCCCGCCAGCCTCTGATGAAGCCTTCGGTGAGCCCGGCGTCGCCAAGCCACTCGTAGGAGCTCGAGGACCAGTAGGCGTTCAAGGCCACGGGCCGGGCGCCGACGCTGACCAGGTCGTTTATGACAGCGGCGACGGTGTCTTGCGCGATGGCGGGGAAGTAGGACTTACCGGTGACCTCGTAGACCTCCCGGGCTATGAGGCTCTTGGTGCCGAGACCCTCTTGCACCAGGGCGCCGTAGACGTCGCCCATGTCGAACACGTAGGCCGACTCACCGCGGGTGCCGGCCACCTCGCTGTAGCCGTAGGGCATGTTCGAACTGGTGGCTTGGCCTTGCCTCTGTGCCAGCACTTTCGCGGGATCGGCGGTCCCGTAGTCGACAAGTCTGTGATATGGCAGTGGTTCCTGCATGAACCCAGGTCTCCCGGTTCTACGTGGCTGATCCTCTCAGGAATGCTCCCGCTCGCTCGGGCGGCTCTCCGGTCTACCGGAACCTTGTCCCGGCGTCACCTCCGGCGATTGCCGCAGACCGATGTCAGTTCGGAAGCTCATGCCGGCAAAGCTTATGCAGTGAATCGCGTCATAGGCCTTGCGGCGTGCGTCATTCAGGTCGGACCCCACCGCGGTGACGTACAGAACGCGGCCGCCCGCAGTCCTGAGGGCGCCTTGGTCGCGAATCGTTCCCCCGTGGAAGATGACGACTCCCGGCTCTGAGGAGGCTCTGCCGATTCCTGATATCGGCAGGCCCTTCTCGTAGGTGCCGGGATAGCCGTCGGAGACCGCCGCAACGGAAATGGCGACTCCAGGTTTCCAGGTGACGTCTCTCGGGTCGAGCTCCCCTCTGGTGCAAGAGTCCAGGATCTCGTATAGGTCGCCGTCAAGGAGGCGCATATACGTTTGAGCTTCCGGATCGCCGAATCGGGCGTTGAACTCCACGACCTTCACGGTGTCTCCATCTATCATGAGACCTGGATACAAGCAGCCGACGAAGCCCGCCTGCTCACGCCGAAGCCCGTCGAGAGCTGGCTGCACGATGCGCGCTTGGATCGTGTCGAGGTGACCGCGGGTCACCCAGGACACGGGAGCTGTGACGCCCATCCCGCCGGTGTTCGGGCCTTTGTCGCCGTCGTAGGCTTGCTTGTGATCCTGTGAGGCTGGGAACAGCACTGCGGTTCGGTCGTCGCAAAAGGCGTGCACAGAGATCTCCTGCCCAGGGAGGAAGTCCTCGATGACGACCGTGTCGCCCGAGGCACCGAATCTCCTGGCGACCATGAGTTCGCGGACCGCTTCGCGCGCCTGTTCGAACGTTCCCGCAACCACGACGCCTTTGCCTTCGGCCAAGCCGCTCGCCTTGATGACCGCCGGGAATGACCGGTCCGCGAGCCCGGAAAGCGCTGCTTGGTAGCTGTCGAAGCTACGAAATGGCGCCGTAGGGATGTGGTTCTCCCTCATCAGCTCTTTCGCGAACGCCTTCGACGTCTCGATTCGAGCTGCGGCCCTGCTCGGCCCGAACACGGCCATGCCCGCTTGCAGGAACTCGTCGACGACTCCGGCCTCGCTTGCAGCCTCCTGGCCGATGACCGTCAGGTCGATCCTCTCTTGCCGAGCGAACGCCAGCAGGTTCTGAGCGTCAGTGAAGTGGATGGGCGCGTTCTCGGCGATCTCTGCGGTTCCGGCGTTACCCGGTGCAACAAAGAGCTTCTCCACCTTCGGCGACTGCAAGAGCTTCCAGGCCAGGGCGTGCTCTCTTCCGCCACCCCCTATCACCAGTATTCGGGCCACCTTCCCAGCTCCCCTTCACCTTGTCGAGATGTCTCCCGGAGAGGGCTCCGCCCGATCTCCATCGGGAGTTGTGCTCACCCGGCCCCGGCCGGTTGCCCGAGCGGTTCTCCGAACGCCTTGCCCGTCTGCATGGCCTGTGAATACCTCCTCCGCCGGGTTGCGAACTGACCTACGTCCCGTGGGACCTGCTCTCTCTGCAGAGACTTGATCCGCTCCGACAGCGTTGCCGGCGTGTCGTTCGCGAGCAGTGGTGCCCTGTGCTCGAAGACAACCGGACCCTCGTCGTAGTCCTCCGCGACAACGTGAACGACATGGGCCGCGCATGCGAGCCCCTCCTCCAGAACGTGCCGCTGGACGTCGATACCGTACAGTCCCTTTGTCTCCGGCAACGGGCCCGGGTGAATATTCAGCATTTGCGCCTGATACGGACTCGTGTATTCCTGCCTCCAGCCGAACTGGTGCACCAAGCTCGGCGCAACACGCTTCAAGTAACCCATCAGAACAACAAGCTCGAACCCGCCCTCTCTCAGCAGTTGGTGAACAGCAGCGACCTCGGCAGAAGTTTGATCACCAGGGCGCAGCCTCTCTCCCGTGCCTGGCGGATGGGTCTTGCGTCCCACGCAGGCCGTGGCGATCCGGGAGCCGCGCTCCTGATTGATTCGGTCGACACGCCCGAGTACCCCGGCACTCTCGCTGCTCGAGATCACGAGGCCGACTTCGCAGTCGATCTCGCCTTCAAGGCAGGCAAGAATGAGTGCCTCAGCCGTGGTGCCCTCCCCGGAGGCGAGCACCGCAAGTAGCGCCTTGCCCATGCCTGCGCCGCCCTAGACCCTCAGCCCGCTCCGGTCGGCCTCCGCCTGGCCGATCTCGGCCGTCGAGCCGTCCACCCTTCCCATCACAGGCGAGCCGCCCGCGACGACGGTCTCCTCCCGGCGGCCGATGCCTATCGGGTACACGCCGTCGAAGCACGACATCGAAAGCTGGCTCCGCGACAAGCCGGTCGCCCGCACCATTCCATCTATCGACAGGAAGTTCAACGTATCGGCATGCAGGTAGGCACGCATCTCTTCGAGGCTCATGTGTGCGGCAATGAGGTCCCGTTGGTCCGGCGTGTCGATGCCATAGAAATCAGGATACAGAACAGGCGGAGAACTGATTATCAAGTGAACCTGTCTCGCTCCGGCATCGCGTACGATTTGCACCACCTGTCTCATTGTTGTGCCGCGAACCACCGAATCGTCGACCAAGACGACCCTCTTGCCGGCGACGCTCTCCAAGATCGGATTGAGCTTCATCTTTACGTCGCGCCTACGCAGGCCCGCAGTCGGCTGGATGAAGGTGCGATGTATGTATCGGTTCTTGATGATGCCGACATCAAAGGGAAGGCCGCTCGCCCGCGAATATCCGAGAGCGGCTGGAATCGACGAATCCGGGACCGGAATGACCACATCGGCCTTGACGCAGAACTCCTTGGCCATCTCGAGGCCGAAGTTCTGGCGCACGCTGTTGACCCGCTGACCCATGATTATGCTGTCGGGGCGAGCAAAGTAGACGAACTCGAAGACATCGATCTTCTGATTGCCTTCCACAACCTGATGCGAGGTCAAGCCGTCCTCATCGACACACACCAGTTCTCCGGGCCTCACGTCACGGAGAAACGCTGCGCCGATCGTGTCGAAGGCACAGGTCTCCGAGGCAACCACATATCCGTCATCGAGCGTCCCGATTGACAAAGGCCTGATTCCACACTCGTCCCGGAAGGCTAACAGCCTACGTGCGTCCATCGAAACCGCGGAGAAAGCGCCCGTGAACAGTGGGTACGCTTTGATGATGGCGCTCTCGAGGTCATGGCCGGCGCTGACGTAAAGGGCTATGGCGGCTTCCATCAGGCGGGTATCGTTGTGTGTCTCGGTAGGAACGTTGTGACTCGCCAAGAAGTCCTCGAGCATGCTGCAATCCGGTAGGTTGCCGTTGTGAGCCAGGGCGAATTGGCCGCTGTCGTGCAGGAAGGGCTGATTGTAGAAGTCCCCGCCGCCACCGGAGGTCGAGTACCGGTTGTGCCCAGCAGCTATATGGCCTTTCAGGCGTTGCATGTCTTCGTCGTGATAGACGCTCGATGCCAGGCCTGCACCGGCATGCCTGTACATTCTGTGGCCGTCGCTGGTGACGATGCCTGATCCTTCCTGGCCGCGATGCTGCAAGGCCCACAGGCCGTAGAAGGCGACGCGCGCTGCCTCGCTGCCAGGGCAATAGATGCCGAAGACGGCACACTGTTCGCGCAACTTGTCGTCGGATGCCGATTTCATGGGCCTTGGCTTGTCCCTTAAGTGGAGTCTGGGGTTGTCGGAACAGCAGGTCGACTTCGCAGGCAGTCGCGGGAAGTGGGCGGGGCTGCGCAGCAGGTCGCGCGGGCATCGCTGGCCAGGCGGCCGGAAGCAGCTCAGGGAGCTCTTGATTCGCTCAGCATCGCCTCCCATCCCTCAGTCTGCAGTTGCTGGTCCGCCTGGACACCGGCTGCGATCTGCTGTTGCCTGAAGGTGTCGTAGGCATCTGAGAGGTTCGCGTCGGTCAGTGCCAACAATCGCACTGCGAACAGAGCGGCATTGATGGCACCATTCTCGGGCATGGTGGCCAAAGGCACTCCCGGGGGCATTTTGATGTTCGACCAGAGCGCCTCGTGCCCGTGGTCGCTGCGTGCAATCGGCACCGCGATCACGGGCAATGTCGTGTAAGCCGCGGTAACTCCAGGTAGGTGCGCTGAACCACCGGCACCGGCGATAATGACCGACAGACCGCGTTGCTTCGCCGTGTTGGCATATTCGGCGAGCAGATGCGGCGTTCTGTGTGCCGAGAGAATGCGCACTTCGTACCGGATGCCAAACGTTTCCAGCGTCTCCATGGCGCCAGCCATGATGTCGAGATCAGAGCCAGAACCCATGACGACACCGACTCTTGGCATTGCTGAATTGTCCACTTCGACTCCTCGATGCTCAGGAACGCGTGCAAGAGGCTTCCGGCGGTGCAAGATCATCGACGCGCTTTTCCTACTGCCCTGCTGTTGCTGCAAGTCGCCGCCGCTCTCCGACCGGCGCGAGTCCGCGGCGGGATGTGAGCGACGATACCAGCGTGCGACGCGAAAGTCCGTTTAGAGCGTGGGGGTGCAGCGCTGTCTTGGCTGAGGTCGCGGGGCTCCGCCCGTGGACGGACCAAGCCCTGGTGGAGAGCTAGTTCCAACTCATGCGCTCGTTGCATTGCGCGGCCGCGATCGCACCAGCCACCAGCGGGCCTCGGGTTCAGCCCTCCGGCGACGGGTATCCAGGCTCCCTCGCCGTCAAGCCGCGCCCATCGGGCCCGGCCGGCGCAGTTCGCCGGCCGCGATCCCGTCCAGCTGCCCGCTCCGCCCGAGGTCGTGAGGCGTCTCCCCGTCACACGACCAGGTCTCCCGATCAAGACAAGGCCGCTGTCTCCAGCCCGCCGCTATCACGGCCCTGCCTTGCATGTGGTTGCCCGCAGTTATAATGAGCCGCCATGACGGCCCCCACAATAACCGCGACAGACTTCGTTTTGCCCGGCCAGACGGAGTTTTCGAGGGGTAGCGTGCGTGATATCTACACCATCAACAACGAGTTTCTTGTAATGGTCGTAACAGACAGAATTTCGGCATTCGACGTTCTGCTGCCGGTGGCGATTCCCTACAAGGGGCAGGTACTGAGCCGGATAGCGGCGTATTTTCTGGAGCAGACCGAGGACATCGTACCCAACTGGTTCGTAGTGTCTCCCGATCCGAATGTCGTGATAGGCCACCTGTGCAAACCTTACCGAATTGAGATGGTAATCCGCGGATATTTGGCGGGACACGCTTGGCGGGAGTATGAAGCCGGCAAGCGAACAGTCTGTGGCGTCAAGCTACCCGATGGCTTGAAGGAGAACGATAGGTTCGCCGAACCGGTCATCACGCCCGCGACGCACGCTGAGCGAGGTCACGACGAGGATATCTCGGCAGATGAGATCGTAGCCAGAGGTATCATACCGGCAGCCGATTATGCCGAGATGGCCGAACTCACACGCCGGCTGTATGCGCGCGGTAGCGAAATGGCGGAGCAGAATGGCTTGATTCTTGCGGACACCAAATACGAGTTTGGGCGGAAAGACGGCCGTTTGTGCCTAATTGATGAGGTCCACACGCCAGATTCTTCCCGTTACTTCTACTCCGAGGGTTTCGACGATCGTCAAGAGCGGGGCGAGCGTCAACGGCAGCTTTCAAAGGAGTTCGTGCGGGAGTGGCTGATTGCGAAGGGCTTCCAGGGCCGAGAAGGCCAGACAATTCCCGACTTTCCCGACGAGTTCGTCCAAGACGTCTCGGAACGATACCTCGAGCTGTTCGAAAAGCTGACAGGACACGCGTTCTCTCGATCTGACGAGAGCGAAGATCCGCTGTTTCGTATCGAGGCCAACATCAAAGTAGCTTTGGCCGCTCTGCAGAAAGGCAGCTCGGTCGCCGATTAGGAGATTCGGTCCCGTGGTCACGGCAGCTGCCGGCCTTGGCCGGATGGTCGAGCTACTGCAGAAGATCTCCGACATCTGGCGCAGTCTCGAGGCTGCCCACAACCACCGCGCCGTCCGCAGCTGCATCCCGACGAAGCGAAAGCGGGCACAGGACGTCTTTGACGGGATGTGGCTCCTCTTCGAGGAAGACCTCCGGCTCCCGGGAGTCGTCCCTCGGACCTGATCGCTCCGCAGCTTGATCGCCGTCACCTCACGCAGCTGAGACCTGAATAGTTACAGTAAGATAACGATAAGATCACGCGAGTGTTACCACCCCATCGATCCGAGCAGGAGGCGCCGTGCACGACAGCTCGGTGATCGGGATTCCAAGGCGCCCGGTCCGGCGCCTGCGCGACCGGCCCATCGTCGAGGCCGGAGCGGTGCTCGGCTACGGGCCGCTGTTCAACGCCGGTGTCCTGCATCACGCCGGTGCCTACCACCTGTTCGTCCGGGCCGTGCGGGACGGCTACA
>Ga0181524_10005255_pt1 | contig 11639 bp, 6 predicted proteins | sample PEATcosm2014_Bin_34_FD_119761 | JGI IMG/M metagenome (GOLD analysis project Ga0181524, IMG submission 119761) | Peatland microbial communities from MTU Mesocosm Facility, Houghton, MI, USA - PEATcosm2014_Bin05_60_metaG | ecosystem: Environmental > Terrestrial > Soil > Wetlands > Peat | place...
GGTCGTCGAAACCGCGCGAAGACGATCCGTCCACGCCATCGACGCCATCCGCCTGACCCTCCAGGGCCGCTCCCTCCCTTGCGTCGCTTGAACGCGACAACGCGGGACGTGAGCAATTACGGCACGATGGCCCGTGGGAGGTCGTTCACGATCAATCGTCGAACATGGCGAAGCAAAAATGGATGTGGGACGTATACTCGTCTCCCACTGTGGAGGTAGCTCGGTTCGAAAATCCAGGGGTCGTTGCGCAGTTTCCTATGAACGTGATCCAAACCCGTTTCGGCGATTCAGCCCAAGAAAAACAGCTTCAAATCTGCGACATCTTAGCGGGAGCGTGCTCGTCGTTCCTTCGGTTCGACAGAAGCAGCCAGCGAGACTTGGATTACCGTGCTAGGCTTCTCGATGCGGGCATCGAGAACCTCATCCTTGGCGGCCTTTGGCCGAGCACGGATGTAACTCCGGAAGGTCTTGGCCGAAAAGGGTGGGACGGGAACATCGCCATCGAATGGATGGCTGAGCAAATGCGAGCCAAAGGGCCGCCGTCTACGTCTTGAACTTATAAAAACTCTTCCGGTCGCGCGCCGTCACGGCACGGGACAATGAGTTGGCGCTACGAAAACAAAATCAAAGTCGCATAACCTCCATTACCGAACGTGTCCGCCCGCCGTCGCCAGATCGCGTTGCTTTTCGGCGGATGCGGCAACCCCCTCTCGTCGCGCGCGCTGCGGCATTCATACGGCTTCCGGTTGATGGGAACGCCGCCGAGCGGCGAGCAAAACGGCGCCGCTTCCCGACTCCGACAATGGTTTTCTGAAAACCGAAAATCATGCTACGCTTCTTTTTGTCGCTCGGCGTCCTCTCCGTCTCGCCGACGGCCCAGGGCGCGGGTCTCGGGGCGAAGGTCGGCGCGAGAAATTTGGAGCAAAGAGAAATGGTCCTTGGCGGCCTTGCAAGCCGCTGATTTCTCACAAAACGACCAAAGGATTGTTTGGAAATGTTTGGAGAAAAAGGCCCAGAATTTGGAAATGTTTGGCGTGGATTTGGAAAAGCGCGCCGAGCCCGAGGTCCGGCGAAGGGAAGAAGCTTCTCGTCGAGCGCGTTCCCCTCGCCTCGGACTACGGTGACGCGCGCCCCTTCCCCCCTTGCGGGGGAAGGTGGCCCGACGAAGTCGGGTCGGATGAGGGGGGCGCCGCAAGGCGCTTTGTCGGCATAGGCGCGACCCGTGGCAATTCATGCGGTATAAGCGAAGAAATCTTCGTTGCGGTCGAAGCAACGCGCCTTGCGGCGCGACCCCTCTCCTGAAAACAAGCCATCAGGCGGGCCGACGACTCCCGTTTCATGCATCAAGGTTCGCGAAGCGGATGAAAACTCATCCGTCACGCTCCGCGTGACACCTTCCCCCGCAAGGGGGGAAGGGGCGGACAACGCCGCTCAGTCGAGCCGAAGGCGCCGCCGCTAGATCGCCCCGAACAGCTTGTCGAGCAGCCCCTTGTCGCGCCGCGCCGGTTCGGCGGGCGCGTAATTGCCGACGTTGGGGATCGACGCCGGCGGCACGGGGGCGTCGGAGGCGGCCGGGGCGAGCGCGCGCCCGACCATCGGGGCCGGCGCCGCCGACGCGGGCTGCGCGGCTCGGCCGATGGCGAGCGGCGCGCCGACGGCTTCGGGCGGCTGTGGGGGCGGCGCGGCCTCGGCGACGGGCGCGTCGGCGTTGCGCCAGGTTCCCGACGGCAGCTCGGCGACCGGCACGCCCTGGTGGGCCGCCTTCATGAAGCGGCTCCAGATGTCGACCGGCAGATTGCCGCCCGAGACTTTCTTGGTCGGCGAGTTGTCGTCGTTGCCGAGCCATACGCCGGCGACGAGGTAACTGGTGTAGCCGACGAACCACGCGTCGCGCCATTCCTGGCTGGTGCCCGTCTTGCCGGCGGCCTGCCAGCCGGGCAGCTCGGCCTTGTGGGCGGTGCCGGTCAGCAGCGTCTCCTGCATCATCTGGTTCATCATCGCGACGTATTGCGGGTCGATCACCCGGCCGAAGCTGGCGTTCTTGCGGGTGTAGAGCAACTTGCCGTTGGCGGTGCGCACGCGCGCGATCACGTGCGGCTGCACGCCGATGCCGCCGTTGGCGAAGGCGGCGTAGGCGGCGGTGAGTTCGAGCGGCGTGACTTCCGACGTTCCCAGGGCGATCGAGGCGTTGGGCTCGAGGTCGGAGGCGATGCCGAGCCGATGGGCGGTGCGCACCACCGCCTTGGGGCCGACTTCCAGGCCGAGCCGCACCGCCACCGTATTGAGCGACAGCGACAGCGCCTTGGTCAAGGTCACCGGGCCGAAATATTCGCGCGAATAGTTCTCCGGGCTCCAGCCCTTGACCGTGATCGGCGCATCCTCGCGAACGGTGTCGGGAGTCAGGCCCTTCTCCAGCGCGGCGAGATAGACGAAGGGCTTGAAGGCGGAGCCGGGCTGGCGCTTCGCCGCGACCGCGCGGTTGAACTGGCTGTCGGCGTAGTTGCGCCCGCCGACCAGCGCCTTGACCGCGCCGTCGGGATCGAGCGCCACGACCGCCCCCTGGCTGACGCCGAATTTTCCGCCTTTGGCGTTGAGCTCCTCCGTCAGCGCCCGCTCGGCGCTCGCCTGCATCGCCGGGTCGAGCGTCGTGGTGACGACGATGTCCTGGTCGATCGCGCCGACGGTGTCGTCGAGCATATCCATGACGTAGTCGGCGGCGTAGTTGATCGACCCCGAGCCCTTCTCGCGCACGACCTGCGCGGGCGTGGAAAGCGCCACCTTGGCCATCGCCTCGGTGATGTCGCCCTGTTCGGCCATCGCGGTGATGACCAGCGCCGCGCGCTCGTTGGCCCCTGTCAGGTTGCGGTTGGGCGCGAGCCGGGTCGGCGATTTCATCAGGCCGGCGAGAACCGCCGCTTCCGACAGGGTGACCTGCCGCGCGCTCTTGCCGAAGTATTTCTGCGCCGCCGCCTCGACGCCGAAGGCGCCCGAGCCGAAATAGACGCGGTTGAGATAGAGCTCGAGGATCTGGTCCTTGGAGTATTTGCGCTCCAGCCACAGCGCGAGAATCGCTTCCTGGATCTTGCGCGAGAGCGTGCGCTCCTGGGTGAGAAAGAGGTTCTTGGCGAGCTGCTGGGTCAGCGTCGAGCCGCCCTCCATGCCGCCTCGCCCGGTGACGTCGCGGATGACGGCGCGGCCGACGCCGACGGGATCGATGCCGAAATGCTGGTAGAAGCGCCGATCCTCGATCGCCACGAAGGCCTTGGGCAGATAGGGCGGCAGCTCGCCCAAATGCACCGCCGCGCCGCCGGTGTCGCCGCGATTGGCCAAGAGCGTGCCGTCGTCGGCGAGGATGGCGATGTTGGGCGGCCGCTTGGGCACCGCGAGCTGGTCGATCGGCGGCAATTGGCTGGCGTAATAGGCGAACAGGCCGGCGACGCCGACGAAGCCCCAAACGGCCAGCACGAATCCCCAATAGAGCAGCCGACCGAGCAAGGAGCGCCGGGGTTTCGCGCCCGAGCCGCGCCGGCCTCCGCCCGAACCGCGGCTCGCCTTCTTGGCCCGGCGCTGCGGGCGATCGGCGGGATCGGCGCGCAAGTCGTCGTCGCGGGCGCGGCCTCGCGGCGAACCGCCGAGCCGCGGCTCGATCCGCTGCGCGTTTCGCTTGCCGCCCCTGCCGAACATCGCTTGGGATCCCGCCTCGGGCCCTCCGACGGGTGGAGACCCCGCGAAAAACGCCGCCCGACCCCATCGAAGCTAAAGGCGGCGATTTAAGGGCCGGTTAAGGTTGCCCGAATCTTGATCGCCGCCGGGCGAGATTCGGTCGAATCCTGGGGAACCGCGGGGCCGGCGCCCTTGCGCATCCCGCATCTCCTTGGCAAAGTTCGCGCCCCGCGCGATAAGGCGGCTCGCGTCGCCGGGACGACGGAGCGATCAAAGAGGGGCCGCGCGTCGCTATTTTCGCGAGGGCGCCGCCGCGAGCGTGAAATTTGGGATGATGCGATGAAGGTCACCATAGAGCGTACGGCCCTGCTCAGGGCGTTGGGCCACGTCCATCGCATCGTCGAACGGCGCAACACCATCCCGATCCTCTCGAACGTTCTGATCGAGGCGCACGAGCGCCAGTTGACGCTCAAGAGCACCGACCTCGATCTCGAAGCGACCGAGTCGGCGCCCGCCGATGTCGCCCTGGCCGGCGCGACCACCGTGCCCGCCCATGTCATCTACGACATCGTGCGCAAGTTGCCCGAAGGCGCGCAGGTCAGCCTGGAAATGACCGGCGAGGCGGGGCAACTGCTGCTGCGCTCGGGGCGCTCGCGCTTTTTCCTGCAGAGCCTGCCGGCTTCCGATTTCCCCGACCTCACGGCCGGCGAATTCACCCATCGCTTCGTCCTCGCCGCCGTCGATCTCAAGCGGCTGATCGACAACACCCAGTTCGCGATTTCGACCGAGGAGACGCGCTACTATCTCAACGGCATCTTCTTCCACACGGTGGAAGTCGGCGGCGCGACTCTCTTGCGCGCCGTCGCCACCGACGGCCATCGCCTCGCGCGGGTGGAGATCCCGGCGCCCAAGGGCGCGGCCGGCATGCCCGGCGTCATCGCGCCGCGCAAGGCGGTCAGCGAAGTGCAGAAGCTGCTCGAGGACATGGCCCAGGACGTCGCCATCGAGATTTCGACGACCAAGGCGCGTTTCCAGTTCGGCGACGTGGTGCTGACGACCAAGCTGATCGACGGCACGTTCCCCGATTACAGCCGGGTCATTCCCACCCACAACGACAAGCGCCTCGTCGTCGACAAGAAGCCGTTCGAGGACGCGGTCGATCGCGTTTCGACGATTTCCTCGGAGCGCGGCCGCGCGATCAAGCTGGCGATCGCCGACAACAAGATGACGCTCTCGGTCAACAACCCCGATTCGGGCTCGGCGAGCGAAGAAATCGAGGTCGACTACGATTCGACGCCGATCGAGATCGGCTTCAACGCGCGCTACCTGCTCGACATCGCCGGCCAGCTCTCGGGCGACACGGCGCTGATCAAGCTCTCCGACCCCGGCTCCCCGACGATCATCCAGGATCGCGACGGCTCGGCGGCGCTCTACGTGCTGATGCCGCTGAGGGTGTGAGAGCCGGTTAGGCCCGCCCCGTCCGCAGCGTTCTCAGCACGACCGCAACGATCGTCTCGAAGCGGGCGGCCAGCGCGCCGCTCGCGATGTCCCGGTCGAGCCGCAGCGCGACCGGGTGCATGAATCGGTGCGCGGCGTCGAAAATCAGCGACATCGCCCGGCGCCGGTCGGTCATGGCGAAGGCGCCGGAGGCGACGCCTTCCTCGACGACGCGCTGGATTTCCGACTGGACCCGGGCGCGGTGCCGGCGCGCGCTGGAGCGTTCCTGCTCGAGCGATTCGATCAGCAGGTCGAACAGGGCGGGGTCGCCTTCCAGCTTCTGGCGATAGGCGCGATGGATCGAAGTCAGCATGCGCTCGAGCTTGTCGTAGGCAGGATCGGCGCCTTCGGCGGCCTCGCGCAGGCGCGTCTCGATCGGGCGCAGCCACGAAGCGGTGATCTCCTCGAACAGCGCGGTCTTGGAGGGAAAATAGCGATAGACGTTGGCGTGCGTCATGCCCGCCTCTTGTGCGACGCCGACGACGGTGGCGCGCGCCGGGCCGAACTTGCGCACATGAGCCCGCGCGATTTCGAGGATGCGCGCTTCGACGGATTCGGCGGCCGACGATTGTGACAAGTGCAGTCTGGCTCCGGCGACGAGCGCGCGATGCTGGCATGAAACGCGAGGGCGCGCCAGCTAGGTTTCGACCAGGCCGCCGAGGTCGCCGGACGCGGAGCCGTTCCTGCCGCCGTGCGCTTCGCCGAGATAATCGACCGAGCGCATCTCGATCAGGCGCGAGGCGGCGCGGGCGAATTCGAACGCTTCCGCGCCGTCGGGCGCCCAATAGAGCTCGGCCGGCTCCGCCGCGGCCGAGGCGATCAGCTTGACGCGCATGTCGTAGAGCGCGTCGACGAGGGTGATGAACCGCCTGGCTTCGTTGCGCTCGCCCTCGCCGAGCGCGGGGATACGATCGACGACCAGCGTATGGAAGCGTTCGGCGATGGCGAGATAGTCGGCCGCGCCCAAGGGGCGTCGGCAAAGCTCGTCGAAGGAGAAACGCGCGACGCCATCGATCGCCTGGGGAACGCGCAAAGTCCGGCCGAGCAGCGCGATGTCCATCGGCGCGCCGCGCGTCGCGCCGGTCAGGCTCAAGAACGTCGCGTCGAGCGCCGCCCCGGCGCGCGCGTCGTCGGGACAGTAATACACCGGCGCGCGCGCGAGCTTCTCCAGGCGAAAATCGGTGCGCGCCGCGAGTTCGACGACGTCGAGCCGCTCACCCATCAACGCGACGAACGGCAGGAACAGCGCGCGGTTGAGGCCGTCCTTGTAAAGGTCGCCCGGCGCGGCGTTCGACGTCGCGACGACGACGACGCCGGCGGCGAACAGCGCCGTGAACAGCCGCCCGAGGATCATCGCGTCGGCGATGTCGCGCACGCCGAATTCGTCGAAGCACAACAGCCAGGCCTCTCCGGCCAGCGCCGCCGCCACCGGCGCGATCGGGTCCTCGCCGACGATCTCGCCGCGCTTGCGCATCTGCCGCCAGCGATGCACGCGCGCGTGGACGTCGGCCATGAAGGCGTGGAAATGGACGCGGCGTTTGAGCGCCAGCGGCGCGATCTCGAAGAACATGTCCATCAGCAGGGTTTTGCCGCGCCCCACCGCGCCGTGAATATAGAGGCCGCGCGGCGCGCCGTTCGGCTTGGCGCCGATCAGGCGGCCGAGGGCGCCGGCGCGCCGGCCCGGCCGATAGCCGACGAGCCCCGCGGCGAGGCGGTCCAGGCGCGTCGCCAGTTCGGCTTGCGCCGGATCGGCCTCCAGGCGGCCGTCGGCGACGAGCGTCCTGTAGCGCCCGAAAACGGATCGGCTCATTGCGACGACGTCTCGCAGCGCGGCGCGATCGCGGCCGCCAGGACATCGGGCCTGCGCCAAGACGGGGCGCCGGACGCGGTCGCCGAACTGGAGGCCTCAACCATCGAGCAACATTCGGCTGCCGCCCGCGCGCCTCATGAACGAAATTGCGCGTGACGGGACAGGGGATTGGAACCATGCGCGCGGGCGGCGATCCGACTCGCCGCCCTCGTCGCCGCCGGTTTTTGTCTTTTTGCGGCGCCGGAGTCAAAGGCCGCGGTCGCGCGGCGATAGCCGCCGCCGCGCGCATTGTCTACAATCGCGCCATGACCCAAGCTCCCCGTCCCGTCGGACCCGGCGACCATGTCTTTCTCGTCGACGGCTCGTCCTTCGTCTTTCGCGCCTATTTCCAGTCGATCCGGCAGGATCAGAAGTACAACTACCGCTCCGACCGGCTCCCCGTGGGCGCGGTGCGGCTGTTCGCGACCAAGGTGCTGCAATTCCTGCGCGACGGCGCGGCGGGGATCACGCCGACGCATCTGGCGATCATCTTCGACAAATCGGAGAATTCGTTCCGACGCGAAATCTATCCGCTCTACAAGGCCCATCGGCCCGATCCGCCGGCCGACCTGGTGCCGCAATTCCCGCTGATGCGCCAGACGGTGCGCGCGTTCGGCCTGACGCCGATCGAGCAGGACCGCTACGAGGCCGACGACCTCATCGCCACCTACGCGCGCCAGGCGCGCGAGCGCGGCGCCGACGTGCTGATCGTCTCCGCCGACAAGGACCTGATGCAGCTCATCGAGCCCGGGGTCGCGATGTTCGATCCCGCCTCGGGCGATCGCGAGGAGCGGCGCATCGGCCCCGACGAAGTCGTCGCCTATTTCGGCGCCGGCGCCGACAAGGTGGTCGACATCCAGGCGCTCGCCGGCGATTCCACCGACAACGTGCCCGGCGCGCGCGGCATAGGCGTCAAGACGGCGGCGCAACTGATCGGCGAATACGGCGATCTCGATACGCTGCTCGAGCGCGCGAACGAGATCAAGCAGCCAAAGCGCCGCGAAGCCCTGACCGATCCCGAATCGGTCGCGCTGATCCGGCTGTCGAAGACGCTGGTGACGCTGGTGCGCGACGTCGACGTCCAGGTCCCGCTCGATACGCTCGGCGTGCCCAGATTAGAGGGCGCGCCGCTGATCGCGTTCCTCAAGGCGATGGAGTTCACTGCGATCACGCGCCGCGTCGGCGAGATTTGCGGGCTCGACGCCAATGCGGTCGAGCCCGACGCGCGTTTTGTCGGTCCGGGCGGCTGGCGCGGGCGCAACGGCGAGACCATCGCGCCGGACGCCGCGCCGCCCGCGGCTGCGCCCGCTCCGTCCGCCGCCGCGCCCGCTCCGCCCGCCGCTCCCGCCGCTGCGCCCACCGGCGAACGGACGCCCAAGAGTCTCGCCGCCGAGCGCGCCGCTCGGGCGCGCGAGGAAAGAATCGACGTCTCGGCCTATGCGACGGTGGCGAGCACGGCCGAACTCGAACGCTGGATTGCGCGCGCGTTCGAAGCGGGGCTCGTAGCCTTCGACACCGAGACCACTTCGCTCGATCCGCAGCAGACCGATCTCGTCGGCATCTCGCTCGCGGTGGCGCCGGGCGAAGCCTGCTACATTCCGATCGGCCATCGCGCGGGCGCCGCCGATCTCTTCGGCGGCGGCGGTCTTCTGCCCGGCCAGATCGACGAATCGCAAGCGATCGGCCTGCTCAAGCCGCTGCTCGAAGACCCGGGCGTCATGAAGATCGGCCAGAACGTCAAATTCGACTGGCACGTCTTCGCCCGGCGCGGCGTCGAAGTCGCGCCGTTCGACGACACCATGCTGATTTCCTACGCGCTCGATTCGGGCGCGACCAACGACGGCCACGGCATGGATTCGCTCGCCGAGCGCTGGCTCGGCCACAAGACCATCCATTTCGCCGAGGTCGCGGGCTCGGGGCGCAATTTCATCGGCTTCGCGCGAGTGGCGATCGACAAGGCGACGCAATACGCCGCCGAGGACGCCGACGTGACGCTTCGGCTGTGGCGAGTGTTGAAGCCGCGCCTCATCGCCGAGGGGATGACGACGGTCTACGAGACGCTGGAGCGCCCGCTCGTCGTGCCGCTCGCGCGCATGGAGCGGCGCGGCGTCTCGATCGATCGCGAAATGCTTGCGCGGCTGTCGGGCGAGTTCGCGCAAGGGATGGCGCGGATCGAAGCCGAGGTGCAAAGGCTCGTCGGCGCGCCGTTCAACCTCTCCTCTCCCAAGCAGCTCGGCGACATTCTGTTCGGCCAGATGGGCCTGCCGGGGGGCAAGAAGACCGCGACCGGCGCCTGGTCGACTTCGGCGAGCGTGTTGGAGGATCTGGCCGAAGAGGGCCACGAACTGCCCGCGCGCATCCTCGACTGGCGCCAGCTCGCCAAGCTCAAATCGACCTATACCGACGCGCTGCCGAGCTTCGTCGATCCCGTGACCCGCCGCGTCCACACCTCTTACGCGCTGGCTTCGACCACGACCGGGCGGCTCTCCTCGTCCGACCCGAACTTGCAGAACATTCCCGTGCGCAACGAGGAGGGGCGCAAGATTCGCCGCGCCTTCGTCGCCGCGCCCGGCTGCAAGCTGATCTCGGCCGACTACAGCCAGATCGAATTGCGCCTGCTCGCCCATGTCGCCGACATCGGCGCGCTGAGACAAGCCTTCGCCGAGGGGCTCGACATCCACGCCATGACCGCCTCGGAAATGTTCGGCGTGCCCGTCAAGGACATGCCGGGCGAAGTGCGCCGGCGCGCCAAGGCGATCAATTTCGGCATCATCTACGGCATCTCGGCGTTCGGCCTCGCCAACCAGCTCGGCATCCCGCGCGAGGAAGCGGGGGCCTATATCAAGAAATATTTCGAGCGCTTTCCCGGCATCCGCGACTACATGGAGGCGACCAAGAGGCAGGCGCGCGCCGACGGGTTCGTGCGCACCATCTTCGGCCGCAAGTGCCATTTCCCGCGCATCAACGCGTCGAACCCGTCGGAGCGCGCGTTCAACGAGCGCGCCGCGATCAACGCGCCGCTGCAAGGCTCGGCCGCCGACATCATCCGCCGCGCCATGGCGCGCATGGACGGCGCCCTCGATCGCGCCAAACTCAGCGCGCGCATGCTGATGCAGGTGCACGACGAACTGGTGTTCGAGGCGCCCGACGACGAGGTCGAGGCGACGATCGCGCTCGTCTGCAAGGTGATGGTCGAGGCGCCCGAGCCGGCGGTCCGCTTGAGCGCGCCGCTCGCGGTCGACGCGCGGGCGGCGGCGAATTGGGACGAGGCGCATTGACGCCGCCTCGCCCGCTTAGATCGGCGGCGGACGGGCGCTCCACCGAGCGCCCGGCGCGCGTCAGATGCAACGACCGCCGTCGACTTCCATCGCGACGCCGGTGATCATGCTCGCTTCGTCCGAACAGAGGAAAGCCGAGGCGTTGGCGATGTCCTGCGGCGTGGAGAACCGGCCGATCGGAATGGTCGAGAGGAATTTCGCGCGCACCTCTGGCGTGTCGACGCCCATGAAGGTCTTGAGCAGCGGCGTTTCGCCGGCGACGGGGTTGACGGCGTTGACCCTTATGCCGAACGGGGCGAGTTCGACCGCCATCGCGCGCGTCGCCGTGATCACCCAGCCCTTCGAGGCGTTGTACCAGGTCAGATTCGGCCTCGGGCTGACGCCGCCGGTCGAGGCGATGTTGAGGATGGCGCCGGATTTCTTCGCCTTGAACAGCGGCACGACGAGCTTGGCGCCGTAATAGATCGCCTTCATGTTGACGGCCGCGATTCGATCGAAAACCTCCTCCGGCAGCGTGTCGAGCGGCTGCGGCGTATGGCCGACGCCGGCGTTGTTGACGAGGATGTCGAGCCCGCCGAACTTGGCGAGCGCCTGCGCGACGGCGCCGGAAAAACCGGCCTCGGTCGCGACGTCGGCGGTCACCGCCGTCGCCGCCTCGCCGAGCGATTCGGCGACGCGCCGGGCGCCCGCCCCGTCGCGATCGGCGACGACGACCCGCGCGCCCTCGGCGACGAACTTCTTGACGATCCCTTCGCCGAAGCCGGAGCCGCCGCCGGTGACGATCGCAACCTTGCCCTTCAGTCTCATGCAACGACTCCTTGATGAATTTCGGCGCGCCGCGTGCGCGGCGCCGTCGCGCCCATCATACGATGTTCGCGGAGCTCCCGCACGAAGCGCGCGAGACATCGACAACAAAGTCCGATCCGTCCCGCGGCGACGCCGTTGGCCGGCTGGATCGGAGCCCGCCATGTCCACGGCGAAGCGCGCGCCGCTATTTGACTCGATCGTTGCGAGCGGGAAGCGGGAGGCGCGTCCGTCTCCCCAGGGCTTCAGTCGCCGACGGCGCGCCGCGCCACCAGGTCGCCGCTCGAAGACGCCGCCCGTGGGCGGCGTCGACGTCTTGACGCGGCGCCTCGCAAGACGCCCCGAGGTCCGCTCCGAACGGCGCCCCTGGACGAAACGGCGGCCAAATCGCGGCGAGGCGAACAGCCCGCCGCCGCCGTGGCCTTACCGCCCGATCTTGGCCAATTCCTCAACCAGTTCGGGCAGCGCCTTGTAGAGGTCGGCGACCAGGCCGTAGTCGGCGACCTGGAAGATCGGCGCCTCCTCGTCCTTGTTGATGGCGACGATGA
>Ga0181524_10005257_pt1 | contig 11636 bp, 7 predicted proteins | sample PEATcosm2014_Bin_34_FD_119761 | JGI IMG/M metagenome (GOLD analysis project Ga0181524, IMG submission 119761) | Peatland microbial communities from MTU Mesocosm Facility, Houghton, MI, USA - PEATcosm2014_Bin05_60_metaG | ecosystem: Environmental > Terrestrial > Soil > Wetlands > Peat | place...
AAGATCTGCGACCGCACCATGCTCCTGGAAGCCGGGCGCGTCCATCAGATTGGAAACCCGCAGGAGGTCGTCCTCGAATACCGGAAACGGATGGCTCAGCCATAAAATGAACGCGCGAACAGGGCGGGCATCCGCCGGTCCACGGGTGCGGATTGGCATCGTCACGGTCGGGCTGGCTGCTGCGCTGCTTCTGGTCCACCATCCGATGATTCTCAGCGGCTTTGCGAGAGTTCAAACCGGGGTCGGCGACACTCGCTTCAACATGTACGCGGTGGAACACACCTATCTCTGGCTCATTTCCGCTCCCGGCCACAAGCTTCTCTGGAATTGGCCCGTCTACTACCCGCATGCGAATGTTGCGGCCTATTCAGATCTCATGCTCGGCCTGGGTCCGCTCTATTGGACGTGGCGTCTGCTGGGGGCTGCCCCGGACACATCGTTCCAACTGTGGATGCTGGCGTGCACCGCAGCCAACTTCCTCGTTGCTTACATCTTCCTGAGGAATATCTTTCGCGTCGGGTGTCTGCCGGCTGCTTTCGGCGCCCTGTTGTTCGCGGGCGGAAGTTGCCGCGCCGCGCAACTGGGCCATCAGCAACTGCTTTGTCACCTGTATGTGATGACTGCAATCTACGCCGTTTTCCGGATGTTTGACCCGCCGTTGAGCGTCGGGAAAACCGCGGCCGGGAAGGACGGCAAGGGCGGGATCTGGTTCGGCGTGCTCTGCGCGAGCGTAGCGCTCCAGCTCTACACGGCATTCTATCCCGGCTTCTTCCTCATCCTGGTTCTGGGGATAGCGCTGGCCTGGAGCATGGCGTTCGCCAGTGGTCGGCGCGAGGTCATAGCCTTCGCCAGGCGCCATGGGATCGCGGTCGGAATCTGTCTGTTCGTTACCGTTCTGGCGATGCTCCCGTGGTTGAAGCACTACTGGGCGGCGGCAAGAGAACTGGGGCCCAGACCGTACGCAGAAGTTCGGGCCTTGCTGCCGAGGGTCGAGTCGTGGTTCTTCATGGGGCCTGCAAGCTGGTGGTACGGCTGGATCCGTACTGGCAGCTTTTTCCCGAAAGTGCTGCCGTTGGACGAACAGCGGATCGGGATGGGCCTGCTGACGCCGGTCATTGTTCTGACCGGCCTGGTCTGGAGCTGGCGCCGCCGTTCCGTGCGGATCATGCTTGGAACGACGGTCACCGTGATGTTCCTTGTTACTTACGTACGCTGGTTCGGCCTTCCGGAACCTTGGCGAGCGGTGTTCGCCGTGGTGCCCGGCGCCGGCGCCATACGGGCGGTGGCCCGCGTCGGCATGTTGCTTTTGATCCCCGCGTCGCTGGGGTTGGCGCTCTTTCTCGAGCGCATGCTCTGTGCCGAACGGCATTTCCTGTCGGCGGCAGCTCTTGCCGTCGCTTGCGCCTGCATCCTCGAACAGGGACACACCACACCTTCATACGACAAACGCGCGATCCGAGCGGAGGTGGCTCGCCTTGCCGAGAAGATTGACCCTGGGTGCGAGGCTTTCTTCGATGCCACCGCTGAACGCGGCCCAGGCTGGTCGAAGACTCCGGTTGACGCCATGTGGGCCGGCTGGGTCGCCGGGAAGCCGACCCTTAACGGCTTTTCCGGAAGTGTGCCGCCCGGATGGTATCCGATCCATGCCGCGCTCCTCTCAGAATCGGGCCCGGACCAACGGCGGCTGAGCCAGGCGGTCGCCCGATGGCTTCGGTTATATGGTCTCAGTGCGACCCGCATCTGCTGGATCGGCCTGCCGCCACCGCCGCCGCAGCCGCCGTTGCCCGTCGAAACAGACGTGGGCTTCCAGGAGGGGCAGCGCGGCGTTGATTTTCTTGGGAGGGGTTTCTGGAACCCCGGACCGGCGATGTGTTGGTCAGAAGGAGATTCCGCCGAGATCGTCTTCAACAGGCTGGATCCTGCCGAATCCAACCAACGGTACCGACTCGCCTTGCGCCTGACGCCCTTCGCGCCATCTAAGAAGAATCCGCAACGGTTTACGGTTTTCCTCAACGGGAAACGCCTGGCCGCTTATTCGATCGCAGTGCCCGGAGAGACTCAGGTCGCGTTCGACTTTGCATCCGATGATCTCCGGGCCGAAAATGTCCTTCTTTTCCGGATTGCGGCCCCTCGCTCGCCCTGGAAGCTTGGCCAGGGCGAGGATGCACGATTACTCGGCGTGGGCTTGCTTTCCATGAGGTTGCACCGTATTCTGGATCGCTCGCCGTAAGAGGTCCAGCGTATGGGCCGAGGCGACGAGAGAGAAGGGAGAGCGGGATGAGTCGCACCGCGGTCTGCACCATCGCCTCGAAAAATTACCTCCATTATTGCCGGACGCTGATGGACTCCCTCCAGCGCGTCCATCCGGACTGGGAGCGGCACCTCCTGCTCGCAGACGAGATCCAGGGCGCATTCGATCCGGCGGCGGAGAAGTTCAACGTTGTCGAGGTGGCGCGCCTGCCGCTCCCGCAGCCGCGCAAGTTCTTCTTCCGCTACACCATCATGGAACTCAACACGGCGGTGAAGCCCTGGCTGCTCGACTGGCTCCTCCACGAAAAGGGATATGACCGTGTGGTTTACCTCGACCCGGATATCCGTGTCTATGCGCCGCTGACGGAGATCGGCGACGCCTTCGACGCGGGCGCGAACATGGTCCTGACTCCGCACCTGACCGGACGGCTCGACGACGGTCGCCGCCCGACCGAGCAGGATATCGTGCAAGCCGGCGCATTCAACCTGGGGTTCATCGCCCTGCGCCGCACGGATGCCATGCGCGATTTTCTCCGCTGGTGGCAGGGCAAGCTGGAGTACGCCTGCGTCGTTGACCAGGATGCGGGCCTGTTCGTGGACCAGAAGTGGATGGACCTCGCGCCGGGCATGTTCCCCGGCGTGTTCATCCTGCGCCACGAAGGGTACAACGTAGCCTATTGGAATCTCAAACACCGCAAAGTGACGAAGGAAGGCGACGGCTTCCGCGTCAACGGCCAGCCCCTCAAGTTCTTTCACTACAGCGGCATAAACCCCGAAGATCCTTCTCCGGTCTCCAAACACCAGGATCGTTTCAAGCTGAGCGACCTGGGCGACGCCGGCGAATTGGCGAGGGATTACTGCCGAACCGTCGCCGCGCAGGGCATGGCGGCCTGCCGCACGTGGAAATATGCCTTCGGCTTTTTCACCGATGGCGCTGAAATCCTCGATCTCATGCGCCTCTACTACAGGAACCACCCCGAGATCCACGCGGACTTCGGCGACGATCCGTTCCAGCTCAGCCACGACTATTTCAACCGTCTCTGGAGATTGGGCCGGGAGCCCGACGCCGTGATCACCACCCTGATGCGCGCCGTTTGGGAGGCGCGACGCGACCTCCAGATCGTCTTCCCGGACATCGCCGGGCCTTCCCGCCAGGATTACGCGTATTGGTTCAGAAACATAGTTGTTGAGATGAAGATACCCGACAGCTACGCCGAACCGATCCGCAAAATCCTCGCCGACGCGGCGGCGCGCGCGCCCAAGGCCGGAAACGCCAAGATGATGCTGCTCCGGCGCGGCCTCTCGCGGGCCAAGGCATCGCTCTCACCCCGCACCAAAGCGCGCATCAAGAGCGTGCTTCGGGGCGTCAAGCGGATTTCCCCGCGGCCAGTCCGCGACTACATGGAACGGATGATGCCGGTCAAAGACCAGGTTGCCTGGCTGCGTCCGCCGCAGCCGGTGGGCGTCCGCGTGGTCAAGCTCAGTTCCCTGGCCAAAGGCGTCAACCTCGTCGGCTACTTCACCGCCGAGACGGGCGTCGGCCAGTCGGCCCGCAACTGCCTCGCCGCCGTCCAGGCGATGGAGTTGCCGCATTCGCTCGTTGATGTGGGCGTGACGGTTCCCTTCCTGGCGCAGGACTACACCTCCTCTCAACGGATCGCCGGCAAGAACCCCTATTCGGTCAACCTGTTTCACGTCAATGCCGACCAGTTCCCCATCCTCTATGACCATTTCGGCTCCAGGTTTTTCGAGGAGCGGTACAACGTCGCTTACTGGCATTGGGAACTGGCGCAGTTCCCGGACGAGCTGCTCAAATGCTTCGTCCTGGCGGACGAGGTCTGGGCGCCGAGCCGTTTCGTGATGAACGCTATTGCGGAAAAGTCGCCCGTGCCGGTCGTGCGAATCCCCCACGCCATCAGCTTTGCGCCGACGCCGGGTGCGCGGCGAAGCGACTTCGCTCTGCCGGAAGACGCCTTCCTGTTCCTGGTGATGTACGATATGCGCTCGTACCAGGCGCGCAAGAACCCCGACGCCGCCATCGCCGCTTTCGAGAGGGCTTTCGCCGACGGGAAGCAGGCGGCGCTCGTCATCAAGATCAACAACGGTCAGGCGTTCCCCGGCGACATGGCTCGCCTGCAGGAGCGCATGAGAGGCAATCCCGGCATCCGGCTCATTGACCAGCGCCTCACCCGCCAGCAGGTGTATGACCTCGAGTCGGTGTGCGACGCCTTCCTTTCCCTGCACCGGTCCGAGGGATTCGGCCTGGGCCTCGCGGAGAGCATGTTCCTGGGCAAGCCCGCCGTCGGAACGAACTGGTCCGGCAACACCGATTTCATGGATGCTCGGAACTCCTGTCCGGTGGACTGCACCCTGGTGACGCTCGCGGAGGACTGCGGCCCTTACAAGGCCGGGGAGCGGTGGGCCGAGCCGGACATTGACCATGCCGCCTGGTACATGCGGAAGTTGGTGGATGATCCGGCGTGGCGCCGGCGCATCGCGGAGGCGGGCCGAAAGACGATCACCGAAGAGTTCTCGGCGCAGGCGGTGGGACAGAGCTATTGCAAACGTCTCGATGTCATCTTCCGGCTCCTCGCCGGCGAGCGGCGGTGATGGACGGGAAGGAGCGCTCCGCAATGGGCGTCGCCCCGGACGGCCGACGCGCCGCCGGCCCCTCGGCGGCATCGGGCGCTGAACGTCGGCCGCCGCAGGCGCTCACCTGATTCGCAACGCGACGGCGGGTTTCGTCTCCGCATTCGCCCGTGCCCACCGGGCACGCTTTTGCTGCAGAACGTCGGACCGGAAGCAGGCATTCATTCCACGCACGTTTTGCTGGAGCGGCCGGCCATGGCGGCTGAGACCAGCGCCGGGTTGCGGGTCTTGCTGGGCGGCGACTGCCTCAGTCGGCGCAAGAGCGGCATCGGTTACTACACTCAAGCGCTTCTGGACGGACTTTGCCGCGCGCCCGAAGTGGCTGAAGTGGGCGTCTGCAGCGGCGGCAGAATCCTTCCTCCGGAAAAGTTCCTGCACGGACAACGCTCCGATCGAAGCACGGCCCGGCACGACCGGCTCCGCCGGCTCGTCGCGACGGCGGCGCCGTTCGTCAGCGCGTGGGAGCGCCGGTGGCGCGGCGCGCGGCTGGCGCGGCAGGTCCGAAAGGGCTCCTGGTCGCTCTACCACGAGCCCAACTACATCGCTCCGTCGCTTCCCTTGCCCACCGTCATCACGATGTACGATATCTCCTTTCTCAAGTACCCGGAATTCATGCAGGCGCGCCGCGTGTCGTTGCTGCGGCGGGAGATTCCACCGGCGCTCGAGCGCGCGCGCGCCATCCTCACCCTCAGCGAGCATGTCCGCCGCGAGATTCTGGACACCTGGCCGAGGACCGATCCCGCGCGCGTGCAGGTGACCTATGCGGGCGTGGACCCGCGGTTCGATGCGAGCCCGGCGGATCCCGCGCGCGCCGCCGAGGTCCTTTCCCGGCATCGGCTGCCGCCCCGCTTCGTCCTCTTCCTGGGAACGCTGGAACCCAGGAAAAATATCCAGGGGATCCTTCGAGCCTTCGGCCTGCTTTCGCCCGCGCTCCAGAAAAGTTTTCCCCTGGTCCTGGGCGGGATGCGAGGCTGGCGGGAGGAACACTTTGCCGCGAGCCTCGAGGCCCTGAGAGGCCGCGGCGTGCTCTTCGAGACCGGTTACGTGCCTCACGAAGACGTGCCGCTCCTCATGAAGGCGGCGGCGGTGTTCTGTTTTCCCAGTTTCTACGAAGGCTTCGGCCTTCCGCCGCTCGAGGCCGCCGCCTGCGGCACGCCGGTGGTTTCCAGCGACCGCGGCGCGCTGCAGGAGGTCATGGGCGACGCCGCCGTTTACGTGGATCCCGGTTCGCCCGAGAACATCGCGGCCGGGCTGAGCCGCGTGCTGGAGGACTCCTCTCTCCAACGCCGACTGGCCGAGGCGGGGCCGCGGCGCGCCGCGCTTTTCACGTGGGACCGTTGCATGGCGCGGACCCTGACCGCTTACCGGCTGGACGACTGCGATGGCGATTGAAACCAAAGGCGGGTTGCGGGTCTTGCTCGGCGGCGAGCGCCTGCGCGGGCGCCTGGTCAGCATCGGTTACTACACTCAAGAGATTCTCAGCGGACTTTGTCGCGCGCCGGAAGTGGCCGAAGTGGGCGTCTGCATCGGCGGCAGAATCCTTCCTCCAGCGCAATTCCTGGGCGGCAGGCGCTCCGATCGAAGCTCGGCGCGGCACGACAGGCTCCGACGGCTCGTCGCGGCGGCGGCGCCTTTCGTCCGCACGTGGGAGCATCGCTGGCGCGGGGCGCGGCTGTCGAGGCAGGTTCGAAAAGGCGACTGGTCGCTCTACCATGAGCCCAACTTCATCGCTCCCCGGATTCCCGTGCCCACCGTAGTCACCGTGCACGATGTCTCTTTCGTCAAGTATCCGGAATTTATGCCGGCGGACCGCCAGGCGTGGCTGCGGCGGCAGATTCCCCGGACGCTCGAGCGGGCGTGCGCCGTCCTCACTCCCACCGCGCATATCCGCCGCGAACTTCTCCGCTTATGGCCGGCGACCGACCCCGCGCGCGTGTGCGTGACCTATGAGGGCGTGGACGCGCGGTTCGATGCGAGCCCGGCGGACCCCGCGCGCGTTGCCGATCTGCTTTCCCGGTATCGGCTGCCGCGCCGTTTCGTCCTCTACATGGGAACGCTGGAACCGCGGAAGAACATCCAGGGACTCGTGCGAGCATTCGGCTTGCTCAAGCCTGCGCTTCAGAAAGATTTTCCCCTGGTCCTCGCCGGGATGCCCGGGTGGCGAAAGGAGCACTTTGCCGCGAGCCTCGAGGACTTGAGAAGCCGCGGCGTGCTCTTCGAGGCCGGTTACGTGGCCCACGAAGACGTGCCGCTCCTCATGAAAGCGGCGGCGGTGTTCTGTTTCCCCAGCCTGGACGAAGGCTTCGGCCTTCCGCCGCTCGAGGCCGCCGCGTGCGGCACGCCGGTGGTCTCCAGCGACCGCGGCGCGCTGCCGGAGGTCATGGCCGGCGCCGCCGTTTACGTGGACCCCGGTTCGCCCGAGAACATCGCGGACGGATTGAGCCGCGTGCTGGAGGATTCCTCTCTCCAACGGCAACTGGCCGAGGCGGGGCCGCGGCGCGCCGCGTTTTTCACCTGGGAGCATTGCATCGAGCAGACCCTCGCCGCTTACCGGCTGTGCGGGTAGCTCCCATCGGGCGAACGGAGGCGGGAGATGGTTTCAGGCAGGCGGCGGATCCTTTTTGCGGGGCTTGTCCTGCTGGCCTGGGCGGGACTTCTTCTGGTGGTGCTACGGCGCGGAAGCGATCTGCAGAAAGACGAACTCCATTTCTGGCCCACGAGCCTGCTCTTCAGCCGGTCGCTGGTGCCGGACATTGATACGCTGCGCAACTACAACGAACTCAGCACGCCGCTGCCGTTTATGGTTTTCGGCGCTGTGGAGCATCTCTTCGGATGGGGAGTGACCGGCGGAAGGCTGGTGAACTGGCTGGCATCGCTGATCGTCATCCTGCTGATCGGCATGCCCCGCCGAGACGGCGCCTGGCGCCCCTGCCTGGCCGCCGTCGGGCTGATGCTCTGTCCCTATTTTGTCGGCGCAAGCGTTTACTTGTACACCGACATGCTGGCGATTCTCTTTGTCTGCCTGGGAGTATGGTTCTACCTGCGTTCGCGGCATTGGCTCAGCGCGCTGGCCTTCATCCTGGCCATCGCCGCGCGACAGTACATGATCGCTTTTCCGGCGGCGATCCTGTGCTATGAGCTTTGCGCGTCGTGGAAGAGAGGCTTCGCGGTGCGCGGCTCCTGGGTGGCGCCCGCGGTCGCCGCCGCATCCATCCTGGGCTGGATTGCGCTGTTCGGCGGCCTTGCGCCGCGGGCCGCCGTGGACGCGCAGCAGGTCAGCACGGCCAGGGCGGCTCGAATCTTCCCCGACCACGGGCTGTACTTTCTCGCGTGCCTGGCCGTCTACTTCGTCATACCCGAGGCGATTCTGTATCGAGACTGGCGGCCGGATTTGAAGCGGTGGCGAACGGCCGCAGCGTGCGCCCTGCTCCTCATCCTCCTTTTCGCCGCGTTTCCGCCGCTGGCGAACGTGGAGTACCCGATTCCGGCCATGGGGTTCTTTGACGTGGCTGTGCGCCGCGTCCTGCCGGATTTCTGGCGCATGGCCTTGTTCTGCGCGTGCGCGTGGATTTGCTGTCTGCGGTTCATGCGCACGGGATTGGCCGGCGTCCTGGTCGGGATGAATGCGCTGGTCATGCTCAAGGCGCACGTCGGCTGGGACAAGTACGCCCTGCCGCTGCTGGCCGTCCTGTGGCTCCTGAAATCGGAACAGCGTCTGGATCCGAGCGGGAGTCTCTTCAGTGCGCATTCCGGTTGAAGAAGCCCATAAAGGGCGTCAGGAAGAGGATCAGCGCGTCGAAGGCCAGCGACCAGTGGTTGATGTAGTAGAGGTCGTACTCGAGCCGTTTCGTCAGCGACGTGTTTCCCCGCAGGCCGTTGACCTGCGCCCAGCCGGTCACGCCCGCCTTGACATTATGCCGGAGCATGTAAGCCGGCAGGTCCTGCGTGAACTGCTGGACGAAGTGCGGCCGCTCCGGCCGCGGACCGACGAGGCTCATCTCGCCGCGCAGCACGTTGACGAACTGCGGCAATTCGTCGAGGCTCACGCGGCGCATCCACGAGCCGATCGGCGTGCAACGCGGATCGTCATCCTTCGCCCAGACCGGCCCGGTCTCGCGCTCGGCGTCCACGCGCATGGTTCGGAACTTCAGGAGCGTGAACGGCCGCCCGCCCAGGCCCATCCGCTCCTGCTTGAAGAGCACCGGGCCGGGACTGCTCGCCCGGACCAGCAGCGTCAGGAGCAGCATCGGCAGGCCGAATAAGGCCAGGAGCGCGATCGAGCCGACGATGTCCAGCAAGCGCTTGGCCATGCCGGGCCAACCGCAGATCGGCGTATCGCGGAGATGGATCACCGGCAACCTCTCGATCTCCGCGATGCTGGAGTTGAGCGTAATGGCGCCGGCGAAATCGGGGACCACCGACACCGTCAGCGGCAGTTTCGCGAGGGCGTCGAGCACGCCTTCGAGCTTCTCCGCGTTGCGGTGCGGGATCGCGACGAAGACCGTGTCCACCGGGTTCTCGCGCATGCACTCGATCAGTTTCGAGAACGATCCGCGCACCGGCAGACCGCACAGCGGCTCCGGGCGCGCCTCCTCGTCCACGAAATACGCCGTTCGGACGCCGAGCCATGGGTTCTCCTGCAAGCTGCGCAACAGCTCCTGCGCGCGCTGTCCGGTCCCGACGATCGCGGCGCTCTGCGTGCCCAGCCCGCGCACATACAACGCCTTGAGTACCCGCCGCACCAGCGCCCGCGAGGCGGTCAGCGCCGGCGGACTCAGGAGAAGGAAAATGGCCAGCAGCTCGCGGCTGTACAGCATGTCATGATGGAAGTAGTAGAGCGCCGCCAGCGTGCCGAGCCAGGCCAGGACGGAGGCCTTTGCGATCGGCAACGTCTCGCGGATGAGCGAGCGCGTCCGCACCGGGCTGTACAGCCCGACGAAGGCCAGGGCGAGCAAGCTGCACGCGAGGACGATCGGCAGCAGCCGGACGAAGACCGTCGCTTCGGGCGGCGCGGACTCCAGGACCGGCAGCAGCCCGAGGCGGAACTTGACGGCGTAGGCGATCATCCACGCCGCGGCGACGGCGACGGCATCGCAGGCCACCGCGATGGCGAAGAAGAGATGGCCGTAGCGTTTCAGCATCGCTCCGCTCCCTTCGGCGGCAACCGTAAATAGAAGCCGCCGGGCGCGCCCTCAATCGGGTGGAGGGATTCCGTACCCACGGAAGGATAAATCACCGCAGGCTTCCGGTCAAGGCGGATTACTCCACTGCCAACGGAAGGCGCCGGCCGCCATAACACGGCCTGTGGAGGCGTTCAAGCAGAAGCACGCCGTTCGGTCCCTGCGCAATGCGACCGCCTCGAGCGTTTTTTTATTTGATTCGTTCGGACGGGATGCTAGAATAAATTCATCGGGGCGTGGGGATTTCAAGGGGAAAAGATGGGGTTCCGCGTGGGGCGCTGATGATCCTGTTTGCGCCGGTCTCTCCATCGTTCTCCTTCATCCCAGACTCCTCACCCTCACTTGGCCGGGAAACAGGTGAGCGCAGATGATCCGCAAAGTCAGAGGGGGTTACCAGCCCGGCCATGGCCCCTTGAAGTTGACAGCTTCATCAGACGAGATAGACTACTAATAGAGGCGCAGATGGGGTGTGCATCTTTGCGAGGGTAAGACATGAGCCTGACAAAACTGATAATCGGCGCCATAGCGGCCGGCTGCCTGTTCGTGGGCGGTTGCTATGTGGCTGTGAGACCGGCGGAGGTGGAAGTGGCCGCGCCGGAAGGAGAAGTCGGCGTTGGGGTGGAGCAGCCCGTGCCGCCGGCGGAAGTGGTAACAGCCGCGCCGGGGCCTGCAGTGGACTTCCTGTGGATTCCCGGATGGTGGGGCTGGGAAAGAGGCGGATGGGCTTGGCACGGCGGCTATTGGGGACGCAGGCCGCACCCGGCCGCAGTATGGGTTCCTCACAGGTGGGCCCGTGGTCCGCATGGCGGCTGGGTTCACAGCGGCGGTCAGTGGCGCTGAGCGGTCCGGCGAGTTTGTCCGGATTTCCCAAAGGCATGATTTGGGAAATCCGGGATAAGAGGAGAAGACCAACCGATGGACATCTCTGACCTGTTTGCGTTCGCGCAAGCGCGGAATGCGTCGGACCTGATCCTGACGGCGGATTCCCCGCCGATCCTGCGCATTGACGGTGAGATGCGGCTCGTGAAGGCGGACCCGTTGACGGCAGAGCAGACCAAGCAACTCATCTTCGGGATTCTCGACGACACGCAGATCGCCCGCTTCGAGTCCGAGCGCGAATTGGATTTCTCGCTCTTCGTCAAAGGCACGCAGCATTTTCGCGGGAACGTGTTCCTCCAGCGCGGGTTCGTCGGGGCGGCGTTCCGGCTCATCCCGGAGCATCTGCCCAAGCTCTCCAAACTCGGTCTGCCGCCGGTCATCGAGGAACTCTGCATGGCGCAGCAAGGGCTCATCCTCGTCACCGGGCCGACCGGCCACGGCAAATCCACCACGCAGGCGGTCATGATTGATATCATCAACGAGCGGCGCCGCGCGCATATCGTGACGGTGGAAGACCCGCTGGAGTTCATCCACAAGAGCAAGACTTCCGTCATCGAACAGCGGGAGGTCGGCCTCGACACGAAGAGTTTCGCGTCGGCGCTGCGCCACGTGCTGCGCCAGGCGCCCGACGTCATCCTGATCGGCGAAATCCGCGACCTGGAGACCATTTCCACCGCG
>Ga0181524_10005259_pt1 | contig 11635 bp, 9 predicted proteins | sample PEATcosm2014_Bin_34_FD_119761 | JGI IMG/M metagenome (GOLD analysis project Ga0181524, IMG submission 119761) | Peatland microbial communities from MTU Mesocosm Facility, Houghton, MI, USA - PEATcosm2014_Bin05_60_metaG | ecosystem: Environmental > Terrestrial > Soil > Wetlands > Peat | place...
CGGCGACACGGCACCGTGCGTGACCTCCTCGAGCCGCGATTTCATTATCACTTAGCGAACCAACTGCTTGCTGAATTCGCCGAAAGCTACCAACTCGACCTCGCCCGCGAATTTGGGGAGTTGTTCCACTGTTGGAACACTGGCCGGCCCGATGGCAGGACGACGGATCCCGCCTACGTTGAAAAAGGCCTGACGCGGATGGAGATCTATCGTGAGTTAATGGCTGGCCAGCCAGCGGCGCGCGCCGGAGACCAAGTCAAGGCGGGGTTGTGATTCTCCCGTTGGGATGGAACTCACCCAGGCGAGCATTTTCAGGTCCGCAGATTACGCAGATTGCGCAGATGACACAGGTGACGCGGATGAAGGACCGGCAAAACGGTAGCCAAAGAAGGGAATATCACGGAGACGAGTCATGATGAAATTTCTCCAACAACTCTTTTCCGAATCGGGTGAGGCGAGCTTCAGTCGCCTCGGAGCATTTGTGGCGCTGGTTTTTTCGTGTGCATGGATCACCTACCTTGTATTCCACACCCACGTCCTTCCCAGCCTGGATGGCCTCACGCTCTTTATTGCGGCGCTCTATGGGTTGGGCAAGGCCAACGAAACGCTGCAGCGCATTTTGGGGAACAAGTAATGGGAAACAACCGACCGCTGTCGTTCAAAACGTGCTTGGGCAAGATTGGGGCCACAGGCCGGAAACTCAAGAGCCTCAGCCTGGTGCAAGGGCTTTTGCGGAGCATTCCAGGCCTGCCTACCGCCGCTCTGGCTGGTGTTGTGATCATGTTCTTTGCCTGGTCCTGCGAGCGCCAAGCCCGGCGGCGTGACACGCTGGAGGCCCAGCAGGTGAAGAAGCAAGCAGCGGAGGAGATCTCCCGGCTCCAACAGCAAGCGGCCGGCGCCCTGCGGGATGCCAAGCAGAGCGCCCCGGCCGTCCGTGAGCTTGACTCCCAGCGGCAACAGCTCGCGCGCCAAGCCGAAGGACTGCGTCAAAGTCTTGAGTCACTCCACAAACAGGAGCTCGCGCGCGCCGACGAGGTGGCCACCCTTCCCACATCGGAAGTCGTGAGCCGGGTGGCCTCTCGTCTCCAAGAACTGGTATCAGATGTCAGGTCGCAGGCTCTCAACCCCCTCACCCGTCCCGCGCTGGCTGAAGAAAGCGCCAGCGCAGGCCACCCTCTCCCCCAAGGGGGAGAGGGCCAGAAATGTGCGGCGGCGGGTAATAGCGAGAGACAGCCGGCGCCTGACACTCAACCTCTTGTGCCCAACGCCTCTCGCCCCTCCGGTCCTGTGCTGGTGCTCTCCGACCAGGGGGTGCGGAAAGTTGAATCCGCCCTAATTGAGCTCGAATCCTGCCGCCAGCAGACTCAGGTTATGGGGCAACAGGTGTCCAATTGCGCGCAGCATTCGCAGTTCAACTCCGCCATCGTCGACCAACGGTCCGGCACGATCTCCAAGCTCAACGCGGCGTTGGCGGACAAGGATCAGGTCCTGGCCCGCAGCGAGGAGCCGCATCGGGCGGAAGTCAAAGCCGTTCGCGGCATCTGGCGCCCGCACTTCCGGCGAGCTGTCGACTACTTTGCAGGCGGATTCATCGCGGGGGCGCTTGTCCGATGAACCCTCTGGACATCCAACGCGTCGCGCTCTGGTGGGGCCCCGGCATTCTAGTCCTCATCACCTTCGGCTACGGTTTTCTCCGTCTGGCGCACTACTGGATTGAAAAGTCCATGGAAGTGAAGCGCCACCAGATGGAGGGCGCCTACGCCCTGGTGCGGCAATACATCGAGCAGTTCCTGGGCGCCCAGAGCGGGCAGGCCGACGCGCTATCGCGCCTCGCCAATTCGGTCGAGCATCGCGAGTCGCAGGAGAGCTTCGAGCACCAGGAAATCCTTATCGCCCTGAAAGCTCTGCATCGCGACATGAACAACCTGCGCTGCCGTAGCGGTGAGGATTTCTGCGCGCTTCGCGCCTCGTCGGGATTCGGGGGGCGATGCGACTCCTCTTCCGACTTAAGGCACCTGCTGGATTCCCGCCTGCCGGGGTTTAGCTCATTGTCCCGGCCACCGGAAGCGGCGGCGCCCGATGCGGCAGGAGTGGAAACGGAAAGAGAGCACTTTCCAGACCCGAGCGGTGCGGCCCCCGAAGGCTCGGCCACCCACAAAACGGCCAGGCCTGATTCCAGTGTAGATAATATATTCTGAGGAGTTAATCACTTATGGCCGCCACTGTTCGTCATCGAGAAATCATCCGCGGCAAGATCCTCTACTACCTGGGCCTCATCTACCCCCAAGCGGCCACCTTGCCGCTTCTTCAGGGTGAACTGGACATCTTTGGCTACCCCGTGCCCTTGGAAGAATTGAATTTCCACATCGCCTACCTGGCAGAAAAGGGGCTGGTGGCCGTGGAGCGCGTTCGGGGGCCCCGCTCCCGGCGTGAAATCCCACTTGTGAAGATCACGGCCCAGGGCATCGACTATTTCGATGGCCGCCTTCCGGCCGATGAAGGCATCTACGTGGAGCCCCAGCAATGAAGAAGCGCCTGTCTAGCCAAAACGCTCCGGGCGGCGGGGCCGGGGACCGTCGGGCGCCCGGCGGGGCGGCGGCTCAAAGCCAACCGAAGAAGGACTCCGTCCCCTCTGCCTCAGTGCCGCAGCCCGCCGAAGTGTCTGCCGGTTCCGAAAAGACCGTGCCGGCAGGCGACCGAACCATTAAGAACGAGGTCGACGATCTCAGTCCTGATTTGAAATCGCTGGTTGAAAAGATGCTCGTTGACGGCGCCACGTTCGAGGACATTGTGGAGGCGGTGGATGAACGCGGAAGGGATGTCATCACTCTCCACGCCGTCCAAACTTATTTCCAAAGCAGTTTAGAAATACAAAAGAAGCGGGTTCACCGTGTGATTGAAAGCGCCGAGGCGCTCCTGACCAGCGTGGACAAAAACCCCCGCTCGGCGGAGGCCCGACTTGCCAGGGCCACGTTCCTCACCGGCTACTCTCGCGTGCATCGGGACGCTTCCTTGATTACCCCCAGGGATGCCGAGCGCTCCCGCCTGGCCCGCGAGAATCTGTCCCTCAAGCACCACATCCTCATCATGCAGAGGAAAAAGGCCGCGCAGGAGCTGGACTATTCCCGCGCGCGCACGCGTTTGATCTTGCTGACGCAAGGAAAACTCCAGGAAGAAATTCTGAAGTTACAGCGGGAGGTCAAGGCGCACCGTCCCGGTGAGCCGATCGGGCCGGAGATGCTGCAAAGGATTCAGCAGCTTTACGGCCTTGCTTGTCAACCACTCCTTTATGAGGAAAGTGCCCATGCCTCCGCGAAGGCGTAACAAGCCGGGACCTGCCCAAGGTAGTCGACAGTCGACGGTCGACAGTCGAGGCAGGAAGATTGCGGAAACAAAGAGGATCCGCGCGACTCTGCTGCACTGGTGTCGGGACGTGGAATGTCAGACGGCCAATCGCCGATGCCGGCTGAAGGATCGAGGGGTGACTCTCGGAAACCAAAGCTGTCCAAATTAGCGACTCACCCAAGTGCCGAGAGCGGCTCTGCCGCCCCGATGTGCGGGAAGCATCCGGCTTTCCGGCCGAACCCCGACTCTTCGTCCTCCTCCACACCAGCTGAAAGGCTCAGCCTTTCAGCCGGTGTGGAGGGGATTCTTCAGGGTGCACGCCCGACGGAAAGGCGAAGCCTTTCCGCACATCAGGCGGCGGAGCCGCAAGGCGGACCAAGAGGTCTTGATGGAAGAAAGAATCAGAGCGAGATTCCTCTCCCGCGACTGCGGGATCGGAATGACAGTGGGGAAGGAAATTTAGAACCCATCCTTGAACCTTTGTGTCCCGCTTTGCAGTTACTTCCCTACCAGCGTCGCTGGGTCGAGGATAATTCACCCCTCAAGATGGTGGTAAAAGCTCGCCAGATCGGCTATTCCTTTGCCGCTTCCATCCGCGCCCTCCTGGAATGCCTGAAGAAAAAGACCACCTGGGTTTTTCTTTCCAAGGGCGAGCGACAGTCGCGTCTGCTGATGGAAAAGGTCCAGGAACACGTTCAATCCTGCGGGATTCTGGCGCGGGCCTGCGAGTCCACCTTTTTCGAAGGCACGCTGATCAAGCAATTGGAAGTCCGGTTCGCCAACGGGTCCGTGATCTACGGACTTCCTGCCAATCCCGACACTGCCCGCGGCTACTCCGGCAACGTCACGCTAGACGAATTCGCTTTCCACTCCGATGCCGACAAAATCTACACGGCGCTCTTTCCCACCATCACCCGCGGTTATTGCCTCGAGCTTATCTCGACGCCCAACGGGCAGCAGGGAAAGTTCTATGAGATTGCGAAGGCGGCAGGGCTAACTGACGAGGGACTGGGGACTAGGGGCTTGGGACTGGGGAATCCGAAGACCCCAGACCCCAGCCCCCAGACCCCAGCCCCGATTTGGTCCGCCCATTGTTGCGACATCTACGAGGCCATACGCCAGGGTCTCACCATCGACCTCCAAACCCTCCGCGCCGGCTGTGACGACGAAACCACCTGGCAGCAGGAGTATTGCTGCCAATTCATTTCCATCGCGGAGAATTTCATCCCACCTGCACTCGTCTCCCAGTGCGTAAGCGCCGAGGCCGCCAAGGACTGCCCTCCCCAGTTCCTGGCCTCGGCGCCCCACCCTGGCTTGGATTCGCGCCTCTCCGGACTCCCAATTCCCAATTCGGAGTTCTACGCGGGAATCGATATCGGCCGCCACCACGACCGCACGGTGTTTTGGGTCGATCGGGTAACTGTAGGGCCGACGATTGCGTCGGCCTGGCCGGGACGAGCCCCGGCCCTACCGGCTGCGGAGCTGGACAGGGTGGCCGTGGCGCGCCTGGTTCGCACCTTCTCGAACACCCCCTTCGCGGAGCAGCTTGCATTCGCCCGCGAACTGCTCTCCTTGCCCGGCCCTGATGGGCGTCCCCTGATCCGCCGCGCCTGCCTTGACGCAACGGGCATGGGGGCGCCGTTGGCCGAATCATTGGAGCGTGAGTTCGGGCCGCGCGTCGAGCCGGTGACTTTTACCGCGGCCGTGAAAGAAGACTTGGCTTACCGCGTCAAAAGACGAATGGAACAGCGGCTGGATCGTATTCCTGAGGCTCCGGAAATCGCCCGCGCCTTTGGCGCGGTGGAGAAGCTCGTCACCGTAGCGGGCAATACCCGCTTCGATGCTGACCGCACCGACCTCGGCCACGCGGACGAGTTCTGGGCGAAAGCCCTCGCCGACCTTGCGGCGGAGCGGCCCGTTTCACACCTGAGCGATGGGGTGATCGTGGGAACGCCCAGAGCGGTGGTCTGGATGCCCTCCGCGTTGCCCGCGGAATTTTAGCATTGGCGATTGGTGATTTCTGATTGGTGATTGAAGAACGCGCAATCGGAAATCACCAATCACCAATCACAAATTTCTTATGTCGTTTCTCGAAACAATTCGCCAGGTAGTCACGCCCGGGATCAGTTACCCGATGGTGACGCTGTTCCCGGGGGGGCCCATTGGCAATGAAGTGGGCCTGAACCCCGTAGCTCAACCAGGCGGTGGCGCCGTTCCGGAGCCACAAATCGCAAATCACAAATCGCAAATCGCAAATGGGCAGAGCCCTGACACCTTTTTGCGCGGCGCCGTTGGCACAGCGAACTTTGCTGGATTCATCCGCGACCTCGGCGAATACAACCCCGTCCTCGAGGGCCGCAGCGCTTTCCTGATTTACGAGAAGATGCGGCGCTCGGATGCAGATGTGAAGGCGGCCTTGCTGGCGTGTAAGCTGCCCATCCGGGCGGCCGACTATCAGATCGTGCCCGGCCTCAAGGAAAATGAGCAGGGCTTTAAGCTGGCCAAAAAGATCGCCACCGAGGTGCGAGAAAACCTATTGGGCGGCCTCGAATCGCCCACCAGCACGGGTTGCTGGGTGACGCAGAACTTCGAGACGGTGAAAGAAAATGCGCTGCTTTGCCTCGATTTTGGCTGCGCGGCGCACGAGGACTTGTGGCATATCGACGGCGACAAGGTGCGCTTGCGCAAGCTGGCGCCTCGCCTGCCCTACACTTTTTACCGCTACCACGTCGATGAGGACGGCGAATCGCTGCTCTACCTCGAGCAGTACGGCTACCGGGGAAACAACTTCGTCAACGTGCTGGTACCGGCCGAAAAGATTGCTTACTTCGTGAACGACATGGAGGGCGCGTATTTCTATGGCCGGTCAGTGTTGCGTGCGGCTTATCAGCACTGGTACATGAAGAGCCACATTTACCGCATCGACGCCATCAGCGTCGAGCGCAATGGACTGGGCGTGCCCACCATCAAGCAAGGGCCCAACGTTTCCGCTGAGGACCGCAAGGCAGCGCAGCAGTGGGTGCAGATGCTGGCGGCCCACGAAAGTACCGGCCTTTCGCTGCCCAACGGCTGGGATTTCCTGTTGACCGGGGTTACGGGGCGGGTGCGCGATGCGGCGTCTTCCATCCAGCATCACAGTGAAATGATCTTGCGCTCGGTGCTGGCAAACTTCCTTTCCCTCGGCACCACGCAGACCGGATCGCGCGCCTTGGGGGCCTCGATGCGCGATTTCTTCTATCTCTCGCTTGAAGCGGTCTCGCGCAAGATTGACGAAACCATATCCAACACCTCCATCCGGCGCCTGGTGAATTACAACTACACGCCGCAGCCCGGTAGGGCGCTGCCCTACCCGCGCCTCGTAACCTCGAATATCGTCGTGATTAATCCTCTCGAGCTGCTCGAGGTGGCGAAGGACGTGGGCAAGTTCGACGTGGACCTGCTCCAACCGGACGACGACATGGAGAATTGGATCCGCAAGAAGTGCGGCATGCCGCTCAAGTCGAAGACGTCACGAGCCCGCTGGGCGCCCATCCAGACGCGCCTTGAGGAGCAAAAGGAAGGAGCGGTCCCTGTCGAGCCGGGGGCCACGCCTGAACTGGATGCAAAAGGCAGTCGGGGAATAGTGAATGGTGAATGGAGGGCTGCGAGATGAGACCGGGATTCGGAAGTGAGGAAAGGCCGTTCAGGTGGGGCTTGTTCATTATCCTCCTCGTGCTTTACGCGCTTTTTCTCAATCCGCGCTGTTGGCCGCAGGAAGTTTCAAGTGTAAAGGCTAAAGTCTCGGCCACAGGGCCACTGCCCGTAGCGAGCAAAAGCCTTGAGCCTTTGCCCTTTATACTTCTTGCCTACCGGGTTAATCCATATGTCCAGCCGAAATTGAAGTTGATCGGATGGAACGATGCGCCCCCGCAAAGCGCCGGGCCGCACAATGCCGACCAGGTGCTGCTGAGCGCTTATGATGCCCTGAACGGTGCGTTGAAGGCCAACGCCACGCTTAGCGGTGGGAGTACCAATCCCACGCCGCACAATGCCGACCAGGTTCTTCTGGCGAGTTACGACTCGACCAACGGCGCTCTCCGAATCAACTGTGTTGTGGGCTGCACCGGGAGCTTCCAGGTTAATGGCACGGGGCTCATAAGCTCCAGCACGATCAATTTCCAGTCGAGTTCGGCGACGAACGGTCTAACTCTCACCTTCTCCAACCCATCGGCGGGCAACATCCAGCTTGGGCTAGCCGGGACGCTGGGCGATGCGGGACTGAGCAATGCCTATTCTGGCGTGGGCGCCTGCGCCGCCAATACCTGGGCCAGCACGCTCGGCAGGAACGCAGCCCCGACTTGCACCCAACCCGCAATCTCAAACCTGACAGCGACGATAAGCTCCCCTCTTCTTCTCAATTCAAACACGCTTTCAATCCAGCAGGCGAACGGCTCCGAGAGTGGTTACCTGCTGTCCGGCGACTGGACGGCATTCAACAGTAAGCAGGCGGCACTGACGTTCAATTCGCCGTTACAAAATTCATCCAATACGATCTCCTGTCCGAACTGTGAGGTGACGACAAATAAGAATGCCAGTAACGGCTATGCGGGGCTAAGCGGTGGATTGCTCTCCGCATCCCAATTGCCCCCGCCCACCGCCTCCACTCTGGGCGGCATCGAGTCGCTGGCGCAGACTGGCCATCAATGGATCAATTCGATTTCGACCAGCGGCGTACCTGCCGCAAGCCAGCCAGGCGTGGCTGATTTAAGTGACACTCCCTCACGCGGCCAGGTCCTTGCCGGCCCATCCGCCTACGGTGCATCGGCAGCAACGGGAGCCTACCGTGCTCTCGTCCCACAGGATATTCCATCCGGTCTTCTCTCCTGCGCCGTTCTCGATAACGCGATTTGTACCTCAAGCGTGGACGCTTCGGGCAACCCTAACTTTCTGGCTGCGGATTCGACGGCTCCCGGAGTGGATGTGAACGGGGGGACGACACCGCTTATCTATTTCGTGGGCGGAGTTTATCAGCAAATCAATTCTCAGCTTACGGCTACGCCTGCCACGCCTGCAAGCGACACCGCCTACTTCATCATTGTCAAGCAGGATACGGCGCACGCGAATCCGGTGAGCGCGGACCTTGTAGCCACGAACATTGTCCCCGTCTATCAATACACAGCGCCCACCTGCTCCTCGGCAGCAAGCGCTTCCAACCCGCATTTCTGGTACAACCTCGCTTCGAATACCGCTGAATGGTGCACCAGCAATGGCGGCTCTTTCTCCACGCAGCCAAGCCTTGTGCTGGGCGTCGCGGTGGTGAGTTCGACGCCCACCGTGGTTGCAGTCCTTGCGGAACCTTATCGCCTCAACCCCTACAAAAGGTTCGAGACTTTTGGAAGCGGGGTTGACGGCGTGCTGACGGTGACCGGTTCGACAACCGTAGACGGCGCGAAGCAATACTCCTTCGTGCTTATTGACGGCAATTCGGCTGTTCTTACTCACACGTCATTTTCGAGTAATCAGATAGGCCGAGGGTTGGTGTTTAAATCTCAGAATCCTGTTTTGCTGGTGAACAGCGGCGCCATCAGCACGGTTGGCATTGGAGCGGGCGCTGCAGGAGTGAGTTCCGGTGCGGGCGGGGGCGGCAGCAGTGCAGGTTTTGGCAGCTTGCAGGGCGGCGGAGGAGGCGGTGGCGGGGCTGGAGCTACAAACTCGGGCGGCGCTGGGGGATGCGTCTTCCGATTTGCTGACAACAATTGTAACGCAACTGGCTACGGCGCTGGCGGCACGCCGACCAACAATGGGGGCAACGGTCCAAACGCTGGCGGAAGTGAAACGGTTTTGTCCATCCCGAATGTTCCGATACTGGAGGGATTCTCTCCCTCTGGCGGAAATGGTGCAGGCGACGGCTCTAGTAATGGGGGCCGGGGAGGTTACGGTTCAGGCACCTTCACAATGATGGCTCCTTCGCTTTTAGTTGCCTCTCCATCTTTCATAAGTTCGAATGGCGCTAACGCATCCAACGCGGCAGGTGGAAATGCCGGCGGCGGTGGAGGAGGCGGAGGTGGTATAGCTCTAGTCTATGCTGGATATATCACAAACGGTGCTGGGGGCACTTACACGCCCACCGCGACCGGAGGCGCCTACGGAGCCGGTGTCGGCACTGGCGGACATGGCGGCGCGGGCGGAAACGGGACGGCGCTGGCGATCAAGTTGTGGTGAGAGGATTGATTGATCCGGAGATCGGTTGATCGGGAGATCGGGCGAAGTGCGGAAAATCGAAACTCGCAACTCGGGGCGATTTGCGGATTTCGAGTTTCCTGGTCATCCGATTACCCGATCACCAGATCCGCTGTTGAGAGGCTGAGCATGGCAACGAAAAAGGAAGGCGACGGCGAGCATCCCAGTTCGCACTATCTCGTGGTTGAGGACGCGGAAAGGTTTGAAGGGTAAAGGCTATGGCAGACAGCGCAAAGCAATTTCTAGTGATCGACAGCGACGGCAAAGGGCATTTGCCCGTGCGCGACTCTGCGGATGGGCCGCTGAACCACCATTTGATGGGCGCGGCTTGGGCGGCGCTGCACGGCGGATACCGCGGCAATAAGTATGAAGGGGAAGGAAAGGCTGAGGCGATTGCGGCGCTGAAACGGCTTTACGAGTCTGAGGGCATGGAAACGCCGTCAACAAATTCTGAAGTGTTAAGTGTAAAGGGTGAGACTGGGGACTTTGCCTTTATCCTTCACCCTTCAAACTTTCCCCGTTTCGTCGCATTGCTGGCGGATGTTCCAACCTCCGGCCTGATTCGCATTCCCATTGCAGTCACCGGCGACTGGAAGGGCGCCGAGAAAGGGTTCTCAATTGGGCTGGACGACTTGAACGAGATCCGGGAGAACTTCGCCAAGAAGCCCACAGGCGAAATCAACGTGGATTATGAGCACGCCTCGGAAGTGCCGTTCGGGACGGGCGGGCCGGTGCTCTCGGCGGGGCGGATCACGAAGCTGGATGAGCCGGAGCAGTTCGAAAAGAAGGTGTCAGGTGTCAGGGGCCAGGTGTCAGGTGAAGCCCCTGGCACCCGACACCTGGCACCTGGCACCTACATTTTGTGGGGTTGGTACGAGCCCACTGACCGCGCGCGGCAATTGATTGCCAGCCGCGAGTATCGCTACATTTCGCCGGCGATTCGGTGGGGCGCGAGAGATAAAGTGACGGGCAAGGCCACGGGGACGGTCCTCACCAGCGTGGCGCTGGTGAATAAGCCCTTCCTCGAAGAGATGCCTGAAATTCACCTTTGTGAAATGCAGGATTCAGGATTCAGGATTCAGGATTCAGGGAGACGAACGGACAGGGTTTTCGTGAGCTTGCAGCAGTTGCACGTTCCCGGTCCGGTCAATCAAGTTTCGGTTGCGTACCAACAACCAAAAACGGATTCAGCGGGCAGGAATAAGGATTCAGGACCTGAATCCCGAATCCTGAATCCTGAATCCTGGTCTGCGAAGGAGAAGCAAATGGCAAAGACTCTTAAACTGAAGTGCCTCACCGACGAGCACCTCGAAAAGCACCAGCTCGAGCCGGAGTATAAAGGCAAGATCGGTGTGTTCGATGGTGAGGAGCTGATCGGCGTCGCCCCTCCGCCCGACGGCTGGGAGCCGAAGGATGGCGGCGGGGACGGTAACGGCAAAGACGGCCAAAAGCTAGCGGAACTGTTCGCTACTGAAATCGGGCTGCCAGGGAAGTCGCTTGTCGATATTGCTGCCCTGGTGAAGCGCGGGCAGGAAGTTCCGCAGGACCAGTTTGCGGCGCTTTCGGAGGCCATTCACGAAGGCCGGCTCAACCTTGTGGAAGCTGGCAAGCTCGCGGACACTGGGCGCGTCAAGTTCTCCACCATCCTGCAAGCGCAGGAAGCGGAACGCAAAGTGGAAGCGGCGGTGAAGGCGGGCAAAGTGCTGCCCAAAAATCGGGCACAAGCCCTGCGCGTCGCGCTTTCGGATGCGGGAGCCTTCGCCGCGCTCGTCGAGCAAGCGCAGCCCGTGGTTGATCTGCGCGCTCACGGGCATGCGGGTGGCGGCGAGCAGCCCACCGCCCAGCAGGCATTGATGGCGGAAGTGAATGCCTACGCCAAAGAGAACAAATGCTCGGTGAGCGTGGCGCTCTCGGAAGTCACCAAGCGGCAGCCCGAACTGTGGCGGGCCTACTCGGAAGAGATCGTCACCGCGGTCGAGGCCGTGCAAGAGGAAGAGTAACGAATCGGGAGATCGTTTGATCGTGTGAGCAAGTCCGCTAACCGGCCTGTTCTCCCGATCTCCGGATCCCC
>Ga0181524_10005263_pt1 | contig 11631 bp, 14 predicted proteins | sample PEATcosm2014_Bin_34_FD_119761 | JGI IMG/M metagenome (GOLD analysis project Ga0181524, IMG submission 119761) | Peatland microbial communities from MTU Mesocosm Facility, Houghton, MI, USA - PEATcosm2014_Bin05_60_metaG | ecosystem: Environmental > Terrestrial > Soil > Wetlands > Peat | place...
AGTTTGTTAGTCGACGGGCGTGGCGTCCCGCTGTCGCTCGTCGCGAGCGGGGCCAACGTGCATGACGTGAAGCTCCTGGCGGCGACGCTCGACCAAGTGATCCGCGCACGACCGGCACCCCGTGCGAAAGCACCCCAGCATCTCTGTGCCGATGCGGGTTACAAGGGAGCGGCCGCCCGGCAAGCGGTGGAGAAACGTCACTATCGGCCCCACATCAAACAACGGCGAGAAGAAGCGGATGCGAAGCGTAAGCGGCCAGGTTACAAGGCTCGGCGCTGGGTGGTGGAGCGAACCCACTCTTGGCTCAACCGATTTCGCAAGCTGTTAGTGAGTTTTGAAAAGACCCGAGAAGGCTACGTCGCGCTGTTGGCCTTGGCTGCGGCGATGATCTGTTGGCGCCAGACGATTATTATTTACGGATAAGCTCTTAACGCATCAAGGACACCCTCAATGTCCCGGACGCGAAAAGGAGGGATTTCCTGGCGATGCGAGCGGTGGTGCAGCGGGTCAAGCGGGCGGAAGTCCGAGTGGGCGAAGAAGTGGTGGGCCGAATTGGGTTCGGTGTTGTCGTGCTGTTGGGGGTAGGGAAGAACGACACGGAAGCCACCGGTGAGGCCTTGGCGGAAAAGATCGCGAACCTGCGGGTTTTTGATGACGACCAGGGAAGAATGAATCGATCGCTGCTGGAAGCCGGGGGGCAAGCGCTCTGTGTGTCGCAGTTCACCCTCTTCGGCGATTGCCGAAAGGGCCGGCGCCCGAGCTACGACCAAGCCGCGGCTCCCGATCAAGCTTTGCTCCTCTACGAAGGATTCGTTGCATCCCTGCGCCAACGGGGAATCCCCACGGAGACGGGACGGTTCCGCGCCATGATGGACGTGGAACTGGTCAATGACGGGCCGGTGACTTTGTTACTCGATTCGGATCGGTTGTTTTGACTCCGCATTGGAACCGGGATGTAATGCTGACCAGCGGTAGGTGGCAGGTGGACACGCTGCGGTAGGTAGTAGAGGGCACGTCGGGACTTACCCCACCTACGACCTGCCATCTACGACCTACCGTTCTCTACAGCGTAATCTCCATGACTTCAAATGCCGCGCGGGTGTTGGGGAAGCGAGCCCGGGCGCGTTCCTGTATGGCATCAATGGCGCGATCGTCGCTGTCGGGGTCATGGTGGAAGAGGATCAACTCTTTGACCCCGCTTTCCAGGCACACATTTACCCCTTCCTCCCAGGTACTGTGACCCCAGCCTTTCTTTTCCCGCTCGAGTTGGGAGCGTTCATACTGTGAATCGTAGATCAGGATGTCGGCCCCGCGGCTGATCTCGCGCAAGGTTCGATCGCCCCGGGGATCTCCCGGCTCGTTATCGGTGGCGAAAACGATCGATTTTCCATTGTTCTCGATGCGGAAACACAAGCATCCCTGGGGATGGTTAATGCGGGCGGGTTGAATGCGAAAATCATCCAACGGGAATGCCTCGGTGGCAATTTCCGTGTAGCTACGCTTCGCGCGCATGGCGGTCATATCCACGGGGAAGTAGGGGTGGGTCATCTGCCCCCCCAAGGTCTCCTCCAGAGAGGCTCCATGAGGCCGGAATGAATAGATGTGGAATTGATTGGCCTCATTATAGAGCGGAAAGAAAAAGGGCAAGCCTTGGATGTGGTCCCAGTGAAAATGCGTGATCAGGATGTTGGCGCAGATGGGGAGGCCCGCAAACTCCTTCATCAACGACTTCCCCAGCATTCTCAGACCACTGCCACAACGGCGATGAGCAGGGAGCCTGCGTCCGAACGAAACTCCAGGCAGGGGGTATTCCCTCCGTACCGTAAATTCTCAGGTTGCGGAGTGGGTGTAGAACCTCGCACTCCCCAGAACCTTAGGCGCATAACTAAGTCCTTTATAGACCGACAAAGGCGAGAGCCGTTACTTCCTATACCAGATTCTACGGATTACGCCAAGAGGAAATTTAGAAAAAATTCAGACTTAATACTGTTTCGGTATCGGGGTTACGCCGCCCTGGCAGAGTATCAGACGGAAGTCGTGTCGGGGATTGGGTGGCGAAAGAGGACCTTGATATCTTTGCGCCAGGAATCGTTTATTCCTATGAGAATAACTTCGATCTTACTATCGAAGTAACGCAGGAGTTTCTCCGTGGTGGAATGGAAGCGGAAGGCGGGTGAAACCAGATACAGCAGAGGAGCCGCCGGGGAAAGTTCGCAGTCCTGGAAGTAGCCAAATTCTTGAAACTGCGTGCGCTTCTGAAGCCAATTCACGCGCAGCCAGTAATCCAGCCCCTGGAGGGGGAGGTTGATTTCTTCATGGACCTTGAGTTCCACCACTGCCAGCCGTCCCCTGCGCGTCGCCGTGAGAAGGTCAATGACCCCTCGATCGCTCCCCGAAAACGCCGGAACCTGCGGATACACATGCTCGGGCGAAAGCGCCGGATCAATCCGGGTGATGTCCTGGAAGAGGAGGCTTTCCAACCATCGCTCGGACTGAAGCCTGTAAAATTCGTGCTGAGGGTTGGGGCTATCCGCGCATCGAATGCTTTGAACCTCGCGGAGAAAATTTCTGAACTCATCGTGGCACGATTCGTCCAGCCGGCGAACGCTGCCCTCGAGGCCGAAATGGATGCGCGGCGCCAGTTGGCCCTCGATGCGAGCCACTTCCAACCCCGCGATGCGCAGTGAGGAGAAGGTTCCGGTGGAGTCGGGAACGATGTTGATTCCCACGCTCAGGTCGCCCAACATGTCGTGGAGCAGGCTGGCGTGATTCTCCTTCAGCAACTCTGCCTGACGCCGCGCCGCCAGCCGAGTCTCAACATTTCCGTAATCCTTCAGGTCAACCAGGGTGGCAGAGGGCTGGCCCACGCGCCATTCATAGATCTCCACCTTCAAGGCGCGGGGGTCGAGATACGCAGCTCGATGGGCAATCACGCTGACGGCAGCGGGCGGAAGAAACAGCTTCAATGGCGCAATCGCCACGCGGTCTGTCTGGCTGCGTAGCCAATCCAACCAGATGAGGCCGAAGGCCAGCACGCCGTCCGCGGCGGCGCTCCCTTCTTCTTCGCTCAACCCCAGGAACGCCCAGGCGGTGCGGCCTTGCCTCGCCATCCCGCGGGTGTACCAGGCCGAAAAAGAGTGCTCGCGGTCGGAACGGTTGCTGACACGTTCAAATTTCCATCCGCGGTAATCGCGCTCCAGCAGGGCGGTGAGTTGCTGGCGGAATCCCGTGCGCCCGGCGGCGCGGCTCACGCCCGCCAGCGCGCGCAACTCGCGAAACTCCAGCGTCGTGGTTTCGCGCCCCCCGGGCTTGCGCACGAAGATCCCGAAACGGTCCCGGTCGCGGTAGGCCACCTCCTCCACGCGCCGGGAGATAGATCTTCCCGAATTCCAAGCGCTGAAGAGCAGTTTGCCGTATTCGATGGTCAGCCGCCACTGAGCGGCGGTCAAGTCCATCAACTCGACCTCGTTTTCCACCAGCACGGGATGATGAAGCTTTTGCAGAAGAGCTTCAATCTCGCTTTGCAGTTCGCGGAGGGGCTCGGGTTGGGGAGAGGCGGGCATGGTTCGCGCCTGTCATTATAGCCGCAGGCACATGATTAAGGGGGAGGTAGCGATTCCTGCCTCATCCGCAGCAAGCTACCGCCTCGGCGCGCGGGGCTTCGTAGAGGGTGGCGTGGCGCGCACCTTCCCTCTGCCAAGTAGCGAGCAGCAGGACAGTGCCGGTCGGAGAGACGTGGATGTAGAAGGCACGATCCCCGTCTTCGAGGTCATAGAAGCCCTTGCGGTGCGGATCGGGGCTGGCGTGCGCGCCCGCCACAAGCAGGCAGCGCAGCCTGTCGACCGTCTCCGCCGAATGATGCCGGAGGTTTTCAATCCGAAGTGGGCCGCTCATTTTGAATATCATGACTCTCTCCCTTCGCCCGGAACCACTGCTTCTGAAGGTAACTACGTCTCGAAGAACCAATAAGTTTCAAAAATTCGGGCTTTTCTTTCCGCTGCCAAACCTGATCCGGTTCCTTGTGGGAAAACCCCGCCCCCCAAGCCGGCGGCTGGTCACCGTCACTTCATTAAACGGGAACGGGACCTGTTGGGTAGCCATGTTGCCAGAGAGAACTGATTAGGATTTTCAGTTGGCTTCGCAGCGAGGCAACAGTAAGATAGGCGAGGTTTCAGCGTCATTTGCAGACAGGCGAGAAGGGATGCATTTGCTCTATCTGAAAACGCAAGTATCTTGACGGGTCACGGGGGTTACATTGTATGCGTTACCGCGAGCTGGGCCGTACCGGATGGAAGGTTTCGGAAATAAGCTTTGGCGCTTGGGCCATCGGATCGATGTGGGGAAGGGTTGATGACAACGAATCGCTGGCGGCGCTGCATCATGCTATCGACTTGGGTGTGAATTTCATTGATACTGCCGACGTTTACGGCATGGGGCACAGCGAGCGGCTGATCGCGCGACTCAAGAAAGAGCGGCGCGAAACGATCTACGTTGCCACCAAGGCGGGCCGGCGGCTCTCCCCGCACACTGCGGACGGTTACAATCGGCAGAACCTGCAACATTTCATCGAGGACAGCCTGCGCAACCTGGAAACCGATTGCCTCGATTTGGTGCAACTCCACTGTCCGCCGACCGAGGTTTATTACCGCCCGGAAGTTTTTGGCGCGCTGGACGACCTCACGAAGGAAGGCAAAGTCCGCTATTACGGCGTGAGCGTGGAGAGAGTGGAGGAAGCGCTTAAGGCCATTGAATTTCCCGGCGTTCAATCCATTCAAATCATCTTCAACATGTTTCGGACGCGCCCGGCGGAATTATTTTTTCCAGAAGCGCAGCGGCGGCGGGTGGGAATCCTGGCGCGCGTGCCGCTGGCGAGCGGATTGCTGGCGGGCAAGATGACTCGGCAGACTTCGTTTGGGACCGACGACCATCGCAACTTCAACCGTTACGGCGAGAGCTTCGATGTGGGCGAAACTTTTTCCGGGGTGGATTTCGAAACCGGATTGGCTGCCGTGGAAGAATTGCGCGAGCTCGTTCCCCCCGGCACTACGCTGGCACAGCTCGCGCTGCGGTGGATCCTGATGTTTGCAGCCGTGACCTGCGCCATCCCGGGAGCCAAGCGGCCCTCGCAGGTGGAAGACAACGCCCGCGCGGCTGATCTTCCGCCGCTGACCGATGCGCAGATGGCCAAGGCGCGCGAGGTTTACGACGCTTACATCCGCCAACTCGTGCATCAACGCTGGTGAGGTTGCGGGCAGCGACTAAACATTCGCCATTCCAGGAACCACACATGAGCAAACGTCTTCTCTGCATCTTCTCTTCCATTTTTGTTGTTCTCGCCATCGCGTGCGCGCAAGACACCTCGTACCCGCCGCAGCGCTCACAGATTCCCGGGCCCCCCACCAGCGCGGATTTTCCCAAGTGGCTGGCCGACATCAAGCATTGGCGCATGGAACGGCGCATCCGCATTGGTTATGACGGTTCCGAATACCTCCGGCCGTCGCTGGCCTGGACGCAGTCAAGCTTCATTCAGCCGCAGGTGATGATTCATGACCGCTATTTTTACGATCCGGTGGCGGGCCAATACACTGTGGACCCTTATCTGGATGATTTACAGCGCCGCTACGGAGGCATTGACAGCGTGCTGATTTGGCAGTCGTACCCGAACATGGGGATCGACAATCGCAATCAGTACGACCTGCTGCGCGACATGCCCGGCGGCGTCGCGGGCGTGCGGCAGATGATCGCGGATTTCCATCGCCGCGGGGTGCGCGTGCTTTTTCCGGTGATGGTATGGGACCAGGGTACGCGCGACGAGGGCGTGCCCAACTGGACGGCCACGGCGCGCCTGCTGGCGGAAGTCGGCGCCGACGGCGTGAATGGGGACACGCTCGACGTCGTCCCGCGCGCCTTTCGCACGGCTTCCGACGCCACGGGTCACCCGTTGGCGCTTGAGCCCGAGAGCCTGACCGTGGACCTCGGCCTGCCTTGGAACAATTTGAGCTGGGGTTACTGGGATTATTCCTTTGTGCCCACCGTCAGCAAGTACAAGTGGTTGGAATCGCGCCACATGGTGAACATCTGCCGGCGTTGGAGCCGCGACAAAACCGATGACCTTCAGCACGCCTTCTTCAACGGCGTGGGATATGAGAGTTGGGAAAACATTTGGGGCATTTGGAACGGAATTACGCCGCGCGATGCGGAGGCGCTGCGGCGCGTTGCAACGATCGAGCGCGCCATGGCTCCGCTACTGGTGAGCGCGGATTGGGAACCGCACACGCCCACGCTGCGATATGGAGTTTTCGCCAGCAAGTTTCCAGGGCAGGGCCGGATGCTGTGGACCCTCGTCAATCGCAATGAATATGACGTATCGGGCCGGCAGATGGAGGTCCCGCGCGCGCCGGCCACGCGCTATTACGACTTGTGGCACGGCGTCGAGCTGAAGCCGGAAATTCAGGGAAACACCGCCACGCTGAGCTTCGAAATGGAGGCGCAGGGTTACGGCGCTCTACTCGCTACCACCAGTGAGCCGGATGAGCAATTGCACAAGCTGCTGGCGCGCATGAGCGAGCTCTCGCAGAAACGCTTGCAGGAATTTTCCCATGAATGGAAATTCCTGCCGCAGCAGATCGTGGCCATCGCCCCGACCAAACCCGCTGTCACGGCCCCGGCGGGCATGGTGCGGATCCCCGGAGCGAATTTTGAGTTCCGCGTATCCGGCATCGAAATCGAAGGCGGCAACGATGTCGGCGTGGACGTGCAATATCCCTGGGAAGACGCGCCGCGGCGGCATCATCTGTGGACGCTGAAAATCACACCGTTCTACATCGACAAGTTCCCGGTGACCAACGCGGAGTTCAAGAAGTTTGTTGATGCCACGCACTACCACTCCAAGGACGATCACAATTTCCTGCGTGACTGGCAGAATGGCACGTACCCGGAGGGCTGGGCGAATAAACCCGTGACGTGGGTTTCACTCGATGACGCGCGCGCCTATGCGGCATGGGCGGGCAAACGCCTTCCCCACGAGTGGGAGTGGCAGTACGCCGCGCAGGGAACGGACGGACGCCTCTACCCGTGGGGGAATGAGTGGAACGCCGCCGCCCCTGTGCCGCCGGTCGAGATGCGCCGCGTGATGCGCGCGCCCACCGATGTAGACGCCTACCCGCAAGGCGCCAGCCCCTTTGGCGTGATGGACCTGACCGGCAACGTCTGGCAGTGGACGGAGGAGTTCACCGACCCGCACACGCGCGCCGGAATTCTGCGGGGTGGAAGCTATTACCAGCCGCAAGGATCGATGTGGTATTTCCCGCAAGCCTACAAGCTGAATGAGCATGGGAAGTACCTGCTGATAGGCCCGGGCACCGACCGGTCCGCCACGGTGGGATTCCGCTGCGTGGTGGATGCGGAGTGATCAAGACAGGTGCTAGGGGTTAGTGGCGAGTGCCCAGTTGGCAGCGGCTAGCCACTAACCACCAGGCACTTACCACTGCTTTACAGATGTCCGCCCGCCAGGCTGAAGAGCAGCACGGCGAGAACTACCAGCGTGATTCCCACGTACAACCGGTCGCGCTCCAGCGCGAAGGCGACGACGGAGAAAGCCACGCGCGCCACAGGAGTGGCAATCAAGATCAAAAGCCCGAGTTGAATGATATTGCGCCCACGAAACGAGGCGGCGCGCCGGAGAATCCCCGAAAGCGTGCGCAACTCCTCTGGCTCGCCCACGAAGTGGCGATAGTGGGGAATCTCACGGCCGTGCCGCGCAAGAAAGATAGCCGCGCCGAAGGTGACGACCGCGGCCGCCACCAGAACACCGCTTCGCAGCAGGTTGCCGATGATGATCTCGACTCGTTGATCCGTCCAACCTGTTGCCGGTTTGTTCATCTCAAAGTTTTCCTGTCAGACCGTGATAGATCATCTCCACCGCCAGCACGGCCACCACGGCGGAGAACACCAGTCGCAGCGAAGCCGTGCGGGTCCTGGGCAGCAGGCGCGCCCCCAGCAGTGAGCCCAGCAGAACCCCCAGCATGACGGGCATCGCGAGGCCGGGATCGATGTACCCGCGTTGTAGATAGACCCCCGCGCTGGCGGCGGCCGTGACGCCGATCATGAAGTTACTGGTGGTGGTGGAAACCTTGAAGGGGACGTGCATCACCTGATCCATGGCGATCACCTTCAGTGCTCCGGAGCCGATGCCCAGGAGGCCGGAGAGCGTCCCCGCCACGAACATGAGGCTGAAGCCCCCGGGAACCCCGCTCACGTGGTAGCTCTGCACGCCGGCGATGGCGGGATAAGTTGAGTCTAGTTCCAAAAAACTTGCCACGCGGTTGGGAGGGGCATCGACGCTACGCGGAGCCGTAGGGCGGCTGGAAGTGTAAGCCGAGTAGAGGAGAACGATTCCCAAAATGAGGGCAAGCGAGGAAGTCGCCAACCGGGTGGCGAGGAAAGCTCCCACTACCGCACCCACCGTGGTGGCGATTTCCAGAAACATCCCGATGCGGATGTTCGTAAAGCCTTCCTTGACGTAGGCGGCGGCCGCCCCCGAGGAAGTGGCGATGACGGAAACCAGGCTGGCGCCAATGGCATAACGGATATCGACTCCAAACGCCAGCGTGAGAAGTGGCGTGATGACAATGCCCCCGCCCAGTCCGGTCAGCGACCCCAAGAGGCCCGCCACCAGCGAGCCCAGGAGGAGCAGGAGCGTGAGTTCGAGGGTGTTCACTGTTAAGCTTATGCCCTTGGTGAGATGGAATTTGAAATAGTATTGATTACATTACGTTTTCCGGATGGCTTTCAGTCCTTCACCGTAGGGAAGCCGGCTTCGGTCCAGCCGCGCCAGCCGCCGTCCATGGAGATGACGTTGGTATAGCCCATCTTTTGCAAGTTGTCCGCCACCAGCGCGGAACGATACCCACCCCCGCAGTAGAGCACGATGGGAGTCGCCTTGCCCGGCACGGCATTCTCCATGTCGCGCTCGATGATACCCTTGCACATGTGAACGGCGCCGGGCAGATGGCCTTTGGCCCATTCGTTTTCCTCTCGCACGTCAATGAGTTTGAACGTTTCCTTGGCGTCGAGCCGCTGCTTGACTTCCTGGACATTGGTCTCGCGAATGCGCGTTTTGGCGTCGTCAACAAGATTCAGGAATCCCGGTGCATGCTTCATCATGATCCTCCGTACCACGCAAAGTATAGTGCTGTATGCAGAGCATTATGGCTTATGCGGGCGGAGAGGGGAAGGGGAGTCTTTAGCGCCCCGATCTAAGCAAGAGATACATCCAAGGTTATGACAACCCGCTTTTCTCTTGACGTTGGATTGAATTATGAATTCTAAATTATTAATTATTAACATACTATATTGACTGCAATATGACGATTCATAATTCATCATTCATAATTTCTAATTGGTCGCGGCGGCTTCAGCGTACGCACTTGCTTGGTTCAGCCGCTCGATGGAAGCTTGATCCAATTTGAGCTCGGTGGCGCCGATCAGATCGTTCAGTTGTTCCAGGTTCGTAGCGCTGGCGATGGGGGCGGTGATTCCCGGCCTTGCCATCAGCCAAGCCAGCGAAATTCTTGCGGGGGTTGAGTGGAGCTCCTGCGCGACTTCATCCAGAGCCCGGAGGATGCGAAATCCCCGGTCATTGAGATACTTTTTCACGAACGGGCCCCGCTTGGTCGCGGCCAGATCAGATTCCGAGCGGTACTTGCCCGTCAGGAACCCGCTCGCCAGGGAAAAGTAGGGGATCACGCCCAATCCGTTCTCGCGGCAAACCGCCTCCAATTGGGATTCGTAGTCGGCGCGATCGTAGAGGTTGTAATTGGGTTGGAGACTCTGGTAGCGGGGGAATCCGTATTGATGGCTCACCTGCAAGGCTTCCCGCAGCCGCTCGGCCGGGTAGTTGGAATCGCCGATGGCCCGGACTTTCCCCTGCGTCACCAATTGCGCGTAGGCTTCCAGGGTTTCCGCCAAGGGAGTCTCCGCATCATTCGTGTGCGACTGGTACAAATCGATGTAGTCGGTGTGAAGGCGTTTGAGCGAATCTTCCGCGGCGCGCATGATGTAAGCTTTGGAAAGCCCCTTCTGCCCCGGACCCATTTCCACTCCCACTTTGGTGGCGATCACCACCTGCTGGCGCTTGCCGCGGCTTTTGAGCCAATTCCCCAAAATGGTTTCCGACTCGCCTCCCTGGTTGCCTGGAGCCCACTTGGAGTACACGTCGGCGGTATCAATGAAATTGAACCCGGCCGCCACAAAAGCGTCGAGCAGAAGGAACGAGGTGGGCTCATCCACCGTCCATCCAAAAACATTTCCCCCGAAAGCGAGCGGCGATACTTCCAGCCCCGAATCCCCCAGTTTGTGCATTTTCATGTTTGCCTCCTCCATATGATTATATGCTTTCGGATCGAAAAAGTGATGCGCGGTAGGGGTCGCCGCGGCTCCCCGCTGCTTATCGGTTCATCTCAACGATCGGGACACATCCACGTTGTTGGTCCACCCTCCTCGCAAAAGTAGGAATAAAATATCTTGACTTACAAACATCATAAGGGCAGGATGTAACGCAGGGTAGGTGCCCAATGAAGATCGAAACCAGCGTCGTCACGACCAAGGGACAACTGGTTATTCCCGCTCGCCTGCGGCGGCGATTCGGGATCAAAAAGGGGACGAGGGTCACTTTTGTCGAAGATGCCGGGCGTATCATCGTTCAGCCCGTCACCCGCGAATTCATCCGCGGCCTGCGCGGATCGCTCCAAGGGGAACCATCCGCGTTCGCCGCCCTGCTTGCGGAGCGCAAGCGCGAGCGCCGGCTTTGATGAAAATCGAAACTCGAAATTGGAAACTCGAAACGCCCCTGCGAGGTGAGAGGGTTAGCACGAGCCTGGGTGCACTGGGTGAATTTAGAATTAGGCGCTACTGGTGTAACCCCCTCACCCGGCCCGCCCCGGCCGGAGACAGCGCCGGTTGCGGTCCACCCTCTCCCCCAAGGGGGCGAGGGTTGTAAGTTCAAGTCCATGCGGGTTTGCCTATGAAAACCTACGTGTTGGACGCGAGCGCCCTCATGACGTTTTTCGAGAACCGCCGGGGGGCCGACAAGGTCGAAAAACTCCTGGTTGACGCGGCGGATGCCGAGCGCCCGCTCGCGATGTCGGTGGCCAACTGGGGCGAGGTCTATTACGCGATCTGGCGCGCGCACGGAGAGAAGGCAGCCACCGCCAAGGTGCAAGAGATTGCTCAGCTTCCCATCCAGGTTTTCGACGTGGACATGGAACTGGCCAAGCTGGCCGCCAGCCTCAAAGCTCAGCACAATCTTCCCTACGCCGGCTGCTTCGCCGCCGCCCTCGCCCAAGCCCGCAAGGCTACCTTAGTCACAAGCGACAAGGACTTCGAACGCGTGGGAACCGCCCTCAAAATCCTCTGGGTCTGAGGTCGCAGGTTGTAGGGCCGAACGGCGCTCGGCCACGGGCGAGCGCCGTCGTTGCCGCCACAATTGACCGGAGGCTGGGCATCAAGGGAAAAGCCCACGGACAGTAGCATGAACCCCTATCGTGAGACAAACTAAATAACCCATGATTACCGTTCAATGTTTTTGCCTTCACTTATACCGACCGTTTCTGCCAGACTCGCGCCTGGCTG
>Ga0181524_10005266_pt1 | contig 11624 bp, 8 predicted proteins | sample PEATcosm2014_Bin_34_FD_119761 | JGI IMG/M metagenome (GOLD analysis project Ga0181524, IMG submission 119761) | Peatland microbial communities from MTU Mesocosm Facility, Houghton, MI, USA - PEATcosm2014_Bin05_60_metaG | ecosystem: Environmental > Terrestrial > Soil > Wetlands > Peat | place...
CCGGGCTGGCCGAATTGGACGTGCCAGCCTTCCTGGCCCGGCCGCTGCACGGCCAGCCGCAGCGCCGGCCCGCCGGCCGGGCCGTCCTGGGCGGCCGCCGCGGTCGCCTGCGCGCCGTCGTGCTGCTCCAGAATCCATCCGTCCGCCCCCTTGGCGAAATTGCTGTTCGAGAGCAGCTCCGTGGCGCTCAGCGGCTGGTCCGCGGCATTCCATGCGGCCCGGAGCGCCGCCGCGCCGGCGTAGCGCGCCTTGAGCCAGTCGTTCCATTGCCGGGCGAGCTCGCCCTCATAAAAGGGCGGCAGCGCGTCGAGGTTGCCCCAGAGCCACTCGCGGACCAGGCCGTCCTCGTTGCTGATCTCGATGAGCGCGACCGCCGGTTCCTCCGCGTAGCTTTTGCCGGTGTAGGGATTGACGTGCGTGAGCAGGTCGCGCGCGTATTCGTGCTGCGACTCGATCATCTGCGGCACGAAATGGTCCAACGCCTTATCGAAGCTGATGCCGCCCGCCTCCGGCAGTCCCGGGAAATTGCGCCCCACGTGCAGGTTCAGGTCCGCATAGATGCCGTTCGCCTTCAGCTTTGAGATGAGGTAGTCGAGCCGCTCGAGTTGCGCCGGATCCATCGTGCGCCGGTCGTCCTTGAGCAGCCCGCGCGGCGAGGCGCTGGTGTCCATGTGGTGAAAGCGGACGCAGTTGATCCCGAACCGCGCCATGCGCGGCGCGATCTGGTCAGCGTCCTCGTGCTTGGGGAAGCAGGCCTCGAAGCAGAGATTGACGCCCAGCAGCCGGATGCGCCGGTCTCCGGCCCGGAGATGGCCGTCCTTCGCGACGATGAAGCCGGATTTCCCGGCGGGCTTTTCGAGCCAGCCGCTGAGGTTGGTCAGGCCCGGCGAAACGTCGTTCCATGGAAGCGTGAAGGGAACGAGCCCCGCCGGCGCGGGTGGAGGAACGTTCTCCGCGGCGCGCAGACCGGCGGCCCCGCAAAGACCCAGCATCAGCGCCGCGCAACTGTGGAGGGGCCGGAAACGCCGAACCATCGAAGCACCTTCCTTTCCGGCGCGCGGCGCCGGACGGGGCCGGCCGGATCACTTCGGAGCGGCCCCAGCGGGCTCTTGCACGTCGGTCAGCCGCGATAAGCTGGTCAGCGCGGCGCCGACGTCAATCGTCATCTCGTCTGCGGTGGGGTCCGGTCTTCCCTTCATCGTGTAGCCGATATTCGCCGACTGCGACACCTCGAGCGCCGGCATGGACGCCACGACCGGCAGCTTCTCGGAAAATCCGATTTTCAAGAACCCCTTCTCGACTTTCACTTCGCTCGGCACGGAGGGAATATACTTGGAGCAGTCCACGGAGCCGCTGATCTGCAGGTACTCCGTATTGCCGACGCGGCCGACTTTCTCGAGAGTGACGGTTCCGCTGAGGTCCGCAGTATTCGCCGTCGTCCGGCGGCGCAGCAGGTCCTTCGCCATCAAGTCGGTGTTGACGTCCCAATGATCGCCTGGCTTCTTCCGGTCGGCCGTGCCGAAAAGCTCGTCATCCGTCGGCCCGTTGGGATCCAGCGGAAGAACCACCGTAATGGCCTCCTGAGTCGGCAGAGGCAGGCGGTGGCCGTCCATCTCGGAAATCTCGACCTCGTCCTTCATCGAAACCGTAACGACGCTGTCCTTGCTCGCCAATTCCTTCGCGCCGGCATCGTCCGTCCGGGTCAGTTTCTCGATCTGCAGGGAGAGCTTCGACGGTTTTCCTCTGCCGTCCACCGCGAGGACGGTCACGACGCACTCGCATTCCACCGCGAACTTCACGGATTCATTCTGGAGGACTTTGTCGCCGGACTTGAGGACCTGGGTCCGGGTGCTTCGACCGCTGGCCGACAGGTGGTATTTCAGCCCGACGGCCTGCGGACGGTGCAGGTGGATTGGGTAGTCCTGCGCCAGAAGCGACGCGCACGGCCACAGCGCCAGGACAAGAACGGCCGGCCACGTTATTCCGCCGCGAGAGCATCTCATCGGGTCCGCCTCCTTCCGCCCTGGGCCGATGTCCGGCCGCTTCAAGGCCGGCGCGCGCGAGCGCAATCAGCCGGTCATTTTACCATTTCAGCCCCGCTTTTCAATCCTCACCACAACGGACCGCCGTAAGTTCACCACGACGGCACGACGAGCACGACGAACGCCAAACAACGAACATCAAAAACAGCGGATTGCCGTAACGGCAGTTCCGTAGTGCTCGTCGTGTCGTCGTGGTGAATGTTCGTGTTGTGGTGGAAGAGCGCGTTCGTTTCACCGCGCGCGGCGTTTGCCCTCGGGCCGGATCAGCGCTTCGGGGGACAGGAGCTTTTCGGCCTGCTCGCGCGTGACGTAGCCCAGCTCGAGCGCCGTTTCGCGGATGGACTTGCCGCCGGCGAGCGAGCGCTTGACGATCTCGGCGGCCTTCTGATAACCGCAGACCGTGTCGAGGATCGTGGCCAGCGCGGGCGTGCTCTCGGCGTAGCGTCGGCAGCGCTCCGCGTCGGCGGCGACCCCTGCGACGCATTTCGTGGTGAATGCCCCGATCGCGTTCGGGAGGATCTGCAGCGACTGCAAGAGGTTGTGCGCGACGAGCGGCATCATGACGTTCAACTCGAGCTGCCCCGCCTGCACCGCCAGCGAGATCGCCGCGTCGTTCCCGACCACCTGGAACCCGACCATCGCGAGCATCTCCGGCATGACCGGGTTGACCTTGCCGGGCATGATCGAGGACCCCGGCTGCAGCGCGGGCAGACGGATCTCGCCGAGTCCGGTGACCGGCCCGGAACTCAGCAGGCGGAAGTCGTTGCCGACGCGGATGCACTCCAGCGCCAGCGCCTTGAGCGCGCCGGAGAGGATCGCGAACGGGGCCAGGCTTTGCGTGGCCTCGAACAGGTCCGGCGCGGGCTGGAGGTCGAGCGCGGTCAGGTCGCGGAGCCGGCGGACGACCTCCTCGCGGTAGCCGCTGAACGTGTTGACGCCGGTGCCGACGGCGCTGGCGCCGATGCCGAGGGCGCGCAGGTGCGCCGACGATTCCCGCACGGCGTTCGCGGCGCGCTCGATCGCCGAGGCGTAGCCGCCGAATTCCTGCCCGAGCGTCAGCGGCACGGCGTCCATCATGTGCGTGCGGCCGGCCTTGATGACGCCCTCGAATTCGTCCGCCTTGGCGCGCAGCGCGCGCACGGCCTCGCGGAAGACCGGCTCCGCCTCGCGCAGGAGCATCAGCGCGGCGAGGCGCATCGCGGTCGGCACGACGTCGTTGGTGGACTGGCCGAGGTTCACCTGGTCGTTCGGATGGACGACGGCGTAGTCGCCGCGGCGGCCGCCGAGGATTTCGATCGCGCGGTTCGCGACGACCTCGTTGACGTTCATGTGGAACGAGACCCCCGCGCCGCTCTGGAAGGCGTCCACGACGAACTGGTCGAGCAGTTTCAACGAGATCACGTCATCGGCCGCCTCGGCGATGGCGGCGGCGACCTTTGGCGGCAGGCGGCCGGCGGCGCCGTTCGTCTGGGCGGCGGCCTTCTTGACGCAGCCCGCCGCGCGCACCAGAAACGGGCTGACGCGCAGCCCGCTGATCGGATAATTCTGCACCGCCCGCTGCGTCTGGGCGCCATAATAAGCCGCAGCCGGCACGGCGATCTCGCCGAGAGAATCCTTCTCCCTGCGCATGCTCCCTGACTTCCTCATGGGTTGCTCCCGCGCAATTTCACATTGGAAAATCGAGGGTTGCATCTTAGCAGGAGAGGCGGAGAAAATCTACGAAAGCGCTGGGAGGTGTAAGCGGAGTTCCGCCGGCTACTTCATCAGCTCTCTGCCGGCGTTGAACGCCTCATCGAGCGCGGTGGGATGCTTGACGATGTCGCCGAGCGCGTCAATGGACGGGTAGAAGAGTTCGCCGGTGAGCCGGATGTCCAGGACGACGCACCAGGCGGCGATGACCTGCCGCGCGCACTTGTAGAACCGGTCGTGCTTGAACCCGCCGCAGGAGAGGAAAAGCGCCTTGCGGTCCGGGTTCGCGTGCGGGCGGTTGAGCAGGTACTTGCGCGCCCAGATCGCCTGGCAGCGGTCAATCATGGTCTTGAGCTGCGCGGAGATGTTGGCGAAGTAGATCGGCGAGGCGATGACGAACCGGTCCGACGCGTCGAGCGCCTCGTAGATGCCCTTCATGTCGTCGCCCGCGGCGAACCGGCAGTAGCCGGTCGTGTTGCAGAAGCGGCAGTTCTGACAGGGCAAGAATTTGAGCTCGTTGAGCACGATCTTCGTGACCGCTGCGCCGGGCGCGGCCGCGGCGACGCCGGCCAGCGCGCTGTCGAGGAGCTTTTCCGAGTTCCCGCCCCGCCGAGGACTGCCCGCAAATGCCAGCACCCTGTGCTCCAAGCTGTCTCCTTTGCGAATCGGCGTGATCGGGTGATTATGACCGGTTCCAAAACATCGTAATCGTAATCTTACTCGTAATCGCCGTTTCGCGCTGCTGGCTCATGCCGCTTCGTCACCGCTCCCGCGACGTTGACATCTTGACGCGCCACATAACGAAGATTAGCCTGACGCGCAGTTCCGGTCAAGCGCTGTTGATTCTACCGGTCAGATTCTTGGCCGGCTATGTGCCCGCTGCGGAGTGAAGAATGCCGGTTATTACCTCGCGCGAAATCGGTTTGGCGCTCGATATGCACGGTTGCCCGAACCGCTGCCGGCACTGCTACCTCGGCGCGCGGACCAACAGGGACATGACGCACGAGGACTTGCGGTGGGCGGCCGGACAGTTCAAGAGCTGCGTCAGACCCGGCGAGTCGCGGCCCTTCATCGAGAAGCTTTCCGTCCTCTCCTGGACCCGCGAGCCGGACTTCTCCAACGACTACGAGCGGCTGGCCGAACTGGAGGCGGAACTCGGGGCCGGCAAGCCCACGCGATGGGAACTGCTGAGCATCTGGCGCCTGGCGCGCGATCCCGGGTACGCCGAGTGGGCGAAGAAGACGGGCCCGGACACGTGCCAGATCAGCTTCTTCGGTCTTCAAGAGACGCAGGACTGGTTCCACCGCCGGCAAGGCGCCTTTCAAGATTGCCTGTGTGCAACCGAACGGCTGCTCGAGGCGGGCATGAAGCCGCGCTGGCAGCTTTTCCTGACAAAGAAGATCCTCCCGGACCTTCCGGGGCTGATGCGGTTGGTCGAGCAGATGCGCCTGCGCGAGCGCGTGCAGCGCCTCGGCGGGGAGTTCGGCATTTTCATCCACGCGCCCGAACTCACCGGCGAGGGGCGTCAAATCGCGCACCTCGGGGTCACGCTGGGAGAGACGAGGGCGGTGCCATCGGAGTTGGTGGAGTCAACCCGGAAGCACTTCAAGACCGAGAAGATCTGGACCACAGAGGCGGACACCGTCGCCGAGATTCTTGCTCATCCCGGCGAGCGTCAGCCGGTCCCTTACTCGCAGCCGATGCTGTGGCTTTCCGTGGAGAATAACTGGGACGTATATTCCAATCGCGGCGATTACAGCCCCTGGTGGAAACTGGGCAATCTGAAGAAGGACTCCGTCAGCGCCATCTTCGAGAGCTACGAGACTGACGGGCCGTTGGGATACCGGTTCAACCGTCCCGAGGTCCTGCCCGAATTGGCCCGGCGCTACGGCGATCCGAAGAGCCAGCGGGTGGTGAATACTATCGAAGCTTACTGGCTCGACAACTATTGCCGCGATTTGCTGAGACGGCAAGCGTGAGAGTCACCCAACGGTGGACGTACATTTCCGGGACGCCACACCATGGGATTGGGAAATTCGGTGATTAAAGACCGCAATTTCCCCAGTCTCCCAATCTCCTGATCACCCAATCTCCCTTCCGTCACGTGCTATTCGCCGTCCTCGTCGTCAGTCTCGTCCTCGTCCTCGTCCTCGTCGTCATCATCGTCGGTCTCATCCTCGTCATCAGTCTCATCCTCGTCCTGCTGGTCCGGATCGTCGGAAGGCGGCGCCGGAGGCGGATCGTCAACCGATGGGACATCGGGCAGGACGATGCCGGAATCTCCCTCGGGCCATTCGTCATCGGCCGGCTCTTCCTGCTCGGCGGACGGCGCGGGCGGCGGGGATTCGGGCGGCGGCTCGGGAGGCAGCGGCGGCGGCGCCTGCACGCGTTCCTCCGGCGGCACATACGTCAGCCAGATTTCGCCGAACGCCTCCGCCTGCTCCACGCGGAGGATCTGCTGCTTCACGAGTTCCAGCAGCGCGATGAACGTTCCGATCAGCCGCACGCGCGTCATCTGCCCCTGAAAAACGCCGGCGAAGCTCAGCCGGCCCGCCGCGCGCAGCGTCTCCTCCAGCTCGCGCTGGATTCTTTCCTGGGGCATGGGGTCGAAGACGAACTTGTGGCCGCCGCCGGTCTGCTGGAGGATCTTCGAGAACGCGTCGAACAGCGTCCAGAGGCTGACGCCGGCCGGCGCTCCCGAAACGGGACCGACCGTGCCGTCCGGCCGCTCGCCCGGCCGCGCGAACCGCTCCGACCGCAGCTCGGCCCGGTCGTTCAGCGCCAGCGCCGCCTCCTTGAAGCGCTTGTACTCGAGCAACTGGCGCACGAGCTCCATCCGCGGGTCGTCCGGCTCTTCCTCGGGCATGGGCTCCGGCTCGGGCGTCATCAGGCGCGACTTGATCTCGATCAGCTGCGCCGCCATCACGATGAATTCGCCGGCGACGTTGATGTTCAGCTCGGTCATCAGCTCCATGTACCGGAGGTACTGCTCGGTGATGCGCGCGATCGGGAGGTTCCACAGGTCCACCTCGGCCTGCCGGATGAGGTACAGCAGCAGGTCGAGCGGGCCGCTGTAGGTGTCGAGTTCGACTTTATAATCGAGGCGATCGGTCATGACTTCGGCGGGAATAATCCGGGCGCGGGCGGCTTGAGGCGGCCGTCGGCCACCAGGGGACAATGCACGGGCCCGTTGCGGCGCGAGGAGCATTCGTTGCACGAGATGCACGTGGCGCGCGGCTGCCCGGCGCGGAGCCGCGCGACGAAGTCCGGCTCGGCGATGAACGGGCGCGAGACGGCGACGAAGTCCAGCCCGTCGCCTTCGAGCGCGCGGACCATGACCTCGTAGGAGCGGAACCCGCCGCAGGCGCCGACCGGGACGGCGCCGACCGCGCGCTTGATTTCCACAGCCTGCGTGAGATAGTACGCTTCCTCCTGCGGTTTCGGGTCGCCCTTGCGCATGGGCGCGTAACGCTCGTCGCCTTCGGCCATCCAGCCGCTGACCTCGATGGCGTCAATCCCTTCGGCGGCCAGGGCGCGCGCGGCCTCGCAGCTCTCGCCGAGAGAGAGGCCGTCCTGGATGAAGTCCTCGCAGTTGAGCTTGACGGTGACGGCCAGGTTCGGCCCGGCGGCGGCGCGCGCGCGGCGGAACGCCTCGATCACGAAGCGGCGTCGGCGCTCCGGCGTGCCGCCCCATTCATCGGTGCGGCGGTTGGTGTGCGGCGAGAGGAATTCGCTGAGCAGGTAACCGTGGGCGCAGTGGAGCTGGACGCCGTCGAAGCCGGCCTCGCGGGCGCGGCGGGCGGCCTGGCCGAAGGCGTGGAGCGTTTCCTCGATCTCGCGCGCGGTCATCTCGCGCGGGCGGACTCCGCCGCTGCCGACCGCCACGGCCGAAGGCGCGATCGGCTCGCTGACCAGGTCGGCGGCGACCTGGCGGCCGCCGTGGGCGATCTGCATGAAGAGCTTGACCTCCGAGCGCTCCTGGTGGACCGCCTCGGTGATCTGCCGCCACGGGCCGACCAGTTCGTCGGAGTGGATGCCGCTCTGCGTCGCCGCGGAACGGCCGTTCGGAAGGATGTAGGCGTAGCCGGAAACGATCCAGGGCGCGCCGCCCCGCGCGAGCGCCACGTACATGTTGCGGATCGCGTCGCCGGGCCGGCCTTGCGCGTCGCTGGCGTTTTCGAAGGTGGCAGACCGCGCCAGGCGTCCCGCGACGGTCACCGGCCCCGCGCGCATCGGTCGGAAAAGGATCACGCGGGGTCCCTTAGTTCGACGCCGGCACGGTGATCGTCAACACCGTCCCCGCGCTCAGATGCCCGGCCTGCGCCACGCTGATCTTGTTCTCTTTGGCGATTTCGCGCCACAAATCGCCCTTGCCGAGCACCTTCTCGCTGATCACCCAGAGGGTCTCTCCGCTCTTGACCGTGTAGGTTACCACTTTCGAAGCGGCGGCCGGCTTGGGCGCGGGCGTCGCCGGAATGGCCAATACCGCCGGCGGCGTCGGAAGGCTCCGGGCCTGTGGCGGCATGACGTTGCTGCGCGGCGGCGTCACGTTGTTGCGCGGCGGCTCGTCAACCTTCGGCATGTTCCAGACGACCGGCTTGGCAACGTTGGGCGGGTTGGCGGGCGCCGGCGCCTGGGCGAGGTTGCCGGGCGCGCGCAGCGGCGCAGGCGCGGTCTGGATCGGGGTCGCCGCCGCGACACTCCGGTGCGCATGGCTCGCAGCCGCGGCCAGGTTTTTCTGAAGGAGGGCATCGTCGCTCGAGCCGCTGAAGGAGTAATAGACGAACACCGCCAGGAAGCAGGCGGCGACCGCGCCGCCCACCAGCGCGCCCTTCTGGAACCGGCGGAGCCGCCGGCGGACGATCCACATCTCCTGGTCCGCGCGTTTCTTCAGGTCGGCCGCCTCGCGATCGAAATGCGCGCGCAGCGATGTGAGCTCGGTCTCGCGCGAGTTGAGCTTGTCCTGGAGTTGCCCGACCGCTTTCTCGTTCGACTCGACCTGCTGGCGCAGCGCCGCGGCCTCGTCACGGGTCTTCGAGACGTCGGCCTCGAGTTCGGCGATGTGCTCGCACTTCGCCTCGACGCCCTGCTTGAGCTGCGAGGCGGCGGCGCGCAACTCTTCGAGCTCCGTGTCCGCGCCGGCCAACTGCTGATGGAGCGCTTCCATTTCCCGGATCCGCTCGGACTGCCCCTCGACGGTCGCGGCCAGCGCCTCGACGCGGCCGCCGGCCGCCTCGCGCTCCGCGCGCTCCTCGGCCAGGGACGTCTCTTTTTCGGAAAGCGCCTGGTCCTTCTCGGCCAGCAGGGTTTCCTTCGCGGCCAGCGCCGCTTCGAGTTCGCCGACCCGTTTGCGCAGGGGCGGAAGCTCCGCGTTGTCGGAATTCAGCCGCGTCACTTCCGCGCGCGTGCGCGTCAACTCGGAGGCGGTCTTTCGCAGGTCGGCGGCGATCGTGTCGCGCTCGCCCCGAGCGGCCGCGACCTCCTGCCGGAGCGCCTCGACGTCCGGATGCGGCGCCGCCGGCGCCGGCTCGGGCGCTGCGGATGCCGCCGGGCTCGGCTCGATGACCGCCGTCACTTCGTCGGCCTGGACGGCCGCCAGCTCTGATGTCGTCAGCCCGACGTCCTCGTGCCCCGCGGGCGGCGCGTCGGCCTCTTTCAAAGCCGGCGCGTCGGCGTCGAGAATCTGAAGCGCCTCGCTCCGCAACGGTTCCGGCCGCATGCTCGCGATGATCCGAATTCGGTCGTCAGGATACCCTTTGCGCCGGTAATCATCCACGAATGCGCGTGCATTTCGCATCATTTTTCTCCTCAATACCGCTATATGTTGCGTTTTGTCAACGCATGTAACCCATTAGGTCGAGTATTGTAGCAGAAGCGCGAAAAGTAAGCAAAATCAGGGTCATTCCGCTCGCAAATAGCCAATGAAATCGGCCGCTTTCGCGCAAAGTGGAGATTTCAGCAAGATTCGACAGGGGTGGCGATGAAAAACGCAAATGAGGTAAATCCTGCGGTTGGACAAAGTCCTGTCAGCGGCGCATGAAGATTTTGTCAGGTCGCTGCTGTTGCCGGGAACAGCGCGTCGAGCTTCTTCAGGACTTCGGGCGGAATCTGGATTTCGACGGCCTTGAGGTTTTCTTTGAGCTGCTCGAGTCGGCTGATGCCGAGGATGACGCTGGTGACTTCGGGCCGGCGCAGGCACCAGGCCGCGGCGAGCTGCGCGGCGGTGACGCCTGACTCCGCCGCGATCTTGACGAACTCCTGGCTCGCCTGCTTCTGCTCCTCTTTCCAGTACATGGACATGATCACCGAGTTGGTCTCCGGGTCGGCGGCACGCGTGCCGGCGGGCGCGGGCCGGCCGGGCAGATACTTGCCCGTGAGCGTGCCGTGCGCCAGCGGCGAGAACGTGACGTTCCCGATTCCCTCGCGCATCGTCAGCGGGAAGAGTTCCTTCTCCGGCTCGCGCCAGAGCAGGCTGTAGCGCGGCTGGCTGACGCCCATCGCGCGCGCGTTCATCTGCGCGGCCACCGACTGCGCCTGCTGAATCAGCACCGGCGGCCATTCGCTGACGCCCCAGTAAATGATCTTGCCCTGCTGCGCCAGGTTCTCCATCGCGCGAATCGTCTCCTCGAGCGGCGTGTCCGGGTCCGGCCGATGGCACATGAGGAGGTCCACGTAATCCATGCGGAGGCGTTTGAGGCTGGCCTCGCAGCTTTCGCGGACGTGCTTGGCGGAGAGGCCGCGGTCGTTCGGGCCCGGGCCCATCGGCCAGAAGAGCTTGGTGAGCAGAAAGATCGAAGAGCGCGGGAAGTCCGCCAGGATTTTGCCGAGCGAGATTTCGGCCTGGCCTTTGTTGTAGGCGTCGGCGGTGTCGAAATAGTTGATGCCGTTATCGTAGGCGAAGCGGACGACTTCGCGGGAGGCCGCGTCGTCCATCTTCATGCCGATGGTCAGGTAGCTCCCGACGCCCAGGCAACTGAGCCTGACGCCCGATTTCCCCATCTTGCGGTATTGCATGGCCGCCGCTGCCCCTTTTGAATTTGCCGCAGCGCGAACGAGCAGTGTGCCGTCGCGGAAATAACGGACATGAGTCTAGAACGCGTGATGTCGCGCGCAGTACGCTGCGCGCTCTGGCTGCTTGTAGTGTGCCCGTCAGGGCATACGAAGCAGCGCCTGACGGCGCCACTACAAGCAACGTGTGAGATTCTTCGCTGCGCTCAGAATGACGGCGCATCATGTCAGGTATGCCGCGACGCGAACATCAAGCGTGGCATCCCGAAATAAAATCCATACGTCCAGCCCGCGTCATGCTGAGCGCAGCGAAGCATCTCACACCAAAAATCGTTGCCGCCGCGCTGCGCATGAGATTCTTCGCTTCGCTCAGAATGACGGCGCATTATGCAACTTGTTTCCGGGACGCCGCACTAGCGCCACCAGATCCTGGCGCGAAGGCTCTCGATCCACCGGTTGATTTCGGCGGAGGCCTGGTCGGCTTCGACGGCGAGAGCGAGAAGGTCGTCGGGGCGAATGAGGCGGCGCTCCTGGAGGACCACGAGCTGCTCGCGGCACGCGCCGAGGCTGCGCAGGGCGCGCTTGCAGTTGGCGATGTTGCCGCAGAGGGAATCGCGCTCGTACCCGATGCCGTGGCCGCCGGCGACCTGCGCGGAGACCATCTGGGCGGCGAAGACGGCGCGCCGCGCGTCCTCGTCGTCGCTCCACTTCTGCATGCGCCGTTCGAGCAGGTCCTCCAGCCGCGTCGCGAAATCCTGCGCGCTGACGTAGGCGGGGATTTCGCGGAGCTGCTCGAAGCAACCGACGAGGTCCTCGGCATCCGGGTCATCGTCGAGGCGCTCCGGCTCGGACATCAGCCGGAGCATCTCGTAGGCCTCGCAGTCG
>Ga0181524_10005269_pt1 | contig 11623 bp, 11 predicted proteins | sample PEATcosm2014_Bin_34_FD_119761 | JGI IMG/M metagenome (GOLD analysis project Ga0181524, IMG submission 119761) | Peatland microbial communities from MTU Mesocosm Facility, Houghton, MI, USA - PEATcosm2014_Bin05_60_metaG | ecosystem: Environmental > Terrestrial > Soil > Wetlands > Peat | place...
CTGCGAAGCGAGGTTCAATATCCGCAATCCGGTCTCGCGCTCCATCAAAGCGTTGAAGCCGCCGAAATCGAGCGGCATTGCGTGCGACGCGTCGAGGATCACCCAGTCGTATTCGCGCGCCTCGCTGGTCGCGATCTTGAAGAACGGGTTGCTATGGCCATTGCGGAAAAGGAGCTGCTCGGCCGCGGCGGCCAACCCGACATAGATCAGAAAACCGATCGCGATGAACAAGAGCGCTGATTTGCAGAGCTGTTTCATGGTCGTGCGTCGGTCCCCGGATCAGAATTGCATGTAAATGAATTCCTTCGCCTGCCAGCGTCCCAGCAGCAGCAGGGCAAAGATCCCGGCATAATAGGCGCTCCAGCGAAGCGCGATTGGAGCGTCAGCGAGCCGCTTGAAGACCCGGCGGCGCTCGTCGAGAATTTCATATCCGATCAAGAAGGCGATCAGACCAAATCCCGTCAGCTGTTCGGCCGTGAAGGGATAAGCGGTCAGCAAAGCCGGGAGTTCGTCGATATGCGCGCCGATCTTCTGCAGGACGAGTAGCGCGTCATGGATCGAGGCGGCGCGGAAGAACACCCAGCTAATCAAGATCAAGTGGAAGGTGACGACAATTCGCAAGACCAGGAGCCAAACGCTGTCGCGCGCGTGCGGCAAAGCCTCCCCCGCGCGCCGCCACAGGCCGCGGGTCGCGAGTCCCATCCATTGGTAGAAACCGTTGAGCGCGCCCCAAACGAGAAAGGTCCATCCGACGCCGTAACCGAGCCCGGCATGCCACAGTCCGCTGACCAGGAACACCGTCATGACATTGATGTATTGACGCGCGGGGCCCGCGCGGCTGCCGCCCAACGGGATGTAAAGGTAATCGCGGAACCAGCGGTTGAGCGAGATGTGCCAACGCTCGCCCCAGAACTCCGCGGTGCTGCGCGACAGATACGGGCGGCGGAAATTATCCATCAGGTTGAGGCCGAGCAGCGACGAGATGCCGAGCGCAATGTCGGTGTAGCCGGAAAAGTCGCAATAAATCTGGAACGCAAAGAAATAAGCGCTCATCAGGAGCTCGATCGGCGGGGCAAAGGGCACAATCGAAAAACCGTGATCGACGACCGGGGCAAGGTTGTCGGCGATGACGACCTTCTTCAACAGGCCCCAGCCGATAAGCTGCAGCCCGAGTACAAAGCGATCCGGATCGGCCTGCAGCCCGGACGCGACCTGCGGCAGGAAATTCGTCGCCCGTTCGATCGGGCCGGCGAAAATCTTGGGAAAGTAGGCGGTGAACAATGCCACCTGACCGAGAGTCCGCTTGCCCGAAAGACGCCCGCCATAGATGTCGATAATGTAGCTTGCGGCCGAGAAGGCATAAAACGAGTAGCCGGCCGGGGCGGTAACGCCGAGCCGCGGCATCTTGAGATTTGCCAACAGGTTTGCGTGCTCGATCTCACCGGCAATAAAATCGTAGAACTTGAACGCGATCAGCGACCCCAGCACTGCGATGAGCCCCAGGACCAACAGCGCGACGCGCATGGGCTTTTGCGGCGCCCGGTCCAGGCCCCAGCCGCAGCCAAAGATGACCAGCGTCACCGCGCCGAGATAGACCAGGTTGAAGGGCTGCAAGTATCCATAAAATACATAGCTGGCGAGCAGCAACACCGCCCAGCGTTGCGCGACCGGCGCGATGGCGAACGCCACCAGCGCCAAGGGCAGGAAGATGAAGAAATCGAGCGACGTGAACAGCATGACATCGGGCCTCGGAGCTGCGGTTCGTCTCTCGTCGCCCGTCGGTCGCCCGCGCGAAGCGTGGGCGCCGAGGCGGCCTCAGTAGGTTGCGCCGGACGCCCGCAATTCCTCCGGAACTTGTTCGATCGGGATGCCCCCATTCAGCTCGAGGTAGCTTGCCAACTCTTCGCGCTCCGCGGGAGTGATCTTGATGACGGAATGACTCGGCGTGCTGAGGGTTCCGAGCCACGCCGTTTTGGTCCGCTGTTGCGTCACGACCACTGTGATGATGTGACAGCCCTGGCAATGGTCGAGCGCCAAATCGCGCCCGTCCTTAGGCAGAGTGCGCGTCCAATCGGCGCTTGCCAGGTTTGCCGGGACTTGGGTTGCCAGCAAGGGCATGTGGAAGGAGAGATAGTCGGCAAGTGTGAGCCGTTGCTTATCGCTCAGGCTCTGTACGGCGGGAACGGCTTTGCTGTGAGCGTTGAGGTAGCCCGACCATTCCTCGCGCGCGCGCTTGCCGGTGAGCAACGCCTTGAGTTCGTCAGCGGGTGGCTTGCTGTTGGCTATGTCGGTCAGGAGCGTTCGGCCGCCCGATGGGATGAAAACCAACTCCTCAGCAGTCTGCGCGGCGAGCGGCTGGACGAGGTAACCGCTCAACATCCCGGCGAGGGCGCAGGCGGCTAAAGACATGAAGCGCATGATGATGTCCTTTCACTGATTCCCTGCCCCGGCCGACGCGCTCGGCCAAACCTCACTGGCGCAAGCAGCTCAATCCACAGCGATATGCTCTATGGTCCTGCGGAAATGGCGACGACATCCCCTGACGACGTCTCGGATGATGCGACGTTGCTGCAGGAGAACACCGGCACACGCAGTTCGCGGACTGCGTCCTCGGGCGGAAAGCCGCGCTGGCGCATCCGATCGATCATGTGAACGGCGCCGTCGTCGTAGAACTGCTCGCCGCAGGTGTTGCACACCAGCGCAGGCACGTCTTCGATCACGACCAAGCGGTCATTGTGCCAAAACGCCGAACGCACGCAGGCGTGACGCGTGTTCGTGCTCTCGCAAACGGGACAAGGAGCGGATAGCTGTTGGATGGCGTCCATTGTATGTCCATTCCCATGGTTTCAAGGAGCGCCGAAGGCAGAGCCCCGCCTTCGGATCCTGATCGAGCGAGCTGCGTCAGCTCACCAGCTTCCTGGCCGCCGCCACGATGTGGCCGGCATTGGGACGCATCCAGGTGAACATCTCGGGCGATGCCGGCGGCGGCGCATCCGGAAATGCGATGCGCTTGTAGCGCGCGCCGTCCACGTTCTCCGCCACGCGCGCAATGACCTCGGCGCCCGGACAGAGCGTGTAGTACGACTGATCGAACGTGAGCAGGCGCTTTGTCTTCTGCACCGAGGCGACCAGGGTTTCGGTGTCGATCGGCTTGAGCGAACGCAGGTCGATAGCTTCGACTTTCATGCCCGCCTTTTGCAGTTGATCAGCGGCGTCGAGCACCGACGGCATTCCGGCGCCGGAACTCACGATCGTGAGATCATTGCCGATTGTGCGCACGACCGCCTTGTCGAGCGGCACGGTGTACTGATCGTCGGGAACTTCTTCGCTCAACTGCCGTAAGCCCGCGGGAAAGAGATAAACGACCGGATTGGGGTCTCGGATCGCCGAAACCATCATCCCCTTCGCGTCATAGGGCGTCGACGCAATGACGACCTTAAGCCCGGCGATATGGGCATAGTAGCTGTCGCACTCGTAATCGGAATGCTGTCCGCCGAACCCGGGGCTCTGGCCCGAGATTTCGATGATGAACACTACCGGCATCGTGGCGTCGCCGCCGCTCATGTAATGCAGCTTGCCGGCGTGGTTCTGAAGCATCTCGAAGGGAATCTGACTTCCCTGATAGGGGATGTAGGTGATGGCGGTGGTCCCGACCAACCCCGCGCCAAGCGTGGCGCCGGCCATCCACATTTCATCGATGCCGGTGTTGTTGACGCGGGTGCGGCCGAACTCCTTCTCCAGGTTGATGACCGGCACTCCGGGGCTCGAAGCGACCGCGGGCGTGAGCTCGAAGAGCCAGGTCATGTCTTTGCGCTGGCGCATCTCGTGCTGCACGGCCTCGTATACCGCGTACATAAAACTCTTCTGTGCCATTGTCCTTCTCCTATCTTCGAATGGAGTTGCGGCCAATCCTGCGTTTAGCCGAGCTGGCGCGCCGCAACGGAGCCTTCAACGAACACGTTTTTCAGTCCGTCTTCCGGCTTGCACAGCGGTTGTTTAGCCTCCCACTCGAAGGCGTCCTTGACGTCCTGTTTTGCGGCGGCTTCGATGGCGCTGGCCTTGGCCTGATCAATGACGCCCCACGAGATCAGAGTGTTGCGGCAGATGTCGACCGGGTCTCTCTGCAGCCAATCCCGCAGCTCCCGTTCCGGACGCCATGAGGTGATGGCTTGCGGATCGTAGCCGAAGGAGCCCATTTGACCGACTGTGGCTCCGGGCGCGCCCCAGTGGGCGTAGTAGCGGTAGGTCTTCGCTTCGATCAGGGTCGGCCCTTCGCCGGCGCGCGCGCGTTCCACCGCGTCTTTCATCTTGTTGTAGACCTGCATCACGTCCTGGCCGTCGACGACATAGCCGGGGACTCGGTACATACTCGCGGCAGTCGCAATGTCCTTCATCGGGCAGGAATAAGAATAGTGCGCGAATTGATGGTAGAGATTGTTCTCCAGCACATAAATGAAGGGCAGCTTGAGCAGCGATGCGTTGTTCATCGAGCTATGGAAGGCGGCGGTCGCGTAAGTGCCATCGCCCCCGAACACGACCGCGACCTGTTTGTTGCCCCTGGCTCGGAATGCGAACGCCGAACCGGCGGCGATCACGGCGGCTGGGCCGACGATTCCGTCAGCGCCGATGTAGCCGACCGACTTGTCGGCGAGGTGCATCTCGCCCGCGTACCCGCGGTTGAGGCCGGTCGCCTTGAAATTGTATTCGGCGGCCAATTTCTTCATATCGACGCCTTTCGCGATGGCATGTCCGGTCGGACGATGCGTGCCGTAGATGACGTCGATCTCCTCGAACGGCCCTTTATTGTTCAGCGCGGCGCAGACGCCCGTAGCGACTGCTTCTTGGCCGCAATAGAGATGGATCAAATTGCGGAAGCTGCGGTCGCCCAGCATTTTGTCGGCCAGAGTGCGATCGAACCATCGGATGCGCAGGATGGTCGAATACATGTCGATCAATTTTTCGGGCGGCAAATCTTTCGCCCAGTAGCCGATTTCGCCATCGGCCCAAGCGATCTTGCTGCTCACCGATATTGCGGCGCCAGCGGCGGCGAAGCCCTTGAGAAGCGTGCGGCGCGTCGTGGATGAAGAGGACATGCGGTCCGTAACGTCTCGAGTAAATTGATCACGGTTATCCATGGCGGTCTCTCCGGTGAAACATGTTTGAGCTTTGCCGAGATGGGAATGAAAGCTGCGAAACGTACGCATACGGGTAGAGGTAGCTGCCCGGGCGGTGCTTGTGGAACCATGCGTCGTCTTGTCGTTCGCTGTTGGCGCGCCGATAGACAATTCCGCCAAGCTCGCGCATCGGCGTATCGATTGGCGGGGTCCAGTCGTCGCTCAGGTCGGCGATGACGGCGGATTGGCCAGCGCTAAGGACGGACCGCGTTTTGTTGGCCGCCTCACGGCGCGCGTCTGCGCGGTCGGCGTCCCCAGCGAGGGCGCCCACGCCCGCCGTTGCGGCGCCAACCGCTGCGCCCGCCGGTCCCGCCATCGCGCCCAACAAGGCGCCGACGCCTACGCCAACGGCGGTAGCCGAGGCGGGGCGCCCCGAACGCGTTGCCGCAACGGCCTCAAGATCAGCCTTGACCGCCCTACTGCGCTTTGCCGCGGCGTCACTGATCGCTCCATGCAACTCTTGCGCGCCGGCTCGAACGTGATCGGGCGGGTCTTTGACCTTGATATCGGACAATGACTGCCGCCTTTCTTTGTTGAGGGGAGAGGATTGCCCTGGCCCCGGCGAGTTGGCCCGACAATTCCTGCTGGGATCACTTGTGCAAGAGCGGTCAGCAAGTCCGCGCCAAAATCCTTGGTCCGTCGCCGAGTTCTTATGAGAAGATCTGAGCGCGGATCATCAAGGCCACTGGAAAGCGTGTATTGGCCGACATCCACTTGGTGACTGGCGAGATACGCTGAGATAAACGCCGACCGTCATGGACTTGATACGAGCCAAGATCGCGCTATGCCATGATCCAGATCAATTCAGCGGGCCGACGGGCGATCACGCGTGAGTGCTGGAGCGCCAAATGCAGGATGGCATGCCCATCGTCTCGTCACCGCAGTGAGGAGACTCGCGTGTTTCGCCACCGCAATGGGACCCCCTGCGGAATCCGATCTGGCGCTTGGATGTAACGGCGAAAAGTCGAGCAAAAATGGAGTCGCCATCGGCGCCGATCGGGACCCCGCCTAAGACAGGCGTTACCGGTGTCCTGGCGCAAACGCCACAGGAATTGATCCAACTTCGTACCTAAATTTGGCGCATGGCCGAACCTCATGTGATCTCCGCGCTCCGCGCTAAGCGCTAAGCGCTAAGCGCGCCGAACTCGACGGCGAACTACGCCAGGCCGAGAAGCGGATAATTCAACTCCGGGCCGACCTCGAAAGCGTCGACGGCGCGCTTCGCGTCTTCGATCCGTCGCTGGCGCCGCAAACAATCAGGCCAAAACCAAAGCGCAAGCCGCCGATGCACATCCGGCGTGGGCAATTCAGCCGGGCCGTGCTGGACACGCTCAGGCGCGCCAGCGACGCTATGACGGCGCGGGACATAGCAATGCAGATCGCGTCTGATTACCGGATTGAGGTGACGGCCACGGCCGCGATGAACAGGCTTGTCGCCAAAATTCGCCAAACGTTGACCTCGCATCGTGGGGCGCTGGCGAGCGAGAAGCGCGGCGACGCTGTCCTGTGGCTGGCGGAAGATGATTCAATCTCTGCTTCGCTCAGGCCTCTTGAAGGTTAAATACCTGTACGCCGCACGATCTCACGGGCTATCGCGGCAAACTGCGCCCTTGCCTCGTCAACTTGCCCGTAATTGCCTGGGTTAACCAATCCTCTGAGCGCGCCTATTGCCACTCCATGTTTTTGTGCTTCTGGCGCCAAACTATGAAAATGCTTAACTCCGCCAATTTTATTACCGCCGGGGGGCGGCACTAAATCTTTGTCGATTGCCTCAAGATTCTTGATAATACTACTTACGACGCGCGGCGCAATTTTCCTTTCCCACTCTGCATGTGGGTTTGTTGCGCTGCTTCCAGAACTTACTTTGAAAGCCGATGTTATGTAGCCAAGGTAGGTCGGCATTCCTTTAGGCAAGCGCGCCCTAACTTCGGGTGACGCCAAATTTTTAATTGTTTTCCAGTCAGTAATCCACTTTCCTACCGATCGACCAACCGTCGATAGGGCGCGCAACGAAAAGAGATCAGCGGCGACCGGGGTGATGAAATAATCGCAATCAAGCAAAATCGCGCGGTTCAGGGCGCCGACATTTGGCCCCATATCATATAGGCAAACGTCGGCTTTGAACTTTGCGCCGGCTTGGTCGGCGACTTTCGCGATTGCTGTCGTGACGTCATATCCGCGTGTCCGGCGAGCAAAACACTCGGTCCATGCCTCCGGGAGCACTTCCTCATATTCCGACAAAAGAACGTCGCCCGGTAGAAAATAAATCGGACGTTTCGCGATTTGCCATGTTGACACTTCTTTTATGCCCCCGCGTCCTTCAACAACTGGCTTCACAGCGGACCAAATTGTCTTTCCCGACCCATTATGATCTGATTCCTCAAGCAGCTTTTCAAGCGGCTCTTCGGCGATGTAGAATGACGTTAGATTGCATTGCGGGTCGGCATCGATAAGCAGGACGGTCTTGCCCAACGTAGCGAGCGCGTCGGCGATGTTAATCGTTAGCGTGGTTTTCCCGACGCCGCCCTTGTGATTGAACATCGCAATTTTTTTCATCGTGCGGCCCTTTGGCAAGCGTGGCCGAATAGGGGTGTTCGGCCACGCCTGCAATGTAGGCCTCCTGCCGGATGCGCACAAACTTATTGAACGTCACTTGCGTCGATTTCACGCCGCCAAATGCCTCTGCCAGTAGCCGCAGAACGTGCGGCCAGACACTTGAAAGCCGAACTGAAACGGGCGGACGTGACCTATGAGGCGCTGGCCGAGAAACTCAAGGAGCACGGCTTTGAGGAAACCAGGGCGAGCATATCGAACAAGATGACGCGGGCGACGCTGTCCGCGCATTTTTTCTCGTCAGCCTAGTGGCAATTGGGCGCGATAGCGTAAGCTTAGAGGATATATAAGGAAACCACCATCTCCCCGGGTGCTCGATATGGCCGACGAACCCTCCAGCAAAATAACTGACGAAGGCGCCCGCGATGAACAAAACAATCCCGCTGTAACCCGACCAATCGCCGCAGCGGGGGGCGATAACAACGGCCACCAGGATACCGAATACACCCAAAGATACCCCACACAGAAAAAGCATGACCGCTTTGATTGGATAAGTTTGTTCGTTCTCATAGCGACTTGTAGCGCGGCTTTCGGCGCGGCTTGCGAAGCTAAACGATTGGCTGACAGCACGGACAAGCTGGTTATCGACGCCGAAGACACGGCCAAGCGGCAATTGCGCGCTTATGTCTCGTTTGAGGAAGGCGGCAGAATAACTTGCGGCACTCTCGGCTGTGGTATCGATATACGAATAAAGAATAGCGGGCAAACCCCCGCCTATAACGTTACCTGCTATGTCGCTTCTGAATCCAGAGATACGGTCTTTGATCCTATTACAGACCAAAATTTCCGCAATTTCCAATTTAGCCAGACCGGAATTGCCACTGTTGATCTTGGCTCCGGCCAAGAATGGACGATTAGCAACTGCACGCAAGGCCCCAGCATTGTTGGGTTGAGCGAAAAGACTGGAAAAACACTTTACGCGTGGGGCGTTGTCAAATTCAGAGACGCCTTCAATCGTTGCCAGCGAACCGCCTTCATTGCCAAGGAGAGCTCTGGCCTTACGTTCCTGTGGCAAAGCGCCAGCGATCCAATAGACGATAGCGACTGCGACAGCGGCAATCCACGAAGGTCGATTTTTCCCGCACCGGAGAAATAGCGCGCTCCGCGCCGCCGCGGCCAAGTCTGACATTGCGGCCGCCAATCTCAACGTCCGGCATGGATCGATCTGAGCCGGTCGACGCAGCGCCAAGGTGTGTCCGCTCCCGGCGCCGCGCCCCGCGCCTGCGCGGATTGGTCGCCTTCGTTCGCACGGGTCCGGTCGATCGCCGCGATCTCGCAACGCCGCGCAGCCGATCGCGCACTCCTTGTATTACACTGTAAGACTGTAATAATATAAACTCTCAGTGAGCGTGACTTCTTGAAAAACGGTCTCGCGCCGTCATGGCCGGGCTTGTCCCGGCCATCCCAAGGAGATTGCGTAGCAATCGTCCGCACGCGGTGCCGCCAAAGTCGAAGCGTTCAACGTGAAGCGCGACGGCACGGCTTGGATGGCCGGGACAAGCCCGGCCATGACGGCGTTGGGTTCTGAGAGCTTTCTTCAAAGAGTCGCCCTCGCTGAGTTTGGTATAAGAGTCCGTTCGCGCCGCCGGCCGCCAAGCCGAGCGGCGGAAAATCGCGTCGCAAGCGTTTGAAATCAGGGAATCGCTCCGCAAAACGGCGCCGCCCTCGCGTCCCTGCGCGCCCCTAATGCGCCGCCGCCGCGCCGGCGTCGGGCGCCGGCTTCGGCTTGGCGTCCGCGTGGAGGGAGGCGAGGCGCAGCGTCGCGGCGGAAGCCTGCGGTCCGGGGGCGGCGAGCGAGGCGTCGCGCCGCGGCGGCAACGGCACGTCGGAGGGAATCGGCTGGTCCGGTTCGAAAACGCGAATCGCGGGACTGTCGGAGCCGCCGAACCACTTCTTGACCATGCTCTGTCCGCTGTCGGCGACGCCGCCGACGAAACCGAGCGGCGAGGCCGGCGCGGCGGCGGCCGGGGCCGTCGTCGTCGCGGGGGCGGCGGGCGGCTGCCCAGGCGCGGGCGCGCGGGCCGGCGCGGCGGCGCTCGGTCGCGCGTCGGCGCTCGCGACCTTGATCACGGCGGGGATCGGCTTGCCGGAATTGTCGAGCGGGATCTCGGTCGGCCCGCTGGCCAGCGCGTCGGGGTCGCTGACGTCCAGGTCGCGACCGGCGAAGGCGGCGTTCTGCCCGCCGTCCTGATAGACGATGCGCACCGGCTTGACGCCCTGCGCGACGAGTTGGGAGACGGCGGCCTCGTCGCTCGACTCCTTGGCCGCGACGTCGGCCTCGACCTGATCGTCGCGCTGTAGCGCCGGGCAGGGCTGGCTCGCCTCGACGTCATGGTCCGCTTGGGCGCCGAAGACGTAATGCTTGCCGCAGACCAGCACCGAAGGCTCGGTCTTCGTCACCTCGAAGTGGTCGGCGCCGTTCTTGATCTCCTTCCAGAAGGCGATGTTGGGATCGAGCCGATGCTTGGCGAGATTTTCCGCCGTCATGCGGAACGGGAAGGATTGCATCTGGATCGCGCGCTCGCCGCCGTTGAACGCTTCGCGCGCGATCGCGTAGATCTCGCCGATCTGCGCGTCGGTCATCGAGAAGCAGCCCGCCGACGAACAAACGCCGTGCACCATGATGGCGCCGCCGGTGCGCCCCAGGGCGCGATCATAGGCGTTGGGATAGCCGACATTGAAGGAGAGATAATAGTTCGAGTTCGGGTTCATCTGCCCCGGCGCGATCGTATAGAAGCCCTCGGGCACCTGCCGGTCGCCCTCGTGGGTCTTGGGGCCGAGCTGGCCCGACCAGCGGCACATCGGATAGGTCTTGAGCAGCGCGTACTGACCGTCCGACTTCATTTTCCAGATTTCGAACTCGGCTTCCTGCTTGTAGCTGCGGATGAGGACCGGCGCCTCGGGCGTCGTTCCGATCTTGGTCATCAGCGCCAGCGTTTCGTTGGGAATCGGACGTAAGGAGCGGCCGGACCCCGCCTCGAGCGCGTCCTCGCATCCCGCCACAAGCGCCCCAGCCGCGACGGCGAGGCTCAGCGCGAGTAATCGCTTTCGCCATGGATTCAACGTCATGGGTCCCCAACTCGTGGCGTTTCGCTTAGCGGATCGTCGCAAAAAAGTCCATGTGGCGATTAAGCGCCCCTAAGCTTTCCGCGGTCTTAACCTCGCCGCGCCCGCGCGGGCGCCATGGTGAAGATCTCGTTAAAGCGAACCCGGCCGGCGGTTCAGATCTTGCGTCCGATGTTCAGAAACTTCATCGCCCGCGAGTCGCGCAAATCCTCGCGCGACATATTGCCCAGCGCGTCGAGAGCCGCGCCGACGGCGCGCCCCGTCGCGGCGATCGCCGCCTGCGGATCGCGATGCGCGCCGCCGAGGGGCTCCTGCACGATCGTATCGATGATGCCGAATTTCAATAAATCCTGCGCGGTGATCTTCATGCTCGTCGCCGCGTCCTGAGCGCGCGAGGAATCGCGCCACAGGATCGAGGCGGCCGCCTCCGGCGAGGCGACGGTGTATATGGAATGCTCGAGCATGAGCACCTTGTTGCAGGCCGCGATCGCCAGGGCGCCGCCGGAGCCGCCCTCGCCGACAATGACCGCGACATTGGGCGCCCCGAGCGCGAGGCTCGTGTCGGTGGCGCGCGCGATGGCCTCCGCCTGGCCGCGCTCTTCCGCGTCGACGCCCGGCCAGGCGCCGGCGGTGTCGACCAAGGAGACGACCGGCAGGTCGAAACGGTCGGCGAGCTCCATCAGGCGCGCCGCCTTGCGGTATCCCTCGGGCCGCGCCATGCCGAAGTTGTGGCGCAGGCGGCTCGCGGTGTCGTCGCCCTTTTCGTGGCC
>Ga0181524_10005270_pt1 | contig 11623 bp, 5 predicted proteins | sample PEATcosm2014_Bin_34_FD_119761 | JGI IMG/M metagenome (GOLD analysis project Ga0181524, IMG submission 119761) | Peatland microbial communities from MTU Mesocosm Facility, Houghton, MI, USA - PEATcosm2014_Bin05_60_metaG | ecosystem: Environmental > Terrestrial > Soil > Wetlands > Peat | place...
CCGCAATGCGCGCGTTGAGCTGGAGAATGCGGCCTTCGGCGAATTGCCGCGTCTGCCGCTCGAGATCGGCGAGGCTGGCCTGCGCCATGGCGAGCCGCTGCGCCAGAGGCGGCCGTTCGCCCTCCATGTCGCCGAGCTGGCGGCTGAGATCGTCGAGGCGGCTGCGGTCGGCCTTGTCGTCGCGGATGCGCAGCACCGGCGCGCCCTTGTCCGCCGACCACGCCTTGAAATCGTGCGGCGCGGCCGCGACGACGCCGTCGATCGGCGAACGGACGGTGACGATGCGCGAGTTGACCACCGCCTCGACGCTGGCGGCGATGAGCAGCGTCTGCAGCGGCATCCAGCCGAAGATCACCACAAGGGCGAGCCCGACGCCGACCTTGACCAGCCGGTGGCCGGAAATGCGCGACAGCAGGCTGCGAGGCGCCGCCTGCGGCGCTTGCGGCGACGGTTTGGTCTCGGCCGGCGCCGGCGCAGGCTGGCCTTGGCCGGGGGGCGCGTCGTCGAACGCGTGATGAAGAGCGGCCTGCATGCGGCGAACGTCGAACTCGGCGTCGGCCGCCGCGGCCGCTTCGACGGCGGGCGGCGCGGCGCCGAAGGCCGCGCGATCGAGGCTTCGCTCGCCCGGTTCCGGGGCGGCGACGAAGACCGCAGGCTTGCTCGACGTCGGAGCGCTCATCGCAAATCCATCTTGGCCCGTTCTGGCGATTGGCTCGGCGGCGGACCCCCGAGGATGGGTCTCGTCAGGGCGTCAGTCCCCAATCAACAGGCGGACGGCTTCGAACCGCAGCTTTCGCCGGCGTCCGGCGCGATGCTCTCCTTGCCGATACGTAAGTCGACGGATGCTAATTTCTCGAAGTTAATGTGTGTTTGCCATATCGCGGCAAATCGGGAATTCGCCGATCATGGTAAAGGAAGCGTTCGTTCGTTCTTGCGGCAAGAAGCCGAACTCGCCGGGGCGCCGCTTCCCCCGCAAGAGAGGGGGAGGAGGGCGCGACGACGCTTTCTTCCCCTCTCCCCGCTCCGCGGGGAGAGGGGCGGGGCCGGGGGGAGTAGCCGCGCAGCCGCCGGATCGCTTCGCTCGCGTTCGCCGAGACGGCGCTTGCATGCGGCGAATGGTTCGCGGCGGAGCGCTTCCCGGGCCCGCGCCGACGTGACACAATCGAAAACCGATGAATACGGCGAGCGGGCGCGATGGCCGAGGCGGGGGAATATCGGGTCTTTCTTTCCGCCGTCACCAGCGAATTCGGCGCGGCGCGCAACGAGATCGCCAGCGACCTCGCGGCGCGCGGCCTCACCGTCAAGGTGCAGCGCGATTTCCGCCAGGAGGCTGCGACCGAGACGACGCTGCAGAAGCTCGACCACTACATCCGCCAGTGCGACGCGCTCGTGCACGTCGCGGGCAAGCGGAGCGGCGCGCTTCCTGATGAAGACGAGGCCAAGCCCTTCCTTCATGTGCTGCCGGCCGGCGTGACGCGCGCGTCCTACACGCAGTTCGAGTTCCACCTCGCGCGCCATTACCGGCGGACGTACTACGTCTACATCGCCAGGGACGACTACGCCCCGGACCAGCCGAAGCCGTCGAGCGACGACGACGATCCCGCGCTGCAAGCGCAGCATGTGGCGCGGCTCGAAAAGCTCGATCGCAATTCCTTCTCGACTACGCACGAACTGTGTCGATTGGCCCTGAAGCAGGACTGGCCGAACTTCGCTAAGCGCCGCCTGAAAAACCTCCCCTTCGCCTCGCTCGGCTCCCTCTTCAAGGGCCGCGAGGAAGCCCTTGATAAGCTTCACAAAGCGCTCGCCGCGGACGCCGGTGGAGCGAAGGCGATCGTGGGGCGGGCGCTGCATGGGCTCGGCGGGATCGGCAAGACGCGGCTGGCGGTCGAATATGCGCTCAAACACGAAGCTGAGCATTCGGCGCTGCTGTTCCTGCGCGCCGACACGCCGGCGACGCTCGACACGAGCCTGGCGGCGCTCGCCGGGCCGGATATTCTCGATCTCCCCGAGAAAGACGCCCGCGAGGACGCGGCGAAGATCGCCGCCGCGCTCGGCTGGTGTGAGGCCCATCCGGGCTGGCTGATGATCCTCGACAACGTCGACGACGCGCCGGCCGTCGCCGCCGTCGGCAAGCTCCTCGCGCGCTTGAGCGGCGGCAAGGTCATCGTCACCGGCCGCGCCGGCAATTTCCCGGCGTCGCTGCGCAAGCTCGAACTCGGCGTGCTCGACGAGGCGGCCTCCGCCGCCTTCCTGATGGAGCGCACCGACGGCGATCGAACGCAATCGCCCGACGACGCCAAGCTGGCGCAACAGCTCGCCGGCGAACTCGGCGGCCTCGCGCTCGGGATCGAACAGGCGGGCGCCTATATCGCGACCGAACGCATCGGCTTCGCGCGCTATCTCGAACTGTGGCGCGAGAAGCGCGAGACGGTGCTGGGCTGGTTCGATCCGACGCTGATGAGCTACGACCACGACGCAGGGCTAGCCGCGACCTGGGCGACCTCGGTCGACCGCCTGATCCCGGACGCCCGCCGCCTCATCGAACGCCTCGCCTTTCTCGCGCCGGAGCCGGTTCCCGACAGCCTCCTCGACGTCGCCGCGCCCGGCGATCCCGCGGGCTTCGACGTCAGGACCGCCCGCGCGAATCTCTTCGCCTATTCGCTCGTCTCGCGCGCGGCGGTGGAGACCGACAAGACGGCGCAGGACGGTTTTGTCGTGCATCGGCTGGTGCAGGATTTCACGCGGCGCGCAATGACGGAGGAGCGGCGCGGCGCGGCGTTGCGAGAGGCGCTGGGGTGGGTCAACGCGGCGTTTGCCGGCGATCCGCAAGACGTCCGAAGCTGGCCGGTCCTCGACCCGCTCGCGCCACATGCGCTGGCGGTCGCGATACAGGCGGACGAGGCGGCGATCGCCGAGCCCAGCGCGCGGCTTTTCAATGGGCTTGCTTTGTCGTTCCGAGCAAAGGCGCGCTACGTCGAAGCCGAGCCGCTGTTTCGTCGCGCGCTGGCGATCGGCGAGGCGAGCCTCGGACCGGATCATCCGAACGTAGCGACCGGCCTCAGCAATCTCGCGAGCTTGCTTCAGGACACGAACCACTTCGGCGAGGCCGAGCCGCTCTTTCGCCGCGCGCTGGCGATCGACGAGGCGAGCTTTGGGCCGCATCATCCCAATGTCGCGATCCGCCTCAACAATCTTGCGGGCTTGCTTCATGCCACAAACCGCTTCAGCGAGGCCGAACCGCTGATTCGGCGCGCGCTGGCGATAAACGAGAGGAACTACGGGTCCGATCATCCGGACGTGGCGACTGGCCTAAACAATCTCGCGGAATTGCTTCAGGCCACGAACCGCCTCAGCGAGGCCGAACCCCTTTATCGTCGCGCGCTGGCGATCGACGAAGCGAGCTATGGGCCGGATCATCCGAAGGTGGCGGGAAACCTCAGCAACCTCGCGAACTTGCTTAATGCCACGAACCGCCTCGGCGAGGCCGAACCCCTTTATCGTCGCGCGCTGGCGATCGACGAGGCGAGCTACGGGCCGGATCATCCAATAGTGGCGATCCGCCTCAACAATCTTGGGAGCTTGCTTCACGCCACAAACCGTCTCAGCGAGGCCGAGCCGCTGATGCGGCGCGCACTGGCGATCGACGAGACGAGGCACGGGCCGGATCATCCTGCGGTGGCGACCTGCCTCAACAACCTGGCGCACTTACTCAGCGAAACGAATCGGCTCGGCGAGGCTGAGGCGTTGATGCGGCGTGCGCTGGCGATCGACGAGGCGAGCTACGGGCCGGATCATCCAAATGTGGCGATCCGCCTCAACAATCTTGCGCAATTCCTCAGTGAGAGCGCCCGGTTCGGCGAGGCTGAGCCGCTAATGCGGCGCGCTCTTGCGATCGACGAGGCGAGCTACGGGCGGGATCACACGAGTGTGGCGACCCCCCTAAGCAACCTCGCGGGCTTGCTTTACGCCACGAAGCGCCTAGACGAAGCCGAGCCGCTTTATCACCGCGCGCTGGCGATTGACGAGGCGAGCTACGGGCCGGATCACCCAAACGTGGCGGTCCGCCTTAATAATCTCGCGCTCTTGCTCCAGGCCACGAACCGTCTCGGCGACGCCAAGCCGTTGATGCGGCGCGCTCTGATGATATTCGAGGCGAGCTACGGATCGGATCATCCGAAATCGGCGTTGGTGCGCGCGAACCTCGCCGGGCTCGACGCCTCTCGGAGCTTAGGCGGCTGGCTGTCGTGGCTCTTTCGCCGATGACATTCGCCGATCCGGCGGCCACATCGGCCCGGCGCCGTCAAGCCGCTGCGCGGCTGCTCCGCTGCGCTTCGCCCGCTACGCGGTGACTGCGACGGGCCGATGTGGCGGTCTTGCTTCCATGGTCTTTGCTGAGCGAAGCCGGCCCGTAGGGCCGACTTCCCGCAGCAAAGATCATGGAAACCGACAGCCTGAGCCGCGCGCAAGGAGTCAAGGCTCGCGCGCCCGGCGCGCGACCCGCGCAGCGGGCGTGGCCTTGACGCCGAGCACGGATCAGGCAGTGCAGGGCGCGCGCCCCTTCCCCCCTCGCGGGGGAAGGTGTCGGCCGGAGGCCGACGGATGAGGGGGGCCGCGCGTAGCGCGGCGGCTGCGTGCGTACGAGGCGGACGGCCATCGCAGGGCGCGGATCGACGATTGCGAGCATGTGCAGCGCGACGGCGGCGCGTGCGCCGCTAAGCAAGCCATCGCGCCATAGCTCGTCGAAAGACGGGCGTCTTTCGACGCCCTATGGCGCGATCCCCCTCATCCGTCTCGCTTCGCGTGACACCTTCCCCCACAAGGGGGGGAAGGGGGCGCACTTCTTCTCCGCGGCGTTCGCGCACCCGGCGGCCTGGGCAGCGGCAGGACGCGAAGCGCTCTCGCGTCGCCGACATTTCCTTTCCAGGAAACCAAATTCATGCGACCTTGTGTCTATGGCTTTTCGCAAGGATCGCCTTGCCGGCGAGCCCGCCGGCCGGAAGCGGCGCAAAAGTTTGGAGCGAGACGAAAATTCCTTTGGGCCGCCTGCAAGGCTTTGAAATCAACCAAAACGGCCAAAGGAATCTTTGGAAAAGTTTGGAGAAAAAGGCCCGAAATTTGGAAATGTTTGGCGCCGGCTTGGAAAAGCTTGCGAGGCCCGACAGGACGCCCCCTTCCCCCCTCGTGGGGGAAGGTGGCCGGCGGAGCCGGCCGGATGAGGGGGCGCGCCGCAAGGCGCGTTGTTTCGGCGATGCTGTAAGCTTGCTAGCTTATACTATATAGTTCATCACGGATGGCGCCCACATTGGCGAGTGCGCCTTGCGGCGCCCCCCTCATCCGTCGTCGCTGACGCGACGACACCTTCCCCCGCAAGGGGGGAAGGGGCGCGCTGCCGCAGCGCTCGCGCCTCGCCCCGCGCCGCCCCCCCTCACACGTGCTCCACCGCCACCACGCCGGCCACCGCCTTCAGCGCGCCGGCGAGCGCGCCGGTCACGGCGTAGCGGCCGGGCAGCTTCACCTCCACTTCGCCCTCGCGGGGCCCCAGCATCACCACCAGCGACACTTCGCCTTCGCCCTGGGCGCGCAGGCGCTCGGCGATCGAGGCGAGGGGGGCTTCGTCGCGCACGAAGACGCGCAGGCCCTTTTGCACCTTGGCGGCGGCCTCGCTCAGCGATTCCACCTGGACGATGCGCGCGCGCACGTCCTCGCCTTCGGCGCTCGCCTGCAAGGTCACCAGAACGTCGGCGCCTTTTTCCAGGAGGTCGCGGTACTGGGCGAGGCCCTCCTGGAAGAGGATCGCCTCGTATTGGCCTGAGGGGTCGGAGAGCTGGACGACGCCGAGCTTCGAGCCCGTCTTGGTGCGCCGCTCGTAGCGGTCGATGACGCTGGCCCCTAACCGCGCGGTGCTCGCGCCGCCGCGCACCGAGCGTGCGAAGTCCGCCCAGCGCGTCGCGCGCAGCCGCTTCAGCGCCGGCTCGTAGGCTTCCAGCGGGTGGCCGGAGAGGAAGAAGCCGACCGCCTCGAATTCGCGCCGCAAGCGGTCGGCCGCCGGCCAGGCTTGCGCGCGAACTTTGAGCGGCGCGGCGTCGGCTTCGCCGAACAAGGCGTTCTGGCCCGCCGCCTGCTCCTCGGCGCGGCGATGGGCGAGCGCCAGCATCGGCTCGATCGAGGCGAAGGCGAGGGCGCGGTCGCTCTCCAATTCGTCGAAGGCCCCGGCGGCGGCCAGACTCTCCAGCGCCTTCTTGTTCATGCCGCGCGGATCGACGCGGCCGGCGAAGTCGCTCAGCGAAGCGAAGGGGCGACTCCCTCGCGACTCGACGATCGCCACCGCCTGGCCTTCGCCGACGCCCTTGATCGCGCTGAGGGCATAGGCGATCGAGGGCGCGCCCGCCGCGTCGAGCCGCACGTCGAAATCGACGTCGGAGCCGTTGATCGCGGGCGGCGCGACCTTTAGCCCGAGTCTGAGCGCCTCGGCGCGGAATTCGGCGAGCTTGTCGGTGTTGGATTTGTCCAGCGTCATCGACGCGGCGAGGAATTCGGCGGGGTGGTTCGCCTTGAACCACGCGGTCCAATAGGCGATCAGCGCATAGGCCGCGGCGTGGCTCTTGTTGAAGCCGTAGTCGGCGAATTTGGCGAGCAGGTCGAAGATTTCGTCGGCCTTGGCCTTGGTCAGGCCGCGCTCCAGCGCGCCGTTGACGAAGCGCGCGCGCTGCGCCGCCATTTCCGACTTGATCTTCTTGCCCATCGCGCGGCGCAGCATGTCGGCTTCGCCCAGGGAATAGCCGGAGAGATCGCGCGCGATCTGCATCACCTGTTCCTGGTAGATGATGACGCCGAAGGTCTCGCGCAACGTCGGTTCGATCTTGGGGTGGATATAGTCGGGCGCCTCGTGGCCGAGCTTGCGCGCGCAATAGGTGGGGATGTTGGCCATCGGGCCGGGGCGGTAGAGCGCCACCAGCGCGATGATGTCCTCGAAACGGTCGGCGCGCATTTCCACCAGCGCCTTGCGCATCCCCGCGCTTTCCAGTTGGAACACCCCGACCGTCTCGCCGCGCCCGAGCATTTCGTAGGTTTTCGCATCGTCGAGCGGGATCTTGCCCAGTTCGGCCGCGATCCCGCGCCGCGCCAACAGGTTCTGCGCCTTGCGCAGCGTCGTCAGCGTCTTCAGGCCGAGGAAGTCGAATTTGACCAGGCCCGCCGGCTCGACCCATTTCATGTTGAACTGCGTCGCCGGCATGTCCGACTTTGGGTCGCGATAGAGCGGCACGAGCTCGACCAGCGGCCGATCGGCGATGACGACGCCGGCGGCGTGGGTCGAGGCGTTGGAATAGAGCCCCTCCAGCCGCTCGGCGATCGCCAGCATCTTGGCGATCTTCGGATCGGCGCTCGCCGCCTCCTGCAGGCGCGGCTCGTCGGCGACCGCCTGTTTGAGCGTCACGGGCTTGGCCGGGTTCTGCGGCACCAGCTTGGCGAGCTTGTCGACTTGGCCGAGCGGCATCTCCAGCACCCGGCCGACGTTGCGCATCACCCCGCGCGCCAGGAACGAGCCGAAGGTGATGATCTGGGCGACGCGATCCTCGCCGTAGCGCCCGCGCACGTAGGCGATCACTTCGTCGCGCCGGTCCTGGCAGAAGTCGATGTCGAAGTCCGGCATCGAAATGCGTTCGGGATTGAGGAAGCGCTCGAACAAGAGGCCGAAGCGGATCGGATCGAGATCGGTGATCGTCAGCGCGTAGGCGACCAGCGAGCCCGCGCCCGAGCCGCGCCCCGGCCCGACGGGAATCCCCTGCGCCTTCGCCCATTGGATGAAGTCGGCGACGATGAGGAAATAGCCGGGAAATTTCATCCGCACGATGACGCCGAGCTCGAATTCGAGCCGCTGGCGGTAGTCCTCGATCGTGTGGCCCGGCGCACAGCCGTAGAGCGCGATCAGCCGCTCCAGGCCCTCACTCGCCTGGCGGCGCAGTTCCTGCTCCTCGTCGACCGCCGCGCCGTCGGAGGCGGAAAAATGCGGCAGGATCGGCTTGCGCGTCAGCGGACGATAGGCGCAGCGCATCGCGATCTCGACGCTGTTGTCGGTCGCCTCCTTCAAATCGGCGAACAGCGCCAGCATTTCGGCGCGCGTCTTGAAGCGATGCTCCGGCGACAGGCGGCGCCGCTCCGGGGCGGAGACGAGCGCGCCTTCGGCGACGCAGAGCAGCGCGTCCTGGGCCTCGAAATCGGCCTCGCCGGCGAAATAGGGTTCGTTGGCGGCGACGAGCGGCAGCCCTTGCGCGTAGGCGAGATCAATAAGGGCCGGTTCGACGGCGCGTTCGCTCTCCAGGCCGTGGCGCTGGATCTCGACGTAGAGGCGGCCGTCGAAGCGCGCGGCGAGGCGCTTCAGGCGCGCCGCGGCGACGTCGTTAAGGCCGAGCGCCAGCGCGCGGTCGATCGGCCCCGCGGGCCCGCCGGTGAGGGCGATGAGGCCGCCCGACTCGTCGAGCGCGTCAAAGCCGATATGCGGCTCGTCGCCGTCGTGGGGATCGAGCCAGACGCGCGAGGCGAGCCGCATCAGCGCGCGATAGCCCGCCTCGTTCTGCGCGATGACGACCAGCGGCGCGCGCGCGGCCCGCGTCTCGTTGAGGCGCGAGGCGGCGGGCGCGTCGGAAAAATCGACGGTGAACTGCGCGCCGATGATCGGTTGCACGCCCGCCTTGGCGAGTTTTTCGGAAAACTCCAGCGCGCCGAAGAGATTGTTGGAATCGGTGATCGCCAGGGCCGGCATCGCGTCGGCCTTGGCGAGCTTGGCCAGCGCCTCGATGGCGAGCGCGCCCTCGCGCAGCGAAAACGCGCTGTGCACGTGCAGGTGCACGAAACCGACGGCTTTGAGAATCGACGAATCCATGGGCGCTCCGCCGCCATTCTCGCAGGACGACGGGCGCGGGTCGAGCCGGAACGGACGGCGCCTGTGGATGGCGCGGGCGCGGCGCCCATCCAGCGGTCGAATCGTTAACGCTGCCCGCAAGGGAAAGTTTAACGCGACCCGCCGACAATCGGCGCGGGAATGAAAAGGCGAACGAGGCGGCGCGATGGCGGGCCAGGAGGTCGTTTTCGGCAAGCGGGGCGCGCCGGCGAAACCAGCGGCGCCGCCGCGCCGCGAGGCGCCGTCGGCGGCGTTCCTCGCGGCGAGCGAGGCGGCGCGGGCCGCTTTTCTCCATGGCCACCCGGATCGGGAGTTGGACGCCGAGCCGGCGCTAAGCGGGCGCTCCGCGGCGCGCGACGAGGAAGCCGACATGCGGCGCTTCATCGGCGCGAACTGGGCCGGATATCGCGATCTCTGGCTCAAGATGAAGGACGCGCCGGCCCTCGCGCCGAGCCGCAGCTATGCCGCGGCCGCGTTCACCGGCCTCTGGCTGCTCTTCCGCCGACGCTATGGGCTGGCGCTCACCGTGATGGCGCTGCAATTCGGCGTCACCTTCGCCGCGCCGCTCTTCGGCGCGCCGCTCGACCTCGTCGTCGCGCTCATTTTCGGGCGATATGGCAAGGCGCTGGTGGTGCGCGACGGCTTCGCCGCGATCGCCCGGATTCGCGGCGAACGCGGCGCGGCGGACGACGCCGACCTCCGCATCGCGCAAGCGGGCGGAACGAGCGTCATCGCCCCGATCGCCGGCGCGTTTCTCGCGCTCTGGCTGCTCCTGATCGTCAGCGGCGAGGCGCCGCGCGACGCCGGCGCGCTGCTCGACGCGCTCGTCGGCGTGAAAATCTGAGGCGCCGCTAGGCGCCCGTCCCGGTCGCCTCGCGCAGGGCCTGCAAGGCGACGCCGTCGATATGGAGCATGCAGACTTCGTCTTCGCCCTTCTCCAGGCCTTCCCACTCGTGCTCGATCCTCCAGACGAGGCGCGCCGACTTGTCGTCGAGGACGCGGCGCACGGCGCGGGCGAGCGCTTTGCCCGGCCCCGACGCGAACGCGTCCCAGTCCTTGATCTTGAACAGCGCCTTCGTCTCGCCCCAGGTCAGCACGCCGTCGCCCGCGGCGATCCGCTTGAGGAATTCGGCGCTTCTTTCGTCGACTTGCGAAAGCAGTTGTTCGGCCTGCGCCGTGGTGAGGGGCGAACTCTTGGCCGGCTCGGCCGCGCGCTCCGGCGAAGCCTTCCACTGAAGGATCCGCGCGAGCAGCGCCGCATCGATGTCCATCTTGACGACGGCTTCGCCGTTGACGCGGAGTTCGAGGTTCATCATGACGGGTTCCCTTGGTTGCGAAGCGCGGACGGGCTCGCGCCGACGAATTGCCTTCGCCCGACTGCCATGCGAGGCGGGCCGGCGCACTGATCCGCCTCAAACGCAGGGCCGCGCCTCGCCGAATCTAGGCGGCGCGGTCGACGGCGACGTGCGCGAGAAGCTCGCGAACGTCTTCGGCCCGGCAGAGCTGCGTTCCCGGGGAGAGCAGGGCGGCGGAGCCCGCCGCGACGCCGTGGCGGAACGCCTCCAGCGGCGGCAGGCCGGAGGCCTGAGCGCAGACCATCGCGGCCAGGAAGCTGTCGCCGGCGCCGACCGTGCTGACCGCATGGATGGGCAGCGGCCAGGCGCGCCAGGCGCCTTCCGGGGTGGCGAGAATCGCGCCCTGGCTACCCAGCGTCAACGCCACCGCCTTCGCTTGGCCGGCCTCGACGAGTTTCATGCAGGCGGCGACGCAGGCGGCCGGACTGGCCAGCAGCTGGCCGGTCAGCTCCCGCAGTTCTCCCAGACTCGGTTTCAAGAGATCGACGCCGTGATCGAGCGCCGCCCGCAGCGGGGGACCCGAAGTGTCCAGCGCGAAAGGCGCCGACCGGCCGCGCGCGATTTTCGCGATCCAGGCGTAGAAGTCGTCGGGGACGCCGGGCGCAAGACTGCCGCTCGCGACGATGACGTCGACCGGATCGCGGAACGCCGCGACCGCGTCCAGGCAATTTCGCCACTCGGTCTCGCTCAAGCGCGGTCCGATGGAGACGAAGCGATATTCGTGGCCGGTGGAGGTCTCGACCACGGTGAAGTCCTCGCGCGTCTCTTCCTCGATCGGGATGGCGAGGCCGCGGATGTTTTCCTGATCGATGAGCTTGTGCAGCCTTTCGCCGCAACTGCCGCCGGCCGGATAGACGGCGATGGCTTCGTTCCCGAGGCGATTGGCCACCCGCGCGACGTTGACGCCGCCGCCGCCGGGGTCGCGTCGCGCCGGCGCGCAGCGCAGCTTTCGCGTCGGCTGGACGCGGTCCACCGACGTCGAAATGTCGATGGAGGGGTTCATGGTGATCGTCAGCACGCGAGCCATGGCGTTCGCCTCTCCTGATCGGCCGGTTTTCCAAAGAGCGCGCTAGCTGGCCGCTTCCGCCTCGCGCACGATGTCGATCGTGCGCAGCAGGCTGGCGGGATTGACGCTGATCGAATCGATGCCGAGCTTGGCCAGGAAGCGGGCGATTTCCGGATAATTCGCCGGCGCCTCGCCGCATATGCCGACCTTGCGTCCGTTTCGCTTGGCGCCGGCGACGGCCAAGCGCAGCATCTCCAGCATGCCGGGATCGCGTTCGTCGAAATCGAACGCGACGATGTCGGAATCGCGGTCGACGCCGAGCGTGAGCTGGGTCAAATCGTTCGAGCCGATGGAAAATCCGTC
>Ga0181524_10005272_pt1 | contig 11619 bp, 7 predicted proteins | sample PEATcosm2014_Bin_34_FD_119761 | JGI IMG/M metagenome (GOLD analysis project Ga0181524, IMG submission 119761) | Peatland microbial communities from MTU Mesocosm Facility, Houghton, MI, USA - PEATcosm2014_Bin05_60_metaG | ecosystem: Environmental > Terrestrial > Soil > Wetlands > Peat | place...
AGCACCCGTGGCTGTTCCACTTCACCCGTCCGCTGGAATTGCACCCCCAGCCAGCGCGGCTCAGCCGCGGTGAACAACTCCAGCGGCATCCCGTCGTTCAACGTCGATCCCATCAACGCGGTGTACCGGCCCTCAGCGTCCACCGTGACATTCTGGGTTTCCTGCCACAAAGGCGTTCCACCCTGCTCCTCCTTATAGATCGAAAAAGTGACACCCTCTACCGGCGCTGCCCCGAGGCCGTTCGCCGGGTGGAACGTGTTGCTGATGCGCACCAGGCGGGGGACGGTGGCGAGCGGCGTGGTGGTCGGAGCTTGCTGAGCGGAAATCCCGGTCAGGAAGACGCAAAGAAGGACGACGGACGCGATGGTTCGCATGAGATTCTCCGATTCTGAAATGGGCGTCTCAGCGGGCAGGCCGAGACATGTTTTAGGAACATATCACATCACGCGCAGGTTGCCAACGGCAGGGGGTGCGCGGCAGGGGGTGCGTTGACTGAAAAGTGGATGACGATAGCCCCCGGCACGGAACCGCGAGCGTAGCGAGCAGCTGGCGCACCGGCCGAAGCCCCATCACTTCGTCCGTCGTGTCGCCCAAATCGCGAATGTCCCGCTTGTAGCGCCGGGCAGAGGCAAGCGTGAACAACTGGCCGGCGGAAGTGGCATACGCGTAATTGCCACTGCCACCGGTGTTATAGATGCCGGCGATGTTACCGCGTGCGCGTATTAAGGTGTACAATGGCCGGGACCTGGCTTCCGCATTGGAGGTTCCGAGTGGACGGTTTACCTGCCCAGGAGGCCTTAATGGAAAGTCGAACGGAAAGGAAAGAGCAAATGAAGCACCTGACGATTGCAGCAACTCTGATTCTGGCCGGCGTCATCGGTTATGGCGTGGCGGCCCACGCGCAGCCGGCCGGCGCCGGTAAAGCGGATCCGGTGAAGGTGGATCCCAAGCATTACAAGGTGGAGTTCGAGAACGCGAGCGTGCGGGTCTTACGCATTTCTTATGCACCCGGAGAGAAGTCGGTGATGCACTACCACCCCAACGCAGTGGCAGTCTATCTCACCGACGGGATGACCCGCATGACTACGCCGGACGGGAAATCGCAGGATATGCCGTCCAAGGCCGGAGAAACCGCCTGGACGCCCGCCGGCAGTCACCTTCCGCAGAATGTGGGCAAAACGCCGGTCGAGTTGATCCTGGTCGAACTGAAGAAGTAAGCCATTCACCGCGTTGTTCACGGCAAGACGGAACCGGCGGAAGCATTCGCAAGCCGCCTTCGCCTGGTTGGCATCATTCGCATCCTCGGCATAAGGGGCTGCGATAGAATGATCGGGTGCTCTGCCGTATCGCGCTTTTCTTCCTCTCCGTACCACTGTTCGCGCAGATCCCTTTCACGCAGTTTGTGGTGTTCGGCGACAGCCTCTCTGACAACGGAAACTTATACGTAGGAACCAGTCTGCTTGGCTTTCCTCAGCCTGGTCCGCCGTTGTACGCAACGGGTGAATATACGGACGGCACCAACTCGATTCCCTCCACCAGCGGGCCTCTGGGTCTTTGGATCGAGCAACTCGCGCCACTCATGAATTTGCCCGTTCCCCAACCCTATGCTAAGGGCGGTACGAATTATGCGGTCGCGTCCGCGCTGACCGGGACAAATCCGGCCTTTTCGCCGACGGCGCCTAGCATACCGTACTTGACCGATCAACTGAATCTCTTCCTGGCAGCCAATTCCACCCCCCCTGTGAACGCCTTGTATGCATTTTGGGGCGGCAGTAACGACATTTTTGGGGGTGGGTCCCCGGTTACTGCGGTTTCCAACGTTCAAGGTAACATCGCCACGCTCGCGACAGCCGGCGCGAAGTATTTCTTGTGGGTGAATCTGCCGCCTTTGGGAGAGGTTCCGGAAAACATCAATACCAGCAACCGCTCCGCCCTCGACGCGGCGTCCGTGACTTACAACCAGGCGATGACCGATGCGATCGCGCAACTCAAGGCGGCGCATCCCGGGATTACGATTGTCACGCTCGATACGTATTCCCTGTTTCTTTTGTCCACCCAGAACCCCTCGCTGTATGGCTATGTCAATGTCACGTCGCCCGCACAGGGATTGAGCAATGTCAACCCGAATACCTATCTGTTCTGGGACACGCTTCATCCCACCACCGCCGCCGACGCTTATGTCGCGAAAGGTGCCTACAATGCGATTGTGTCCGCATTCGGCGGACCGGGCTACACCTGCACCAACGCCACGCCGCCGCTGATTACGTCGATCGATTCGGCAAGCGCCTACGGAGGATATTCCTATTTCACATCTGGCTCATGGCTGGAGATCAAGGGCGCGAACCTGGCGGATCCTGCCGACCCGCGATTGACGTCCGCCAACAATCCCGGCCAGTGGACTGCGAGCGACTTCAACGGAGTCAATGCTCCTACATCGCTCGACGGCATCAGCGTGAGCGTCAACGGGAAGCCGGCCTACGTTTGGTATCTCTCGCCGGCGCAGCTCAACGTTCAAGCGCCCGAGGATTCGACCTTAGGGAATGTCGCCATCACGGTTACCAACTGCAAAGCCACCAGCCCGCAATTCATGTTCGCGCGGCAGGCGCTGGCTCCCGGCTTGCTGGCGCCGCCGAATTACAGCGCCAACGGTACCGAGTACATGGTGGCCACCTTCGCTTCGGATGGCGCTTATGTGTTAAACACCAGCACCGGCGCGTCGTTTGGCTTGAACAGCCGGCCGGCGAAACCGGGAGATCTGATTATCGCGTACGGCGTCGGGTTCGGAGACGTGACTCCGGCGATCCTGCCCGGCGTTATCGTCCAGCAGGGCAACGCTCTCGCAAACCCGGTCACCATCTCCTTCGGATCGGCAAATGCGACACTCGCGTACGCTGGCCTGGCAGGCAATTTCCTGGGCCTCTACGAGTTCTACTTCACGGTCCCGTCCGGACTTGCCAACGGCGACTACCAGATCAACGTTACGCAAAATGGGACCATGGTGCCGCAGACATTGCACTTGACGGTGCACAACTAACCGTCATCTCACCTGGCAGCGCACCTCGATCCAGCCGCCACGCTCGCATAACCCTGCTGCGCCCGTCTGCTTCAGGGCAATTCTTCGGCGTGCTGCCTCCGCCAATCCTCTTCCGGCACCATGTGGAGAGCGGCAAGCTTCTTCGTTTCCAATGCGCGGTTGATCGCTGGCAACTGGCGGCCTGCGAGTTCGGTGAATTCGCGGATTACGTCCTCCAGTTCGTGTGCCAGCACGTCGGCGCGCGCCACCTGCGAATTCGTCGGCCGGCCTTCGTATCCGTTCACATCGCCGTACAGGTTGCCCAGGTGCTCCCGCAGCCGCTCTTCGCCGGTGATCATGCCGCCCTCTTTGGTCGCCACGATCTTGGTTCGGATCTGATCGGCCGACTCCGAGAGCTGCCGCAACTGCCCGCGCAGCGGATCGTTCTCCGGGAGCCCTCCGGCCCGTGCCAGCGCGTCGTCGCGCACCCCGATGATCGCGTCCACCGCCCAGCTCATGTGATTCAACTGGGCGCCCAGCCGGCTTACCAGTTCGAACTGCGCGCGGCGCTCCTCCAGGGTGAACTTCGCGCGAGGGTCCAGCACTACGTTCAGTTGCGTGGTGTAGACCTTGTCCCCCTTGGTCATCTTCACTGTGTATATGCCGGGAAGCACGCGCGGCCCGGTGGCGGCTTGAAACATGGCGGTCGCCGCCGGCGGGACTTTGGGCGGTTTCAGGTGCATCGACCACGTGGCGCGGTTGACGCCGCGGTGTTTGCTGCTGGCCACCGTATCCACCAGCTTGCCCTGCGCATCGAAGATCTCGATCTTCAAGTCGCCGTAGATATGCCGCGACCGCTGGTAGTAGGGGATGAAAGCCTCGGTGGTGTGGCTGGGGCCGGTGAATGAGTCGTCGCCCTCCACCCACCCGCCGTTGGTCTCCATCCACTGCACGGCCGGGGGAATCGGCAGGAAACCGGCCTCCTCAGACATCAATGCGGGAGTGAGCGCGCGTAGCGGCGAGATGTCGTCGATAATCCAGATGCCGCGCCCGTGGGTCGCCAGCACCAGGTCCGACGTGCGCGGATGAACCACCAGGTCCCGCACTGCCACCGGCGGGAAATTGCTTCCCTTGTACTGCGCCCAGCGCTGGCCGCCGTCCATGCTGATCCACAGGCCGAATTCGGTTCCGAGAAACAGCAGATTGGCATCCGCGGTGTCTTCCTTGATGACGTGCGCGTAGCCGCGCACGCCGCTCTGTCCCACCGGCAGGGCCGTCCAGCTCTTGCCGAAATCCGTAGTCTTGCACACATACGGCTTCATGTCGCCGTACATATGGCGGTCGAAGGTGGCGTACGCGGTGCCCTCGGCGAACCGGCCGGCCTCCACCCAGGAAACCCATGGCGACTTGCCCACCCCCGGAACGTTGCCGGCGACGTTGGTCCAGCTCTTGCCCCCGTCGCGAGTGATCTGCAGGTTGCCGTCGTCCGTGCCCGCCCAGATCACCTGTCCGTTGCGGGGCGATTCCGAAATCGAGTAGACCGTGTTGTTCATTTCGGCCGAGGAGTTGTCCACCGTCACGCCGCCCGATTCCTCCTGCTTCTGTTTTTCCGGATCGTTGGTGGTGAGGTTGGGCGAGATGCGCTCCCAGCTCTGCCCGTGATCCCGCGACCGGAACAGAAACTGCGCGCCCAGGTAGATGGTGCCTTTCTCGTTCGGGCTCATCTGAATGGGAGTGTTCCAATTGAAGTTCAGCTTCTTCTCGCCATACTGCGGATAGGGCTTGATGGCGCGGGTCTCGTGAGTGTACCGGTTCACCCGTCCGAGTTCCCCACCCTGCGCTTCGGCATAAATGTACGCCGCGTCCGATGGATCTTCCCACGTCCAGAAACCGTCGCCGCCGAACATGTTCTCCCAGCGCGAATTTGGGATGCCCCCGGGATAGGAGGAATCGCCAACCCAGGAGCTGTTGTCCTGTAACCCGCCGTAGACGTGGTAAGGCTCCGCCTGGTCCACGCTGACGTGGTAGAACTGCGACACCGGCAGGTTCATGAGATGTTCCCAGCGTGTGCCGCCGTCCTGGCTGCGCCATAAGCCGCCATCGTCCCCGGTGAAGACCAGGTTGGGATTGCCGGGATCGATCCACACGTCGTGGAAATCGCCGTGCGCCGCGTTGCCCACCGAGCTGAAGGTGCGGCCGCCATCCACGCTGAGCAGCAGCGGGCCGTCCACTTTGAAGACTTTCTTCTCATCCTTCGGATCCACGATCAGGTTGGCGAAATAGAACGGCCGCCATACCATGTACTGGCTGGCGTCCAGCCGGGTCCAGTGGCCGCCCCCGTCGTCGGAGCGGAACAGCGCGCTCTTGGCCGATTCGATCATGGCGTAGACCACCCGCGGCTGCGAGGGGGCCACCGCCAGCGCGATCCGCCCATACGGCTTTTCAGGGAGGCCCGGCGAGCTTGCGGCCGTCAGTTCAGTCCAGTGATCGCCGCCATCGGTCGATTTGAATAGGCCGCTGCCCGGGCCACCCGAGCGGAACGTCCATGCCTGCCGGCGAAAGTCCCACATCGCGGCGTAAATCGTCCTTGGCTCCTGGGGGCTCATGGCCAGCATGGCGCACCCGGTGGAACCGTTGGCCCCGGCCAGCACTTTGTGCCACGTCTTGCCGCCGTCGCTGGTCCGGTAGACTCCGCGCTCCGCGTTGTCGTCCCACAAATGGCCGGTGGCGCACGCGTACACCGTGTCGCTCGACCGCGGGTCGATCAGAATCTTGGCAATGTGTTCGGAGTCCTTCAGGCCGGCATTGCTCCAGTTCTCCCCTCCGTCAACCGATTTGTAGATGCCGTCGCCGATGGAAACGCTGTTCCGCACCCAGCTCTCGCCCGTTCCCGCCCAAACTACTTTGGGATTTTTCGGATCGATGGCCACGGCGCCCATGGATTGCACGCCGGCACTGTCGAACACCGGCTTGAACGTGCTTCCGCCATTGACCGACTTCCACACGCCGCCGCTGGCCGACGCCGCAAACACCGTGAGCCGTCCGCCATCGTTGACCGCGGTCACCGCGGCGATGCGGCCGCTCATCTCGGCCGAGCCGATGTTGCGGGCCGGCAGGCCGGAAATAGTTCCGGCGTCGTACCGGATGGGCGTCTGCGCCGGAAGCAGGGGCGCCACCAGCAACGCACAGAAGCAAGCTCGTCTACTCATCGCTCAGAACTCCTTCCCACCGGCGCTTGCCGGGGCCGCGGGCATCTGGAACTCCTGCGCATTCACCGCGACATTCGCCTCTATCCGGTCGATCGTGATCCGTGCCGCGTCTCCCGGATTCTGCTTGCTGCCGGCCTCGATCGAAAACGGAAAGTAGACTCCCGACACCAGCTTGTAGGCGCCGAAATTGCGAAAGCTCTCCTGCACGGAGCCTCGAATGAACTGCACCATCTCGACGCGGATTTCCAGGTAGGTGTCGGGATCGAGATAGTAGTAGAAGATGTCGCCGTTGGCCAGCGTGACCTTCAGCCGGTACACGTCGTCGCCATCGACGGTGTCGTGGCCGAGATACTCGACGCGGTTGTCCTTCTTCTGATAATCCACCAGCGGCCCATAGAAATCGGCCTCTTCCACCAAACCGCGCAGGTCGTCCTCCCCCATCAGCTCGGGATCTTTTCGCCCCCCGAACGGAGAGATATGCCAGCCCGTGGAGCCGTCGTACGCCCGGATATCCGTCATCCCCTGGATGGTGACGGTGTCCCGGCGCAGGTTCGGCGCCACGGCGGTGCTGCCCATCTGGGCCGTAAAACCACCACTCCCTTGGATCTTACCCGTCATCCGCAGCGACTGGATGGCTTTGATCTTCTCGATGCCGCCCTTGGCCTGCAGGTTCTTGGCGACGAGCTCTTCGGCCGTCTGAGCCGCCGCGAGCCCCGTTAGGCCGATCCCGAAAAGCGTGATCAGTACTGCGCGCATTTTAGCTCCCTGGCCGGAATCTCCATTTTGGACTCCCGGGCCCTATTCAGTGTACACTCAGCCGCCGGCCTTCGATCCTCCAAGTTGCCGTTCTCCCTTCGAGCCGTCTTGGGCTCTGCCCGGCACCACTTTCGACCTGTCGCAAGACAGCTCGGAATCGCGCCATTACCTTCCCGAGAGCATTGGCGCGCCCAAGTGAGACAAAAACTGAGCTTTCCTTCCATTGTGGCTTGGCCGGGGCCGTTCGGGGCGAAGTGCCGCCCGGCGAAGTTGGACAAAAGCCTGTTTTCCTGCGGCGACGTGGCACGTCCGTCTCGCGGCGATTCGTCCTCTCGGCTAAACTGGTTTTGGACCCCAATGCTTCGAACATTTATGGCGGCAGTCGGCGTCCTGGCCGTCCTTGTTGTGGCTGCGGCGAGCGAGGCTCCCCTTCCGCGACCGTGGAGCCGGAGTCTATTCGACAAGCCTCCATATCGGGCGGGAGTGGATCAAGGCGTGCTTTACGATGGCCAACCGAGCCTTTTCATTGATGCCGCGTTTCCTCCTCCAACCCAAGTTGGGCCTGGTGTATACATTGCGAAGTTTTCGGTCATCAGCGGCGTACAGCAGGAAATCAAGGCTGACCGGTACAGAGGCCAGAGAATGCGGTGGTACGGATACCTTCGCACGGAGGACGTGGGCAGTGTTTGGAATGATGATCCCCGCTCCGGTCGTGGTGCGGGTCTTTATGTGATTGGCGATTCGCGTGCGGATACGGTCCTGTATGCGATGACGCGGGACGGTCTGATCGGCACAAACAGCTGGACAAGAGTGGAAATGGTCTTCGACGTTCCAACCCAGAGCCTACTCATCACCATCGGTTTCTTTCTTGCCGGCAAAGGGAGAGTGTGGGCGGCTGGATTTGGCTTCGAAGAGATCACTTCGCCGACCGAGCCTATAGACGACCTCGATCTCGCTCGCGAGCAACGATACGACTATACCGTTGCCAGACACAAGAAGCGGCTGAAGCAGTACGCGCGATCACTTGATGCCCCTGGGTTCCACATCAGAGGGCACTAGCTCGACATCGCACACATCTCGCTGCGCGAAGGTTGCTACTGCCCGTTAGGTGGGCTTATCGGAAAGTGTCCCCGGACTTCGGTATCGGAAGCGTGTCCGTCTGCCAGGTGAACCGTATTGCTTTTACCCTGCCACCCTCACCAGCACCTTCCCCATCGGCCCCTCCGCCAGCCGCCCGAACGCCGCCATGACATCCTCGAACTCAAACACGCCGTCCGTCACCGGCCGCTTGCCTGTGGAGTCCAACTGCTTCACGATCTGCCGCCACGCCGCTTGCGCCGACGCGGCTGCGTAGTCGCCCACCGCCACCCCGCCGATCCGATTTCTGCGGAAGAACAGCGTCCCGGTGTTGAACTCCGGCACCGCGCCGCCGCTGCGGCCCACCACGCTGATCCGCCCGCCATATCCCAGCGCCGCCACCACCTGGTTGAACAACGCGCCGCCCACGTTATCCACCACCAGGTCCACCTTGCGCGGCGCGATGGCCGCCAGCAGCTTCTTGCGCCAGTCCGCGTCCTGCGGGTCGAAGACCAGATCCGCGCCGAGTTCCCGCAGCCTCGCGCCCTTGCCGGCATTCCGCGAGAGCCCCGCCACCGTCAGGTTCATGGACTTCCCCAGCAGCACCGCAGCCACCCCCACGCCTCCGGAAGCTCCCGTCACCAGCAGCACCTGTCCCGCCGCGGGAGCCGCCGGCGGCTCGCTCCATTGCGTCAGCGCCTGCCAGGCCGTCAGGCACACCAGCGGCGCGCCGGCCATTTCTTCCGTCTTCCAACCCGCCGGGATGGGCGCCAGGCAATCCGCCGGCACTACCACCTGCTCGGCCAGCGTTCCCCGCACGCTCACGCCCACGTCGCACCGCAGAATGCCCACGGTTTCTCCCACCCGCACCTGTTCCACCCCGGGTCCCACGGATACCACGTCGCCCACCGCATCGCGCCCCAGGATGTGCGGCAGCGCCGGTTTGGCCGGGTACATCGCCCGCGCCAGGAAAGCATCCGCCGGGTTGAGCGCGGCGAACCTCACTCGCAGGACCACCTGCCCCGGCCCCGCTTCGGGGTCGGCCACCTCACCCAGCCGGAGTTTTTCGACGCCATCGTAAGAGTCCATCAGCCATGCGCGCATAGCATCATTGTCGCGCCTTTAATCCCATGTGGGGCGTGCACGCCCTCCCCACCATGTGACGCCGAGTCGGGACCATCTTGACTTCTTGCCCTCTCGGGCGCATAGTGGAATCGAACGGTGAGAAAGGCCGTTTCAAGACCTCTTTCTCGGAAAGAGGCAATCGCGATCCCCTTTCATGGGGGAGTCATAGTGAAGGAGGAAGTTACATAGAACCAGTCCACAAGACGGGCGGCTTTCGGCTTCCTCGGCTGACCGGTCGCAAGTCCTGACGCGCCGTTGCAGTGCTGGAGTTTGGCGCCGCGGCTTTTGAGCCGCTGTCTCTATGGCTTGCGGGCACATTCATTGACAGCAGGGGCCGGCGGCCGCCCTTTCTATGTTTGTCCTTCTTTCCCGCCTTCTACAACTTTCCGGCCCGCTTCCAGATGCCCCAAAACCGCACGTTCATCCCGCCGCACTTGGCGTTGTCGTCAGCGACCAGGTACTTGCCAATCAGCGTCAAATCGACGGTGCAGGAGTCGGCGCCCTCTTCGGCGAAGTGCAATCGGTTCCCGGCGGGAGTTGCTTCACCGGCAAATTCGCCCGTATGAACCACGCCCGCGTTGCCCCGCCACGTGGCTTGTCCTTCAAGTTCCAGCTTTCCCGAAGATTTCGATGGTTGAATCCTGATGCGATCCTCTCCGTTCGCCCAGGTGCCGAGCCACGCATTCAGCGGAGGCGTTGGATCGAAGTTGACCGGACGAATGTCCTTGGATCGAACCCAACCGGGTCCCGCACCATCGTGCTGCGACAGATATCCACAGGTCCAGTCGCCTTCGACTCGATACACCAGGACCGGATCGCCCGGCGCCAGAGTAGTCGCAATGCAGTCAATGGCTGACGAGCAGCCGTAGTATCCCTTGGTGGATCGTGCGGTCGAAACCTCTGCCAATTTCGCATTCGTGCCGAAGCCGTCGAAACTACAGGCCACGCTGGGGCGGTCCTGTCCGGCGGCCACCGAAATTGCGGTTACCCAGATGGCCGCCGCCGATAGGAAGGATCTGGCTCTCAGACTCTCACCTTACAACCGTCAGTCACAGGAACTCAAAATAATTCCATTTCCTTTCATCCTCGTAACTTAAGACCCCATTTTGCCTGACGCCACCCCGGGGGATTGGGAACTCGTCTGCCACAATCAAATCGGGTGGGGTGGGGCGGACCCCTGGTCCGCGCGGGTCCCCCTGGACCCGCTCTGGCTAGAGCGTTCACAGCCGCTTCCACCCCGATGTCGCTGCGTTGATTCTGGGTTTGCTTCGGAAGCCATAACGGCTTTGGATTCTTTTGGTTGCCCCACAAATTGGGTTCGTTTGGTATTTTCCAAATCGGCTTCGCCCGTCTCCGAGGCCGGAGCATTCTGACTTCTTGCTTCTGACTCCTGACTTCCACCTCCTGACCATGACACCGCACCGCCCTTTCCGCATTCTTCTCCCTCCGCCCCACCACTGCGCCGACTTCCGGTACACTGGTCTTTCTTTCTCCACCGTGAACGCTGTTGAGTTCCAGAGTGTTTCCAAGAGTTACGCCCTCTACGACTCGCCGGGCGACCGGCTCAAGGAACTCCTGTCTCTAAACCGCCTCCGCTGCCATAAGGATTTCCTGGCGCTCGACGACGTCACGTTCCAGGTGAAGCGTGGCGAGACTTTCTGCATCGTCGGCGAGAATGGCTCGGGCAAAAGTACCGCCCTCCAGATCGTCGCCGGCATTCTCCAGCCCAGCCGCGGCGCCGCCATCGTCAACGGCCGCGTCTCCGCCCTGCTCGAACTCGGCGCCGGCTTCAACCCCGAATTCAGCGGCCGCGACAACGTCTACCTCAACGGTTCCATCCTCGGCCTCACCACCCGCCAGATCGACCAGCGCTACCAGGACATCGAAAACTTCGCCGAAATCGGCGGCTTCATCAACCAGCCCGTCAAGACCTATTCCAGCGGCATGGTGGTGCGCCTGGCCTTCGCCGTAGCCATCAGCGTCGATCCCGAAATCCTGCTGGTCGACGAAGCTCTCGCCGTCGGCGACATCTATTTCCGCCAGCGCTGCATGCGCAAGGTCCACGAGCTGCGCCAGCGCGGCGTCACCATCCTGTTCGTCTCCCACGCCGTGGCCGACGTCAAGGCCATCGGCGACCGGGTGCTGTGGCTCGACAAAGGCCGCCTCATCGAAATCGGCGAGCCCGACCGCGTCATCTCCAAATACCTGGCCGCCATGGTCGAGAAGGATTCCACCTACCGCCTGCGCAAAGCCGCTGGCGCCGAGATGTTCTCCACCGCCGGCCCGTCGCGCGCTCCCGAAATCGCCGGCACCATTCCCAATATCGATCACCGCTACGGCGACGCCCGCGCCGAGATCATCGGCATCGCGGTCCTCACCGAGGATGGCGCGCCGCTTTCCCTGCTGGCGCCGTCCACCCGCATCGTGGTCCGCATCAGC
>Ga0181524_10005275_pt1 | contig 11616 bp, 9 predicted proteins | sample PEATcosm2014_Bin_34_FD_119761 | JGI IMG/M metagenome (GOLD analysis project Ga0181524, IMG submission 119761) | Peatland microbial communities from MTU Mesocosm Facility, Houghton, MI, USA - PEATcosm2014_Bin05_60_metaG | ecosystem: Environmental > Terrestrial > Soil > Wetlands > Peat | place...
GCCTCCAGCCACTTCTGCTTCGAGGCCGAGTGGGCGAAGCCGTTGAAGTTGCCGCGCGGGTGGATGCCTTGGCCTCCCCAGTTGGCGCAGGTCAATAATGGGACGGTCACTTTCGAGAGGTCGGCGGAACGGGCGCGGTGCCACTCATCATCTAGCGGGTGTTTCTTCGACTCCTCAAACGCATCTACGCGGTTCTTGGCTAGTTCCTCATCCGAGACCGTCACCAGGCCGGCGATCGACTCGCCGGTGTTCGGATTCTTCTTGGCCCGCTCGCCCCGTCCGTACTGTATATTTGCCACCTGCTGTTTCGCCCAGCGCTCTTGAAACTGCGACAAAATGCCACCATGATAAAGGAAATCCCGGTAGGGGTCGTTCTGGCCTTCCCAAGGGATTATCGCGGCCAAGTGCGGCGGGTGCCTGGTCGCCGCTTGCCATTGGTTCGTGGCGTAGTAAGAGATGCCGAGCATGCCGACTTTTCCGTTGCTCCAAGGCTGCGTGCCCGCCCACTCGATACATTGGTAAATGTCGTCGTCTTCTTTCGGGGACATGGGGTCCATGAAGCCCTCAGACCAACCTGCGCCGCGCGAGTCCACCCGGACTACGGCGTAGCCGTGCGGCACCCACCGCTCGGGATCGGTAACCTCCCAGTTCTGATACTTGTTGGTCGAGCCTTCTAGGATTTCCGGATGATCGGTGACCATCTTCTCCCACTGCATCGGGTAGCCCTCCTGATAGGAGAGACCCTTGGCGTAGATTCCATAGGTCAGGATTACCGGGTAGTGCCCATCGGCTATGGGTCGGAAAACATCTGCGCGCATGACGACCCCGTCATCCATAACGATTGGCACATTCCACTCGATGCGCATTCCATCCCGAACTTCGCTTCGCAATTTGGCTTCAGACCCGCGGCTCACTTGACTCATTCTTCCACGCCCCTCCAAGAGCGAGAATTCTTGCCCGGTTAGTGGAAACAAGTTTGTGCAATTCCGAAAGAGAATATCGAATAATTCAGGTTGCCCTCAAAGATTTCTCATTCAGTTAAGACACCCCGGTTAGTTGGCGGCCAAAGTCGGAACTTCCACGCCTTCCCTCTGGCGGGCTCTGGCTGCTCCTTGCGTGCCATCCTTCGTGAGTTGTTCAAGGTTCTGACCCTTAGGCTCGATGCCCAACCAAATCGTCGCCAAGCCGGCGATCAAGGAGCCCGTGCCCAGGAACACCCAACACGTGGTCATCATGCTCGCACCCACGAAGAAACCGATCGCATAGCTGCCGATCGCGCCGCCAATGCGCCCCAGACCCATGGCGGTCGAGGCTCCCAGCACGCGGATGTGCACCGGGTAAACCTCAGGCACGTAAATCGTGCTGCCGCAGAGGCCCATTTCCATGAAGAACTGGTAAATAGCGGCGATCCAGAAGAAATACATCGCCGAATGGGTCCCAATCAGGAAGAAAAGAAAAACACCGGCCATCGAAAAGCCCAAGGTGATGAAGAGCTTGCGGCCGACCTTCTCGCTCAGGAAGTACACCAGGAAACGCCCGGCGATGGAGAAGAAGGAGATGTACAGCATGTTCTTGACGGCCTGTTGCACCGGCAGTCCGTAGAACTTGACGAAGAACTGCGGGATCCAGAAGTTCATTCCCCAGGAGGCCATCAAGGGCAGTATCCAAATGATCCATGTGTGAATCGTCCGGCGGCGCATTTCGGGCGTGAACAGATCTCGGTAGACAGCCGGGGGAAGCATCGGCAGCGGTGGTTCGTTCTGCACCGCAACACGGGACCGTTCTATGGCCTCGTCGGAAATGTGCAAATAATGAAGCGCCTTCCTGGCCTCGGCAAAGCGTCCGCGATTGGCCAGCCAGCGGGGAGATTCCGGAACGTTACGCCGAATCCAGAAGACCAGCAAAGCCGGCACTACGCCTGCGAAAAACAACCCCCGCCAACCCCATCTCGGAAGTATCACCAGGGCGGCGGAAGAGGCAATAAAGGTGGCAACCGGCCAGGCTATGGGCAAGGCTCCTCCGGAATAACCCCGGATGCGCGCAGGAGCAAACTCAGCCAAGATGGAGGCATCGACGGGTATCGACCCACCTATTCCCAACCCGGTCAGGAAACGCGCGCCGAGCAGAAAAGCCAGCGAGGGGGCCAAACCACAAACACCGGATAGAACCGAGAACATCAAGAGGGTTACGGTAAAGGCGATCTTGCGGCCCCACTTGTCGGCGATCCATCCCCAAGCGAACGATCCAAGACACATGCCGACCAACGTGGCGAAGCCGAGTGAACCCAGTTGTTGGGGCTTCGCGCCGAACTCCTTGGCAATGCCCGGCATGGCGAATCCCAACAGGTAGGCATCGCCGGCATCAAACAACGACGCCAGGGCGGCAATGATGATGACCCCGACCAGCGGTCGCGTTATCGGCGATTGATCGATCGCGTGTCCGACGATTCGGAAAGTCAGCGTCTCGCCGTTGGCGGATTGTTTCTCCATATACATCCCCTCCATCCAAGATCACGTTCAGTTCAACTTGCAGCTATCGACCGCTTCTGGGGTTGATTTGCCTAAGTGAAAACCGCCGCTGAGTGTAGCGGCAATCTCTATCTATCAGTGATTTACATACCCCTCGACCCGAGAAAGTGGTCATATATTGCGCTCGCCAGTGCGGGAGCAGAGAAAGAAGGCGGCGAGCATAACCCGATTCCCACATGCTTACAAGTAACTAACTGGTAAACATAGTTGGCTTGAAAACTGAATGTCATAGTGATTATTAAGGAGAATGGCTTTGCTCCGGTCAGCCTGTAGCTCGCCGTATACAGTCGGAACGGTGTCGCTCTGCAGAACACATGTCCTGATGCCGTCTGACTGCTAAAATGACATGCATCGCTTCGCTTTTCATTCGTAAGATTAAACCTTGGCGTGGCAAAACAGCTCACGCGCAGTACAATTCGAGCGATTCAGAGCTGCCCAAGAAGACTCCTGGATCCCGCTAGGTTGAAGCTCGCACAGGAGGCGACCACTATGCCGAAGCAAGAAAAACGCGTCGCCCCTCGAACTGAGGGCTTCATGGAGAAACAACGGCATCGGATTCAATTCTGCCGAAAGGCGTGTCGGTCCTCGGTTACCACAGGCCTATCAGCTTCCACCACAAGCTGCCAGCTCCAATCCAGATGACCAAGTTAATCATCGAGACTAGAAAGCCGAACTTCCACCATGTGGTCTGATCCACGTAGCCTGCGCCGAAAAAGATGGTAGCGGGAGAAGCTGAATAATTTGTCAGCGCCGTACAGAGGCTTGAAGCATATGCCAGAGAGAGCGCGACCGGATACTTCGGAGCACCGGCGGCAACCGCCAGCGTGGCGAAGGCGGCGTACATGAGCACGACGTGGGGAGCCAACCCCGCGAAGCCATAGTGCGAATAGAAGTAAACCAAAACCACGACAACGAAGGCCACGCCCCATGGGACACCTCCGAGTTTGGCTGATACGACCGTCGCAAACCACGTAATAAACCCGAATTTGGCCATTAGCCCGGCCAGCCCGATGAGCCCTCCTAACCACATGAATATGTCCCAGGCCGCATGCTCCTCCAGCACATCTTTCCACTGAATCACTCCGGTAAGGAGCATCAGTCCCATACCCACGAAGCCGATATATGTGACATCCAACTTCGTAAATGTCGAGGTTGCCCACAGGCCCACGGTGAAAACAAAGATACCGAGCATCCAGAGTTCACGCGGTGTGATGGCCCCCATCCCGGCAAGTTCACGGCTCGCTATCATTTTCGCTTCCGGGGTATCACGAAGCTCCGGCGGGTAAACCTTATACAAGAACAATGGAATGAGCAGCAACGAAAGCAGGCCTGGGACGACACTGGCCAGGAGCCAAAGACCCCAGCTGATTTCGATGTTCAACGTCTTTTTCGCGAGTTCCGCGATGAGGGAGTTGGAAGCCATTGAGGTCAAGAACATCGCGGAAGTTGTGCAGTTTGCGTAAAAAGTGGAGAGCACGAGAAAGGAGCCCAGCGTTCTGTTGGTTGAGTCTGGCCGAGATCCCAATGCCATAATAAGACTTTTCGTAATGGGAAGCATCACGCCGCCTGCTCGCGCTCCATTGGATGGCATGGCTGGGGCAAGAATCAGATCATTGAGGGATAAAATGTAAGCCAGCTTCAACGTGTTACCCCCAAAAGCCCGGGTAAGCCATAACGCAATCCGTCGCCCCAACCCGGTCTTGACAAAACCAATTGTGAATTGGAACGCCACAAAGACGAGCCAGACCGTTGGGTTGGCCCAAAAGCCCAACGCTTCCTGCAGCGTGGCCATTCTAAGGGTCACAGCAAGGATCACGCCGACCATGACAACGGCAGCACTGGTAATAGGACGGAGAACGAAACCCAGAATAGTGCCGAGAAAAAGCGCGAACATTCGCCAAGCCATAAGCTTGAGCCCCGTTGGGGGCGGCAGGAACCACAGGACGCACGTGCTAAGTATGCACACGAGTCCTTTCATCCAGCCTCGCATCATGACGGAACCACTTGTGACCCGTTTAGGTGTTGCCGCTGTACTCAACGCGGGCATATTGGCTCCTCGTTATGGCCTCACCAGATCCTGCCACCATATGTTTAAATTCCGCCCAGGTCTCCCTCCGAGGTTTCGCTATAGACGCTCCGTCCAAGAAGATCGCGTCCATGGCTTGAGTTGTTCTCCAGTCAGTTCGAGCCCCGTCCCAGGAGCGCCAGGAACGGTGATTGTGCCGTCGTCATTAAGGGCTGGATCACCGCCCAAGGCCAACAAGGGATTCGGCGTCACATCGACCTCCATGAAAGGGTAGGGCATTGGACCGCCGCCACGGCGGCCTTCCAGCACGGCAGCCATCTGCAGCGAGGCATGGTAGTTGATGGTCGTGCCGAAGACGTGCGGCATTACCGGCAGATCGAAGGCCTGTGCCAGCGCTGCCACTCGGCGCATGCCGCTGTAGCCGCCGCAAACCGTCAGATCGGGTTGAACAACTGCGAGGCAGTTGGCGACAAAGAATTCGCGGTATGCCGCCAGACTCCCGAGCGCCTCGCCCCCGGCAACCGCCGTTGGCACAATCCGCGTGAACGCCTGGTAGCCCGGCACGTCTTCCGGAAGCACGGGCTCTTCGATCCAGAGAAGGCCAGCCTCATCCATGCGCCGGGCGGCCTCGATTGCCGCCGGGGCTGTGTAGCCGCGATTGAAATCGACCATCAGCGCCACATCAGGTCCCAGTTGTTTGCGCAGTGCGATGGCCATGGCACCGTCGGCGCGCGGGCTGAATCCTCCGCGTGGCTTTATACCGCGGAATCCGCGGTGACAATAGCCTTCGACCTCTGCTTCAAAGCGGGCGTAGGGAGAGTTTCCCGGAATCATGAATGGACCGCTGGCATAGGCAAACACCCGGTCGCGGACAGCACCGCCGAGCAGCGCCGCGACGCTGATGCCCTGAGCTTTCGCACTGATGTCATGCAGGGCCAGGTCGACAGCGGAAATACCCATCGTGCCCACGCCGCGACGATCATAGTTGAGAACAGCCGTCATGGCCTGCCAGAGCCTGCCGGTCTCCAAGGGCGATTGACCGAGGAGTATCCGTGCCAGCCGGCTGCGAATGAAGGCGGCGGCGGGATGCGGAGCGGCCCCCACATCGCCCCAACCGGTGATGCCGGCGTCAGTGACGACCTCAAGCATCAAAAATTCGCGCTGCGTCATAAAAGTCACTGCATTGCCGATAGGTTCGGCAAGAGAAAATCCAACATGATAGCCACGGATCTCGGTGATTTTCATTAACGCCGTTTCTCCTTTGCTGTTAACACACTGAGCGCATGAGGGTGCCTTGGGGCGTCAACTCTAACAGAGCCCTGTGGGAACGACACACGTATGGTATTCCGGCCCGCAAGCTTCGCTCGTTTGGTATGCGTTCCCATGATACTGAACCAGTTGGCGTCCAGGCGTTTCTTTTTTGACGTACCATTGATGCTTTCCATTGAAGCCTTCGAGATAGGCACTGTCGGTCGGTTTCCCTGGCCGAGCGGATTGTTGTACCCTTGCGGGCCTTTGCGACCGGGAGCGCCGGCGCTGGGCTTGTATGACGGGACGCAGCCTCTCACTCGAAAGAGCATGGTCTGGGGCATGGCAGCGATGGGATTTTCTTGAGCGTTTTACCAGGATCGGTCCCCGCCCGTTGAGAACCAGGCGAGATTCTTCCTTGCATGAGGCGTGCAAGAATGCAATTCTCTAATCCAGAAACGAAGCAGCTTCTTGTTATCTTTCGACTTGGCGCGGCAGCTCGTGTCCTGTCGCAGGTTCGCACCGTGAACCAGAACGCGGAGGAAAGGCCAAATGCAGGCGATTGAGTTTCCTTTCGGAAGTGGATTTGTCACTCTCAACCTTGACCTGGAGCCGGCAGCGGAAGTGCTCATGCCGGAATTGGTTCCGGGTGTGGCGGATGAACCGGCGGCGATCCGTGATGCGATATCGCGGCCAATCGGCAGCCGGCAACTGCAGGATCTCGCGAGGGGAAAGAGCTCAGTCGCAATCGTCATCAACGACATAACCCGGCCTTCGCCCACCGAGGCGATGCTGACCGTTATCGTGGAAAAGCTTGCGCAGGCCGATATCCCGCTGGCGAACATTGCGGTGCTGGTTGCCACCGGAAATCACGTTCCTCCCACGGAAGAAGAATTGAAGACCATGATGGGAGTGTGGCGCTCGAAACTCAGAATTGTCGTTCATGACTGTAACGACACGAGTTCGCTGGCGTATATGGGTGCTACCGGCAGGGGGATGCCGGTCTATGTGAACAAGCACTACGCGGAAGCATCTCTAAAGATTCTCACAGGGGTGATTGCGCCTCATCAGTCCGCCGGATTCGGCGGTGGCAGGAAGTCGGTTGTGCCTGGGATTTGCGGTCTGGAGACTTTGCGGACGCATCACTCCTTCCCTATTCGTCCGGCGGTACCGATACTGGGGATCATCAAGGACAACACGTTTCATGAGGAGGCAGTCGCCGCCGCCCGGCTAACGGGCGTGGACTTCATCGTGAACGTGGTCAAGAACTTTCGCGGCCAGGTGGTGGAGGCGGTCGCGGGCGATCTGGAAGCCGCGCACATGGCAGGGGTCGCCATCTGCGAAAAGTCGTGGGTTCGCAAATTCACCAAAGCCTATGATGTCGTCTTCGCGAGTCCTGGACGCTATCCTAAGGACATCGATCTGCACCAGGCGCAAAAAGGAATGGCGGTCGCCGAGCAGATCACCAAGCCCGGCGGGACGATCGTGCTGATCGCCGAGTGCCGCAACGGAGTCGGCAAATTCGGCAAGGTGTTGAAGCAGGCGGACAGCGTTGACATGGTCATCCGTGATTTCTACGCGCAGGGCTTCACTCCGGACCAGAACTCGAAGGCTTATATGTTCGCCCGCTGCTGCAAGAGCCACCGGGTATTCGTGGTAAGTTCCGGTATCGATCCCAAAGAAGTGGCGGCGATGTTCATGACCGGATTCACTTCGGTAGCCGAGGCCGCTGCTGCCGCACTGTCGTCGTATGACCGGCCGTCGGTTCTCTGTATACCTTACGCGGGAGACTGCATCCCGGTTGTGGAGTCGGCGGCAACAGCGGCAGGCAGATGAAGCTGCAAGGGCTTCATGCTGGAGCAGATCAATCGGGCTCGACCTCCAGTGATCGGTGGAGAGCAGTCACAAAGACCGGTGCCGAAGGGCACGGTTGTATGCGCGCGCGAAGGCGGCCGGCAAACGCATTCGAGGGAGAAAGACAATGTCGAAACAACCAACTGGGTTACTGGCCGAGTATGTCCACAACCTGCGATGGGAGGCCTTGCCGCCGGAGGTTGTGGAGTCGGCGAAATTGCGTGTCCTCGACTATCTGGCTTCGGCCATGGCCGGGTATCGGCTGAACCGGACCTTCAGCGAAACCGTAACCCGGATGTATAGGGACATGGGCGGCACCGAAGAGAGCCGGGTCCTGTTCAGCGATCTGCAACTGCCGGCGCCCAATGCGGCGTTCCTGAACGCCGCCTATGGACACGGCGCCGACATCGATGACGGACATCGTACCGCCCAGGGGCATCCGGGAATCGTCGTCATCCCTGCCGCTTTTGCGCTCGCTGAAGCGGAGCGTATGAACGGCAAGGACATGATCCTCGCCGTTGTGGCCGGCTATGACGTCTTCGTGCGTCTCGCCAGCGCCATGAATCCAGCGCATTTCAATCGCGGTTTTCACTCCACCGGAACGGTCGGGACAATCGCCGCCGGCGCGGCTGCGGCCAAGGTGCTAAAGCTCGATTTCAAGGGAGTGCACAACGCCATCAGCCTGGCGGCGGTGCAGGCGGCTGGAGTGCACGAGATCTCCGAGAGCGCGCAGGCCTCCAAACCGCTTAGCCCTGCCAAGGCCGCTTACGGCGGCGTTCTTGCCGGGCGCATGGCGCGCCTGGGCATAGAAGGCCCGCGCGAAGCCCTGGAAGGAGGCAAAGGATTCATCAAGGCATTCACAGACAAGTTCGACTTCGAGATTCTCCAGAAAGAACTCGGGCAGAGGTTCGACATCCTTAATTGCTATGTGAAATTGTATCCCGCCTGCCGCCATTGTCACGGCGCTATTGACGCCGCGATTCGCTTGCGCGAGGCCGGCGATGCGCGGTTGGAATCGATCGACAAGATTAAGGTTTCCATCTACCCTGCCGCTATCAAGATCGTCGGGAGCATCTTCGAACCTGCTTCGGCGGATGAGGCCAAGTTCAGTCTGCCCTACGGCGTCGCCACCGCGTTGCGCAAAGGCAGCTTTACCCTCAGCGATCTGGACGTCGCTCACAGCTTCGATTCCGGAATTCGGGAGCTGGTGCGCAAGGTCGAGATTGTCAGCGATCCGGCGCTAGAAAACCGGGCGGCGAAGCTGCGCGGCTCCAGGGTCCAGTTGCTGTTCAAAGACGGCACGAGCAGAGAGGTTGGCGTAAAGCTTCCCAAGGGTGATCCGGAGGTTCCGGTCACCCAGACGGACGTTGAGAACAAACTCCGGCTGTCTGCGGAAGGACTTGTACCGGCCGATCGCCAGGAGGCGCTGATCAGCGCCGTATGGGAGTTGGAAAACATGCCGGCTGCCGGCCGGCTGCTGACGTTTTGCACCAACTTCGACGAGATCTATGCGAAGTAATGGCCTGCCCAGCCGGTGCGCGACTTGTATCGCACCGGCAGACATGTTGAGAGACGCGTAGCCGCTGCTTCTTGGTCGCGCGGCGCGCCTCGCAGCCGAACGCTCCGGCCACCGCGTTCAGCGTTCGATGGAAAGGAAAGCAAAGCCCTTATGTCTGAATCCGAGTTCGAAAGCATTGCGAAGAGTCTCATTCCCGGTTCTGTTGATTTCCACATTCATGGCGGTCCTGACGTCAAGCCGCGCAAAATGTCTTCACTAGCTGTCGCGCAAGCGGCCAAGCAGGCCGGGATGAAAGCCATCATTATTAAGAACCATGTGACTCCTACCACCTGCCATGCCAAGCTGATTTCTGAGATGCTTGGCGGATATCCGGTCTTCGGAGGCCTGGTGCTGAACAAACCTGCGGGAGGACTGAATCCGTCTGCGGTAGAGATCGAACTCAAGCTGGGTGCAAAACAAATCTGGTTGCCGACGATCTCCGCGGTTGCACAGGTTCGACTGAGCAAAGGGAACCTGGCCTCCGCCGTGCCGATCACCGACGAACATGGCGCCTTCCTGCCCGCCCTGATTGAAGTTCTGGACCTGGTCGCGCAAGCGGGAGCGATTCTCGGAACATCGCATCTGGCTCCCGAAGAGGTTGAGAAAGTTGTTTGCCTGGCCCGCCAGAGGAACGTCCAGAAGATCGTGATTACGCACCCGGAAAACGATCCTCCGGCGATGCCCCTCGATATACAGAAGCGGCTGGCTACGCAAGGCGTCTTCTTTGAGCGAACCTTCGTTTCCACCCTGCCTCCCAGAAACATGACGCCCGAGATTATGGCGGGATACATCAAGGCCATCGGCGCGGAATCGACAATCATGGCGACGGATCTCGGTCAGGCGGAAAACGAGGAACCAGTAAAGGGCTTCATCACGTTTATGAAGACGATGATGGCATTGGGCATACCTGCCGACAAGATCGCAATGATGGTACAGAAGAATCCGGCCCAAGTACTTGAATGCTAAAGCTCACACCAGCGCGAGGAGACACTAGCATGAAGGGCGATATAGCCACTCACGATCCCGAAACGCCAAAGCAAGAGGCTGTCGGCGTTGGTTCAGTTTCCATGCAAACGAAAAGAACGAATTTTCGATGGGCGCTGGCGATCTTCGCGTTCCTCGCGACCTTCGTCGCCTACCTGGACAGGGTCAACCTGGCGGTTGCCACGCCGGCTATCATGCGAGAGCTCCACTTTACGAAGGTCCAGATTGGAATGTTGCAGACGGTATTTTTCGTCTGCTACGCGCTGTTTCAGATTCCATCGGGCACGTTGACGGAGTTTTTCGGGCATCGAAAAATCGTCCCTCTGGCACTCGGCTGGTGGTCGCTGTTTACGTGTCTGACAGCGGCTTGCCGTGGCTTCGGCACATGGATAGTGGTGCGGACGCTGTTCGGACTGGGCGAGGCGCCTGTCTATCCCGGATTGAGCGCGGCTTACCCCAATTGGTTCCCCAAGAAGGAGAGGGGCAGAGCCATCAGTTTCATGCTGGCAGGATCGAAATTCGGGCCGGTAGTTGGAATCCCCGTGGCGACCCTCATCATGGTGCATTGGGGGTGGCGTTCGGTTTTCGTTAGCTTCGGCACTCTGGGGATCGTCATAGCCATCGCCTACTACCTTCTGCTCACGAATTATCCGCACGAAAGTAGATTTGTGAACCGGGCGGAGCTGGAGCATATCAACGAGGGGCAGCTATCGAGAGACAACAAGAAGGTGATGCCGCCGTGGAAAGACTTCTTCCGTTCCGGCCAGTTCTGGGCCATCGGCGGACAGTTCACGGCTGCTATTTATATCAACTACGTATTCCTTGCCTGGTTACCCGTGTACCTGCTCGAAGCTCATCGCTTCTCGCTCAAGCAAATGGGCTTTGCCGCGGCGGTGCCAGAGCTGGCCTACGCTCTGGGAAACATTTTCTGCGGGGTGCTCAGCGACTTCCTGATCGGTAAGGGATGGGCCGGGGCCAAGTCCCGAGCCTGGTTCGGCGGATTAGGGTTGCTGCTCTGTTGCGGCTGCTTGTATCTGACGGCGGTCGCCGAGGGTAAGGGGGCAACTATCCTGTGGTTGAGCTTCGCACTCGCGTCCCTCGGTGCCACCATGAATGCCTCCTGGACAATCTGCGCCGACGTGGCTGGGAAATTCGCGGGAACCGTCTCCGGCTGGATGAACTTCTGTGGCAACGTAGTTGGCGCCGCTGCGCCGCTCATTACCGGTTGGGTGGTCACCCGGTACGGCTGGCAGGCCGCCATTATGGCCACCGCGGCGGCAGCGATTGTTGGGGCCGTAATCTGGATATTCATCAAGCCGGATGTGCCGCTGAAGCACCGATACTCCGCGCCCGCTCGGGCGGCGGCCAGCGTGTGAGGTTGGCACCTTGGGCGCACTCGGTGCTCATCTGAAGGACGC
>Ga0181524_10005279_pt1 | contig 11614 bp, 8 predicted proteins | sample PEATcosm2014_Bin_34_FD_119761 | JGI IMG/M metagenome (GOLD analysis project Ga0181524, IMG submission 119761) | Peatland microbial communities from MTU Mesocosm Facility, Houghton, MI, USA - PEATcosm2014_Bin05_60_metaG | ecosystem: Environmental > Terrestrial > Soil > Wetlands > Peat | place...
CAGCTTGAAAATGCCCACCGTGCTGTTGGGCTGGCCAAAAGCCGGCCGGCCCACGTAGATCACATCCTTCAAGTTCTCGATTTCGATGGTGCCTTCCACGCTCAAGTCGGGACGCGCGCCTTTGGGAAGTGCGCCCTCCAGTTTGACGTCCACCGTCACAGTTCCGTTTTGCACCGCCGGGTCAATCCGCATCACGTGGCCTGAAATGATGCCGTTGCGCGTGTCAATGGAAGCGCGTAGCCCGATCTGAACGTCCTTAGCCTGGGTTTCGGGAATCTTCAGTTCAGCCTTCAGCCGGGTGGGTTGGGCCACCTTGGCCAGGATCGTGCCCACCGTGACCTGCTGGCCGACTTCCACGAGCAGCTCTTGAAGCACGCCCTCCGCGCCCGCCCGCACCTGAAGACGGTCCAGTTGTGCCCGCTTCAACTCGTAAAGAGCCCGGAGTTGCTCGACCTTGGCCTTCTGGGCTTCGAGTTGGGCCTTGGCGGACGCAGCACTTACGCTCAGCCGGTCTTGTTCAATCTGATTGCGGGTGGTCAACTCGTCGGCCTTGGCCTTTGAGAGCTTGGAGTTCAGTTCCGCCCCCAAACCTGCCTTGGCCAGCGCTTCATCCTTTTCGGCATTGAGCGCCGCTTGGCGATAGTCAGCCTGAACCGTGGCCGCTGCCGCCCTATGGTCCAGGAGCTGGCTATCAAGCTGCGCCTTAAGGCTGTTGTAGTCAGCCCCGGCGGCCTTAAGTTGCCATTCGGCGTCGAGAGCGGCTTGCTCCAGCTCGGGATTCTTCAATTCCAGGATTACCGAATCAGCCTTCATGGGCACACCCGGCAGAACCAGCCTGCGCACTACCCGGCCGTCCGAGGTCGCCGGGATCCACAGGATTTCCTCAGGAACCAAGGTGCCCAATCCTCTCACTTCCAGCAGCATCGGCCCTCGCTTTACCGTGTCAATCCAGACGGTCGCCTTATCCACGCCGGGCGCGGCGGGCTTGAGGCGCGAAAGTCCAAGGGTTACGGAAGCAAGGATTAACAGACCCAGAATAGAATAAATGATCCTGCGAATTCGCCGTTGTCGCTTAGCAGACTCACGTGGGATGTCCATAGAACCTCTCCGAGGATATTCAGGGCACGAAGACTGCCAACCTGTTTGTTGATCGAGGCATTTATTTTCATAGGGTTAGGGAGAAGAGCGGGCGGCCCTCCCTGCTAAGGTGTCCGATTTTGGGATAGCTCGTCCCGAGTTCGGACAGTGACATAATTGCCGAGTGGCAGTTAGCGACACCCGAAGACCAGGTCTTTATTGCCGATTGCCGATTGACGATGTTCGAAACTCGAAACTAGAAATTCGAAACTCGAAAAAGACGCCGCTGCGACCCATTGGAGCCGAGTTTCGATTTTCGAATTTCGAGTTTCGGACGTCGGCCCACGGCGGGAAAATGGGCAATTTTCGCCATTCTGGGCCAAACCAGGATCGCGGAAACTTAGGGCTTGACAAATTCCACTTCGTGAGCTAGTATGCTAGCGTATGATTAAGCTCGGGAATGCCCGCAAGGACCCCATGCGCCTCAGCGCCTTGGCCTGTCCTGGAGACGAAAAGCCCCCGGCGTCAGGGAAAATGATCTGTTGGCAGGTGTCTTCTGTCAACCATCAACTCTTGACAGTGGGCGGCAATTCGGAAAGAATTCTTTTTTTGAACGGATGACGCGGGAATGTTGTTGAAAACAAAGGACCGCTGTGGAAAACCCGGGCGAGAAGCCGGAATGTTTTTGAAAAGAAAGGTACTTAGCCCTATAAGGCGGGAATGTTATTGAAAAGACAAGTTGTTATAGCTCGCCAGAACAAAAGCGAGTGACGGTCATAGACAATTTGTCAATTATGGCATGCATTATGGCGAAGCGGCTTTTTCAGCACGTGAATAAGTGCTGAGGAAAGTGAGGAGAACCCTTTGAGGGTAAAACCGTTTTGGCGGATCATCATTTTAGTGTGCGGAATCCTTGCTACTAGCTCATTGCAACTTTCTTCTGAAAACCAAAGTGCTCCTAAGCCTGGGGGCACGAATTCTGCTGCGAAAGCTACCCCCCTTCCTCAGATTTGGAAGTCCGCGACGACTGACAAAGAATACCGCGTAAAGATTGATGGCGACCTCTTAACTGCCGAGTGGTCAAACATCCCACCTCAGGCTGCCAAACAAGGCGCATACATTCGCAGCGAATGCCGCCGTAGCGGCACAAGGTGGGTAGGCACATCCCGCATTCTTCTGCCTTGCCCCCTGCCGGATGGAAAGACGAAGATGTGTCCTATGCTGCTTCGGTTTGAGGTGGACTTCATCTCCTCCGACCGCATCACCGGAGGCGGAGAGATTCTCAGGGATTTTGATTGCGGCTCGTGCGAGGTACGGAAGACAGGCTGGGGTCCGTTTAGCTGGGCGCCTAAACGTTGAGATAATATGATATGAGTTGGCAAGTTGTTGTTACGCAATCGGTTCTGGGGGCAGGCCTGTGAAGATTCGCATTTTGGGCGTTCCGCTCGACCTGGGGCAAGAACGCCGGGGAGTGGATATGGGCCCGTCGGCGGTGCGCGCCGCGGGGCTTAACCACGCGCTGAAGAACCTGGGGCATCAAGTGGAGGACGCCGGAAACATTCACGTCAGGTTGGCGGAGGAGCAGCACTTTGGCGACCGGCGAGCGAAATACTTGAAGGAAATTGCCGAGACCTCGCAGGAAGTAGCGCAGCGTATCTACCAGACCCTGGAGGCGGGTTATTTCCCTCTCTCGCTGGGTGGCGACCATTCCGTAGCCATCGGCACGCAGGCGGGGGTCTCCAAGTTTTTCCATGACCGGCAGCAGTCAGTGGGTTGTCTTTGGATTGACGCCCACGCTGACATGAACACGCCGGGAAGCAGCCCCAGCGGCAACGTTCACGGCATGCCGCTGGCTGCAAGCTTGGGTCATGGTTCGGAGTCGCTGACTGAGATTTTCGGCTACGCGCCCAAAATTCCGCCCCAAAGGTGCGTCCTGATTGGGGCGCGCGCGCTGGACAGCCGCGAGCAGCGCCTTGTGAAAGAGTCGGGCATCAAGGTGTTCACGATGCGCGCCATCGACGAGTTGGGGATGCGTTCGGTCATGGAGAAGAGCATTGCGCTGGCCAGCAATGGGACTGCAGGTTTCGTCGTCTCTTTCGACGCGGACGTAGTGGACCCGGATGAGGCGCCGGGCGTCGGCACGCCCGTCCCTGGCGGCATCACGTACCGCGAGGCTCATCTGGCCATGGAAATGGTCGCCGACAGCAGGAAAATGCTGGCTTTCGAACTGGTGGAGATTAATCCCATCATTGATGTCATGAATAAGACGGCGATACTGGGCGTCGGCTTAGTCAGTTCCGCTCTTGGAAAGAAGATTCTGTGAAAAAGAAAATCCGGTTGGGAGTCCTTTTTGGTGGACGCTCGGGTGAGCACGAAGTCTCACTGACTTCCGCCGCTTCGGTGATGAAGGCGCTCGACCCGGCGAAGTATGAGCTGGTGCCGGTCGGCATCACGCGCGAAGGCCGATGGCGGGTTGGACCCCGAGCGTTCGGACTCTTGACGGAGGCGGCGGGAGATAATGCGGCGCAGCAAACGGCGGCCTTGCAGACGGTGCTCGAGGAAGGCAGGGCGGTCACGCCCTCGGTTGATCCGACCGGCCCGAAACTTCTTCCCCTGGCCAAGTCATCCCCTGCTCCAAATGCTCGCCCGGAAGTGGACGTCATATTCCCCGTACTCCACGGCACCTTTGGGGAGGATGGAACTATTCAGGGATTACTCGAGCTCGCAGACGTTCCTTACGTGGGTGCGGGAGTCCTGGCTTCCTCTGTGGGCATGGATAAAGACGTCATGAAGCGGCTGTTCCGTGATGCCGGATTGCCTGTCGTTCCCTGGGAATTGGTGCTGCGGAGGGATTGGGAGAATGACCCTGCGAGCGTTCGAAAAAAGATTGAGAAACGGCTGCGCTACCCGCTGTTCGTTAAGCCTGCCAACTTGGGGTCATCCGTGGGGATCACCAAGGTGCACAAGCCGGGAGAGCTTCAAGCCGCCATCGACTTGGCCGCGCAATACGACCGCAAGATCCTTGTGGAGAAGGCCGTCGACGCGCGGGAGATCGAGTGCGCGGTGTTGGGAAACGATAACCCGGAAGCCTCCGTGCCTGGGGAGATTATCCCCGTCAACGAGTTCTACGACTACGAGGCGAAGTATATTAAGGAAGGCTCGGAACTCACCGTCCCCGCCCGCCTCAACCCCCGCCAGACCAAACGCGTCCAGGAGTTGGCGGTCCGGGCCTTCAAAGCCATCGACTGCGCAGGAATGGGCCGCGTGGACTTCGTGCTGGACCGGAAGAGCGGAAAAATCTTCGTGCTGGAAATCAACACCATCCCCGGATTCACTCCCATCAGCATGTATCCAAGGCTGTGGGAGGCGAGTGGCGTCCCCTACTCCAAGCTGCTCGATCGCCTGATTGAACTGGCCCTCGAACGCCACCGCGACAAGACACGCACGCGTTACGACTACTTGCCGCAACGGTAGTGCGTTGGGTGTCCGTAGCCCGTTGTCTGTAGTCGGTCGGAAAGTGGGGCTGGGGATTGGGGGCTGGGCAATTCTGAATTGTGAATTGAAGAAGTGCAGCGGTCAGAGGCCCTGGGCGCGGCGCGCAAAGCAAGTTCTGCATCCCCAATTCACCATTCACTATTTACCATTCATAATTCCACCAGCCCGGTGCGCAAGCCATGAGAAGGGGAGGGCCCAGCCTCAAGGCCGCAGTTTAGCGGGCGGAGGAAAGAAGAAGTGGCTAGTGGGTCATGAGGCGAAGTAGCCGGAAAGGGCGTTTATCGGGCCAAACCCGTGGAAGTACCTACTTATTCTAGTTTCCGAGTACGTTATCCAGGAGGAATCAGCAGGCGAACGTGGGCCCCACATTTACGGTTTGCCGACTTGAACGATCAAGTGATTGATTGCTGTGGAGTGCAGGTTCCGCCTAAACTAATCACGGGTGGTGGCGGGCCTATCTGCTGGCATTGTGGTAATATGCCGGTGACTACCGCTTCCCGGCGGCCTGAGGAAGTAGAAATAACTGCTGAGTGGACAGCCGGGTAGAAGGTGCGCGATGAGGGTTTGTATACATCGGGGAACGAAAGAGATCGGGGGCACCTGCGTTGAGATTGAATCGAGGGGCGAACGTATCGTCGTAGATGTCGGCTTGCCGCTTGATGCCACAACCCCGGAAGCAACCACGCTGCCCCCAATATGCCGATCCGAGACACCCGATCCTTCGCTCCTTGGCGTTGTTATCTCCCATCCCCACCAAGACCACTATGGCCTTGCATACAAGCTGCCAGACCAGACGTTATTCCTGATCGGTAAAGCCGCCCAATCTATTTTGGCGGCAGCCGAATTGTTTACCCCGGCGGTGGTAGCAACATTCGAGAACGTGCAACATCTGGAAGATCGAAAGGCAATAAAGCTCGGTCCCTTCACCATTACGCCGTTTCTTGTGGATCACTCGGCCTATGACGCCTACGCCATCCTGGTTGAGGCAGATGGTAAACGGCTTTTTTATTCAGGTGATTTTCGGGCGCACGGTCGTAAAGGGGCGTTGTTCGAGAAATTCGTTTGCCAACCGCCCGACCGGGTGGATTTGCTGCTTATGGAGGGGACGACCATCGGTCGTGACGATCAAGCGTTTCCCACAGAGGAGGCGCTTGAGCAACGGTTCGTGGAGTTGTTTCAGCAGACGAAGGGAATGCCCCTGGTCTGGTGCTCCGGCCAGAACATCGACAGGCTTGTGACCATAATGCGGGCGTGCATTAAGACAGGACGGCAATTCATCATCGACATGTACACCGCCCATATCCTGCGCGCGGCCGGCAACGACCGGCTGCCACAGGCGGGGTGGGATCACATTAAGGTGTTCCTGCCGAGCGCTCAAAAACGACAAATCGTTCGGCGGCGTGAATTCGATGTCGCAAAAAGCTATGGCGCTTCGCGAATCTTTCCTGAACAGCTTGCACAAGCGGCTGCAACCTCCGTAATGCTCTTCAGGCCGAGCATGATGAAAGACGTTGAAGCAGCTTCGTGCTTGGCAGGGTCCAGGCTCATATACTCCCTTTGGTCAGGTTATTTGAAGGATGCGGAGGCAAAGCCATTTCTGGAATGGCTCCATCGGCACGAGATTCCTCTAAACGAGTGCCACACGTCAGGGCACGCTTCGGTGCAGGACTTGGTGAGGCTACGAAAGGCCTTCCCCAACGCCCCGGTTGTGCCCATTCATACCCTCAATGCTGACAGGTTCGAGGCGATGTTTGGGAATGTGCAGCGCCATAACGATGGTGAGTGGTGGGGCGTACTGTAGCATCCATCCAGCGTGCCATCACGGCTCGGCTAAACTGGTGCCCTTAGAATCACAGGAGTCTGCTGTCGAATTCGATGTCACAGACTGGAGATCAAGTACCCGAGCACCGGTAATCGTGGGCAGTTTAGCCGTATCATTCCATGTGCCATCGAGCTCAACAAAATAGATGTCGAACCACTTTCTAAGAGCTTCGACCAATTTCCAGAAGGGTGGCCAAGCCTCGGAGGGAAATTTCCCCTCCTCCGTTCCGGGCACTTGCCCAAGACATCTTAGCCAATATTTTTTGGGTGCGACGCCAACCAAACTTAGCCTTTCCAACTTCGGAGGAAACTCCAAGGGAGCTTCAACAAACCTACGCGAAGCCTTGACCCATTCGCCTCTGAGGTTTGGCCAGGCCTCTAAGACTGCGAATCCGTAGGCTGCTACTTGCACCAGCATTCTTAAAGGAGAGTCCCGGGAGTCGCGCCTTTTCAGCTCATTGGGCACCGGCAGAAAGTCCGCTCCGATGCCGAGCAGATCGATATCTCCCCAACACCTGTCTTTACGGGATGCCTGTAAGGGGGTCTGAAAAGCCTGAATGCGCGGGCAGACTGAAACGTATTCACCCGAGGCTACGGGTCCCGGTCCCCACTTCCCGTACATTGCTCGCTCCCATTTAACTTCCTCGTGCGTGAGCTTGGGGTCTGTCACACGTTCCAAGCAGAAGTCTCCTTCCCGCTTGGGAGCGTTGTTTCTCGTATTGTTGACAAGGCCGTTGAGGTTCTCCAGAACGTCCGCGATCTGCTGCTTGGCATACCTGAGCTGGAATCTGAATGAGCCCTCCGCCCCTGGGTTGCCTAGCTCATGGAGTCCCAGCTTGGGGTCAATTTTGCTAACTTTTCTCTGCATCTTTGTTTGCCTCCGTGTCAGCCAGTGAAGGGTTTGAGTGAGAACTTGCAATGGACCTTTGTCACCTGAAGCTTCCCCTCGGCGACTTTTTCCCGGCGGCAACCAATAGCTTCCGTAGAAATCCGATCCCACCACCGTCAAGTGCTCGTCGGGCTGGAACATCCCCACGTTTTGGGCCGCTGTGACAACTTGGTCTGCCATCGAAAAACAGTCGCGAACCGTGGCTGCGGACTCCTGGGGGTTCATGTACATGCCACCCCAGCCAAGGTGAAGGAACATGCGCAAGGATCCGTGTACCAGGTAGTACTGAATCGCGTAGGAGTTAAAGCTGTGTCCCGAATGAGAAAGCACGGCGTAATCCTTAACCTGCGATCCTTCGACTTCCTCTAGATAGTGTTGAAGGTTATACGGGGACATTTCGAGTGGCCGGGTGGAGAAAAGCCATTGGCCATGCTCCTTCAATTGCTCCGCGAGTTCGCCGGGAATCGTCGGGAAGGCCAGCCCTGCATCTCGGAAGAGCTGTCTCGCTTTTTCGATGTCGGTCATCGTCGCTCCTCCTTTTAACCCGGACGCTCGACCACTTTTTCACATCTCGACGTATGATGCAAATCTGAATCGCCGGGTTACAGGAAAACCTCTCAAATCCTACATTTCAGCCACGTATCATCCTCTTCAGAATTTGAGCCAGCGTCCAAACAACAGCGATCCCCGCATTGTGTGCAGCTAGGAAGTTCTGCGCAACAGTCCGGGGGCCGAGGTCCTGGTTGAAATACCCGAGACGATCTGTGAGTCCAGAGACAAAGATGAACGGCGCGTCGCTCATGATGCGGATCAACGCGTGCGTTGTTTCAACTGATCCGACCGGGGCAGCGGGATAATCCGCTCGGACTGTCTCAAATGCCAGCCGGTCCGTCCAAGCGTAGTCATCGTAGTTTGTGATGTTAACTTCGCTCAGTGCAACAAAATTCCCGGCTGGCAGAATCACGGGGGGGATGGCCGGATTGGTCGGCGCAGGGCTCAGCCGCCCGTCGATTGGAAATCGTAGGTCCGGATTAAGGCTGAATTGGTTCACAAGGCCGGCGCCCTTATCCGAGGTCAGGAGATGACCGACCCTGCTCGGGTCATCCCAGTCGTCTTTGGGATCGTGGGTAACACCCGGCGGAGGGTCGCGATAAGGATTGAAGAGATAGGCGCTCGTACCAATGGCGACACATCCATTTGCAGTCGCAGCATCAGGGAAACCCGCCGTTCCGAACGCGATGACAAAGTCGGGCTGCTTGCCCGCATTGAATATCGCCGGTAACGCCTCCTGGATCTTGATTTTCGAGCTTGAAGGATTGGCCTTGCCCATCCAGTCCTGTATGCACCAGACCTCGATGGATACGGTGCCCGCCGTGCAGATGCACCTGGGAGCGGGTGCGACGCCTGCAGGACGGACCCCGGTCACCGGCGTTGAAAACAGGCCCGCCGCCCCAGGCGTCCACAGGTCAAGTTGAGTTGGCGGGCGCAATTTCGGATTCAGGCAGACTGAAACCAAAGGGTCTGCTTCCCAACTCTTATTCGCGACAACTAGCACCCGCTGTGCTTGCCCCTGGCTGTTCATCTGGACCTCCATCCGGGCAGTATATCGAATCGGATTGATAGAGGTGATGATTATAGCTCCCAATTGCCCTCTATCTGCTTCTACCAAATACGCCCGGACTTCCCCCCCCGCGAAGTGGCTTTGCGTATGGGGTGTCGCGATCGTATTCGGCCTGAGAAGTCGGCCTCCCGGAAAATGGCCTTCGGCCAGGATAGGTCTCGCAAAACGGCGGGGCGTTTAGCTGGAGTGATTGCTCGAACCGACCCACTACCAAAAAGTGGCCCCGCTTGACAACTGTAGAGGCATGTTGTAATTTAACTATCTGGTTAGTTAAATGCAAAACTGGACTTCGCACAAGCCTGAATCCCGCCACCCGCGCCATCACAATAGCGCGGAGACCCGTGAAGCCATCTTGGACGCCGCGGAGCGTATCTTTGGGGATGAAGGGTTGGCAGGCGCCCGCACGGACGCCATTGCCGCTGCGGCAGGCGTCAACAAGGCGCTGCTTTACTACTACTTTGGAAGCAAAGACGGGCTATACCGAGCCGTCCTGGAAGGCTACCTGGCGGACTTTAACCGTCAAGCTTTGGAACTCCTTTCTTCAGAGGGTTCGGCCCGCTCGCTCCTGCTGCGCTATATCAATCTCCATTTCGATTTCATTGGCGCCCACCGCCACCACGGGCCCTTGTTTCAACGGATGCTGATGGCGGATCAGAAATCCATCGCGCGGCTGGCGCGGGAGTACTTCCTGCCGCGGTCGAAAGCGCTTCTCAAGGTGATTGAGCGGGGAATGCGGACTGGGGAGTTCCGGCGTATGGATAGCACCCACGCTGCCATTTCGTTGCTCTCTCTGATTGTGTTCTATTTCAGCTCAGCGCCCGTCTTGCGCGCGGTCAGCGGGATGGACGCCTATGCCAAAGCCAATCTGGCGCGGCGAAAAGAAGAAGTGCTGAAGTTCGTCCGCTATGCGCTATTCAAGAATCCGGAGAGCGAGGTGCAATGAAGCGCAAAATACTAGTTCTGGCGCTCATTCTGCTGGTGCTTGCCGCCAGCGTGGCCTACTATACATCCACGACCAAGCCGCACAGCATGGTCATTACGGGTATCGTCACCACCAACGACGTCATCGTAAGCGCGCAGATTCAGGGCCAACTGGGACAACTCCTCGTCAAGGAAGGTGACACGGTGCAGGCCGGGCAGCTTGTGGCGATCATTGAACCCGAGGAGTTGCGCGCCGACAAGGCCTTCTATGCGCATACGGAGCAAGGCACGGCGGCTCAGGTTCAACAGGCGGAAGCAGCGCTTCAATATCAGGAGAAGCAGACCCGGGATCAGATTCGGCAGGCAGAGGCAGCGCTGGCTTCGATGCAGGCCCAGCAAGCTGAGGCAGAGGCTGACCTGGAACTGGACCGGGTCAACCTGGAACGAGCCGAGGGCCTGTTCAAGCAGAGCATCGTTTCAGCTCAATCCCTCGATCAGGCGCGAGCGACCTATGAGGCGCAGAAGGCCCATGTGGAATCTCTCCGCAAGCAAGTGGATGTGCAGCGCGCCGCAGTAGCCTTGGCTCGTTCCAACGAAGACCAGATCACGGTGCGGCGAAATGAACTCCTCTCGATGCAGGGGCAGTTGGCGGCGGCGGGGTCGCAGAAGTCGAAAGCCCAGGTCCGTCTCAATTACACGGAAATCCGCGCTCCCATCCCGGGCTTCGTCGCCAGCCTACCGGCTCGCCAGGGCGAGGTGGTGAACATCGCCCAGCCCATCCTGGAAATCATCAATCCCGACGACCTCTGGGTGCGGGTCGATGTTGAAGAGACTTACATTGACCGCGTACGCTTGGGAGAGAAGATGATGGTGCGCCTGCCTTCAGGGGCCGAGCGCGAGGGCACAGTTTTCTACCGCGGCGTGGACGCTGACTATGCGACACAGCGTGACGTGAACCGGACCAAGCGCGACATTAAGACCTTTGAATTCCGTCTGCGGGTAGATAACAGCGATCGCAGCCTCTGGCCGGGGTTGACGGCCTACGTGAATGTCCCGCTGCCGGAGGCGAAGTGAAGGGCAGGATTCAGGAGTCAGGAGTCCACTGACCACTGACGACTGACCACTGTTTAATCGGTCTGGAAAGGAACAAGCTGGTGCCAGCGGTTGAAGTTCTTGAAATCAGGAAATGTTTCGGCACGTTTTGCGCGGTTGACAACCTGAGCTTCAACGTGCAGCGCGAGGAAATCTTTGGTTTGCTCGGTCCCAACGGAGCGGGCAAGTCAACCCTGATCCGCATGCTCACCACGCTGATTCCTCCCACCTCCGGCACCGCGATCGTCAATGGTTTTGATGTGGTGCGCGAGCCTGATGAAGTGCGCAGGTCCATTGGAGTCATCCCCCAGGCCATGACCTCCGACTTGGACCTATCCGCGAACGAGAACATGAATATCTTTGCCAAGCTTTACGGAGTTCCGCGGGAGCGACGCCGGCGCGTGGTGAAAGAACTGCTGGAAGCCGTTGACTTGCTCGAGTGGGCCGATAAGCCGGTCAAGAACTTTTCCGGCGGCATGCGGCGAAGGCTGGAAATCGCACGGGGGCTTGTCCATGAGCCCAACATTTTCTTTCTCGATGAACCGACCACAGGCCTCGACCCCGCTTCGCGTATGGGCGTTTGGGAAATGCTGATGAAACTCAAGAAGGGCCGTGACCTCACGATCCTGCTAACCACGCATTACATGGATGAGGCCGACAAGCTTTGCGACCGCATCGCGATTGTGGATCACGGGAAG
>Ga0181524_10005280_pt1 | contig 11614 bp, 12 predicted proteins | sample PEATcosm2014_Bin_34_FD_119761 | JGI IMG/M metagenome (GOLD analysis project Ga0181524, IMG submission 119761) | Peatland microbial communities from MTU Mesocosm Facility, Houghton, MI, USA - PEATcosm2014_Bin05_60_metaG | ecosystem: Environmental > Terrestrial > Soil > Wetlands > Peat | place...
ATCCTGCGCCTCGGCGGAGGCATCAACGGCATTGCCGAAACCAAAATCTACTTCGTCAGCTCCCGCACCGGATCCAAAGAGATTTGGGCGATGGACTACGACGGCCAGAATCAACGCCAGATCACCCACCTGGGCACCATCTCGAATTCGCCCCGCGTCTCCCCGGACAACTCCCGCATCGCCTTTGCTTCCCTGGGTCACGACGGATGGGCCATCCGCATGTACTCCCTGGACCTGGGCCGCCTGGTCGCCTTTCCCGGCGGCACGGCGGGGGGAAGCAACTTCACGCCGGCCTGGTCCGCGGACGGCGCGAAGATTGCCTTCTCGTCCTCGCGCAGCGGCGATCCGGAGATCTGGGTTGCCGACCAGAGCGGCGGCAATTTGCGCAAGCTGACCGACTTCCGCGGTCCCGACGTCGCGCCTACATGGAACCCGCGCACCAACGCCCAACTGGCCTGGGTCAGCGGCCGCACCGGACTGCCGCAGATTTACATCATGGATCAGGACGGATCGAGCGTCCAGCGCATAACCGACGGCGGCTATGCCGTCTCGCCCTCCTGGTCGCCCAACGGACAATTGCTGGCCTTCAGTTGGAATCGGAAATACGGCCCCGGCGATCCCGGCGGCGTTGACATCCATGTGATCGACATTGCCAGCAAGAACTATCTTCAGCTCACCCACGAATCGGGCAGCAACGACTATCCCTCATGGGCGCCCGACGGCCGGCACATCGTCTTCGAGCGGGCAATCGGGGGCCATCACGATATCTGGGTCATGCTGGCCGACGGCACGGGGCAGCATCAGCTCACCCAAACGGGCAACAACTTCATGCCCAACTGGAGCTGGAAGTGAAGTTAGTGTTCGCAAGGAAGGTACGCCGCGGCGCTTGTGCCTCACAGCTTGCCGATTCTCTCGACCATCATACTTACGTTGGCAAAGTTTCCCGCCGCTTGGCTTTGAAAGGTAGTGGCGGATTGGCTCGCCGGCTCCGCATTTTGTTCCCCGGCCAGGATGGGGCGCCGGTCTTGAAGATTTGGCTTTCTGAGGGGGTTTGACCTAGAACCATAACATTCCAATTCGTCGTTTTCCGCATCTAAGTGTGTAAGGTTTGCGGCGGTGGCTGAGAGCGAAGATACAAAGACCCGGATCGCCAGGTCGACAATCCTGAGTTTTCGGAAGGAGTATTCCATTGAATCGACGGTTTCGCATTCTGGTATCAGTTGCCCTGTTAGTCGCCTTGGCTGCAGTTGCAGGTTGCAAGAAGAGCGCAGCGCCGCTTCCCGCGGCGGAGACGGCGCCGGGTGCGGCGGCGTCCGCACCCACCGCACAAATCACTGCCACACCCACCGTGATTTCAGCCGGGGATCAGGTCCAGCTCGCCTGGCGCACCTCCGATGCCACCAGCGTCTCCATCGACGGCATCGGCGACGTGCCCACTACAGGCGTGAAGACAGTGACTCCAGCCGAATCGACAAGCTATCACCTGGTTGCCCGCGGCGCGGGCGGCTCGGCAGACGCCACAGCCCGCGTGACCGTGAACGAGTCGCCTGCCGTCGTGGTGCCCGTAACTGCCGTGAGCTCGGAACAGGAGTTCAAGGCCAACGTTCAGGACGCCTTCTTCGATTACGATGCCTACGATATCCGCAGCGACGCCCAGGACGTGCTCTCGCACGATGCTTCCTGGCTGGCCGCCCATCCGGAGATACGTATCGTCATCGGCGGCTATTGCGACGAGCGCGGCTCCAACGAGTACAACCTCGCCCTTGGCCAGAACCGCGCCGACGCCGCCAAGAATGCCCTGGTCACCGCCGGCGTGGCAGCAACTCGCATCCGCGTCATCAGCTTCGGCAAGGAGAAGCCCTTCTGCTCCGAGTCGACGGAAGAGTGCTGGCAACAGAATCGCCGCGCCGGATTCACCCTCGACCGCTAGGGTCTCTGACCGCGCGATTTCGTACGTTGGGGTTCGCGCTTTCCCACCCCGGCAACTGATCTCTGATCTCTGATCTCTGATCTCTGTTTTGATTGGTGAAATATGCTGAAGATACACAAACTTCGTATGCGTTTCGCCGCCGCGGCCATCCTGACAGCGGCCCTTTGCCCGCTTCCCGCGCACGCCGCCTCGAAAGAGATCGTCGAACTGCAAACTCAGGTGCAGCAACTGCTGGACATGGTGCAGCGTCTCCAGTCCACGCTCGACACGCGCCTCGGCGTGGTGCAGCACCTGGCCGAGCAGACTGCCGACGACGCCAACCGGATGACTGCCACCGTCAGCGCCCTGCAGCAGAAGATCAATGCGCAGAACGATGCGGGTAGCGCCAAGCTGGACACGCTCTCCGGCCAGGTCCAATCGTTGAACGACTCCGTGGACGAGTTGAAGTCCCGCATCGCCAAGCTGGATAAATCGGTCCAGGATATGCAGGCCCAGTTGCAGAGCGTCCAGAATCCGCCTCCCGGCGGAGCGCCCGCGGCATTAAATCCCGGCGCCGCCGCACCGCAGGAGGCCGCTCCCGGCGCGCCGGTTGCCGCGCCTCTGTCCGGCACGCCCGCGGGCAACCCGGCGCCGCCGCTCCAGGCGACCTTCCAGGCCGGCCTGCGCGACTACAACGCCGCACGCTACGACGTGGCCGCCAGCGAGTTTCAGGATGTGATTCACTACTATCCGCTCGATGAAATGGCCGGCTCAGCCGAGTTCTATCTCGGCGACATTGCCTACCGGCGGCTGAAGTTCAGTGAAGCGGTCAAGGACTTCAACGCCATCCTCGAAGGCTTCCCCGGCAGCCCCAAAGCTCCCGCCGCGCAACTCCGCAAGGGATTTGCGCTCTTGCAGATGAAGGACATGAGGGACGCGGGCGTCCACGAGTTGCGCCTGCTCATCCAACGGCATCCGCAGAGCCCTGAAGCGGCCCAGGCTCGCGCCAAGCTGGCCGGCCTCGGCGTCAAGAACGCGCCGGCACCGGCGCGCTGAGAAGGCTTCAGGGCAGAGAGAAAGAAGCCGGCGGAAGAAGCAACTAGCGCACGGCGCTCAGGTCCAGCTTGAGCAGTTTGGCGGGGTCAAGATAAGCGCCCTGCCAGCGAACGGCCCAGTGGAGGTGCGGCCCGGTAACTCGGCCGGTGGCCCCGCTCAGGCCCAGACGGTCGCCGGCAGCCACGCGCTGGCCCTCACCAACATCGATGCGGCTCAGGTGCAGGTAGAGAGTGAAGAGGCCCAGACCGTGGTCGATGACCACGCAGTTGCCCTCGTAGTAGAGCGGTCGGGCCAGCACTACCACTCCGCCGTTGCTGGCCCGCACCGGCGTCCCCGCCGCGGCACGAAAGTCCATCCCTTTGTGAATGCTGGCCAGCTTGCCGTTGAAGGTGCGGCGGGTGCCGAAGCTGTCTGTGGGCGGTGCGGTCACCGGCGCGCGAAAGCTGGCCGACCATAGCGGCTCGGTTGCGCTGGCGGCGAAGACTTTGTCCTTGAGCGCCTGCTCGGCCTTGATCTGCTGAAGCGCGTCCGGACTCGGCTCAACGAACTTGGGCGAAACCGTAAGCGAGCCGGTGCGGTAATGGGCGGGATGGATTTCGATGGTGCGGGTCAGGTCGCGCGCGCCGCCCTCGGCAAGCCTGGCACTAATCCGTAAGGTGGAAGGGCCAGCCGACGTCTCGACATCGGCACCGGCCAGCGCATACCACGTCCGTCCGTCGCGCCCCCGAAAGAATTGAAGCTTGCGACCCAGCCACTCGCCGTCCACGCCGGCAGCATCGGCGGCCTGCACGCGGATCAGTTCCGGCGAACCGGCCACAACCACTGCGGGAGTAAGCGTAACGGCGGCGACCTGGGCACGTGCGGAAAGATCCCGCGCGGCAATCACGCAAAGAAGAAGGGTGGCGCCCCGCAAGATCGGATGGAGCATAGGCATTCGCATCCCCGATAGGATAGCGGAGAGGCCCGGACTCCCCGGACGAGCAAGATGCAATTTGCGACCCAGATTAGGCCGCGGCCATCAAACATACCTATGGCCTCCCCGGTTCTTTCCATTGTCAGCTTTGCGCGTCAAGTGCTGGTCATCGGAGTTGTGGCAGGCAGGCTCGCCGTCCCCGCGTTTGGTCAGCCCTCCCCGGACTCCAGCGCAGCCGTCTCGTCCGGCCTCAATCAGCCCGTCCTTGTTGAGCTGTTCACCTCGGAAGGTTGTTCCGACTGTCCCCCCGCCGACGCGCTGCTGGAGCGGCTTGACGCTACGCAGTTCGTTCCCGGCGCGCAGGCCATTGTGCTGAGCGAGCACGTCACCTACTGGAACCATCTTGGCTGGCGCGATCCCTTTTCGCTCGACGCGATGACCGAACGGCAAGAGCAATACGTGGCGCGCTTCGGGCTTGATTCGAGCTACACTCCGCAGATGGTGGTGGATGGCGCCGCGCAGTTCGTGGGCAGCGACTCCGCCAAGCTCAGCGCCGCCGTTGCCCGCGCCGCTGCCACCCCGAAGCTGAAGATTGCGATCGAAGATGCGCACTGGGCAGATGGCGCGCTTAACTTTTCAGTGCGCGCCGATAACAGCTCCGGCGCAACGCTCGTCGCGGCTCTGGCGCAGAATGCTACACGATCCGAGGTTGCCCGCGGAGAAAACGCCGGCCGGACCCTTCATCACGTCGCCGTTGTGCGAGTGATGAAGGAGTTTGGTTCCAAGGCTACCGACGGCAGACCGCTACGCCTGTTTGGCGCCGTTTCTTCCGGCACAGACAAATCCGGCAACGCGCTTCGGCTGGTCGTCTTTCTCACTGACCGCAAGACCGGCCATGTGGTGGCCGCCGCGGAGCAGATTCTGGGCCAATGAACTCCGGTGGGAGGTGCGCTACCGCGGATGCGCGTCCAGCCACTTGGCGACCCGCTCTTGTACGTCGGCCAGTTCGTCGGCGGTGATGTGGGTTCCGATCATCTGGCGGTTGGCGGCGTACTTCTCCTGATCCGGCCCCTTCACCGATGCGGCAAGGTCCAGCCAGTAGTAGGCTTCCACATCGCTGTGCGGAACGCCCTGGCCCATGGAGTAGAGCACGCCGAGCGTGGCCTGCGCGCCCGCGTCGCCCTGCTCGGCGGCCTTGCGATACCATTCCGCCGCCTGCGCCATATCGCGCTCGACGCCCTTGCCGTCGCGGTAGAGCGCGGCCAGGCGCAACTCGCCGGCGACAGAATCCTGATCGGCGGCTTTGCGGTACCATCCGGCGGCCTGCTTGTAGTCTTCGGCCAACTGCTTGGAGGTGCGCGCCTGCCCGTTGCCCGCCGCGTAGCTGTCGCCCACCAACACCTGCGAGGCCGCATCGCCGGCATTGGCCTTGGCCAGCAGGGCAGCGTCAATAGCAGGGGTCTGCGCACCCGTCCCTTGCGCAAGGGCAGGGATCGATGCCAATGCGAAGAGCATCGCCAGAACCAGTCGCTTCCATGGGATTCTCACGGGCGCCTCGATCCGCAATTCAAAACCCCAGACGATAACAGTCTACTCAGAGAACCGCGATGCAGGACGCCGAAAGGCAATTGAAGGCCGCTGCCACCTTCTCCTCTGTGCAAAAGCGGGCAACCAACCGCGTGTTTTCGTCTGTCGGCGACGCTTGGAGAACGCTAGAATTGTCCTATGACCGATCGCATGTCTTTCACCCTCGCCCAGGCCGACCCCGCTGTGGCTGCCGCAATTGACCACGAAACCCTCCGCCAGCACGAGGGGCTGGAGATGATTGCCAGCGAGAACTTCGTCTCCGAGGCTGTTCTTGAAGCGGCCGGTTCGATATTCACCAACAAGTACGCCGAGGGCTATCCCGGACGGCGCTACTACGGCGGCTGCGAGTACGCCGATGTGGTGGAGAACCTGGCCCGCGATCGCGCGTTGCAGCTCTTCGGCGGCGAGCATGTGAACGTGCAGCCGCACTCCGGTTCGCAGGCCAACGCTTCGGCCTATGCGGCGGTTTTGCAGGCCGGCGATACCATCCTGGGCCTGGACCTGGCGCACGGCGGCCACCTGACCCACGGGCACAAGCTCAGCTTCAGCGGCAAACTCTACCGGCCCACCTTTTACCAGGTGCGGCGCGACACCGAGCTGATCGACTACGACGAGTTGGAGGCGATTGCCGAGCGCGAGCGGCCCAAGGCCATCATCGGCGGCGCCAGCGCCTATCCGAGACTTTGGGACTTCGCGCGCATGAGGCAGATTGCCGACAAGGTGGGCGCGGTTTACATCTTCGATATGGCGCACATCGCCGGCCTGGTGGCGGGCGGAGTGCATCCTTCGCCCGTGCCCCACGCGCACATTACTACTACCACCACCCACAAGACGCTGCGCGGACCCCGCTCGGGAATGATTTTCTGCGGGGAGGAGCTGGCCAAGGCCGTGGACAAGGCGGTCTTTCCCGGCCAGCAGGGCGGACCGCTGGTGCATATCGTAGCTGCCAAAGCGGTGGCCCTTGGCGAGGCGCTGCGGCCCGAGTTCAAGACCTATGCGGCGCAGATTGTGGCCAACGCCAAGGTGCTGGCCGGCGCTCTGCAGGAGGCCGGCTTCCGCATCGTCTCCGGCGGCACAGACAACCACCTGATGCTGGTGGACACGTTCGAGAAAGGCATTCTGGGCTCCGAGGCCGAGCTGGCGCTGGGCAAGGCCGGCATCACGGTGAACAAGAACGCCATCCCCTACGACACCAATCCGCCCCTTAGGCCGTCGGGCATCCGCGTGGGCACGCCCGCGCTGACCACCCGCGGCATGAAGGAGCCGGAGATGCGGCAGATTGCCGCCTGGATTACAAAGGCCCTCGACCTGCGCAGAGACGATGCGGCTCTCGAAAGGATTCGCGGCGAAGTGGCGGAGTTGGCCAACCTGTTCCCGCTCTATGCCTGGCGGCGGGCTCCGGCGGCCGTGGAAGCTTGAAGAGGTTTTTGCCGGGAATTGCCGAAGAGCCGGGTGCCCGGGGCTTCGAATTCAGAGCTTGTTCAGGCCGCAACTTGCGCCGGGGTGCGGGGTTGCAATTATTGTTATTGACGATGACCCGCCATGGGGAAAAGGCAGCGGAGAATGGCTGTTCGTCCTGAGGGCATCCGGAGGAATTGATGAAATCCATTCAGATCGCTTTCGCTACTTTGCTCGTTCTCGCAGTCCCCGCGTTTGCCCAGCATAACGACGCGAAAGGGGGCGCCCGATCTGCGGGCGCCGCACCGCATCAGGCCATTCCGGCGCACGGGCCTTCGGCTTACAAAGGCACGCCCCACGCGGCCGACCCCAAGCGCAACTACAGCGACCAGGCCGGCCACCCCAACGTCCCGCACGTGGATGGCAAGACCTGGGTCGGCCACGACACCGGCCGCGCCGACGTGAACTATCATCTGGATCACCCCTTTGAACATGGAAAATTCACTGGCGGCTTTGGCCGCGGCCATGTGTGGCATCTTGGCGGCGGCGGACCAGGCCGCTTCTGGTTCAACGGCTGGTACTGGAGCGTTGCGCCCTTTGATGTGGCCTTTGTCGATGGCTGGCTGTGGGACTCCGACGACATCGTGATCTACGAGGATCCGGACCACATCGGCTGGTACCTGGCCTACAACGTGCGCCTCGGCACCTACGTGCATGTGATGTATCTGGGATCGTAGTCAGGACGGCACAAGCGACAACAAGACTGGAAAAAAGGGGGACGGCCCGCGCGGTCCGTCCCCTTTTATGTCGTTTACCCTTATTCGCGGGCGCGGCCGACGCTAGGTCTCTGACCGTGTGATTTCGTGCGTCGCAATGGAGCGCGATGCTATCCCAGGTCCCATCCGCCGCGGTGGACGGGACCTGGGGCACCCAAAGTTGATTCAACGACAAGCGGTCAGAGGCCTAGCGCAGCAGGGCCGAGGCGGCCCAGAGGACTGGGGCCTGGCCGTGGAAGTCGCCGGTCATGCGGCGGCGTCCCAGGTAATAGTCCAGGTCGGCCTGCTTGCCGGTGCCTTCGCAGACGCTGGTCGTGTCGCCGTTCTGGTCGATGTATCCGGTGACGGCGATCCATGCCTTGCGGGCGGCGGGGCCGTAGGTGGCAGCGTCGAGCCAGCCGTTCTTCACGCCGGTAATCATGGCAAAGGCAAACATGGCGGAGCCGGAAGTCTCCGGCCAGGCCTCGTCATGATCGATGAGTTGCCGCCACATTCCGTCTTTCCCCTGGTACTTGAGCAGCGCGGCCATCATGACCTGATAACCCTTGAGGATGCGCGACCGCTGGGGATGGCCGGCGGGAAGATCGCGCAGCATCTCCGCCATGCCCGCCGCTACCCATCCATCGCCGCGCCCCCAGAAGAAGGGGACGTCGGCGGCGTGGTAAAAGAGCCCGTTGGGCTGCTGGAGCTTATCGAGGTAGGAAACCATCTCAAAGGCATCGCGGTCGAGATACTTGCGGTCGCCGGTGGCGCGCCAAGCTTCAAGCTGAAGAATGGTCAGCATATACATGTCGTCGATCCAATAGCGGGTTTCGGCGGAGAGGCCATCGGGCTGGGGATTCTCCCATTGGCGGTCGGCCCACCATCGGCCATAGGCGAGATACGTCTTGTCCTTGGTCTGAATGCCGATCTCCAGGGGGATGATGCCGAAGATGGAGTCGTCGACGTGACGGCGGACGGGGATGAGCCCGGCCTCCGCGCCACCGGGCATGATCGGGGTAAACTTGTCGATCAGGCGCTGGCGCAATGCATCGTCGTGGGTGAGTTGAGCGACGGTGAGGGCGCCGTACCAGGTGGCGCACTCGCCATAGAAGATGCTTCCGTTGCCTTGATGCGGCGAGGTGACGAAATGCTCGGCGAGACGCTTGCCGACATCCTGCGGCGCGCTGCCCGCGGGCCAGTTGGTGAAGTAATCGGTTGGGGTGGGGAATGCGGTCACCTGGGCGAAGGACGTGGTTGTGGCGGGGACAAGGAGGGCGAGAGCGGCGATTCTCAAGCTGGCGTTCATCATACATGGATCTCCAAATAGCGTAACCATTTTGCAACATGGAACCTAGCTTAGGAAGAGCCGTCCGAACAAACAAAGACCGCCCGCCGGGAACACCGGCAGGAAGAGCAATCAATTTGCGGTGTGGAGACGGTCGAACAGGCTCTTGAAGCAGCCGGGGATCTGGGAGTTCCATTGGCTCCAATCATGGCCGCCGGGCTTGCATATTCTTCGTTGAGAAACAATTTTAACTCGACTTGCCGCGGGTCTTGGCAGGTACACTGTCTGCTGACAGGAGGTTTCACCCCATGCAGACGCGGATTCAGGGCACCACCATGCCCGTGCTTGATGTGCAGCTTGACCCTAACGAGAGCGTGTTTTCAGAGAGCGGAGAGCTCTCGTGGATGACCAGCTCCATACAGATGACGACACACACGCAGATGGGCGGGGGCGGCGGGTTCTTCGGCGCGCTGAAGCGCGTGGCCGGCGGCGGCAGCCTCTTCATGACCGAGTACCGGGCCTACCAGTACCCCGGCGAAGTTTCATTTGCCACCAAGGTGCCGGGGCACATTGTGCCGGTGCAGGTGGGCCCAGGGGCTGAGTTCATGGTTCACCGGCATGGATTTCTCTGCGCCACGCCGCAGGTGACCATCGGAGTGGGCTTCCAGCAGTCGCTGGGAGCGGGCATCTTCGGCGGCAATGGCTTTCTGCTGCAGAAGGTGGCCGGTCAGGGCACGGCGTGGCTGGAACTTTCCGGCGAATTGGTCTTGAAGAATCTTGCGCCCGGCGAGGTACTGAGGGTGCATCCGGGCCATGTGGGGGCCTTCCAGGCGTCGGTGGGGTTCAACATCACTACGGTTCCGGGAATCAAGAATGCGATCTTCGGCGGAGATGGAATCTTCCTGGCCGTGCTGCAAGGGCCGGGAACGGTGTGGCTGCAGACGCTGCCGATCTCGCGGCTGGCGCACCAGATCGGCGAGTACCTGCCGCGGGGCGAGAGCCGGCAGGTCGGACCCGCCGCCGGCGGGGCGATTGTGGGCGGCATCCTGGGATCGATGCTGGGCGGAGACAATCGATAGCGGAAACTGAACGATAGCGCGGTCGGCGGAACTTCTCTTCGTTGTGCAAAGCGGCCCGCGGGAGCTATGGCAAGCGAAGCGCAGCGATCTTTTGTCTCTCTGCCGGAAAGCCGTGTGAGCGTTCCGCAATCGGAAAGCGATGCGTCTTAGCTGCGCCATCCCTATTTTCCTGCCTGGACCGCGGCGTGGGCCGCTGCCTTCATCATGCCGCAATTTGAAGAAAAGCGGAGGAGGCTGGCGGTGAGCGGTTCCCCGGACTCGGGAGCGAGACTTAGGAACCCGCCAACACCTTTGCCGCATCGAACCATCTGATATCCCGCCTCAGGCAGCACTGCCTGGATCGGCCAGAGCATTGCCGGCGCCCTCCACTCCGGCTTGCGGAAGAGTTCGCACATGACTCAGTCCTCCGGCAATACGCGCAATGTTCGCGGCGACATTGTCTTCACCTTCGCGCTTGGCGTGGCCTGTTATCTGGCGTGGCTTGTGCGCGAGGTGCTGATGCTGGTGTATGTGAGCGCCCTGTTTGCCGTGGTGCTCAGCCCCGTGGTGCGTTCGACTTCCCGAATTCGCATTGGCCGCTGGAAACCCTTCAAGGGCTCTGCCATTTTGTTTCTTTTGCTGGCTGCGGCCGCAGCGCTTACCGCATTCGGGTTCCTGGCTCTGCCACCGGTCATCCGCGATTTGCAGGAGCTTGGCCGGGAGATGCCGACACGCTTGCCCAACCTGCTGGCGAAGATCAAAGCTATTCCTTTCGCCGACCGGTTGAATACGGACGAAATCAGTTCGCGGGTTCAAGATTTCGCCAGCCAGGCAGCCACTTATCTGCTGTTCTCGATCAGGGATTGGGCCGGCAAGCTGTTCGATGTCGCAATGGGCTTCATACTTACCGTCTATTTCATCCTTGAAGGCGAGCACGCATATCGCTGGTTCCTTTCCTTTTTCCCGCCTGAGAGGCGCGATCGGCTTGACAAGACCCTGCGGCGCGCGGAGATCCGCATGGGTAAATGGCTGGTTGGACAAGGCAGCCTGATGCTTATCCTTGGAGTTACCAGCACCTTTGTCTATCTCTCCCTCCACATTCGCTATGCTTACGCGCTGGGGGTATTGACGGGATTGCTTAACATCATCCCGGTGATGGGCGCAGCAATCTGCGTGGGCCTCGCATTGCTTGTCGCAGCCATCGATTCGTGGGGCCGCGTGCTGGGCGTTGCTATCTTTTATCTGGTCTATTTGCAGGTCGAGAACTCATATCTGACGCCGCGCATCATGAAGAACAGCGTGGGGCTGCCTGGCCTGGCCATCTTGCTGGCGCTCTTGATCGGTTCGGCTCTTGAAGGCATTCCCGGGGCCCTGGTCTCGGTCCCTACGGCGGTGTTGGTTGCCGAGTTGCTGAACGAGTATCTCGTTGTCAAAGATGCGGCGTGATGCTCTCTGGCGTCCGGTGGGTTGAGTTTTATGGCTTCCCATCCTTTCCGCGGCAAAAGGGCGGAAAGAATCGGGCACAGGAGTCAGGCTGGCTGGATTTACTTTGCCGACTGGACAGCTGCGTTGACGGCGGCTTTCATCATGCCGCAATTGGAGAAGAAGCGGATGAGGCCGGCGGTGAGCGGTTCCATGGTCTCTCCGCCG
>Ga0181524_10005283_pt1 | contig 11611 bp, 9 predicted proteins | sample PEATcosm2014_Bin_34_FD_119761 | JGI IMG/M metagenome (GOLD analysis project Ga0181524, IMG submission 119761) | Peatland microbial communities from MTU Mesocosm Facility, Houghton, MI, USA - PEATcosm2014_Bin05_60_metaG | ecosystem: Environmental > Terrestrial > Soil > Wetlands > Peat | place...
GGACTGGGTCTGCTGAATCTGTGGATTGCGTTTCAAGATGCCATTCGGCACCGGGATGGTTGAGCGATGAAGAACAGGGAACAGGGAACAGGGAACAGGGAACAGAAAATCGAGAATCTGCAGAATTCTGGCGCAGCTCCGCAGGCTGCAACTTCTGACGCCGCGTCTGCCGCAGCGGCGCCACGCGCCGTCATTCCCGGCAACGGTGGGCCTCCGCCGCTGGATGCCGCTCCGCTCGCGTATGAGAACTCTACGTTTCTCAACAGCGCCGACGGGCGGCCCATACGGATCATTTCGGAGTATCTGGAGCCCCTGGCGCGCTTCCGGCGCGAGCAGATTCAGGACACGGTGGTCTTCTTCGGCTCGGCGCGCTTTCACGGCCGTGAAGAGGCCGATCATGCATTGGAACTTCTGGAAAACACCGGGTCGGTGCAACCGGCTCCCAGCCACGAGCAGCCCGCAAAGGCATTGGAGATTGCGGCGGGCAAGGCAACGGATCTGCAACTGAAGCGTGCTGTGGCCGCGGTGGAGATGGCTCGATACTATGAAGACGCGCGCCGCCTGGCGCAACTGCTCACGCAATGGGCCAAAACCATCCCCTCGCGCAAGCATCGTTTCGTTGTCACTTCGGGCGGCGGTCCCGGCATTATGGAAGCGGCCAACCGCGGCGCCTACGAGGCGGGCGGCAAGACCATCGGCATGAACATCCTGCTGCCCTTCGAGCAGAGACCGAATCCCTACATCACGCCCTCGCTCAACTTCGAGTTCCACTACTTTTTCATGCGCAAGCTGTGGTTTGCCTATTTGGCCAAGGCGCTGGTGGTCTTTCCGGGCGGGTTCGGCACGCTCGATGAAATGTTCGAGATTCTCACCCTGGCGCAGACCCAGAAAGTAAATAAGAGGATCACCGTCCTTATTTATGGATCAGATTACTGGAAAAAGGTGTTCAACCTCGAAGTGCTGGTGGATACGGGCGCAATCTCGCCCAAGGATCTCGACTTATTTCAATATGCGGATACGCCCGAACAGGCCTTCGACCTGCTGCGCAAGGGATTGACGGCAAACTACTTGAGTGCAGAGGGAGCAGCGGATTCGGGCGAACAACTGAAGCGTGAAAAGCCGGCCTTCGATGAAGATTTGCTGAGTGGCTGGAACATCGATGATTTTCTCGGTCCCGAGTTGGCCAAAACCAGGAAATGAAAGAACTTCGGCCAGGGAAGCGAGCCGGCATACGACAGGAGTGCGCAGGATCGGATCAAGCGGGGATTCCAGCCTGCATTTTGCGGGGCTCCATGCCGTTTGAAGTGCATCGCGGGATCGGAGATTGCTTTGGACTGGGACGTGCTTGAGAGTCCCAGCATTCGAGATCGTGCGATTTTCTTCGCGCGCCCGCGCAGCGGGCAGAAGGTGCGGGAATTTCGGGGATTTCACCCCTATATTCAGGTATTTTGGTAACTTATTTGATTCCATGAAGGCATCATTTGAAGGGCAATTCGCACGCTCTTAACCGGATATTTATGGCCCGGGCCGGATACTGACTGTGGAAATCCGAAAATCGATTGAGGATCGAGAAGGAGCTGAAATGCCGACATCCACTATCTCGTATCTGTGGCGCGACACGGATGCCGCAAAGGACTTTCGGACCGGCGTGTCGCTGCACAGTCATACCAATCAATCGTCAGAGACCCTGGATTTCCTGGCCAATTTTGGCAACCAGTTCCCGGTGATGCGGCCGCTGTTGTCGCGCCTGGAGCGGCGGGCCGAGCAGATTCATGGGGTGCGCATCAATTATGCGGCGAGCTATTGGACGCCGCCCATGACACCCAAGCTGGCTTTCGACCTGGAAACCAAGCAGATCGAGAAGCTGGGCCTGGGGGCGATGGTTTCCATCACGGATCACGACAACATCAAGGCGCCCATGCTGCTGCGCACCGTGCCCAGCGCACGGCAGATTCCGGTATCGGTGGAGTGGAGCGCGCCTTACGCCGGCATGCAGTCGTTCCATCTGGGCGTGCACAACCTGCCCAGCGCCCACGCGGTGGAGTGGATGGCGACTCTGGAGGAGTTCACCGCCAACCCCAGCGATGCGCGCCTGACTGAGATCCTGGCGGCGCTGAACCAGGAGCCGAACGTGCTGGTGGTCTTCAACCATCCCTTGTGGGATCTGTACCTGATCGGCAAGGAGAAGCATCAGTTCCTGGTTGGTGAGTTTTTGCAGAAGAACGGCGCGTATTTTCATGCGCTGGAGCTGAACGGCCTGCGCAACTGGGACGAGAACCGCGCAGTGCGGCGCCTGGCGGAGAAGTGGAACATGCTGTTGATCTCCGGCGGCGACCGCCACGGCGTGGAGCCGAACGCCAACATCAATCTGACCAAAGCAACAACGTTCACCGAGTTCGTGCATGAGGTGCGGCGCGAAAAGAAGAGCCACGTGCTCTTTATGCCGCAGTATGCCGAGCCGTGGAAGCACCGCATCCTGCAATCGACGGTCGATGCGATCCGTCATTATCCCGAGTTTCCGCAGGGCTCACGCACCTGGGATGAACGTGTCTACCATCCTGACGCGAATGGCGTGATTCGCTCCCTGAGCGAGCTATGGCCCAACGGCGTTGCGCCGCGCGTGATGCGTTGGGGCATCGCCATGGTGCAACTGATGGGACGGGGCCTGCTGTCCGGCGGGTTGCGCATGGCCTGGAACGAGTCCGACGAGTTGCGCCTGGCGCTGGGCGAACTGGAGTCCTGAGGGATTAGAGCGGAGTTGGCGTAGTGGGCAGAGCCGGCGGAGTGGGTACGAATGGTTCTGCGAACACCGGCAGCGACGCTCCCTTCGCAAGCCCGGATGCTGTTATGACCGCTGCTGCGCCGCGCGTTGCGTATTTTCCCGACTCATTTCACGAGGTGAATGGGGTTGCCCACACCAGCCGCCACTTTGAGGCCTTCGCGCGGCGGCGCAATCTGCCTTTTCTCTGTGTGCGCGCCGGCGATCGGCCGCAGGCTTTGGTGGAAGACGGCAACGTCTGGACACTCGAGCTGCCGCGCGGCTTTCTTTCCTTCGCCCTTGAGAAGGATCTGCGCTTCGATCCCGCATTTTTGCGCCACGTTCCTCTCATCGGCGATGTGCTGGAGCGATTCCGGCCCGACCTGATTCACATTACCGGCCCCAGCGAAGTGGGCCTGCTGGGTGCGGCCCTGGCGCGTCATTTGCAGCTTCCGCTGGCGGCAAGCTGGCACACCAACGTGCACGAATACGCGGCGCGGCGCGCCGGCTGGTTTCTGCGCCTGCTCCCCCCGCGCCACTCTGCGGCGACCGGCCGGAAGATTGAAGACCTGGCGATGGCGACGGCGGCTTGGTTTTACTCCGCGGCACAGGTGCTCTTTGCACCCAACCCCGAACTGTGCGCGCTTCTTGAGAGCAACACGGGGCGACCCTGTTTCTTGATGCCGCGCGGCGTGGACTCTGAACTCTTCCATCCTGCGAAACGAACGCGCGATCCTGAAGACTCAATCCGCATCCTCGGCTTCGTCGGCCGACTCTCTGTCGAGAAGAACATTGGGTTGCTCGTCGAGATCCAGCAGGACCTAATCCAAAACCAGAATAAGAACCAGGAAAAATTTCTCATCGTGGGCCACGGCGGCGACGAGGCCTGGCTGCGCGAACGATTGCATCGGGCAGAGTTCACTGGCGTCCTGCGAGGGGAAGAGTTGGCCTGCGCCTATGCCAACATGGATCTCTTCGTCTTCCCGTCGCACACGGACACTTTCGGCAACGTGGTGCTGGAGGCGCTGGCCAGCGGCGTGCCTGCCATCGTGACGCCCGACGGCGGGCCGCGCACGATCGTCCGCGACGGCGAGACCGGCCGCATCGTGCCCGACGATCAATTTGCATCGGCTATCACGGAGATCCTCTCGGATTCTGCACGACACGCCGAGATGCGCCAGGCCGCGCGCGCCTACGCGCTCACCGCGAGCTGGGACTCGGTGTTTGAGGGCGTCTACGCGGCGTACCAGCACCTGACTCCCGCGGCGCAACAGATCGCGGCTGCCGATTGAGCTTGCGCCAGCAAAGATTTCCGCAGTTCTGCATCGCGGTGGAGTCCTGTAAGATGCCTTCATGATCGGATCCTTCCTCCGGCGCGCTCTGGTGGTGCTGCTTTTTGCGGCATTGCTCGCTCCGGTGCTGGAGGCGTTCGACAGTTGGGACGCAACGCCGGGTCTGGCCAGCGATACGGAGTTCCACGTAGCCGTATTGGCCACTGCCGCCGGCCTGCTGGCCGCGGTTGCCTTTGCTGCGGTTCGCCTCATTTGTCCCCTGGTCCGGTTCGCAAGTCTCAGGCCGGAACCGGCCCGCGCAGGTCATCGTTCGGTCGCGCCACTGCCGCTTTTCTCGGATACATCTCCTCCTCGCGTCCCGCTTCGCATCTGATTCCCCTGCTTGCCAAATAGGCGGTCGTGGTGGCGTGCGCCTTGTTGCGCGCCGCCGCGCCGCGTTTCGCGGCATCAAAAAAAGGAGGAACAAGTTGCCTGAAAGACGAAGCCTTCGGCTGGCGCCATGGACGCGCATCGCCTGCGTCTTCCTGCTGGCAGGCGCAGCCATCGCTGCCGCGAGCCAGAGTTCCGCTGCGCAGACCACTGCTGGAACGCCGCCCACGGCGAATGCTAACGGGCCGCTGCCGGTTTATATCGAAGAATTCTTTTTGTCCGAAGCGGTCCGCAGCGAAGAGGACGGGGAGCTGCAATTCACCGTCGATAGCGCGGCGTTTCGCGGCAGGGGCGGCTCTATGGACGGCGACTCCGCCGATCTCGACATCGAGTACGGCCTCACCGACCGATTGCAGTTGGGATTCGAAGCTCCCTACGGCATTCAATCTACGCAGACCAGCGAGATTCCGGTGAGTTGGAGCACGGCTGAAATCAGCATTCTTTACCAGTTCATCCGCGGCAACCATCCTTTCGCGCTGAGCGGAGCGATGGGCGTGGATGCGCCGCTCACCGGGCGCGGGGATCTAAGCTACGAGCCGGAACTGCTGATTGCCAAGGCATTCGGCAAGCTGCAGATTCACACCAGCGTGATTCCGGAGCTGGGCGGCGACGACACTTCGCTCGAGTACAACGCGGCAGCGGTGCGGCCCCTCGCGCACCACTGGATTCCGACATTGGAGTTTAACGGACGCCGCGACGCGGGCGTAAACAGCTTCTATGTGACGCCGGGAATCTACAAACACCTGCCGCACCGGTTCGAAGCCGGAATCGGCGTGCCGCTGGGCGCGGGCCAGCACAGTAATCCCATCGGCATCATCTTCAAAATGACCTGGGAGATTGGCGGCGACAAGGACGATTGAGAGTCAGCCTGCGCGGGCGGGAAGCAGCAATCCGGTACGCAGGTCGAGCGCGAAGGGCTTCTCGCGGTCGCTCCTCATGTCCCAGCCGCTTCCGCGCAGCACGCTGCCGTCGATGCTGGCAATGGTCACGCCTTCATCAGAGAGTTTCGGTGACTCCCAAGCCTGCCCGCCCGGCCCCCACGCAAGAATCGAATGGTGGCCGACGAACAAGAGCAGATTTTCCGCAACCACTGCGCGCACCTGGAGCACAGGCCGGTAGGGAAGCATCGTGAAATTCTCAGGCGCGGCGGTATCGATGAGGTAGGCGTATCCTCCCGCGACAGCACAGAGTTTTTCTGGATTTGGAGTAGACCAAAGCCCGGTCGGAGCCGCCGGATCGCGAAATCCCAGGGCACAGGTGGCGAGAAAGGGCTGCGCATGCGACGCACGGGGGAGAATCATCACTTCGAGCGCGCCGCGCTCCACCTCCTCGGCCGCACGGGGATAAGTGAAGTGACGCGGCGGCAGAATCAACGGACGCGCGGCAAGGATTTCCGCCTGCCAGCGGTGCGGAAAGCTCAGGTCGACAACCGGGCCGGGAATCGGATTGGGGATCGGAGTGGGCAATTTGGTGCTCACGGCTGCGCTTTGTAGTTCAGAATCCATCGCAACTGTTCCGTGGTGTCTGGAATCACGAAGCCCCGCGCGGCCTGGATGGTGGCCAGCGCGTCCCTTGCGTCCCAGCCGAGATGGATCAATGTGCACGCGGCGGTGAGCGGCGCGCGGCCGATGCTTCCCCGGCAATGCAAGCCGATACGCTCACCGGCGCGAAGGCGATCTGCCAAATCCGAAACAAAGGTCCGGAAGGTGCGCACATTCGCCGGCACGTGAACATCCTGAATCGGGTAGGAGAGGAACTGCATGCCCAACTGCCCGGCAAGCGCAGCTTCCTGGCCCAGCCCAAGCCAATCAGCTTCGTCTGGCTCGAGCAGCGAGACGAGTGTCTGCACGCCGCTCCGCTTGAAGTTCAGCAGATCGTCCTCGAGCCAGTCCTCGCCTCGCGGCCGCGTCACAATGGCCAGCTGCACCGGCGGATTTCCTTCGATCCAAAACACCTCGTCCACGCGTTCAGGCTCCCACAAACGGATTCGCGCGCTGGCGCGCCGTGACAGTTTCGATGATAGACGGTGAGAGCGGGGTGATCGTCGCGAGGAAATCGCAACACGAACGGGCGGCGGCGCGAGTGGCACACACGGTCCGCTGCTCCCATCGTCTGCCGCACTAGAGCCGGCAACTACAACGACGCGGAAATCCCTCCTCAAAATGCGAAAATAAAAGAAGCGTTCGGTTGGGGATTCATATCTGTCCGGCGCGAGGGACCACACAAAGATGCTGCGCGTGCTATCGACTCATGTGTTTCTGAAACACCGCCTGCACCCGGGCCTGCTCGAACTCGCAGAGCGCTCCGGCGCACAGGGGGTGGAGATCTTTGCCGCGCGCCAGCATTTCGACTACACCAGCCGCGAGCACGTGGCCGAGCTGGCCGAGTGGTTCAGCTCCAACACGCTCGAGCCCTTTTCCATGCACGCGCCGCTTTATCCCGACCGCGAGATGGGGCGTGCCGGCGCGCCCGGGGTGAATTTGCTGCACCCCGAGAAGGGGCGGCGCATTGATGCAATGGACGAGATCAAGCGTGCGCTCGAAGCCGCGGAACACATCCCACTGCGCAACCTTGTGGTGCACCTTGGCGAACGCGACGATGAGTGGTCGCCGCGCACCATTGAATATGCGCTCACCGCGCTGGAGCACCTGGGCGCCTTTGCGCGCCCGCTGGGCGTACGGCTGCTGGTAGAAAATCTGCTGAGCGATCCCACGATGCCGGAGCACCTGGTGACGATTCTCGAAATGGGGCGCCTCACCAACGTCGGCGTTTGCCTAGATCTCGGCCACGCGCACATCACGGTGGGTACCGCGGACGCGGTTCGAACCCTGGGCGACCGCATTGCCACGGTGCACGTACACGACAACCACGGCATGAAAGACGAGCACCTGTGGCCCGGCAGCGGGACGATCGACTGGCCGGCCACGGCCAAGGCTCTGAAATCGCTCGCGACGCCTCCCGCGACGGTGCTTGAGATCAGCTACTCCCTGCCGGAAGCGCACGCGACGCTACCCGCCCAAATCGAAGAGGCGTTCGCGCTGTTCAAGTCATAGCGTTGCGCCGGACCTAACTCCGCTGGCCTTGCGAACACCGCTTCTTTCTAGAGCGTCGGCATGCGCGGCAGCGGTCTGCAACTCGTGGGCAGCAGACTGAAGCGGGAACAGCCATTCGCACGCATGGCGATCGTAACCGTGATGGTTTGCTCCGCGGTCAGGCCATCGCCCGTCGCCGAGACCACGACACTGGTCGAGCCGGAGGCTGCTCCCTGAGCCGCCGTAAGCTTGAGCGACACGGTATTTGTGCTCGCGCTCGATGCCGGGGTCAGCGGGTTTGCGGACCATGCGGCCGTGACCCCGCTCGGCAAGCCGCTCACAGAAAAACTCACATTCCCGGCGAACGATCCCCCGGTGCTGGCGGTGAACTGAATCGTCACTGAGCCGCCTGCGGCGATGGTCGCCGATTGCACCAGCGACGTTAATGCGAGCGTTGCAGGGTCGGACGGCGAACTCGAGTTCCAGCCGTTGACGAGCTGTGCGCCATCCACCGAACCCAGGCCTGTGGCAAGGTTGTAAGGGTCGCCGTTGGCGGCGAATCCCTCAACGCCAGGAACGGTGTTGTTGCCAGACGGCGTGGGATGAAATGGATCGGGAACCGCGGCTGGAAGCGCGTAGAGACGAGGGTTCGCACTGCCCTGGCCTTTGCCGTTTTCCTTTGCAGTGACCAGGGCCATGATGCCCGCAAACGACGGGGCGGTCACGGAAGTGCCGGAGACAATCCAGTAGGCGTTGTTCTCCACCATGAAATAGCCGTCGTGATTGGCTGCGGAAAGCGAGACATCGGGCACAGCGCGCATGCCACCGGCCGCGGCCGTCCCGCTCACGTTCTGCTGCCACGCGGGCTGCGCGTATACCACGCTTGCGCCACCGCCCGAAGCCCAAAGCCCCGTACCGCCTTCGAGCGCGCTCTCGTTCCACACCTTTTCAGGAATGTAGCCGAGCGCGGAGCCATACGCGGCAGAATTCGTCGCGGACCAATACTGTGCCGCATTCGCGCCTTCGTTGAATTCCGTTCCGCCCACGCATGTGGCGTAGGGCGAGGTGCACAAGCCGTTGACCGCTGCAGACGTTCCGGTGGTGGAATTGCCTGACTGACATCCGGCCGCGCCGGCATCGCCTGAGGCCACAAAGACGCTCATGCCTTGGCTCGCGGCCTGCTCCCAAAGGCTGTTGTAGAAGGCCAGCTCCGTGGCGCCCATCTCCTGCTCGCAACTGCCGTAGCTCACGCTCACCACCGGCGCCGTGGCGTGATTGACGATGTACGCGGAGGCGAGATCGACGCCGTCCGTGGTCGCAGTGGAGGCCGCAACCACCAGGTTCACGGCGGCCGCCGGCGCCACCGCGCCGCTCCACTCCACGTCGAGCGTGGATTCGAGCTGATCGCCGCTAACCAGCCCGGGATTGGTTCCGTCCACAATCACCGCGGGCGTGTTGGCTGCGAGGCCGGCGATGGAACGAAAGGCCTCGACATCGCCGAGGCTGATGTTGCTGCGCCCGGCAATGGCGATGGCGGCGCCAGAGCCCGTGGTCCCCGCGTTGTAGAGCGGGTTGAGGTCGTAGATGGTGGCGAAATCCGCCGGAAAAATATTGTGCGTGCTGCCGGCGGAGTATTCCGGCTGCGTGGCAAACGATCTTTGCGACGCGATCTGCGAGGTGCGGCGGAAGTCGCTGAGCGTGACCACGCCGCCGACGACTCCGGCGAGCGCCGCGGGAATCTGCGGGTCGCTCGCGTTGGCGATGTGCTCCACGCCGTCGACGGTGTAGCGGTGCAACTCAGTGTGAAAAGCGCTTGCGACCTCGCCCGCATTGCCCGAGAAGACAATCAAGCGGTGTCCGGCGGAAACCTCTTCGACGGTGAATCCATGGGCCGCGAGCCACGCTGTGACAAGCGCTAGCTCGAAACCGTCGACGCCGAACTGGGCTCCGAACTCGGCAGGCGTGAGCCACTGCTGATATTGCGGCGAGCCGGGGTCCTGCTGGGCTTCGACCAGAGCATCGAGCGCGGCCTGCTGCGCCGGCGAAGACTGGAGCACCAGCAGCATGCGGTCGAGACGCGTGCCCGGGTCGATCGCACCCTCGTCGAAACCGGTGCGCGCCAACAGCGGCACATTGCCGGCGAGGGTGACGAGGTGGGTTTCATCGATCGGAGTACTGAGGCCGTTCGAGGGAAGCGCGGTGCGCAGGTCGCCGCCGCAACTGGCGAGCAGGAGCAACGCGGCGAGAGATGAGAGGTTTCTTATGCGAACGGGCATTCCGGCCTTTCACGGCGACAAAGGCCGTAGCGCGCCTGGTTGGGCGCGGCCGCGGTCTTTGCCTTTTCTCATCTATCGGCGGGGAGAGCTGGCGGCTGAGTGAGAAGGCCCTGAATTTAAGTGGGATTGGCTTACGAATGTACTTAGAAAAAGCTAAGAATCAGGGAACAGGGAGCAAGAAATCGTGGGATCGCGCGAGTCTCAATCGGCTGCTAGCAGATCCTCGGCAACTGCTCGCCGATCATGGTGGGAATGACGCGGTTGGCGCCCATCGCGGTACGCGCGACGAGCATGTGCTTGTGCTCCGCGGTCACGTGGCCGATGCGCGCGGCGTCTTTGCCCAGGGGATGCGCGCGAAGAATTGCCAACACGCGATCTGCTGCTTCGGGCGCGACGAAGAACACCGCTTTGCCTTCATTGGCCACGTACACAGGATCGAGACCGAGCAACTCGCATGCGGATTGCACCTCGGGCCGCACGGGTATGCAGCTCTCGTCGATAGCGATGCCAACATTGGAGGAGTGCGCAATCTCGTTCAACGTAGAAGCGAGGCCGCCTCGCGTGGGATCGCGCATGGCGTGGACCTCAGCGCCCACTGCGTCGAGGACATGGGCAATCATGCCGTTGAGGGCCGCGCAATCCGAGCGGATCTGGCTTTCGAATTCGAGGCCTTCGCGCACGCTCATGATGGCCATGCCGTGGTCGCCAATGAATCCCGAGACGAGGATCGCGTCGCCGTTTTTTGCTCGTTTTGGACCGACCTCAACGTCTGATCGAAGGAGACCAACGCCAGCAGTCGTGATGTAGCAGCCGTCGCCGTGGCCGCGCTCGACAACTTTTGTATCGCCGGTAACGATTTGCACGCCTGCGGTTGCGGCAGCTTTGGCCATGTCGTCGACGATGGCGGCCAGCTGGCTCAAGGGAAACCCCTCTTCGAGGATAAAGCTGGCACTCAGGAACTTCGGCTCGGCGCCGGAGACCGCCAGATCGTTCACGGTTCCGTTCACGGCTAACTCACCGATCGACCCGCCGGGGAAAAACAAAGGCTGCACGACGAATGAGTCAGTGCTGAGCGCGAGACGCGCGCCCGCGGTTTCGAGAACGGCGGCGTCGCCCAGGTTTTCAAGCGCGGGATTGCGGAACGCGGGCAGAAAGAGATGCTCGACCAGCTCGTTGCCCAGCTTGCCGCCGCCGCCGTGGCCCATCACGATGTTGGGATAGTCGGCGAGGGGGAGCGGGCAGGACCAGTTAGAGAAGTCGGGCATCGTTTTCAAAAGCTCCTTGAAATGGTAGTGCAGATTCAGGTTGTCATCCCGCAGGGGTTAAAACCCCTCAATTTTGCTACCCTTTTCGGCACGACTGAAGTCGTGCCCTTTCACAAAAACCATTTATGAAACACTCTCTAGCTACTGCCTTTTCCTGCGCCGGCCAGTTCCTCTGCCGACAAGAACCGGCCGTAGTTGTAATACGCGGCGCACGCGCCTTCGCTCGAAACCATGGTCGCGCCGAGCGGATGGCGCGGCGTGCACTCCTTGCCGAAGGCTGCGCACTCAGCCGGCTTGATGGCTCCGCGCAGGACATCGCCCGCACGGCACAGCGGCGACTCCTGGGTGTGAATTCCGGTGATGTGGAAGCGTTCTTCGGCGTCGAACCCGCGATAGTCGGCATTGAGACGCCAGCCGCTTTGCGGAATCACGCCGATCCCGCGCCAGGCGCGATCGGTGACTTCAAAAACCTCGCTTAACAGCTTTTGCGCGGGGCGATTGCCCTCGAAGGTGACGACGCGGCTATAAGCGTTCTCCACTTCGTGACGGCCGCTTTCGA
>Ga0181524_10005286_pt1 | contig 11605 bp, 13 predicted proteins | sample PEATcosm2014_Bin_34_FD_119761 | JGI IMG/M metagenome (GOLD analysis project Ga0181524, IMG submission 119761) | Peatland microbial communities from MTU Mesocosm Facility, Houghton, MI, USA - PEATcosm2014_Bin05_60_metaG | ecosystem: Environmental > Terrestrial > Soil > Wetlands > Peat | place...
CACTGCATCCCCATCGACCCGTTTTACCTCACCTGGAAAGCTCGTGAGTACGGTCAGCACACACGTTTCATCGAATTGGCCGGCGAAATCAACACTTCCATGCCGGCGCACGTCATCAACCGGACGGTCGAAGCTTTAAACGCCCGGAAAAAGGCGACGAACGGAAGCCGCATTCTGGTGTTGGGACTGTCTTATAAGCCGAATGTGGATGACGATCGCGAATCGCCCAGCTACGTCCTCATGGATCTGCTGAAGGAACGCGGAGCGGAGGTGGCCTACTACGATCCTTACGTGCCGGTCGTGGGCCCGAAGCGCGAACATCCGCATTGGACGGGTACCCGGTCCGTGCAATGGGATCGCAAAACGCTGGAGAGCTTTGACGCGGTCATCATTGCCACCAACCATCAGGTCGTCAATTACGCGGAACTGGCGAGTTGGTCGCAATGTATTGTTGACACCCGAAACGCCATGGCGGGTGTCAAAACGCAGAAAAACCAGGTTTGGACAGCCTGACCCCTCCCGGGGGTGCCTTTGGTATGTTGTTGTTGTTGGGAGCCAGCGGTTACGTTGGCCATGCCTTTGCCACTGAATTGCTCAGGCGGCGGCAGCCGTTCATTCCCCTGACCCGCAACGCGATCGATTACACCAATTTCAACCTGTTGTTCGATTACATTCGAAAAATCCGGCCTGAATTCCTGATCAACGCGGCGGGTTTTACCGGAAAACCGGATGAGGACGCGTGTGAATTCGCGCGGGAAGAAACCCTGGCCGGGAACACGCTGCTCCCTCAAACTATCGGGCGCGCCTGCCTCATGACCAACACGCCCTGGGGACATGTGTCCTCGGGCCATATCTACACCGGCGCCAAAATCGTCCACAACGGGGAAGTTCGAATCGAAAGGGACCTTCACCTGCCGGAAGTGCGCCGTCTGCTGACGGACCATCCGGAACAAATCTTCGGTTTCACGGAAGCGGATGAGCCCAATTGTTCGTTCCGTTGCACCCCTTGCAGCTTTTACAGCGGCAGCAAGGCACTGGCCGAGGCGGCGATCCGGCAGATGGGACAATGCTATATCTGGCGGCCCGGCATCCCGTTCAACGAACATGACGAAGCGCGGAATTTCCTCCACAAAGTCCAGCGCTCCGTCAAGATTTGCGACAGCATCAATTCGCTCTCGCACGTGGAGGATTTCGTGCGGGCCTGTTTGAGTCTCCGGGAAAAACACGCGCCATTCGGGACCTACAACGTGGTGAACCCCGGCTTTGTCACCACCCGGCGTGTGGTGCGAATGATCCAACGGATTCTTAAACCCGATCAGCGCTTTGAATTCTGGAACGATGGCCTCGAATGGGGTATGTCCGCGGCCCGGTTCACGCACGCCCATAGCATTCTGGACACCACCAAGCTCCGGCGGGCCGGCGTGGAGATGCGGCCGGTCGAAGATGCCCTGGACGACGCATTGCGGAACTGGCTGCCGGCTGCCGCCCCTGAGAAGCTCGTATTTCATTGAAGTTCGTCCCGGCCTTTGCTCTTATCCCGACTCGAAGAAGCCTGATTATGATTCCCACACCGACCAGCACCGGCAGTCCTGGCAGAATGCCGCTTCGGCTGTTGCTCGCGGCGCTCCTGTGTTCGGGCCTTACCAGCCCGAGCCCGGACGCAAAGGCACAAGATGTGCTCATGCCGCCTCCCCAGATTTCAACCACCCCGCCGGCGGTGCAGGAATACCAGCAGCAGAATCAATTGCAGGTGTTCACCCCCGCCGGCTTCGCGCTACCCGCTCCGCAAGTCCTCCTGCAGTGGGGACCGTTGACTCTGCGGCCCCATCCTTTCTATCGGTTCCTTTACGGGGACGGCATCGCTTCGGCGCAATCGAACCACGTCACCACTGCCGTGCATTATCTTGCCCCGGGTTTCCTGATCGGGATTGGCAGCCACTGGACCCTGGATTACACGCCCGCATGGACATTTTATTCGAGCAGCCAATTCCGCAACACACTCGACCACAGCGTCACCCTGGCCGGCGGGACGACTTATGCAGATTGGATTCTGGGCATGTCGCAAAGCTATCAGTCCTCCTCCGCGCCACTGATCGAAACCGGCACTCAAACCGATCAGGAAACCTATTCGACTGCTCTGGATGCGTCGTATCGTTTCAACACCGAAATGTCGATGGATCTGACCGTCAACCAGAATTTCAGATACGTCCCCCAATTTGAAGACTCCCGCGAATGGTTATCGGTGGACTGGCTGAACTATCAGTTCTGGCCGCGCCTGGACGCCGGCGCCGGCATCGGCGTTGGCTACGTGAACATGCAGAAAGGACCCGACATGAGTTACGAGCAATTCCAGGGCCGCGTTCGCTGGCGCGCCACCGACAAGCTCGCCTTCCAGGCACATGGCGGGGTGGAGGACCGGCAGTTTCTCAGCGGCGGCGCACCCGACCTCATCAACCCCGTCGTCGGCGGCTCGATTCAATACCAGCCGTTCGAGAATACCAAACTCCAATTGACCGCCGATCGCGTCGTCGCGGTGTCCATCCTGACAACCTCCTCGGCTCAGGACCAGGTCACCGAAACCAGCGAGGTCACGGGTGATTTGAACCAGCGTTTGCTGGGGGAGTTTTATCTCGACGTCGGGGGCGGATATCACACCGTCAAGTACGTCGCGTCAACCGGCGGTTTTGGCGGCCGCCGGGACGATTACTATTCCTTCAACATGCGACTGGGGTTTCATCTCCTGAAACGGGGAACGGTTTCGGTGTTTTACCAGCGGAGCGACAATTCGTCCACCGAGCCGGGATTTACGTTCACGAGCAACCAGGAGGGGCTTGAACTCGGCTATCAGTTTTAGCGCCGCTGACCCGTCAAACCGCCGCCCCCCCGCCCCGCAACTGCAGATTCCTGCGACGAGCAGCTCGTCCCTGCCGACCGCCGCCGGAAATCGCTTCTCGCAATCATTCCAGCCCGTGCGGGCTTTTCAAGGCTCGCATATGCGCAGGCGGTGGAACTTTGCCGTGTTCGTGCCCGCAACAAACACCGCCGTGAGATTTGAAATCGAGAGGAACGGCTGGTTTGCAGCAACGTCGAGCAGCGACCAGGGAATCCCGGCGGCGAGAATACAGGCCCTCGGTTGATCCTACCGCGCCAGGCGGCGATCCTCTCTTCGGACCGGGTGTCTTCTTTCGGCACGCGCCGGAATCATGCGTGTCCGGAGCTGTTCATTGTAGAAGTCATGGACCAGATAAGCCACGAACATCAATGCCGCGGCAGCAATTGTGTAGAGGAGCATCATAATCTTCTATTCGTGTTCCGGGGCGACCCCATACGAGCGGCCGCCCCGGTGCCAGTGCGCCAAACAAGCCGCACAAGCATCGACAGCTTCGCAGATTCCGCACGATCGCACAATCGGGGCGGCACTGGAACTGGCCCAAGGGGTTCACCGGGAGCGATACTCGCGGCCAGAAAGCGATTGGCTGAGCTGCGGGCTTTTCTACTGCAAAAGGACCTGTCAGCGCAAAGCCGGAGGGTTTCCCACTGGACTAAACTGTGCCCCTCGCAATCGCGCTTGCCGTTCATCCGCTCTGCCATAGAATATTCGTGAGCCGATTCAAGGCTTTGTGCGCGAGGTTGCCTCGGTAGCTCAATTGGCAGAGCAGTTGACTCTTAAGCCAAAACGGCTTTTCTACTCACTTTGACACACCCGGTTTCACCTAGTCAACATTGAGGGAAATGCATTTCACTCTCGACTTAATTCGACTCAATTCCATTCAAAAAAAGTGACGCGGGGCACAAGCGGGGCACAAAGCAAGGACCAGTTGACGCGGGACAACAGTTCACGTCGTTTCATCCCTCCTGATGCCGTTTTGTACCCCGTCGAGGTACAAAGGCCGCGTGCTGGTTTCCCCCATCAGGACACCGCCCCGGCGCGAAACGCCTCGCCTGCGTCACGGAGCGCACGCGGCTGCCAGCATTTGCGCTTCGGCGCTCTCGCGTTTGGAAATGCCCAGACCGGCGAGGGTGGGTTGAACGGTAACGCCAGGTGACCGTTTAATTTTCTTGTAATCGCCAGGCTTCGCCCTTTCGGTGGCCAGCAGGATTTGCCCATGTCATCACCCCACCCGCCCAATCAAAGCGCGTCCTGCGTTGAACGGATGCCTGTTTCAAGCGGTCCCTGAAGCGAAGCGGGCGTAGTGGTGAGCCAATAGGCCAAGAACAGCAGTGTGAAATTGCCTTGCAATTCCGCTTTGGAGTATCAAAGTGCCCCCGTGCTGTCTGATTGCCGAACGTCGGACAGCATACACCGAAAAGCATGGCGTCCCGGATTCGGTCATTCAGACCGGCCTCGGCGTCCCTACATTTCGGACCTACTCTCGCACTGCGCGTGAGTGGTTGCCTACCTGCCGTAGGGCGTAACGCACTCCGTTGACGCAAACGGAAAGGCAAGGCATGGCAAAGCAAGGCAAAGATTCGGCAGGGCACGCTGGCAACGGTGTGCCCTTTTCTTCCATAGTCACGGCGCGTCGTGGGCAGTTTGGCGGCGGGCACAAGGCCAACGATTAAAAGGGGCTGCCACCGTCACGACCAAAGCGGCAGCCCCAGGTAAGGCGGGGACTCAAAGAAGCACGTCACCCATTCATACGGCAGAACGGCGGGCAATCTTTCATGAATCTGTCCAGCCAGCGCGAGCGCCGGGGTGTGGAATCACCGCTTGCAATCTCTCCGCGTCAGCGCATAGTCGGGAAGAGGCAGCGTGCCTAACATCGGACTCGCAAGCCGCGATTGTAAGGAACGCAGGTTTGCCAGTTAACTTACGCACCCAAAGCGAGTGGAAAATTGCACGCATTTTGAAAAAGTCAAATGGGAGATGACCTAATTCCATCCACGACTCCGAAAGAAGGCGGCGACGAGAAGGCCACCGCAAACGCCGCCAGCAATGAACATGGCACAAAGCCAAAAAATCAATTCAACCCAAAACCAAGAGGCACGAGAAAAAATCATCGGCTTTCCAAAGCACAGTGGGCGGAGTTTTTGAGCCTCAGTTCTGTCATTTTTTGGGCCTCGTCCGATCTTATCGTATGTCATGATATTAAAAGGATTTGTCTTTTGGTAGTGGCTCTTTTTGTTGGTTACGCGGCATCCGGCTATTTTTTGAACAAACTTTTCAAGGGCTTGCGATGGGTTTTGGTCATTTTGATCGGCTTAGGCCTCTTGACTTCTGGAATTGCTTACAAGAATTCTCGCCCCATACCACTGAGTCCAGCGGAACCAAAAGTGACTCTGGAGACTTTGGGTGTTGTGGGCAAATGGCGACCGCCAGAACTGCCAAAAGACTGCCAGATGGTTTTTGTGCGACTTGGAGGAAGCCGCTTTGGCGCTTCGGTTAATCTTCTTCCCACTTTTCCAGACGCCACAAACAATAACAGTTTGATGCATGTGATTGGCTTTGGACACGCCGGCTCGCCAATAATTCCTTACATAAAGGACAATCGGTTTTATATAGCGGTGAAGAATCTGCTCAGGACCAATCTGGATACTGTTTTTATGAACGAGGACTTGGACTATTCCCTGCCACCACAATGGGACAGAAATTATAGTTCCGAGGCGTTTGAAATTGTTGCCGAGGATGGATTGCCAGTACTTCAGATAGCTTATCTGAGGCCAGACATGATTCAGGTCAACGGAATCTTCTTCGTTAGGGAGAATTATGGAATAATCGCCTTTGGAAGCGGCTTTTCCTCGAGGCCATTTCCAATTGACAAAAATGACGTTTTCTTTTCCCAGCGTAAAACATGGTTCAAATATCCATCGAAGGATCATTTGGGACAGTGGGCCACAAAGTGACTTTTCTCCCAATAGCTCAAAAGTCATTGTCAAACTCTTGTTGTAAATGGCGATTTTCAAATTAAGGCACCCCCAAACCGTCCTTCGACTTGCCAGTTCCCGCGTTTGCCTTTGGGTTTCGAGTTCACGATTGCGCTTTAGAAAACACCCGGGCCAGCCGCAACCAGCCCGGGGTTGTCAGCCGCGGCCAGGCCAGCCGGCTTAGTCGTGGCTGGAATTGTTTTGCGGCTTCTCAAGCCGGTTCACCTTTCGGAATTGCTCTGCCTCGGCCTCGGCCTTTTGAAGCCGGGACCGGGCCTCGGGAAGCCAGGCTTTGAGTAGTGGCCCAATCTCTTTGGCGGTCACTCGTGCCAGGGCAATTTCGCGCATGGTCAAACCGAAACGATTCCCATTGTTCTTCACCATGAACGGCCAGCCGGAGAAATTGGAGTTGCTGAGAACAGCCTCATACTCGAGCGCCGCTGTTTCTGCTGTGCCGATTTGACTGCGCAATTCTCCAATCGCGTCGAGTTTGCTTTGAAACTGGCCGGCGATCGCCATAGCTTCACGCAGTTTTCGCGCGGCCTGATTGCGGTCCTCTTCGGCTTTCAACATCCCCTTGCGAGCGGCGCGCAGGTGTTCGGGCAGGCTATCGGGCTCGGCGTTCTCGACCTCAAGTACTGCTGCGATACTATGGATATTTCCGCCCTCGACCTTCTGCCGGTCGCTGACGGCCTCGGAAAGTGGGTGGACAGTGGGGTTACTCATTTTGGGTTATGGCTAAGGATTTCGTCGAGCTTCTGCTGTCGCATACTGCGCAAAACACGGCTGATGCCGGTTTCCGTTTTGTCAGGTCGCATGAATCCGCACGCGGCCATTTCTTCATCTGTGGCCAGGCCGTCGAGATGCAGGTGAGATGTCCAGGCCGCCCGCTGTAGCGCGGACCAGATAAGGCGGCCGTCCTTGTCGGCCATGCCGCGGCTATCGATCAATGGAAAACAGACGCGGAGTGCCCGAAGCATCTTATCGCGCGGCGGGTGGTCCGGCTGCGGTGGGGTTGGCCGTCGGGAGATGGAAGCCGGGAGGCTGGCAGATGGCGCAACGGGTGCCACCTCTGGTATGGATGATTTTTTAGCATGGACAACCGGCCCCCCGGAAGACGTTTTTCGGCGCGCGGCCTCCGCTTGCAGAAATTCAAGGCGTGCCTGCCCTTTTCGCAGAGTGAAATAAGGCCCGGTTTGAGCCAGGCCAGATTCATCTTCGAGTTGTCGGATCATGCTGTTCATTTTGCCGATGTTCAAAGTTGCAAATCTCATGACAGCCTTATTCTCGCCGGTCCTGCTTTTTTGTCTGCCTAGCAGTTTCGCTGGCAGCGAATTCGCTGGTATCGTCGTTTTGCATCCATGTTCGGACCAAGCCAACCCGGCATTGGACGCCGAACTTGCGGAATAGGGCTTCGACGTGGTTCCGCACGGTGGCGTAGGAAATTCCGAGTTCGGCACCAATGGCCGAATCCTTTTTGCCCTCCATGATGAGGCCGAGAATCTGACGCTGCCGGTCGGTGAGTGGCGGACGCGGCGGGAGTTGCGGCCGATGCAGTGAGGATTTCATGAAGTGCCTACAGTCGCCGCTGCAGCCGGTTTTTCCGGTGGTTCCGGTGGCGCTTTTTCTTCATCCTTAATGACCGTTTGACAACCGATCCGAGCGAGTTCTTTGAGGACATCAGCAAGCCCTTTGATTTGCTCAAAACTCGTGTTCGTCAGATTGTCGCAAGCGTCCCGGCTGACAGCTTCCAGCATCCAAGCCGGAATGTTGAGAGCATGGCCCGCAGCGAAGGACAAAACCGCCGTAGTGTAAAACGATTTCCGAATCAGGTTGCGAATGCGGATTTGATCGTTTCCAGCGGACAGAATTTCGCTCGCAATCGCGGGCAGACACTCTTGGGAGGACATTCTCAAAGCCATGCCCAATATCCTCAGCCCTTCCTCGACCTTGGTTTTTTCGATAAGCTCACCGGAGGTCCGGCGGTGTTCCGCGACCAGCAAATCAAATTTCCGTAAGCTCTCCGAAAACTTCAGCCAGCCGTCCCGCGCGAGCCGAATTGAAACCGCATCGCCGTCCGCAATCGCTCTTTCGAGCCGCGCGTAGGCGTCCGCCTCCGCTGACTCCAGCCGCCTCAACGCGGCCGGCGCTCCCAATGGCCCGGAGGCAGGCGGATACTCAACCGGCTGCTTATTCCCTGCCTTCGGCGTCGGAACGTGCTTTCTGCTGGCCAGCCACCGGGACAAACGCGCTTTGTTTCGCAACGGCGCGCCAGCCGCGCGCCAACCGCGGACACACCGGGGAGTGACTCGAAAGTCGCGGGCAATTTCAGCGGTTTCCGATCTTTGTTTTTTGCTTGATTTCATTGGCATTTTGAGTGTTTTTCAGTTGGTAAAGAGGCGGAAAGAAAGTTTTTTGGTGGACTTCACAGGAATTGGCCGCGATGGATGGTCCCCTGCATGGGCGCTTGGGTAGTAGTTTTCTTGAGGCCGGTGGTAGCCGGTGATAGTCAACGACTTAGGCCAGCGCAGTGACAGACGCCAGGCACCGCGTCTGCCGGGGATAGTCGAAAGCACCTCGACGACCGCGCCTTGCTGCTGAAGCTGTGCCAGGACAATGAACAATTCGCTGCCGATGCAGTCCACCGTCGCCGCCCGGGTCGGGTCGGTCAGTTCAAGCTGAAGCGGGTGTTTCATGGCGAAGTTGTGTCAGGGGTCACTACTTGTATCCGTATCCGCCCTATAAGGGCGGCGGATACTGGATACAGTGACCGGCTAGTATCCAGATACAAACCGGATACAAACCGGATACAGAGTCACGTCCTCAGATAGTGTTCGGCTTTGGAGTTCCATTTGATTTTCCTCTTTTGTTCAGCGCGTCGAATGTAGCGGTAGGCAGACTCACGGGTGCAGCCACAGTCCTCGCGGATCGCGCTCACCAGTTCCGCGCGGGTTGCCGGTCCTCGGCACAGTTCAGCAACACGATCCGGCGTCATCAACGGTTCGCGGTCAGCCTTACCACTGACGACCGTTTCCCAGGCAGCCAGATCAAAGCCCGGGTCCACGTCATAGATCATCCGTTCGGGATTCAACCGCACAGCAAACGGCATGAACGGCTGCCCGTCGTTCAACTTTCCGCAGGAACAGACGATCACGTCGTTCGCGTCCGGCTGGCCAGGTGCAAGGTTCAACTGGGCTCGTGTCCATTGATGGAGCAGTTTAGAGTTCCGGCCGTAGGACGAGCGGTCGAAACCAACTGCTCGCGCGGCGCCGGCCCTGCCCGTCAATGCGTGATGCAGAACGATGATTTCCCGCTGTGGATTGCCCGCTTTCGAGAGCCGCGAAATGGCAAGCAGTGTCGCGGCCATGTCCTCATCTCTATTCAGGTCCGCGATTCCAAAGTTGTAGAGAGAATCCCAGGCCACAACATCGGGCTTGTGTTTGGCAATGGCGTCTTTGATCCGCCGTTGCGCCTGCTCACTGTCGAGACTCAAGAATCCGTCCGCGTCGGCCTCCAGTGTGTGAATGACGATTCCGCTATTGATTTGCGGCCAGTGGCTTTCTCCGATCCATTGCCGAAGTGCGGCGAAATCGGCTTGCAGCCGGCGGTTGGAATTCTCGCCTTGCAAGATTAGCCAGATCAATTCCTGTCCGCGCGTTTCAAACCCAATCCAGGGCAACCCGGCGCGACATGCAACGGCGAGCTGAAGTAGTAAGCGGGACTTGCCGATACTGCCCGGCCCGGCAATCACGAGTGATCCACCACAGCTCAAGAGCCGGTCGCCCAGAATCTGATCGGATTCGTCGAACTGCATTGCCAGCAATTCGTCCGGCGTGCGGATCGTCAACGCGTCTCCGTTTCGCCCAGACTCCAATCGGTCGAGTTCGGCGCGGACGTGCCCGGCAATGCCCTTCACGTCGTTTGGGCTGGTGAGAAGCGCCTTTGCGCCATCATCAAACAGCGCGGCCATGCGGCGCGTCCGGTATCTCTCAACAATTTCCGCAGCGTCGAGTTCGGCCAGATCGAGCGGAAGGGATTTTAACTCGGAGATGAACAGGTCAGCGTCCGGAAACGTCACCAACTGCGCAACGCCGGTTTGACTCACCGGCCGGCCCTCTTTCTTGAGGGTGCAAATAGCCTTGGCGACTTCGCCACAGCGCTGGTCGTCGAAAGAATCAGGCGCATTGTCCTCAAGTTCCGCAAGGTTCGCGGGTAGGACCGCACTACTGAATTCGAGTAGCGTACCCGCAATCGAAGCCTCAAACAGATTTGACTTTCCGGCGGTGGACTTTTTCTTGCTTTTTCGGGACGGCTCCCTTACTGTTTGCATGGTTCAATGAATTTTCGCGGGCCTCGGAGTTGCGTCCGGCCCGCGATTTTTTTTCGCGGGCAGCCCGCAGAAGTGTTAGGCCGCTTTGCGCGGAGTGGTCTCGCGCAAAAACCTTTGGATTTCCTCGACGGGGAAAAGTTTGGTTCGCAAGGCGGATGAACTGCGGAGAAGCCCGCGCTTGTTCAGTCGATAAACCGTCTGGTAGTTGACGCCGATGATCTGCGCCGTCTCCCGCATCGTGTAGGATAGGCGCGGCAGTCCGGGATTTGCCGCTTCTTTTGGTAGTGACGTTACTTTCATATAACACCACCACCCATACGCCCACTTAAACCCAAAAACTAAGACTGTCGCACTCTGCGTTTTTCCGAGTTTCGCGGACGGCCCGGTTTTCCCTGCGTGAGTTTTATCCCGAGGCTTGTGCAGATTGAAAGCATTCTTCTTTGGTCGGTGATCCAGCCGATTCGCTCCTTCGCCATTTCCACAAGCTCTCGACACGTGAAAAACGCTTTCTGTTTCCTTGGTGGAATCCAATCGAAATGCGCGGCCAGCAACCAGAGACGGTGTGTGTCGCAAACCTCATCGCGCTCATCAATGAATTCCGCAATCTTTTTCAGGATTGAACCATCACGCCTCTTGAGCGCGTCCTGCATGATATTCCTGGTGATGGCGTTCAATTCAGCGAATCCTTCTGCAACGGTTTTTTCCGTGTGCCCATGGTAGCGCATCAGCTCCCGATTGAATTTGTTTGGCTCCGGCATCAGCCGGAGCAGGAATTCCCAGTAGTCAACGTATTGTTGAACATCGCCAGCGTGTTTATTGCCTCGCAAAGCCAAGCCAAGATTTTTCCATACCGCTCCGGGGGAATATCCTTTTGGCGCGCTCATATCATGGCCTCCATTTTGTCCGTGCGGATTCTCAGAATGCGCGGCTCCCGAAACTTGCCCGATGGGTTTCGGCAGAAGGCTTCGACTTCAACCACGTCACCGATCTGGATTTGCTCGAACGTCGAAAAGGCGGCGCACCAGCCGGCATCCTCGCCATTGACCGAAAGATGCACGCTCATTTTTGTCGGGTGCTTCTCAGTGATGAGGCAATCGAAAGTTTCACTTTTTTTGACCTTGATCCAGTTCCGGCCAAAGGGTGAATCCCAGGGCTTTGCAACAACACCCTCACCCCCGCGGGCCAAAACCGCTTCAATGAATTCCGCGCCGGTGCCGCTCGCGCATCGGTGCCAGTTCAGCATGGGATGGAGCCTCGAAAACAGTTCTGTCAAAGCCTGTTCGCGTTCGCGCCACGGCTGGCGCTGGATGTCCTCGCCAAAGAAAACGGGAATGTCCCAGGCGAAAAACTTGCCGCTACGCATGGCCTCACCCGTCACGATGGAGTCCGCAAGCTCCCTGACGGCAAAAC
>Ga0181524_10005288_pt1 | contig 11601 bp, 9 predicted proteins | sample PEATcosm2014_Bin_34_FD_119761 | JGI IMG/M metagenome (GOLD analysis project Ga0181524, IMG submission 119761) | Peatland microbial communities from MTU Mesocosm Facility, Houghton, MI, USA - PEATcosm2014_Bin05_60_metaG | ecosystem: Environmental > Terrestrial > Soil > Wetlands > Peat | place...
CGTAATCCGGAAACGGGCGGAAGATCGAAGGTTGATGCCCGGTGCGCTTCACTCCATCTCGAACATCACCACCGCGCGCCCGAAATGGATCTCATCGCCCGGTTCCAGCTTCGCGCCCCGGGCATCGCGATGCACTTCCAGGCTCATCCCGTCGCGGACCACCCACGTGCCACACTCGCCGGCGCGCGTTCCGCGGGGATACCAGCGGTCGTTGAACAGCCGGTACTCGCCCGCCGCTTTGTCGAACACGATGTGCGCGTGCTCGCGCGATACCGAGCGGTTGATTTCGGTGTCCCCGGCAAATGTCAGGTCGTTGCGGCGGGACAGGCCCTCGGCGCGGTACACGTCTACCACCCGGCCGATATTGGTCCTCGCTTTTTCAAGCCGGATCTCCGGCGCGTTGGCACTCCCCTCGCGCACCACCAGCTTTGCAGTGGGTCTGGCCAGGGCGCCCGGCTGCTCTTGCGAGGCGACGTCCACCACCAGCCACTCCTCGCCGCGCCGCGGCAGCCCGACAGTCGCCTGGACCTCCATGCTCAGGTTTTCGGGAAACCGGCAGCCCATCTCCCGCAGGGCGTTGCGCGCCTCCTGCTCGAGGTATTTGCGGAAGAACCGTCCCGCATAAACGGCATAACGGCCCTCCTCCACCCCTCGCAACTCGACGCGCAGCAGATCGTACGGAAACACCTTCCTGCCGCCCGACCGGTAGCTCTTTTCGCGAATCCGGTCCAGGACGGCCAGCCGGATCTCGGCCAGCTCCGGCGGCTCCTCCGGGACACCCTGCTGGCCCGCACCGCTGGCCAGCGGTGTTTCCAGAATCCTCCTGCCCCACTTCTCCAGAAAATCGCCGATATTCATTTTGGCCTCTCCAATATCCCCAATTGTTGCGCGGCTTCCATGACTTCCCTGGCGATCGGCGCGGCCACCCGGGCGCCATATCCGCCGTGCTCCACCAGCACCGCGAAAGCCAGCCGCCGCGAGACATCCCCATCGTACGGAGCAAACCCCGCGAACCAGGCATGCGGCATTCCCTGGTCGAGCTGCGCCGTGCCGGTCTTGCCCGCGAAGCCGATCTCCGCGCCGCTCATGGCGTGGCGCGCGGTCCCCTCCGTCACCACCAGCCGCATGGCCCCCGCCAGAAACGCGGCCTCCGCCGGCGGAAGCACGTCCACCGGGCCATTCGTGCGGCCGTCGCCGCCGTCCTCGATCCAGCGCCCCAGCGGCATTCTTCCACCCGCGGCGATGGCCGCGGCCACCCGTGCCATCTTGAACGGAGAGATCAGCACCGGGCCCTGGCCATAGGCCGCGAACGGCAGCGCTCGGCGCAGTTCCGGCATTTCGCCGGTGGAGATGCCCATTTGAGCGGCCGTTTCCGCCAGCGCCTTCGCCCCGACGTCATGGACGCCCAACTGCGCAAAGTAGGCGTTGCACGAGACCACGATGGCGCGCTGCATGTCCAACGTGCCGTGCGCCTGGTCGCCGATATCGTCCTTGACCGGCCGGTTCCAGCCGGCGATGGTGGTCCCCGCCCGGCCATCCCGCAGCGTCCGGCAAAGAAAGGTGCGGTGCTTGAGCCCGGGGTCGGCGCGCAACGCGGCGATGGCCGTCACCAGTTTGAAGGTCGAGCCTGGAGGATACTGGCCGTATCGCGCGCGGTCCAGCAGTTCATCCGGCGTGGGAGCGGCCGTGCGCATGCCCGGCGGCTCCGGCGCGGGCGCGCTCACCAGCGCCAGAACGTCGCCCGTGGCCGCGTCCATCACCACCACGGCGCCATGCGTATTCACCGATTCCCTCAAGTGCCTCTCCAGGATCTCCCTGGCGCGCACCTCCAGCCGGATGTCCACCGTGAGCCGCACGTTGCGGTCGCGCGCCAGGATCCGCGCGATCCCCTGGTTTCCCGGCTGGTGGCGGTATCGCACCAGGGCGGCCAGCTCCGCATATCGATACCCCTGCAGCTTCGGATTGGAGTCGTGCTCCACCAGCGACGCATTGCTGGCGTGGAAGTTCTCGTCCGTGCGCAGGTCGCCCACCAGGTGCGCCGTGGCCGCGCCGAAGGGATAGTGACGGCTGTCGAACCGCGAGCACGCCTGGTCCAGCGATACTCCCATGGCGGCGTATTCCCCCCTGTGGCGCTCCAATTCGTCCCAGTCGCTGGTGGCCAGCGGAATCCCGTTCCGGTCGTAAATGCTCCCGCGCGGGATCTCTCGCGCGATCGAGTTCATCCGCGGGTTGTGCTGCGGCCGCTTGACGCCGTCTTCCTCGAACGCATGGGCGTCGCGCGCCAGGTAGTCGCTATCCCGCGCCACCTGGTAACGCGCGGCGGTGGCCAGCAGCACCAGCCCCGCACAGGCCAGCACAACCTTCAACGGCCGCATGGAATTCCGCAGCAGGTCGTGGGGCACGGGATCGCCGGCGGAGATGGAAAGCAGCAGCGCGAATACCAGGAAGTTCGCCAGCATGGCGGTATTCCCCGAGCTGAGGAACGGCGAGACGACCCCCGAAAGCGGCAGCACCCCCAGCACGCCGGCGGTGATCAGCAGCATCTCGAAGACGATGAGGCTGGCCAGCCCCAGCGCCAGAAAGAAACCGTATCGCGTTCCGGCGCGGCCCGCCACCGTCAGCGCGCGCCAAATCAGAAAACCGAACAGCCCGAATACCGTGGCCACTCCCACAAATCCCCACTCTTCGCCGATGGCCGGCAACACCAGGTCCGTATTGCCCGCCGGGATCATTTGGGGATCGCCCCATCCCGGCCCCGAGCCCGCCGGCCCGCCTGTGGAGAACGCCCAGATCGCGTGCGCCAGTTGATCGCCGCCGTGCACGTCGTTGTCCCACGGCGACAGCCACATGTCGATGCGATGCGCCACCGTGCGCGGCTGGCCCGCGTGGTAGCCCGCCGCTACCGACGCCACCAGCAGCGCCAGCCCCGCCAGCGCCAGGCCAGGCCGCCCTCTGGCCACTCCAAACATGGCCAGGAACACCCAAAACGTGACCAACGCCGGGCCCAGGTCCTTCAGCAGGAAGAACAGTCCCGCCGCGCCGCCCACCGCGCACAGGACTGGAACGACGTGTTCCAGCCGCGGCAGGCCGATGCGCCGGAACAGGCGCGGCAAGCCTCGTTTCTCGCGCAGGTCGCGCAACCTCTCCCAGTTGCGCGTGAAATATCCGGCTAGAAAGAGCACGATCAGGATCTTGATGAGCTCGACCGGCTGGAACGGCCCCAGGTTCACCTTGGCGTCGTTGCCGCCCGGCCCCCTGCCGAACGCCAGCAGCAGCGCGAACAGGCCGAGCGCCGCGGCCAGCGGCGTGTAACACCAGTCCGAGAGCCGCCGGTAGTCGAAGGCCTTGAAGGCGGGCAGAGCCAGCAGCAGGCACCCGAGAAGCACGCCCAGACAAAACTTGCGAAACTCCAGCGTGTCGCGCAGCGGGTCGCGCATGCTGACCATCAGGATGAGCCCGATTCCGGTGAGCAGGTGCAGGGCCGGAAGAAATGCACGGTCGCCCCGGAAGCGCCCCACACCCCATACCAGCGCTACCAGGTAAAAACCCGCGAAGTACAGCGCCGTCCATTCCAGAAACACCGCCCGGAACTCCCGCGGGCTGCGGACCACCATCAGGGGCTTCCATATCGCCAGTGGAACCAGCTCGAATCGCCGCGCCGGCCTGGATTGGGCCTGCTGTTGCCGCAGCCGCCTGCGCAGCACGTCCCACCGGGGATCGCCTTCGATTTCCTCGCTCGATACCCGCAGCCGGGCGAGCGCGCCCACGTTGCCGAGCGGCCGCGCGCGCGCCAGGAAATCGAAGGTCTTCTGCGCCACCAGTTCGCGTTCCGCACGGCCGGAAAAGGATTCCAGCAGGGGGAGCAACTGTTCCGGGCCGGTCACCAGGTTGACGTTGACCAGTTCGCCCCGCTTGAGCCGCTCCTCCGCGCCGGCGAAGCCCCCGCTCTTGGCCGCGTAGACCATCGCCAGCCCCGCCGCTACCAGCAACGAAGCGCCCAGCAGCCAGACCAGTTCGCTCCCCGGAGCCGCCGGCTTGCAGATGTTGACTACCTCCGGCCTGGCGCCGGGCGCCGTCCAGCTCCTGGTTAACGCCATCGCCTGGATCTCCGCACAGGAGCTTTCCTGGGCGCGGGCGCATGGATCGAGTCCAGCTCCCGCAGATGCCCATCCACCTGGTCGAATCCTGGAATCCGTTCATACAACGCCCGCGCCGTTTGTGCGTCCTGCCAAGCGAGGCGCGGCTCGGCCGCCGCTTGCCGCTGCGCGCGCATCCGCAGCGCGTCCGCCTGCTGTTCGATCTCGCGCCGGCCGAACGTGGCTCCGAGCAGCCCGGCGGCCGCGAACTCCGCCGTGGTTTTTTCCACGTTCGGCAGAAAATAGACGTACAGGCGCGCCAGCGCCAGGTGCGGAGCGGGATCGCCCGCCAGCTTCCGCGCGGCGATGGCAAACTGGTTTCGCGCGTCCAGCCGCAGGTTCGCCGCGGCCGTTTCCGGGTACGGTCCGCCGCCGCTCAGCCGCTCGAGCGTGACATAGCCTCTGGAAAGCGCCAATTTCCCAAGCGTCCGGTCGTCGCCGGCCCCCAATTCCACCGCGCGCTCGAGGCAGGCACCCGCCTTCTGCCAGTCGAAGTGGTCCAGCGCCGGTTCGTCGCCGCTCCGGTAAGACTCCAGGACACGATCCGCCGCGGCGATATCCAGGGATGCCAGCTCGGCCTTCGGCGCCCCGGCAGCGGCGGGCGCCGGCCCCGCCGCGCGCACCGCTTGCCACGCCTGCCAGCCGTACGCGCCGCCGATCCACAGCGTCATGCCCAAGGCGAACCACAGCGCCATGCCCGCCACGCGCAGAGGTTGGCGCACCCTCCGCGCCGTGCGTGTGGCCCAGTGAAGACACTCGCGCGCCGCGTCGATGGTGGCGCTAGCGCTCCATCCGGGCCGGCGCTCCATTTCGGCGAGCGTCGGTTTGTGCTGCAAGAAGGCCTGGAGATCTAACTGGAAATCATGCGCCGAGCGGTACCGCCGCTCCGGGACCGGCAGCAGCGCCTTCATCACGATGGCCCGCAGCGCGCGCGGGCAGCCCGGCGGCAGCGCCCGAGGCGGCCGTCTCGAACGAATCAGGCTCTCCAGCTTGCGCGTGCTTTCGGCCTGGAACGGCGGCACGCCCGCCAGCATTTCGTATAACGTCGCGCCCACCGCCCACAAGTCGGATTGCTGGTCTACGCGCGATCGGCTCAGCCGCTCCGGCGGGCAGTAGCTCGGGCTGCCGAAATTGTGATCCGTGCCGTCGCAATCGGCCCGCAGCGTCTTGGCGATCCCGAAATCCAGCAGCCGTACGGTGTCGTTCATCCCCAGGTGGATATTGGAGGGCTTGATATCCCCGTGCACGACGGCCGACTGCCAGGAATGAAACTTGGCGAGCTGCTCGCAGATTTCCAGCGCGATGGCCGCCGCGCGGTCCGGATTCAGGGTGCTCTCCGATTGCAGCACCTCCGCCAGGTTGCGGCCTTCCACGTACTGCATGGCCACGAAGAAATAGCCATCCGCGTCGCCGAAATCGTAAATCTCGACGACGCGCGGGTCGAGCGCATGCAGTTCCTTCTGAATCGCCGCGCCCCGGCGCTCCGCTTCGATGGTCAGTTGCGTGACCGTGTCGCCGCCGGATTGGATCAGCTTGAGCGCCGCCTTGCGGTTTTGCACTGTGTCGATGGCCAGGTACACGTCCGTCATGCTCTTGCCGAGCCGGCGGACGATTTCATAAGGTCCGATGCGTGTGGGCGCGTTCATGGCATCGCTCCCGCCATCATCCGCCTCTCGCGCGCAGGACCGCCCAGACCATCATCCCGAGCAGCACGCCATAGGCGAGCAACGCCATTCGGCCGGTGAAGAGCCGTTTGGGAATGCGCGCACGCGTTGCCGAGAAGCGCGGCCGCGTGGTCCCCGCGCGGCTGTGGAATTGCGGCCCCGCGACGAACAGCGCCGTGATATTGTCCTTGCCGCCGGCCTCGTTCGCCGCCGCCACCAGTTGGCGCGCAACCGCCGCGGGATCGCCGTCGTATCGCTCCACGATGCCGCGCACCTCGGCTGAGGTCAGGTGGTCGGTAAGACCGTCGCTGCATAACAGGATGGCCGCATCCGCCCGGAACCGGCACTGGCGGATCTCGATGAAGTCTTGGTCCGCGGCGTGGCGCTTCGAGGACCCCACGTCGCGGAAGACTTCGTGGCGCCGCGGGTGCGCCATGGCCTCTTGCTCGGTCAGCTCCCCGGCATCTTCCCCTTCGCCCACCGGCGAGTGGTCGGAAGTCAGCTTGCGGATGGCGCCGTTCGCGATCAGGTAGAAACGGGAGTCGCCCACGTGCCCAATCACGATCCGCCGGCCCTCCACCACCGCCAGGGTCAGGACGCAAGCCATGCCCCTCAGTTGGTCGTCCCATTGCGCCAGCTCGAAAATCCGGTTGTTGGCGAGGATGATGGCCCGCCGCACCCGCTCTTCCACCGTACCGGCCTCTTCGAAGATGGAACCGCGGATGGCATCCACGGCCGTCTCCGCGGCCAGTTCGCCCGCCGCGTGACCGCCGACGCCGTCCACCACCAGAAACACGCCGCGCTCGGCATCCACCCAGTACCGGTCCTCGTTGCGGTCCCGCAAGAGCCCAGTGTCGGTGGCGGCGCCGGAGTGCCAGGTGTTCATCGGCGCCCCCGCGCCAGGTGGACGATCGCGAACAACACCACAAACGCCAGAAACGCGATTACGAAAGGAATGTGCAAATTGTATGGCGCCCGCACGATCCGCCCTCACTTCCTCGCCTCGAAAGCCAGCTTCAGCACTTCCGCGATCCGGATCTCGGCGCGCTCCGGCAGCGGCTCTTCCACGCCGCGGGCCAGCCGCCGCCCGTTCAGCCAGGTCCCGTTGCGGCTCTTGTCGAGGATGGCGAAGGCGCCGCTCGCCGGATCGCGCCGCAGCCGCAGGTGCTCGCGCGAGACCTCGTCGCTGGTATCGAGCGGCAGGTCTACCCAAAGGTCCTCGCCGCCCCGGCCGACGCTGATTTCGTTCTGGGTGATCAAGTACGTCTGCGGTCCGGAATCGTCCTGGTAGCGGATCTCGCCGAACACCTGGTCCGGCTGGCGCCGCGTGCTTTCCCGGTCGCGCGCCACCCGCGCGGACGTTACCGCCGGCTCCCGCTCGATGAGGGTGGTTTTAACGCCGCGGTATCCGGGTTGCGCCACGTCATTCAACTCGGAGTGAATCTCCACGTCGGCTGGCGGCACGGCGCCCTCGGTATCGGCGAACAACTCGATCCACCAGTCGTTCTGGGCAATGCGGCACAGCTTCCGCGAGCCGCCACGCCGGAACCGCGAATTCCTGCTGTTCCACTCCGCCAGGCGGGCATTCAAAGCGCGCTTGGCGTCTTCCCTGATGAGGTCCTGGACCCCCGCCAGCCGTCCGTAATCGTCCGGGTGCAGGTAAATGCTGAAGATGCATGGCAGGAGAATGCTGTACCCCATCTCCAGCCGGCCCAATTCCATGTTTCGGATCAACTCGTCGACGATAGTCTGGCCGCTGATCCTGGCCGGTGGCTGTTTCGCTCCGCTCTGGCCCATGCTGGTATACTCCGAATGTTCAGCGGGCGCTCTCTGGCAGGGCGAGCGCAACTCCCCGCTCCAAATTGCGATCGCCAAGGGCAAGTGACGAAATCATAGACGAGTCACCCGCGGCGGGGTTTCAGCGGATTGGAGGCGAAGGCCCTTCGGCCGGATTAAACTCCGTCAATCCCGATCCGATTGTCCGGATTTGCCGGCGAACCGGTTCCCCGACGGATGGAAACGGAAGCGCGCGCCGGAGCGTCTGTCTGATCTGAGGGGATGACAGATGAAGCCGCTTCAAATCGTCCTCCTGATGGTGGCTGGCGCCGTGGGCGGCGCCGTCGTCATGAGGGTGTGGCAGAGGCCTCAACCGGCGGTCAGAGAAGCCGTGGTGGCGCGGGACACGGCGAGCGCTCCAGTGGGCACGCCAGCGAGCGTACCGCCTCCCGCCGCCGAGCCGTCTGTGGCAGCCGAGCCTGTTCCCGCTCCCGCACCGGTGGCATCGACCGAGCCGCCCGCTCATGCCCCGCGGTTTCCGGCGAGGAAAGAAGCAACCAGGCCGCGACCGGTTCATCGGATCCAGCCGGCCAGTAAGCCGAAGCCGGCGCTTGTGGCGAAGGTTGAACCCGCGCCCGTAAACTCTCCGCCGGCGGCACTCCCGGCTGCGGAGGCGCCGCAGACGCCGGCTCTTCCTCCCAGTTCACCCGCGCATGCCGAGCCCGAGAACGCGACTCCGTCATACCCGCAAAGCGCCCCGCCTCCGCCTGAGCCGCCACACATGGTTACGCTGAACACCGGTATGCTGATTCCGGTGTGCCTGGTGGATGGGCTCTCATCGGAGCGGAACAGGCCCGGCGACACGTTCATCGCGACGCTCGACAAAGAGCTGGTGGTGGACGGCTTCGTGATCGCCGAGCGCGGCTCGCTGGTGGAAGGCCGGGTGGTAGCGGTCGACCGCGGCGTTCAGGTGCGGGGCATGGCGGCGCTGGCCGTGGAGTTGACGAGGCTTTACACGTCGGACCGCCAGCGCGTCGCCATCCAGACCGACAGCTTCGAGCGGCGCTCGGAGCCTCCGCAAAGAGAGGACGCGGAGAAGGTGGGTGTGGGCGGTGTGTTGCCGACGCGCGGCAAGCCGGCCACGCTGCCCTCCAAGATACGCCTCAGCTTCCGGTTGCGAGCGGACGTGACGTTGACGGAGAAGCGGGGTCAATCGTGAGCTTTCGGCAAGTCTCGATGACCCTCCGGCCGGTGATGGAAGAGCGAGGCTCTGGATTCCGCGGGCACACGAAATCAATCCACCCGGGCGCATAAGCGCTCGAGCCGCAGATGTACCGCCGTCCCCTGTGCACCGTGGAAAAACGCTCCGGGCGGATCGTCGGGCACAGTGATATCGTTAGCGATCCCGGAGGTCCCCATCCCTGCTCCGGCGAGGGCGGTACCGGCAGCAAGATGCCCAATTCCAAGTAAATGGGGGCGCACCAGGCGGCGCAGGGCGACGCGCGGCCGTTGCTCCATCTATCCGGCAGCTTCGGCCATGGTCGGGGCGGGAGCCGGTGCCTTCTGCGGTCGCTTTGCGGAAGCCTTCCTCGCCGCCTTTGCTGGGCGTGCCTTCACTGCCGCTTTCTTGGTGGCTGCTTTCTTGACGGCAACCTTCTTCCGGGCGGGTGCGGCTTTCTTTGCGGTTGCCGGTTGCGCTTTGGCGGCTTTCGCCAACCGCCAACGTTTCTTGGTCGCCGCAATAATTCTCTTCATGCCCTCTTCACTGATCCGGCGTTTTGCCTTCGGCGGTTCCGGCGTCGCTAGCGCTGACAGTTCAGATTCGCCCCGGATCTTGGCCCATCGCTTCCGCTGTGCAATGGCCATCCTTCGCCGTGCGGCAGCGGAAACCTTGCGCTTGCGAGAGGGCGCTTGCGGCGTGGCGGCGGTCTGCGTGGGGCCACCGGAAAGCATCTGGCAAAGCTCTGCGATCCGAGTGTCTATTTGCTTCTTTTGGGACTCGAAGCCGACTATGGCAGCTTCGAGGAGTGATCGGTCAAAATGTTGTTTCGGCATGTGATTCTCAGCGAATTCGTACCATCCAAGGTAACGCATTTTGACAGCCACAAATAGCAGGAGTCCCTGTTCAGAATTTACCGGGGCCGATTTCAACCGCCGATGCGTTGGCGGCGACGTGGGGTACACGAGCAGAGTCGATGACCCGCTCCCATCCCTTTTTCGAGGTTGGCTGTTGCCGCCCATCCGCTATGCGATCGTGAATGATATGGGGATATTGCAGCAGGAATGCAAGGCTTACGTTCCCCGTAGTCCGAAGGCGAACATTAGGTGCTTGCTTCCCGCGACCTCCTGAATTGCGCGAAAGAAATCAGTCTAAGCGCCGAAGGCGTGACCGTCCGAACTCGGGCGCGCTTGACCTAGAATAAGCAAGGAGGCTGGCCGTGCTGGAGCGTCGGTATGAGTTGCGCCGGGCGCGCGTTTTCTACGCCATCCTGGTCTTTCCGCTAACGGGTCTCCTGATCTCGGCTGACCCGTACGCCGCCGATCGGGAACGCATGGTGCGGGAGCAGATTGAGAGCCGCGGCATCCGTGGCGCGGAGCTTTTGCGTGTGCTGCGCGCCACTCCGCGTCATCTGTTTGTGCCCATTGCCATCCGGTCGATGGCCTATGACGACCATCCGGTTCCGATCGGCTATGGGGCCACGATTTCCCAGCCGTATATCGTGGCGCTGATGACCGATCTGCTGGCTCCGCGGAAGACGGATCGCGTGCTGGAGGTCGGGACCGGGTCGGGCTACCAGGCAGCGGTCCTGTCGCAACTGGCGCAGCAGGTGTACACGATTGAGATTGTTCCGGAACTGGCGAAATCGGCACAGCGCATCCTGAGCGATCTCGGATATCGCAACGTAACAGTACGCCAAGGGGATGGTTACAAAGGCTGGCCGGAACAGGCGCCATTCGATGGAATCATGGTGACGGCGGCGCCGCCAGAGATCCCGCAGGCGCTCATCGACCAGCTTGCGAATGGAGGACGCCTCGTGGCGCCGGTTGGCGTCGGATGGAACCAGGAGTTGGTGCTGATCGAAAAAGACGCGAACGGCCGGCTCCGGCGCCGCTCCGCTGGGGGCGTGGTGTTTGTGCCTATGAGGTCGGGCGGGCCGTAGGAACGCGTGGATATCATGCAGCAAGCGGACTGGCATCCTGCATACGTTCGCCTGGCTGAAAGCGGCGAACTCGCGCACCGGGCCAAAGCCCTGTACTCCTTTTTTCGAAGTTGCCATCTCTGCCCGCGACGGTGCGGAATCAACCGGCTGAAGGGCGAAACGGGCGTGTGCGGAGCTGCCTCGCGTGTTAAGGTGGCCTCGGCCCACCCGCATTTCGGAGAGGAGACGCCGCTGGTGGGCCGCCACGGCTCCGGCACCATCTTCTTCAGCCACTGCAATCTCCTGTGCGCCTATTGCCAGAACTGGCAGATCAGCCATGGCGGCGACGGCGCGCTCCTCAGCGACGAGGGTTTGGGCCGGATCATGCTGCGCCTTCAGGAACTGGGTTGCCACAACATCAACCTGGTGACGCCTACTCATTACGCGCCGAACATCGTGCAGGCTCTGAGGAGCGCCGTGGCTCTGGAGCTGCGCATTCCCCTGGTGTACAACTGCGGCGGCTACGAGCCACTCGAAGTCCTGGAACTGCTGGACGGTATCGTCGATATTTACCTGGCGGATTTCAAGTACACGGACGCGTCCATGGCGGAGACGTACTCTTGCGGCGCGCGAGATTATCCGGAGGTGGCGGCAGCCGCCATCGCCGAGATGCACCGCCAAGTGGGGGATCTGACGATGGGCGAGAACGGGGTCGCGCTTCGCGGCCTCATGATCCGCCACCTGGTGTTGCCGTACAACATCGCCGGAACGGACCAGTTCGTGCGCTTCGTGGCGGAAAAGCTTGCGCGCTCCACGTTCGTCAACCTCATGTCGCAATATAGGCCGGAACACGAAGCCTTTCAGCGCCCGGAGCTCCGCCGCCGC
>Ga0181524_10005290_pt1 | contig 11600 bp, 9 predicted proteins | sample PEATcosm2014_Bin_34_FD_119761 | JGI IMG/M metagenome (GOLD analysis project Ga0181524, IMG submission 119761) | Peatland microbial communities from MTU Mesocosm Facility, Houghton, MI, USA - PEATcosm2014_Bin05_60_metaG | ecosystem: Environmental > Terrestrial > Soil > Wetlands > Peat | place...
GAGTTGATAGTTGATAGGCGGAGAGGTTCGAGGCGCGGTCGTTGCCCGACACGCCGGGTCGGAAACCGGCGCTCCGGCCCGCCATCACTGACCGGTTACGATTCGCGAATTACGCTAATGCCACTTCGCAATGGAATTCGGCAGGAATCACTGGGAACCCCTCACTCGGCCCTCTCCCCATCCGATGGGGGTGGTGAGGCTTTCCAGCACTCGACGTCCGGGCAGAGCGGACAGAACCATCACTCTCTGCGGAACCTTATACCATATCCAGCTTGCTTCTGCACGGTTTAGGAAAGGGCCTCCTCTCCCCAGCCCTCCTCCCGAGGAGGAGAGGGAGAACCTGCCGCCGCAAATAGTGCAACCACGAAGGGCAAGTGGTATTACCCCCCTTGCGCCCGCCGGAGGCATTCCTGATAGAACATGCGCACGGGCGCGCCGCCCATGGCGATGGCGCACCAAGCCGCTTCATCCAGTTCCGCCTGCGTGAGGCCCAGCTCGCGCGCCTTTTGGTAATGCACGTCGAAGCACGGATGGCACCGGCTAGACAGGACCAGGCTGAAGAGGATCAGCTCTTTGGCTTTCTCGGTCAAAGTCCCGGCGGTCTGCACCGAGCGCATCAGTGTGCCGAAAGCCTTCTGCGTTTCAGCGGCGGAAGCCGGAGCACCGGTTTTCGCGTCGAATATGTCGGCGCAGCAACCGGTTTGGTGTGGATCGGAAGGTGAACGGCTCGCGGGGACGCTCGCCCTCCCGGGTCCGGGGGCGCAGCAACCGGGTTGGTGTGAATCGGAAGGTGATGATGAATTCATGGTTGAAGGGGCGCGGACGCCCACGTCCGCAGGTTGTTGTTTAATCTCGTCGCGCGGGTGTGGGCGTCCGCGCGCCTCTTGCTCCGCCGAATTCGTGACCAGAATCCGGCCATCGGAGGGGCCGATAAATCTGCCGATGACAAAAGCCTTTACACCGCGTTGAGCCAGCGCCTGCTCCAGCTTTTCCAGGCGGTCAGGCGGAATAGCAATCAGAAGACCGCCGGAGGTCTGCGCGTCGCAGCCGAGATGCACCAAGGCTTCATCCACATCCGGTGCGACCTGAAGGGCGTCGCCGAGGAACTCGCGATTTCGTTCTACCGCGCCGGGAATGACCCCTTCACGAAAGGCCTCCACCGCGCCGGCAAAGGCGGGCAGGGCATCGGCGAAAATCTGGGCGGTGAGCTTGCTCTGCCGTGCCAGTCGAATGAGATGCCCGAACAGGCCAAACCCGGTCACGTCCGTGCAGGCCGAGGCGCCCGCTGCTTTCATCGCTTCGGCGGCGGCCTGGTTGAGCGCGGCCATCGAGCGGGCGGCGGCCGCCATGCCTGCTTCGTTGCCGCGCCCGACCTGCTCGCAGAAGGCCAGCACGCCCGTTCCCAGCGGCTTGGTCAACACGAGCACGTCATCGGCGCGCGGCGTCTCCAGCGCGGCGGCCACCGCCGGATCAATCAGGCCGGTAATCGCAAAGCCGAGCTTGATCTCGTCATCCTTGATGCTGTGCCCGCCGACGAGCGCGACGCCGGCCTGGCCCAACGTCTCCATCGCCCCCGCCAGCATCCGGTACATGATTTCCCCGTCCAGGGTCTCCGAGGGGAAGGCAAGGATGCTCAAGGCGGTGCGCGGCTGGCCGCCCATCGCGTAGATGTCGGACAGACAATTGGCGGCGCAGATGCGGCCAAACAGGTGCGGGTCATCAACGCAGGGCGTGAAAACGTCCACGGTCTGGACCAGGCAGAGGTTGTCGGCGATGCGGTAGATTGCGGCATCGTCCGCCGCCGCGAGACCGGAAATCACGGCGGGATCATTCACTGCCGGCAAACGCGCGAGCACCGCTTCCAGGTCTGCGGGGGCAATCTTCGACGCGCAGCCCGCATTGCGCACCAGGCTGGTCAGCTTCAACTGCGAGAAGTCCACCGGGTCCGGGCGTTCCCCGGCGCAGGGGCAGATGTTCTGGTCGCGGAAAACGTCGCACGGGCAGGGGCGGCGCGGGTCGCAGATGCAATGCCCGAGCCGCTGCGACCGCTCCATCACCCGTTGCCGTTTGGCCAAATCAATCTTCATTTCAACAGCTTGCGCGTCTCCACACCGGGGGTGCGATCATGTCCCGACCGAACGGTAACCCGGATTTTATCCAAGTAATCCAACAGGGGCACGGCGTGTTTTCGGCTGACGCCCAGCGCGTCGCGGAACTCCATCGTCGAAAACGACGGCTTCTGCCCAAACAACCGCAGCGCCACCTGTTTGGCCGCTTCGAGCGCGTCACGATGGATGCAAAGGCGGTCGTCGAGCCGCACCAGGACCGCGCGCTCGACCAGCAGGTTGATCGTCTTCTCGACGCGCGCCGGCGGCTCGCCGAGCGTCGTGGCAAGGTCGGCGGCGGCGGGACCCGCCCAGCCGGCGCTTTGGAACGCGGCGCTAACCTGGTCGCCCAACTGCTGGTCGTGATTTGATAGCCGGGCGCTCCAGCCCGCCTGCGCAAAGACGGCGCCCTGGAGTTCGAGCCGTTTGGCGCTGACCAGCGACGCGGCGGCCAGCTCACAAACCTCCGCCGCTCCGCCTACGATTAGAAACAGCTCCTCGCGGCCCAAGCCGACGCGCTGCGGGTTCGCGGTGTGGAAGGACAGCACGGCTTCAAGCATCTTGCCCGCCGTCTCCTCGACCACCGCACTGTGCGTCAGCGCGCCGCCCGGCAGCGAAACCACCCGGCCAGTGGCCCGCAGTTTTTCGAGCAGAGCGGTCATTTCCTCGGGGCGCAGCAAACATCGCTTCTGCAAGTCGCCCGCCGAAAGTGGCAGGCCGCTCTCGCGCAACATGAGTTCGCACCAGCGGGCCGGGTCGTCCAGCGCATCCCGGCGCGCCGCGAGAGAGTTCAAGGTCCAGGGTCTCTTCCGGCGCAGCCGAACGTTGCTGACCCCGAGAATACGCCCGCCGCCAATGGTTGCCAGGCCGCTCTGGTCCTGCGCCGGCAGGTTGGCGCGGACGACAAACCGGTCGCCCGGCGCCAGGGGCAGGGGCTGGGCGAGCCGTAGTTGCACCATTTGTCGCTGGCCGGCGGCCATCCCGATCTCCTCCAGCATGGCCACCCGGGCCAGCACCGAGGCGGTCCCGACATGCAGATGCGCTTCCAGGAAGTCTTCCACCTTGCCCTTCACCGAATCCAGAATGCGCAACTCTGCTTCCGCCATCGTCACCGGCGCGACCGCGTCGGACGCACACAGCACCATACCGCGCCTTACTTCCTCGTGGTCAAACTCCGGGAGGTTCAGCGCGACGCATTCGCCCGCGCGCGCTTCGGTCGCGTCTTCCCCATACACTTGCATCCGCCGCACATGCCCGGCCCGGCCCGCCGGCAGCAGCGTCAGAGGGTCGCCGATCCGCACCAGGCCGCTCGATGGAATGCCCGTAATCACCGTCCCCGGGCCACGAATGGTAAACACGTCCTCGACCCAGACACGGAAGATGCCCGCGCTGGACCGGTCCTCGCAGGCCGCGACGACTTGATTGAGCGCGTCAAAGAAGCCCTCGAAGCCCTCGCCCGTGATGTTCGAGATCGGGCAGATAGGCGCGTTTGCCAGAAACGTCCCCGCGAGCAGGCGGCGCAACTCCTCGATCACCGACTTGCGCCGCTCCGCCTCCACAAGGTCAATCTTGGTCAAGGCCACCAGCCCATGCCGCAGCCCCATCAGCGTTAGAATGTGCAGGTGCTCGCGCGTCTGCGGCATGATCCCGTCGTTGGCGGCCACCACGAAGATGACCACATCCACGCCATGCGCGCCGGCTACCATGTTGCGGATGAAATCCACGTGGCCCGGCACGTCCACGACTCCCACGATCCGGTCATCAGCCAGCCGGCACGGGGCGAAGCCGAGGTCGATGGTCAGACCGCGCTGTTTCTCCTCCGCGAGCGTGTCGGTTTCGCAACCGGTGAGCAGCTTGACGAGGGCGCTCTTGCCGTGATCCACATGCCCGGCGGTGCCGAGCATGATATTTTTGCGGGGCGCGCTCATGGGTTAGGCCCTAGTGCCAGTTGGAACAATCTTCTCCAATCTCAGACTCCGAATGGTTTCCATCCTCCATTGCTGGTAAAGCTCCAATGATGCGCCATCGCTAATAGCTTTCAGCATTTGCTCGCACTGAGCCGCCTTAGGGAAACACCAGCTTCGTCCATCCTTAACATAACCGTGTATTGCCATCTCCAATTCTTCGGTTGCTTCACCCAAGCGCTGGAGCTTGACCAAACAGCAGGCACTTTGAAAATGTGTGTGATGGTCCGGGTCTGGACGCTGTTGAAGCAGTGCCAAAAAAGCCTCGGTCGTTTCAAGTCGCGTATAATACGACGGCAACACCCGCTTATACATAAGCTGCACAACCCGGTGCATGGAAGCGTCTGCGAGCTCATGGGTCTGACCCGGCCATGAAGCATGTCCGGTCATCTCATCACGAAGACGGTCCCCCCAAGTCAGATAGATAAAATCTGTCGGCGGAACCAAAGACATCGCGCAGCACTCAACATAAAAGTCGCGCCCACCCCAGACGGAATACCACGGGCCAATGAGGTGCAGAATGTCGTCGCAGATTCTAACCAACTTCCGGCTACCATAGCGTTGAAATCCAAATGGCTTCACGACCGGAAGCAGAATCGAAGTCGTTGCGGCTAACAGTGGATCTTTTGAACGAGTCTTAGGCATCGCGCGCTATGTCGCCTAGCAACCGCCGGGTTGGCGGACGATTCGCCCCAGCGCCGCCGCTATGGCGGGCACCTGCTCCTCGGTGATGGTGCGCAGGTCGAGTCGGACGCGGTCGTCCTCGATGCGGCTGAAGACACATGCCTTATCCAGTCGCAGGCGGCGCGCCAACTCCGCCGCGCTCAGGCCCGGCACGGACACACTCACTATCACGCTGGGGATGGCTTCGGTTGGCAGCGAGCCGCTGCCCAGGTAAGCCACGCTGGCCTCGACGTTCAAGGCAGCCTTCGGCGCGGCTTTGGCAATGGCGTCTGCCAGTGCTTTGGCGCGGCGGCGCAATGCGTCCACCGGCGCGCAAATCATCCGATAGAGCGGATGCTCGCGCCGGAGCAACTCGGGGTCGCGGAACAGGTGCAGCGTGCGCTCCAGCACCATCAGGCAAGTCTTGTCCACCCGCATCGCCCGCATAAGCGGGTGTTTGCGCAGACGCCGGATCAAATCCTTGCGGCCCACGATCACCCCGGCCTGGCTGGCGCCGATCAACTTGTCCCCGCTGAACAGGACGACATCCGCGCCGGCGGCGATGGACTCGCAGACGGTCGGTTCATGTGGCAAGCCAAACTGCTCCAGGCCGAGCAGCGCCCCCGCGCCAAGGTCGTCAATCAAAGCCAATCCCCGGCTGTGCGCCAGCGCCGCCAATTCGGCCAGCGGCACCTCGCTGGTGAAGCCGACGACGCGATAGTTGCTGGGATGCACCCGCATGATGGCCGCAGTGTTGGCGGTGATGGCCTGCTCATAATCCCTGAGGTGTGTGCGGTTGGTCGCGCCCACTTCGACCAGCCGGGCCTGGCTCTGGGCCATCACTTCCGGCAGCCGAAACGAGCCGCCGATCTCGATCAATTGACCGCGTGAGACGATGACCTCCTTTTGAGGGGCCAGCGCTGCCAACACCAGCATCGTAGCGGCGGCGTTGTTATTGACCACCGTGGCCGCTTCCGCGCCGGTAAGCTCGGTGAGGATAGGCTCGACCAGTTCGTCACGCTCAATCCGCTCGCCACTCTCGCGGTCCACGGCCAGGGTGGAATAGCCCTTCAGCTCAGCCAGCATGGAATCCACCACGCTGCCGGGGAAAACCGCGCGGCCCAGGCCCGTGTGGAGGAGGATGCCGGTCGCGTTGATTGCCTCGCGGAGACGGGGCGTCGTCGCCTGTTCCAGCAGCGCCGCCGCGCGAGCGAGCACCGCCTCCGCCGTCACCCGCTCGGGTCCGCAGTGGCCGGCGGAATCCGCGAGCAACTCTTCCCGCACAGCCGCAGCCGCGCCGCGCAGGCAATCCGTCACCAGCGGCAGCGGATGCGTGTTCAGCCACCGGACAGCCGCCGGGGTTTTCAGCAGTTCGGTGATGGGGGGGATGCGTTTGAGCAGCTCCTGTTTCGGTTCCGATGCCATAGTCAGCTCTCCTTCAACCACGCTTTGGCCGGGTTGTCGATGATATTCGGGTGAGCCTCTGCGCAAAAAGCGCCCGGTGACAGACGCCAAGGAGGTGGGGGTGGGGAACCCCGCGGGAAGAAACGTTCTGTCACCGGACTATAGTCTTTATGCCTCACGCGGCCATTTGCAGCAACCCTTCCCTTGCCATTCATTCACCCTTTTTTGCCGCCGGCAGGCACGGCGCTTTTTCACTGAGGAAGCGTCGGCGTTTTTGATGGATTGCGCGGGAACGAACCGATGTGGACCACAAGGGAGAAACTGGCGGCAAGCGATTCTGATTAATCCTTGCCTTCCGCACCAAACGGGCTAAACGTCGTTAGCATTGATGGAAGCGCAATGCCCTTTTTGCCATCTTCCGAAGGAACGAGTCTGGATGGAGTCGAAGGACTCGCTGGCGATTCTTGACGGGTTTCCGCTCACCGACGGGCACACGCTGGTGATTCCCAAACGCCACGTGCTGAGCGTCTTTGAATTGCCGCAGCAGCAGTTGAATGATCTGGCGGCGGTGGTTGCCAAGGTCCGCCAGGTTCTGAAAGCCAAGTACCAGCCGGACGGGTTCAATGTGGGGGTCAACGACGGCCTGGCCGCTGGTCAGACGATTGCCCACGCTCATGTTCATGTCATCCCACGCAGGAAGGGCGATGTTCCCGATCCGCGCGGCGGCATTCGTTGGATCATTCCGCAAAAAGCCAAATACTGGTAGCGTCGGCAGTCCAGCCGGTACGAAAAAGCGCACCCGAACAGCGGGTGCGCAGGTTTTACTTTAGACCGGCCTTTGGATGCAGTCCGATTTAACCGGTCCGGCTCTAAAGACGATAATTCCCGCAAAGAGGCAACAACAAAAAACAACAAAAAAACGCACCCTGACGGTGAGTATGCCGAGTCAAATATCAGGGCAGGGAACTCGCTTCGCCTCTTTCCGATTAGCAGGAAAGTGACCTCAGCGGGGCTTCGGCTTCAGCGCGCAAGAACAGCCAGTTTGGGACCCAGGCGCGCCTTGATCCTTGCAAAGCGCTCGGCCGAGACGCAAATCTCGTTATACATCTCGACGAGGTGCTCTCGGGTGACTTTCTCAAAATCCTCTTCTCGCGGCGTCGTGCAGATGCCGCCCAGCTCGACCGCCGCCGGGCTGATCAGCAATTTCTCCTCGCCCTCTTTGAAGTAGAACGACGGGCGGTGCTTGGCCCGGGGGAAGAAGTGGATTCTCCACTCAGCGTTCGTGTAAAACCCGAGGATATTCAACATCGGCTCTTCTCCCGCCGGCCCGCCCTCCTGGAAGACCTCATACAGGGCGCCAAACGCGCGCAAGAGAAGGCCGGCCTCGGGCGACTCGACCGTAATGAATCGCCGGAGATAATTCTCAACGCTGTAGGCGCGCAAGGAGCCAGACTGAACGAGCTGGCGCGCGCGTTTTTCTTTCACGGCGTCATACTCGGCGTCGATCGGCAGAGACGACCGGTTTCCGGCCTGGAAGTGCAGGTGGTCCGGCGCGGAGGCGCCGCATCTCGGCCCGTTGTACAGCACCGTGTAACGGGTTCCCAGTTCCCGCGTCAGGCGCAGCAACGTGGCAAATGAATTGCGAATGAGCTGGGGTGTATGGTGTAGCGATGAGATCGTGAAGTGCTCGGGAAAGATCGGGAACGGATTGCAGAGCATCAGATACTCGCCGTCGCACGGGATGCCCCGCTGGGCGGGAGGCAGGTTGTCCGGGCAGAGGAAGCATTTCCTTTCCTTGATCGAAGTCGCGTCCACCTTCGCTGCGGTCGAGATGAGCCGGCCCGGGTTGAACTGCACTTTGATTTGAAACCCGCCGAAGTCATACACCTTGCTCCGGACGCTCCGGAGAGAGTCGTAACCGGTGCGCAGCATGTCCCATGTTCCCTTCTGTTGCTGCAGCAGCCCGTGGGCTTTGCTCGCCGGGTCGTTCCCGGAGACGAAGGGCGCCAGCTCGGTTTCCGAGATGGCGATCTGTTCGAGGGGCCTGGCCATAACGGGGCCGGGTTAGCGGTTGGCTCTTCGGCCCTTGCGCTTGGGATGCCGGTTCTGCTTCGAGGCTGACGCCGCTTTCTTGAGGTGCTGGTTCAGCCGCTGCCGGGCGAGAATCTCGAATGTCCGCAGCTTATCCTTATAGAAGTTGAATGCGTTCTGTTTGGCAACATCGATCCCCGCGTCGGAATTCCCTTCCCACCGGCGGCAGAGATAGAGCGGCTCATAGATTCTGCCGATCTGGTACTCGCGGGAAACCGCCAGCACCGCCGCGTAATCCTCGCCATAGCTGACGTTCGGGAATTTGATGCGCCGCAGAATCGGCGTGTAGAAGGCGCGCGGCGCGCCGAGACCGTTGATGCGGAGGGCGTTGTTCCGGCCATTCTCAGGTGTCCACTCCTTGTGGTCAATCACGCCCGGCGGGATTTCTTCCAGCTTGAAATTCGTCATGCGATAGGAGCCAATCACCATCGCGCATTTCTCGCGGCGGAACGCAGCGACGATTGTCTGTAGTGTGTGTTCGTCCTTATAGATGTCGTCGCTGTCGAGCTGCACCGCGAACCGCCCGCAGGCGGGGTGTTCGATCCCCTGGTTCCAGCATCCCCCGATGACCAGGTCCTGTCTTTCCGGGATGACATGGACCAGCCGGCTGTCCTTCTGGGCAGAGGAGCGCAGCAGGTCGGTCGTCCCGTCCGTCGAGTGATTGTCCACCACGATCAGGTTGAAGGGGAAGGAGGTCTTTTGCTTCAGGACCGAGGCGACCGCATCGCCAACGGTCTTCACCCGGTTCTTCACCGGGATGATAACGGACGCTTCGTTCGCGAACGCCCCATCGTCCAGATTGGGGGTTTTGAACCGCGGCTTGAGCCAGGCGCCGACCTGCTTCAGATGCTCGGTTGCCGCGGCCTCCATCTCGATTTGCACCGCCCGGTTCTTCGGATCCACGTAATCGAACTGCTTCTGGTCGGACTTCCGCACGTCCTGTTCGGCTTTCCAGTACAAGTGCTCGCCAACCCGTGTGAACGGTTGCCGGCGGGACAGGGCCAGCCGGAGCGAATACAGCCCGGCATATTGGTAGTTCTGCCGCCGGGTGGCGCCGGCGGCCGCCTTGAGGGCTTGGCTGTCGAACAAGAGCACCGAACCGAAATTAAAGTCGTCCCGGATGCTGCCCGTTTGATATTCGATCACCGGATGCGAGACTCGCTGTCCGCCCTGGAGGTCATAGTAATCCGAATAGACCATGCCCGAACCGGTCAGCTCGGCCACCGAGAGCAGCCTTTCCAGGGCAAACTGCCCGAACTCAATGGTGGTGTCATGGATGACCAGCAGGGTGTAGGGGGTCGTGGTCTTCTGCGCGATCATCTGCATGGTGCGGCTGCCGTAAAGTGAATCCACCGCCAGCCGGTCGCAGCCTTCGCATTTCCCGGCAATGGCTGCAGTTGAGAGGAGGCAGATTCTTTCGACCAGCGACGATTGCTTCAACTGGTCAATCGTTCTTTGCGTGTGCTGCTGGCCGCTGTCGGGAAGATAGACGGTTAAGGGTTTAGGCATAAATACTTACATCAAGGAGGGGAAAGCACCCGTTTGACGCTTCGCAGGCAGCGCCGGGTCGGCTTTCTTCGGATGACTCACGAGGTTCATTCTATTAGGCCACGACATGGCGGCAAGCGCGAAGATCGTTGCCTGAATAATGATGTGGAGTGAGATTGACAAGCAGCGGGGTTGGACGCAAGTTGACCCCAGCATCTTATCAGAATCCGAAGATGGAACAGCCTCCCATAATCCAGATGGAGCCGCCAACGGGCGGCAAGGCCGGTTTGGGCCGGATCGGCCTCTATTTCTCACTCGCGGCGCTAGGAGCGCTAGGGCTGTTGTATCTGGCTAACCCAAATTTCATGAATGGGTGCCCTTCGGCTAAGCCTGGCTGAGGGGGGTCGCCCCTTCCAGCCCTTGGCGGGCTGACTCTCTTCGTTGGGACGCCGCTCGGCTTCATCCTGAGTCTCTTGGGTGTCATTCAAAACAAGGACCGCAGGGCCGGCATCCTGGGCTTGATGCTCACCAGTGCACTGCTGGCTCTTTTCATTCTTACAACCTTCTGCTGAGCCGCCCGGCCCGTTAAGCCGTAACCATTCAAAGCGCAGCCGGCTGGGCGGGCGGGTTTCTTAGCGTGTGGAGAGAGGTCGCCCTAATCCAAGTTCATCAGGCCCTCGGCGGGCCTTTCATGAACGGCGTGAATAAATCGATCGGCACCGGCAGGAACGTCGTCGTGTTGTGCTCGCTGGAGATTTCGCGCATGGTCTGCAGGAAGCGCAGTTGGAGGGCGATCGGCTCTTTGGCAATCATCGCGGCGGCCTGGACCATCTTTTCGGCGGCCTGATATTCGCCTTCGGCGTTGACGATCTTGGCGCGGCGCTCGCGTTCGGCCTCAGCTTGCTTGGCCATCGCGCGCTTCATGCTGTCCGGCAGCGCGACGTCCTTCACCTCGACGGCGGTGACTTTGACGCCCCACGGCTCAGTCTGCCGGTCGATAATCTCCTGGAGCTTAAGGTTGATCGACTCGCGTTGGGCGAGCAGGTCGTCTAACGGGGCCTGGCCGAGGACGCTGCGGAGGGTGGTCTGCGCAATCAGCGAAGTGGCCTTATAGAAGTTCTCGACTTTGACCACTGCGGCAACCGGGTCCACGATGCGGAAATAGACGACGGCATCAACGGTGGCGGGCACGTTGTCGCGGGTCATCACCTCTTGTTTGGAAACGTCGATCGTGACCACGCGCAGGTCCATCTTGACCATGCGGTCCACGACCGGGATGAGGATGATGAGGCCCGGCCCTTTGGCGGCGAGCAATTTGCCGAGCCGGAAAATGACGCCGCGCTCGTATTCGCGCAGGATGCGGATGGCTTGCGGCAGGATAATTGCCGCCAGGATGATGAGCGGCACGGTCCAGGCGGTTACACTAAATAATCTGGCGATGGTTTCTTCCATGATATTCTCCGGTTGTTAGCTTTTTTCAGGTTATTGGTGGTTGCTTGGGTTTTACCTTCAAAGTCAGGCCATTGATGCCGACAATCTCCACCGGGTGGCCCGGTTCAATCGGCACTTCACTCACTGCATTCCAGTATTCGCCCTCGACGAAGACCTTGCCGCTGGCCGCATCGATGCGCGCCAGGGCCGGGACGGTCTTGCCGAACAGGGTTTCGCGGCCGGCGCGCACGGGCAGAAACTGCGCCCGCAGGCCCGCGCCCACAACGAAGAGGAAAAACGCCGCCGTCAACAGCGTGGCGGGAATGATATATGCCAGCGAAACCCGGAAAGCGGGGTCGGCGCGGTTAAAGAGCATCAATAAGCCGAGGAAGAACGCAACAATGCCGCCGAACGTGAGCACCCCATGTGTGGGCGCATAGATATCGACGATGAA
>Ga0181524_10005296_pt1 | contig 11590 bp, 12 predicted proteins | sample PEATcosm2014_Bin_34_FD_119761 | JGI IMG/M metagenome (GOLD analysis project Ga0181524, IMG submission 119761) | Peatland microbial communities from MTU Mesocosm Facility, Houghton, MI, USA - PEATcosm2014_Bin05_60_metaG | ecosystem: Environmental > Terrestrial > Soil > Wetlands > Peat | place...
CGTATCCCGTGTTACAAATGCTATCCGCTTGACGGACGGGCGTGCGGCGCGGTACGGTGGGGATGGGCTAAAAGGAGCGACCATGACGATCACCCTTGACATCACACCCGAGGTTAAGGCCGAGCTCGCACGCCAAGCTGCCGCGCAGGGCCGTGAGGTGGAGTCCTATGCCGCCCGTCTGCTCGAAGAAGCGGTCCATCTTCCGGCCGCGCACCCGGCGGCGCCCGCTAAGGATATGGTCGAACTCTTTGCTCCGCTCCGCGGCCTCAATCTGGATTTTGAGCGCGACAGGGATACCGGCCGGGATATCAACCTGTGAAAGGCTACCTGGTTGACACCAACGTCCCGTCGGAGCTGACCCGCGAAACCCCGGATACGCGCGTGGCGGCTTTTCTCCGGAGCGCCGGGAAAGAGAGCCTCTTCCTTAGCGTCATGACTCTCGGCGAAATCTGTAAGGGCATCGACATGCTTCCGGTCAGCCAGAGGCGGGACGCGCTGCAAGGATGGCTCGACGTCGATGTGCGTTCCTGGTACGCGGGCCGGATTCTCCCTGTCACCGAATCCATAGCCGAGCGTTGGGGGCATTTGGCCGCGACCGCAAAACAGCGGGGTATCGCGGTGAAGGTTGTGGACGCCGTCATTGCCGCCACGGCCCTTGAGCACGATCTCACCCTCGTGACACGGAACGTAAAGGACTTTGCCGGTCTCGGCGTCGCTCTTCTCAACCCCTGGGACGCGGCGTAAATCTCCACCCCGCGAGTAGTCGGTAGATGCTCTCTTGATATTAAAAGAAGATCTGCCCACTCCCGTATCCCGAATCCCGTGCCCCGTGTCCCGTAACCCGTCCCCCGCATCCCGTATCCCGCCCCTGGCACCTGATACCTGCAAGCGTGTCCCGCCCCCGGCACCTTTTCGGCTTAGCCTTAGGACGCACGGTGCTTCTTCAGTTGTTCTTCACGCCCGAGCTGCATGATTCGCTCGGTCAGCCGGTGCACCCCGGTTGATGGGTTTCCGCCCGGACGGCCCTGGGTCTGCTGCCAATTATCCAAGGCCACGGCTCTGCCCACAGCTTCTTGGTGATGAGGAAAGATTGCCTCGAACGGCACGAACTTTTCATATCCCGGCATGTGGCCTCGGCAGGCAGACTGAACGGGGTGGCGTTCGATATGTGCTCGCTGATCTTGAAAGTGCAGCAACAACCAAAGCTCGAAACACGGATTCGAGATCGCGGTATTGATGCCGTTTGCCTCGGCCTTCTGTTTGGCATCTAGCAGGTGCGGATGCGCGTCCACGTCAAACACGCACCAGACTTCGTCGTACTTTAGGTTGTCATCTTTCTGCGCGCGAGCGTTCTTTTCCGCAGCGTGCTTTGAATTGACAGCATAGTCGATCAAAGCTTTGGGGACCGAGCCGCCAGGCTTGACCTCGACATGCAACAGGGTGTTGTGGCCTTCCTGCTTGAGGCCATTGAAATAGCTGGGTTCGGTAACTTTGCCCTCACAGCAAACGAGGATGTGGGGACGAGGCTCGGTAAAAGGCCTTCGACGCCGCAGGTCGTCACGTCTTCGGGGCATTAATGCTCAGCCTTGTTTTGGGAAGGGTTCCCGAGGAAGTCCGGGGAGCCGATAAAAGGTACCGCTCCGTACCGCCCCTGCAAATATCCTCGTTCCAGGTTCTCATTCTTTCTTGGCTTGAAGTCAGTCAGAGGATAGAGGTGAGTGCCTCCCTCCGCGTCCTTCTCTGTGAACCAGATTTGGTCGCGCCGCAATGAGGCCCTGTCAAGGATGTTGGTGTCGTGAGTGGTGAAGATGATTTGCGCGCCGCGAGGATTCAATTTAGGGTTACGGAAATAGTTGAGGATTCCCAGGGCAAGCAACGGATGCAAACTGGCATCCAATTCGTCTACACAGAGCGTTCCCCCTGAGCTAACAAAGTGTACCAACGGTCCCAACAGTCCATAGAAGGCGACCGTGCCATCTGACTCGTTTTCCAGCCCGAATGGGACGGCCACACGGCTGGAACCTTTGTGGATGAGTGATACTGTCAGCATTTTTTCCGGGAGACTCAGTTCATCGCTTAATTGCTGCTTTACCTTTTCCGCGAACCTGCGCATGGCTCTGGAGAATTCCTCGGCTAGAACTTTTTGTTTCTTGCTTAGTCCCGGCGCTGGCGATGCAACAGGGAGGTTTTCCTCCCGAACGAGAAGCTCAACAATTCCCATATCGGCAGAGCGAAGCGCCTGCGAGACCCAAGATTTGAAACCAGCATCCATGCACATTACCGCTGTATTGTAGATGGCGGGCCCTCGCTCGCGGTGCACATATCCAAATCGCTCAGCAAACCATTTGTAAACGGGGAGAAGGGTCTCATGATTATTTTGGGCTGCTGCTGAAAGGAATAGGCTGTTCGGTCTCGTTAGGCGTTCGATGGCACTATTATCGCCAACCAGTTTCTTACCGAAAGTAAAGGTCCTCGCTTCGCGCTTGAACCACATCTGTTTCCTAACCGGCTTGCTGCCCGTGGGGTACGCGTCAAGCCATTCCTTGAGAATCTCTCGGTCATTTAGTGTAAATCCGTAATGGAACCGCACGCCATCGAGCAGCAGATCTACTTCGAATGAGGAAGGGTCGAGCTTCGCCTGCGGATCGAGGAGAAATGGTTCGCGGGGAATCGGCCCCTCGGGCGCCCACTGTCTCTGGGAATTCTGCACGGCGCTGCTCATATAGGCAAGCGCCTTGATAACATTGCTCTTTCCAGAGGCGTTGGCGCCGTAAATTGCGGCCACTCGCACCAGCCCGAGGTCCAACCCCTCGACGTGCGTCACCGCTTCCGGCGAGTCCTTCAGGGAGCTCGCCACCAAGGAAAGCTCTTGCTCCTCTTTCAGTGAACGGAAGTTGCGGGAGCGAAATCTCATTAACACAAGCCACCTCAGAACCAAGCGAAAATGCCACAATGAACAACTTACAGGCATAAAATTGCATATTCTTGTCGAAAATACAATCTTAAAGTATCATTATCTCCAATCTTCCGGCCATTTGGCGTCATCCCAACAAGGCCTGCACAGGCCCGCCCCGCCCCAAACCCCCAGTCCCGCGTCCCGAACCCCGTGTCCCGCCCCGCGCACCTGGCACCTGACACCTGATACCTTTCCTTTCCCCTTGCATCCCAGGTTAATAAGTTGTTTAATCACCCCATCTTTTCGCCTGCCCGGGAATCCCTGGGAGGTTAGACGTCATGAATAATTTCCCTCCTGTTTTAGGAGTGGGCAGGGGGTGGTAAAGCCGAATGACCGTAAATCACCGTCGGCGTAGTTCCCTGGTTTGCCTCCCGGTCGACTGGCAGTGAAATAAATAGGTTCTTATGCGACACTGCGAATCCTGTGGAGGAAAGCATGTCCCTTGATCAACTTCTCCAACTTCAACTCGATCAACTTCTTCAAGAAGTCACCTTGCACTACTCCGATAGAAAATTCCCCCCCTCGGCACTGGTTCATCTGCGAAGCGTAATCCTTAACAGCATGAGGGACGGACATCTAATGATTTCCGACGCCTCCCTCAAGTTCCACGGGCGGGTTTCCAAACTTCTGGGTCACTTTCGTCCTTGCCCCCCATCGCCAGAAAGTCTTGATGGAACGCAAGCCATTTTCGGCTTCGCCTTTGGGTATCAGTTGCCGAACCCCACTAAACGTGATCCGAGCAACCGTGTGCCGGGGAGGAACAATATAGAATTGGCGGCTATTGCCGACAGACTCCATACCCAATACGGCTTTCCTCTTTTCCTCCAGTTCGAAATAGCGATGGCGAGCACCAAGACGTATGTACCCAGCCCAATTGATGATTTGGGCACCGTCGCGGTTGCGAAGAGCTTCCTAAGGAAATACAAAAGCGAGGGCAAGCCATACCCCAAGAAGGTTGTCATCGTAGCCCACGGACATCATGTGGAGAGGTGCCGCATCATTCTTGATGGCAATATCCGCATTGATGACGATTCAATCCATATTGAGGGCATTCCAAGTCGCGAGCAGTATTTCGGCTATGATCCTCTTGAAGCTCAACCCCGTGTCATGAGCCCTGAGGAGTTCATTCTCAATGATTTTGTTTCAATGGCTGCGATGGCATGAACCGCATAACCTGTGGGTGGAGCGGGCGTCCCTTCGGGCGGCTCGCGCAGGGCCTTAGCTCCGCGATGCGAAGCGGTGCCCCGCTCCCGAAGTCGGTAGCGCGGCACCGCGTTCTTGGGGGCCGTAGTCCTTCCTAAGAAAAGCCGCAGACATAAATGACGGAGGTCCGCGCCAGGCTCCCGAAAGGCGCGCGGATGGTGAATACGATGCCTTCTGACCGCTTGCTCGCGAAAGCGAGCGCGAGACAACTCATGCTAAGGGCAATTGCTAATTCCCGAAAGTGTGGGAGCGAACCAGGCAAGATCTCGCCGAAAGTCGGAGCGGTCATCGTCCGCGATGGCAGGGTGCTTGGGGAGGCTTTCCGCGGGGAGCTGGCCCCGGGAGAGCATGCGGAGTTCACGCTTCTCGAAAAAAAACTAGCCGAGAAGACCTTGGCAGGCGCGACGCTCTTTACAACCCTGGAGCCTTGTACATCGCGAAACTACCCTAAGATTGCCTGTGCTGAGCGGATAATCGAGCGTCGGATAAAACGAGTAGTCATCGGCATTCTGGATCCCAACCATCAGATTCTCGGGCGTGGGGAGCTAAGGCTTCGCGCAGCCGGAATCGAGATCAGTCGGTTTGATCCCGATTTGATGTCCGAAATCGAGGAACTCAATCGCGATTTTATAAGGGAGCACGCCATCGGTCTAAGGCGGCGCCGGACGAAAGCTCAAACAACCGATCCCGTCGAACCGGGAGAGGTGGGGCCCAATGGCCACAGAATCGGCTATACAAAAGACGGCGACAAAGTGGAGTGGATTCCCGACGACGAGAATCCGGGCAAGGAGTGGCCGCTCATCTTGCGGCGTAACGACAAAGCAATCCTGAAGACCTACCAAGAATTCTGGGATAAGGTTTGGTGGAATAGGCATCAAGTCTGGCTCGAGAAGATCAAGAGCGGCGAGGAACCGCTAACAGAAGAGCAGAAGCCCATCCTGAAGAGGGCGAAGCAGGCTGCCAAGAGAATCGAACGGAAATACGGCAGAAAGAATCTGGGCTGGGATGACTTCGAGTGGGGGCTGCTGAGTGGTCGGATGTCTGCGCTCGCATGGGTCATGGGCCCGGATTGGGACGTATCCCTCGACACGTGAATCGGCCGAATGCGGTGTGAGTCTAACTCCGGGCTGCAAGGCTACGGCCAAACCGGGACCTCGCCTGAGCGGCAACGTTAGCTGCTGAAAAAGGAAAACTCTGTGCGATCGAATGAGTTTGAACCCTGGTTTCGAACAATTGGAACTTCCGTCAGCGCCATCCTATTCCTAATCGGCTTGGCTGGTGTCCCACGTAACCTGACCACTTGGTTCAAGTGGTTATCTATCCTGAGAACTAACGTGCCCTGGTGGGGACTAATTGTTGCCTCAATTCTCTTGGCAGCTTTGACCTGGATACCGAAGATTTTACGGTGCACCAAGAAGATAAACTACAGAGACGTTATCAAGCTGATTCACAAACAAACTGGCAGCTCCCTTCATTCCCACAATATCACCTGTTCCCACAATAATAGTTCTAGGCAGCAGCAAGTGACAGCATTCGCGGGTGCTGATCCAAACGACTACTGGATTGTGAAGAAGGCGCATGGTTGTGGAGAGTTCGAGGGAAAGGGATCCCCTGTAACAAACCGTGACATTATCCGTCTGGAACATCGGAGCACGAGAAAGAACCTTCACAGCCACAAAAGTGTCCCGTCACCCCTCACGGGGCAACAAGAGGTCACAGCTTATGGCATAGATGGGATTGGCGATGAGAACGACAATTGGCGCATCGATGTCGAGAATGGTGGAAAATGGCGAGAAAACGTGGCTATCCGATTGATTCACGTTAGGTCAGGCTGTGCTCTTCACTCCCACGCTGGACACAGTCATCCGCAGTTTACCGCTGGCCAACAGGAAGTGGCCTGCTATTCCGATAGGGACGCCAACGACATTTGGTTCGCTATAAAAGTGCATGATGATGGTAGCGGGTAGCGACAGTCAGGGCGGTTCCGACTACGTTCTTCCCCCGATGGGGGAGGTATGGTGGCTGGCGTAGAGAGATAGCTCTGCGTTGCGAAGCAGCGTCCTTCTTTCAAAGCAGGTAGCGCGCCCCCCCCTTTTGGGGCCCGAGGTTCGTCACAACAAGAAGTCGCCGACCTTCAATGACGAAGCTCTGCGCCTGCCCGCGGTGCGAAGCACCTCGGCACTGAGCGACGCATCCCGGGCCAAGCACGGCTGCCTAGCGGGCAGCCTGAGCGAGCACCGAGCGGACGGATGCGACTTGCTTTGTCCCCATGGCTGGCTTAATCTGGCCATATTACCGGGACCGAACTAACGGTCGAGAGGTTGCTGATGGAGCCCGCTCCTTCCATTGAACGTCGCCGGTCACATCGAATACGCGAAGGAATTGCCCTTCGTCTCGCCATCGCTTCTGAAGACCACCAGGTGCAGCGGGATAGCTTTCGCGGTTAACCCGATGCTCCACGGCGCGGAGATTCGATCTATTGTTCCACTGTTACCCGCAGAGACCATTACACGCGGTTTGGTGCTCGTCCCACCGCAGGCTAAACCGTCACCGACCCAACCTTGAGGTCTGGAATTAAAATGTTGGTTAAAGTCCTGGAATGCCAGGAGGGGGTACCCCATGCGAGCCGTCAGTCTCCTTGGCAAGACTTGCCTGTTAGCCTTCATCATGCTTCTCCAAGACGGTGCGGGCCAAATGCCGAAATCGCCTCCGGTAATTCAACCGCCGGCCAGGCTACAAGCCCCCACTCTACCGGTGGCCGTGACTGGAGAGATCCACGCGCCGATGAAGGCGGCCAAGCTTAAGGAGGAAGCGGACCAGCTCGCGAAACTAGCCCAGTCGATCCCGGCGGACGTTGATAAGGCAGCTAAGGGCCAGGTCGCTCAAGACCTGGCGGCCCGTTTGAAGCAGATCGAGAAGCTCTCCAAGCAATTAAGGCGCGAGATTTCCCTGTAGCTGATACCATCTCGGCTTGTGAAATGCGCGGAAGGGTATCCTCGGTGCGTCGGTCCGCACTTTGGGCCGGGCGGTGGATCGAATGAAGAGCGGTTAGCCAAAGTCAGCGTTCTTCTGACTGGGTTCTTCCCTTGATGGCGGACGCGCAGCCTGTGGGAATAGCTCCAGATGAGCCCGGTTCGGAAAGCGGAGAGAATCGATGTTGTCGATGCGGTACGGTGACAAGCTTGTCCCGGATTTCGAACCGTTGGTCAAATTGCTCCCTCCCGACGCTGTTGCGTCCCCGCTGCGTTCAACGGTGCCCTTGGTCGACTTTTGCCGGAGGCCGGAGGAGGGTAGCCAGAGTCAGTGCAGGTCTGACTGTGGGTTCTTCTCCTGATTGGGAAGGTATTGCCGGGAGGCATCGGGCAGGGAAAAGCCCACGGTCAAAAAACGCTGACCGTGGCCCACTGTCACTCTCTTATGGGAGGCTCAATAGAACTCCCGCCAGAAACTACACACAATCCCCGAGACGCATGCAGTAACGCGCCGGAGAGTGATCAACGAGACCAGGTGGTGCAGGTAATTGATCGAGCCCCTGGATGTGGGATGACAAATCCTTCGGAAGTCCGCCGATGGTCTCACCAAGGACGGCGAGATCCTGCACCAATTCGTCGTCGTTCTCCAGTTCCAATCGGCCGGTTTTGTCGAAGCGATAACAAGTCGCGGGAGCATGCCGATAAAGAGCGCTTTCGAGAGGTACATGCGCGACCAGGTCGTCGAAGTTTACGAATCGAAAGTGTCCCTTTCCAGGATTTGCATCGGGCAGGACGCGCTTGCCAAAGGCGGTATTGCCGACTCGCGGGCAACCGAAAGTGTAAGCTGAAATGTTTCGATCGGAGCAGCGGGAATAAGTCAGCACTGCCAAGGCCCCTCCCAGGCTGTGTCCGGTGATGCAGATTTCTGCATCCGGCCTCCGCCGCCGATAATCAGCCAGTTGCTGGTGGACCTGACCCCATACCTGGTTCAAGGCGCCTTGAAATCCCCGATGCACGAGGCACGGCGCCGAGAATAAATGTTCGATCATCGACAGGTGACTGAGGGGCGGCGAAACGGAAGCCCTGTAGTCGGGTTCGTGGACGAGCAATATGTCGAGATCGGCGTAGGCATCCGTCTTATCGCCAAACTCTGTCCCGCGAAAAGCCATGATGGCGAAATCGTCTGCCGCCGCAAAGAATGCCTTCGTCCCCGGGGCATTCCAGTTGTCTTTGTCGTTTCCGATTTTGGCCAACAGCTTCAGTCCGGCCTCGGTGAGAATTCGTTCGAATTCATTGTCGTCCATCCGCCGGGTGCCGTAACGTGCGTAGCTGAGCATGGCAGCATCCGCGGCCCAAGACGCCTTCACGATACTCGTCCCTTGGGCGAAAGGATTGCCACCCGCGAGCTTGAAGTATTCGTATTCTCCCTGTTCTGGAGGAAAAAACAGGTTTTTCAGAGAGTCTTTCAGAAGGGGCGTGTTTCTTTTCGGGTCGACAAAGGTTGTTGTCATAGATTCCCTTTGAGAATTTGGATGAAGATCGCATTTTCATGAGCCAATGTCAAGCCACCACAGGTTGGGACGGCAGCTTCGGAATCCTCCCCAAGGGAACCATTGGGTCCCGGCTTGGGGCGCAGGGGACGGCGGATCGCGGCGGCACGGTGAACCGGTGGCTATTTTCCCAGCCGGTTTTTTTGCGGTTTGCCGACACGTCTGCAAGGAGTGGGGTTGGGGGGAGGAGGACGGAAAAGGGGAAAGCCAAAAGGCCGCCGCAAGGGAGTTCTCAACTGGAGATCGTGCCGGTCGGCACCGGCCTTCCCAGGCTCAGTTGCCAAAGCAGGAGCAGATCGATGGCGGCGCGCACGGGGTGGGTGCCCCGGTGGAGGTAACGTACGCGGTAGAGCCGTTCGATGGTCAGGGCCAGACAGGTCAGCAACCAGACGACCAGCAGGCTGTGGCACTCATGGTGGCAGATGTGCTCGAAGCCGTAGCGGTTCTTGGCGTCGTTGAAACCTTGGTTTTCGATTTCCCAGCGGCTTTTGGCCATGCGGAAGAGGGCGCGGCGGCTGACCAGGTGACGAGGAAAGTCGGTGAGCCAGTACGCCTCGCAGACCTTCCCGTTGGGCTTATACTGCCGATAGCGGATCACGCGCACGGTCTCCCACCGCAGTGTTTCCCAAGGGTCAAAGTCGTCGGCATCCCAGATTTCCACCCGGTCCTGGCCGTGCCGGAAGACCTGATCGGGCGGCTGGTGGCCAAACCGCTTCTGGGCGGCGGCGAACAATTCGGGGAGGTTATTCTTCAAGCGGGCGACGACGTAAAGACCCAGGTCGCCGGTATCATGCAGAAAGGGAGCACGAGCGAATTCCCCGTCGACGACCACGTAATCACCGAACCGGCGGCCAATCTGGGCGATGCTGCGGCGCAAGAGCCGGCGCGCCGCGCTGTATTCACTATCCCCAGGGCCGTACGGTTCGACATCGAACGGCAACGTCAAACCGGTTCCCACCACACTGATCAGGACGACCTTATGGTGGTAGCCGAGGATCTCTTTTTGCTGATTCCGGTAGGGGCGGCAGAGATCACAAACCTTCTTCTGGGACCGTCCGGCGCTGGTTCCATCCAGAGCCAAACCGATGAAGCGGCAGTCATCGAAAGCCTTGTGGCGCTTGGCCTGACGCAGGGCGCTGACTGTCGCCCGCCGCGTCCCCGCCGGGTCGAGGCGCTCGGTGAAGTAGCCGAGCGCATCATCGCCGAAGCTCTGGGAAACCTCCAAGGTACGGCGGGCGCGGGAACAGACCAGCGCTTCAATCCCGGCGAAGGCCGGGCGGCGCAGCCACACGCCCATCGACAAAGCCCACAGCAGGGCGGCGGCGGGAATGCGTCCCTCCGGGCGGCCATCGCCCGGGAAACGTAAGTAGGACTGCAGACGCAAACATCGGGCGACATACTTCTTGAGACCACGTGGCGTCGGCCCCTTCACCGGTGCTGCTGCCTCCGCCACAAGGCCAGCAATTGCGCGTTGGCGGCGAAGACCTCGGCCACGGCCTCTTTAAACTCCCGCCCCGCCTCCACCAAGGCTTGCACTTCCTCGACCCAGTCGTTAGGGATGCGCTCCACGCGCTTCTTGCCCGCGGCCATGAAGGTGAGCGACCAAACGGGGTGCCCCTTCTGGTCCGCGGCACAGTGGCAAGTGGGCTGACCGCAACGGCGGTGAGTGAGGGAAAGCGCGCCGGGCAACAGCTCGGGAGGAATGGGGAAGCGGCGGAGGAGTTCGAACTTGCGCTGGCGGAGGCGGGCGGCTTGAGGTCCTTTCGGCGTGATATTCATATGAGTGTATTAATACACACAGATAAGGCCAAGTCAAGCCGTTTTTCAGGAATGCGAAAATAGGAAGGCATCAGGAGAGGAGGGACCAGAACACCGAGAGAAGCGCGGTTATGGGCTCAAGCCGGAAAACCCTATTTGCACTTTCCGAAACTGCTGAGGTTGGGTCGAGGGGCAGTTTAGCGGGAGCCACCGTCAGTCCAGTTCTGGCTGTGGGTCCTTCCCCTGATGGCGAACGCGCAGCCTGCGGGAATAACTCCTGATGAGCCCGATTCGGAAAGCGGAGAGAATCTAGGGTGTCGATGCGGTATGGTGACAAGGTTGTCCCGGATTTCGAACAGTTGGTCGAATCGCTCCCCCCGACGCAGTTGCGTCCCCGCTGCGTTCAACGGTGCCCTTGGTCGACTTTTGACGGAGGCCGGAACCTCGCCTCGCTCAGTTAAGCAAGCGGGGAGCGGACCTGGTTTGTAGGTCCGCGACCCTTGGACGCGGCCAGTGAAGAAATGCCGCAGACCTTAATCAACAGGTCCGCTCTACTCGCTCTCCCTTCGGGGAGCGCCAGCGGGGTAGCGCAGGGCCCGCATTCCGGCCCTGCGGCCCTTCGAGCGGCGAAGCCGCAACCAAAGTCGTGCCATGGCCATCCTGGCCATGAAGATCACGGGCTGGATGCACGTGCAACGTCGCGTGTTCGTGTAGGGGCAGCGGCGCTGGCCCATGGCCGAACGCCGTTCGGCCCTACAGAATAGGAAGCGTACCGCGGGCCTATTTTGTAGGTCCGCGGCCGTTGGACACGGCCGATGAAGAACAACCGCGGACCTTGAAAAACAGGTCCGCGCTACTCAATCGGCCGACTTTGCTTCCATGGGGAGGGTCCTAGCACTCACGGGAAAAGCAGGCGTGGGGATGGGCATTTTCCATGCCAAAATCAAATTGGCGGGCCGTGGGAGCGGCCCGCCAAGATCGTTTAGAAGTTCTCAGCGGGCCGCTTTCAGTGTGAGGTCTTCTTGATTGAAAGCGAGGACCTTGTTCGACCCAGCGAAGCGAATCTCAATAAGGGACACCGTGCCGTCCGCAGCGGTGTCGTAAACAACCGCATCGCGGCCGTAGGTATTGGAACGCTCCTCCACTCTGCC